>WBZR01001329.1_pt1 | contig 31422 bp, 23 predicted proteins | sample 5204231 | NCBI WGS metagenome assembly WBZR01 (sample SAMN12412403, study PRJNA552823) | activated sludge metagenome | isolation source: activated sludge from anammox sidestream of wastewater treatment plant... | place: USA: Virginia | collected 2017-08 | reverse complement strand
GCCGACCGTCGAGCGCGGGTTCTTGGAGGTCGTCTTCTGCTCGATGGAGATGGCCGGCGAGAGGCCGTCGATGTGGTCGACGTCCGGCTTCTGCATCATCTCCAGGAACTGGCGCGCGTAGGCCGAGAGGCTCTCGACGTAGCGGCGCTGGCCTTCGGCGTAGATGGTGTCGAAGGCGAGCGAGCTCTTGCCGGACCCGGAGAGGCCGGTGAACACGACGAGGGCGTCGCGCGGGATCTCGAGGTCGACGTTCTTCAGGTTGTGCTCGCGGGCGCCCCGGACGTGGATGGTCTTGTGGGCCTCGCCCACGGGGGCGGCCTTCATCGGCTCGGGGGCCGGGCGGGCGGCGGATTTCTTCGGGAGCTTGCTCATGGGCCCCTACGTAGCGCGCGGCCCGCGCGGCGGCAATGCAACCCAACGGCGCGGGGCGCAAAAGGACGTGGACGCCGAGTTAGGGAGGGGGAGACGGGCGGGTTTTCCAGCTTTGCTCAATCGGGGCGGCCGGGCTCACTCCGGGACGGCCTGGGCTCACTCCGGGACGGCCTGTCCGACGGTCGCGGTGGCGGACGGGTGCGGCTCTTCGGGAGGCGCGGGGGCGGCGCCATCCCCGGTGATGACGGCGACGACGTCGGCGGCCATCTCGGTCAGGAGCTCGACGTCCCGCTCATCGAGCGTGCGTGGCTCGTCGTTGATCAGGCACAGGACGCCGAGCGCGTGTCCGTCGGCGGAGAGGAGCGGCGCGCCGGCGTAGAAGCGTGCGTTCCAGCGCTTGACGGTCGGGTTCTCAGCGAAGCGCGGGTCGCGCCCGGTGTCCGGAACGACGAGCGTCTCGGCGTCGGCCAGGACGTGATTGCAGATCGCCTCGTCGCGGGGGATGGTGAGCATGGCGCGGTCGGCGCCGCCGTTCACGGGCGTGTCTCCCGGCAGCGCTTTGCTTTGCCCGACGATGTATTCCTGCGTCGCGTCGATCGCGGAGATCACGGCAAAGCCGACATCGAACACGTCTGCGGCGCGCGCCGCGATGGCGTCCAGATCCTCGCGGACCGCACCGGAGAGGACGCCCGTCGCGTGGAGGGCTGCCGCACGCGCCGCGTCGTCCTCGGGCACCTCCGCCTTCAGCGCCTTCTCCGCCTCCCGAGGGGCGACCATGCGATGGATGCGTCCCACCGCCTCGTCGACGGATGTGACGAGGGCGTCGGCGCCGAACACCTCGTGCGGCGCTTCGGCGAGAAGGTTGTGGGGCGCGTTCCACAGCGCGAGAACGATCTCGAGGTGCGGCCACCGGCGGCGCAGGCGGCGGCAGAGATGACGGGCGGGCACGACCGGATCGGATGTGAAATAGCTGAGGCACACGACGGTCGCCCGGCTGAGATCGAGGCTGTCGACGGAGGCTCTACTCACCGCCATCGGCGGACGGGTGCCGGCGGGAACGCCTTCCAGCGCCAAGGCATGGGCGATCATGCGGCAGGCGAAGCCGTCCACCTCCCATTTGCCGGCGAGGCAGACGACCTGCGGCTCAGCGTCGGCGGGGACGGGCGGGGGATACTGCTCCCAGAGATCGTCCAGGAGCGCGTCCATGCCGTCGGCGATGCGCAGGCGATGCTCGCTGGTCGCGTAGCGGAAATAATCCTCGCTCGCGAGGCGCAGCACGGCGATGCCGACATCGTTATAGAACGCGCGTGGCGACGTGCCATCGATCTCGGTCACGGCGATCTCGATCGCCTCGGCGGCATCGTCGGCGATCAGCCGCTGGTAGACCCGCGTCGGCAGGTCGAGCGCGGGAAGCGATCCGAGGAGCGTATCGAGGAAGCGTAGCTGGGGAATATTGCGGCCGATAACGAGCAGGCAGACGGTGAGGGGGGTGGAGAGGATCAGGCCCACGGGCCCCCAGAGCGCTGTCCAGAACGTGGCCGCCGCGATGAGCGACATCACCGACAGGCCGGTGCTCGTGCCGTAAAGCAAGGGCTCGACGATGTTGTTGCTGATGAGCTCGAGCGACAGGATGAGCGCGACCGTCCAGAGCAGCATGCTCCACCCGGGATCGACGGCGAAGGCGAGGGCGATCGGAAAGACGGCCGATATCATCGGACCGGCGTAGGGGATAAAGCGCAGCACCGCGGCCACGCTGCCCCAGAGCAGCGCGCCCGGCACGCCGATCAGCCACAGCCCGAGCGCCATGGGGACGGCATAGGAGACGTTGACGACGACCTGCATCAGCAGATAGCGGCTGATGCGGTCGCCGGCCTCTCCGAGAGCGTCGGTCGACCGATGCAGGTTGCCGCCGAGCATCCGCAGCAGGCGATCACGCAGGTCGCTGCGGTCGAGCAGGGCCAGGAAGGCGAACACGAAGACGATGCCGGCCATGGCCAGTGGCTCGACGGAGCGGCCAAGCCACTCCACGGAAGTTTCGAACGGATCAGCCGGGGGAGGGACGATCTCGACGCGCTGCGGGGTGTCGGGTGCCGGCGCGGCCGCGGGCGAGCGGCCATTCATCTCCTGCTCCACGGTCTCGACCGTTTCGATCGCACCGTCGAACATTCCCGGGGCTTTGAGCTGGGCCTTGAGGTCCGACAGCTTGGCGCGCATCGTCGATTGATAGGTGGGCAGGTCCTGGCTCAGGGCGCGAAGCTGGGACGTGAGGATGAAGCCCAGGCCCGCCAGCGCGGCGAGCAGCATTGCCATGACGAGAATGACGGCGAGCAGCCGCGGCAGCCCGAGGCGCACCAGCCAGGCGACGGGGGGGCTCAGCGCGAAGCCGATCAGGAACGCGCAGGCGAGCGGGATAAAGACGTCCTGGCCGTAGTAGAGCGCGGCGATGATGATCGCAGCCGAGACGAGGGCGGCGGCGACCCGGACCATCTCGACGGGCGGCACGGGGGAAGCGTTCGACGGATTGCTCGACGGACCGATCGTCGGACTGGGGGGCTGTTCCGGCATCTCTTCGGGGGCACGCTGGGTGTCTCAACCGCAGCCAGAACGTCGAAGTCCCCTTGGACGTTCCTTCAAGCGTTCCCTGGAGTGTTTCTTGCAGTGTTTCCGGGAGCGTGTCTTAGGGCGTTTCTTGGGATGTTTTCTTTGGGGGACGTTCCTCGGGCACGATCAGCCGGTGCGGGCTCAGCCGAGCGGGCCGGTCTGAAACAGCGTGACGCGAAGGCCGCCATGGGCAACGGGCGCGGACGGCGGCAGGAAAGGAAGGTCCGTTGCTTTGGCGAGCGCGGCGTCGGTGGCGATGAGGCCGACGCGCCATCCCGCGAACTTATCCCGCAGCGTGCGGCCGAGGGCACGATAGAGTGGCTGCAACGTCTTCCGGTCGCCGATGCGCGTGCCGTAAGGCGGGTTGACGATGACGAGGCCAGGCGGTCCCTCGGGCGCCGTGACCGCGCTGGCCGTGCGCTGATGGAACTCGGTGAATTCGGCGACGCCCGCGCGCGCGGCGTTGGCGCGGCTCATGGCGATGGCGCCGGCGTCGCGATCGCTTCCGTAGGCGCGTACGGACGGTGTCCGGGCTTCGGCGGCCCGCGACGCCCTGAGTGCGGTCCAGGCCGCTTCGTCGAAGGTTGCGAGATGCTCGAAAGCGAAGTGGCGTGCGCGTCCCGGCATCAGGCGGGCGGCGATCTCGGCCGCCTCGATGACGAACGTGCCCGAGCCGCACATGGGATCGAGGACGGGCTCGGTGCCACGATAGCCGCATTGGCGCAGGAAGAGCGCGGCGAGCGTCTCGCGCAGGGGCGCCTTGGCGACGGCCTCCTTGAACCCGCGCTTGTAGAGGAGCGTGCCGGAGGTATCGATGCCGAGCGTCAGGACATCGTTCTCGAACCGCGCGGTGATCGCGAGCTCGGCCTCGTCGGAGAGAGTGGTGCCGGCGGCGGTGCAGACGGCCCGGCCGACGCGCTCGGCGATGGCGCCCGTGTGATAGATGCGCGAGCGCGTTGCCGTCGCCTCGACCCGCACCGGAATGCCGGCGCGGAGGATCGTGCTCCAGGGCAGGCGGCGGGTGCGCTTCTCGATGTCGGCAAGCTCCGTGGTGCGGAATGCGCCGAGGCGGGCGAGGATGCGGGTTGCGCCGCGGATCACGAGGTTGGCGCGCCAGACATCGTGCCAGCGTCCTTCGATGGTGACGCCGCCCTTAACGGCCTTGGGCGCGCGAAAACCATTGGCTTTGACCTCATCGCAGAGCACGCCCTCCAGGCCCGGAGCGGTTGCCAGAAAGATTTCGAAATCGCCGTTCGCTTTCATTGCGTCTCAATATCGGGAAGGGCGGCGGTCCGCGATTCCTTTTCGCAGTTGCGATACGAGACGATGCTTGCCCTAGGGCGGAAACGGCCTTGACAGGGGTGCGATCTCAGCTGATTCTCGCTGGCAGATGGCTGTCGCTGCCAATGTCATCCCTGAGCTGGGTTCGCGCCCAAGCCCAATTGGCTGCAGCACCCCCGGTTGTGAGGACAGTCGTCTTTTCCGTGGTCTTAGGCGTTGCCGGCTGGCCAGCGCGCGCGCCGAAGACCACGGGCCCTATCAACAGCGAATGGAGGAAGGATGACGCCACCCGGTTGTTCACTCGGACCCCGCGCTGAAGCGAGGTCCAGGCTTGGATAGCAGGCGCTGCTCGAGTTCAGGCGCTGCGTATCCGGGCTCTTCCAAAATCAGATCTGTCCTACGTCATGCGAGGGAGGACACGCGGTCCGGATCAAGACCGTAACGCCAGAGCCTCGCCTTATGAGCCCGGCTTTCGCTGGGCAGGTTACCGATAACAGAGAGCCCCGTTCGGCATGAAGTCCGACGGGGCTTGTTTTTTGTTTTGCGGGGCCCTTTCGATCGTCTTTATCTCTTCTTTTATTTTTGATTTGCCTTGGTTTCCATGGCGCCGGATCGCGACGACACGTGGCTCGTGCGTGGTCGGAAAGTCTGTGCGCGGTTCCAACGGATGCTCTCAGACGAGACGAGAGGCCGCGTTCATGGTCCCATGCAGTCGTTCTCGTTCTGAGTGGCCGTCTTGGGCTTGTCCTCGTGCGTGGCGGGGCGGCCGGATCCTTGCGCGCCGTCGGCGCGGGCGCGCAGATACACGTAGATGTCGTCCAGGTAGCACATGACGTTCTTGTTCTCGCCGAACGCCGGCATGACCAGGCTTTGCGCGGTGTTCACGTCCTGCTTGCCGTTGACCACGGTCTTCACGAAGTCGGCGTAGCCGATGGTCTTCAGGGACTGCGTCAGGTCGGGTGCGAAGCTCGAGCCGGATCCGTCGAAGCCATGGCAGACTTCGCAGGTGCCGTTGAAGCGGCGGTAGCCCGAGAAGGTGTACCAGTCGACCTTGTCGCCGGAGCCGATCTTGTAGGTCGGATTGCCGTTGGCGTCGAAATACTTGCCGTCGTCGGAGGACGCGACTTTCGGATCTCCGACGGGGTTGGGTGCGGGGGTGGGATCGGGTGCGGCCTGAGCGGAGGTGAAAGCCGTTGCGGCTGCGAGAAGGCCGGCGAGAAGCGTATTGCGCATGTTCGTCTCCAGCGTGTGCGTGCAGGAGTTCCGGGGATTGAACGCTGATCTGTTGCAAAAGTTCACCCCTCCGAGCGGTAAAATTTCATCCCTCCCAAGCCGGCCCTTCGCGTGCCCGACCGTTTGGTAAACCGGATGGCCAACAGAGGTGGGGACGGCTAGGTTGTCGCCTTCGCGCGGACATTTGCAGTCCTGGTGAACGGCGCATGAACCCGGCGCTCAAACCTGGTTCAGGGCCCCCGTGGCACCGGGTGGGGCCGGAGCCTTCGCGGATGCGGCGTGCCGCAGAGTGTGACGTCCGAGAGAACGACATTGGAGGGGATGCAACCGATGACCGAGCAAGCGATCGACCGCGACCCGCGCCCTGCCCCCGTGAACCGCCTCGTTCCGCTGCTCAAGACGGCGGCGCTGGTGGTGACGATCGTGGGCGCCATTCCGACGGCCATCACCGCCTATCATGCCTGGCAGTACAAAGTGCCGTTCGGCCAGGTTTCCCATCGCCTCGCGCAGTACGAGATCTGGGAGCGCAACATCGATTGCAAGATCGAGTACAAGGCGCTCTCCACCGCGGAGGGCACGAAGATCGACGCGGGCGCGTGCGACGAGACGGGCGATATCTCGCTCAAGGTCTCGACCGACGACGGCAAGGCGACCTACGAATGGATCGCCTACAACCAGCTGCAGAAGCCCGGCGAGGCGCCGCCGCCGGCCGGCCTGCTCGACCTTCTGATCGGTGCCGCGCAGGCCGAGGCTCACCGGGCGGAGGATGCCCCAACGGCTGGTGCTCCGTCGGCGGGTCTCCGTCTCGCGCAGGACGCCATGGAGGTCATGTGCCAGTCGCTGGTCAGCCGGACGCAACTCGTGCGCGTCGTGAAGGAAGGCGGCAAGTGCTTCCGGGAGGTCATGTCGCCGATGCGCGGCACCGTCGATACGCGCGAGGAAGTTCCGTGCGAGACCAAGTGCACGGCGGGGTGACGGGCTGATCCTCGCCCTTCGGTCACTCCGTTGGACGGACGCGCCGGCCTGGGCTGGGAGGCGGGACCGGCTTCTCTCTGTCGTGCACGCCTATAGTCCGCGTGACATGGAATTGCACTGCGGCGCTCCCTCACCCGGAAGCGGAGCGGTCGGTGACGGGGGGCCACAGGGCCTCAGCTTTCAATCGGAAAGGCGATCGGCGTCGGGCGCGCTGGCGTCGGGCGCCCGCCCGCTCATGAGCGCGCGCGCTGTTTCGACGGTGTCGGCCTCCTCGGGCGGCTTGTCCCAGCGGATGCGGTGGATGCGCGGGAAGCGCATGGCGAGCCCCGACTTGTGGCGGGGCGACGGAAAGAGGGCATCGAACGCCACTTCCAGAACGAGGCGGGGCGTGACGGCGCGCACGGGGCCGAACTGTTCGACGGTGTGGGTGCGCACGAAGCGATCGATTTCCACGAGCTCGGCATCGGTCATCCCCGAGTAGGCTTTGCCGACGGGGACGAGCTCATGGCCGGGACGGATGTCGCCCCGCGCGCCGTCGCGGGCCGGCTCCGCGTCGCCGGGGCTTTCGATCGGGCGCCAGACGCCGAAGGTGTAGTCGGAATAATAGGACGAGCGCTTGCCCGACCCGCGCTGGGCGTACATCAGCACGCAGTCGAGCGTGAGCGCGGCGCGCTTCCACTTGAACCAGTGTCCGCGCGGGCGCCCGGAGAGATAGGGGCTCGTCCAGCGCTTCAGCATCAGGCCCTCGATACCGTCCTGGCGCGTGCCGGTCCAGAGTGCGTCGAGCTCGCCGCGGGTTGCGAAGGGGACGAGGGGGCTCAGGTCGGAGAGCGGCGGCCGGTGGCGTGCGTGCCAGGCTTCGAGGCGGTCGCGGCGAGCCCGGAACGACAGCCCGCGCAGGTCCTCGCCGGTGTCGATCAGGATATCGTAGAGGCGCACGTGCGCGGGATGCTCCCGCAGCATGCGTCCCGTGACCGCCTTGCGGTTGAGGCGCTGCTGGAGGTCGTTGAAGGGCGCGACGAGGCCGCCGCGCGCGACGAGGAGCTCGCCGTCGAGCAGCACGTCGAGGCCGTCGAAGGCGGCGACGACATCCGGGAAGGTGCGCGAGATGTCGTCGCCCGTGCGGGAAAAGAGGCGGACGTGATCGCCGTGGGCGGCGATCTCCACGCGGATGCCGTCCCATTTCCATTCGGCGGCAAAATCCCCCGGCGCGAAGCCCGCCCAGTCCTGCTCCTCGATGGCGTGGGCGAGCATGAGGGGGCGGAACACGGGCTGGCCGGCGGCGTCCGGGCGCGGGCCGTCTCCGGTGAGCCACCGGAAGAGGTCCGTGTAGGGCGGCGCGAGCGCGTGCCAGATCTCCTCGATGTCGGCCGTGCTGTGGCCGCTCATCTCGGCGAGCGCGGTCTTGGCGAGGCGGGCGGAGACGCCGACGCGGGGGGCGCCGCCGATGAGCTTCAGGAGCGCCCAGCGGCCGCGGACGTCGAGCCGGTCCAGGAGGCTGCCGAGCACGGGCGCGATCTCGGTCGGGGCGGCGGCCGTCAGGAGGGCCACGATCTCGGACAGGCGCGGGGCGGGCTCGTGGAGGCTCGGGCGGTCTTCCGTCGTGGGCCACATCAGCGCCACCGTCTCGGCCGTGTCGCCCACGTAGTCGCGCGAGAGGGCGTACAGCACGGGATCGACGCGGGTTTCGAGCAGCGTCGCAAGGCTGCGCCGCAGGGGGAGTCGCGGGAAGAGGCCGTCGGTCAGGGCGGCGAGCGCGAAGCCGCGGTCGGGATCGGGTGCGTTGCGGAAGTATTCGATCAGGAGCGCGAGCTTGCCGTTGCGTGACGGCGTCGTGGAGAGCGTATCGAGCAGAAGGGCGAAGGGTTCCATTACGGCCCTCCTGCGTTCTGTGGGCGGCGGCACTCCTTCTGCATCGCGCAAGGGTCTACGCCAGCGTCCACAAACGCGGAAGGATCCTGGTGTGACGGCGCAACGCTGCGTTGGATCTCCGTGCGGCACGTGACCCTTTGTGTGGCGGGCGGTGCCGCACGTTGTGCAACACGCTCCACACCGGGGAGAAAAAAGGCTGCGGATTGGAGGGTGCGACCGTGATCCCTCATTCGCCTTCGTCCTCGAAGCCGACGAGTGCGAGGGCGCGCGCGCGGAGGCCGCGGCGGCCGAGCTCGTAGACGAGGGCGTCGTCGCGCCCGTGCGTGACCCAGACGTCCCCGGCCCCGGTCTCGAGCGCGGTCGCGATCAGCTCCGGCCAGTCGGCGTGGTCGGAGATCACCAGCGGCAGCTCGACGCCGCTCTGGCGCACGCGGCCCTTGATGCGCATCCAGCCCGAGGCGAAGGCCGTCACCGGGTCGGGGAAGCGGCGTGACCAGCGGTCGTCCACGGCGGCCGGCGGGCAGAGGACGAGGGCACCCGCCAGCTCCGCAGGCTTCACGTCGGGCACGGGGCGGATGTCGCCGAGGTCGATGCCAAGGCGCTGGTAGAGCTCGGTCATGGCCATCATGGCGCCATGCAGGTAGATCGGCGCGTCGTAGCCGGCGTCGCGCGCAAGGCGGATCACGCGCTGGCACTTGCCGAGGCCGTAGGCGCCGACCAGATGGGCGCGCTCGGGGTTGCGGCGGAGCGAGGCGATGAGGCGGGAGACCTCGACCGCGGCGGGCTCGTGGCGGAAGACGGGGAGGGCGAACGTCGCTTCCGTCACGAAGATATCGCAGGGGACGAGCTCGAAGGGAGCGCAGGTGGGATCGGCCGCGCGCTTGTAGTCGCCCGAGACCACGGCGCGGCGGCCGTTCCATTCGAGCACGACCTGGGCGGAGCCCAGGATGTGGCCGGCGGGAACGAGGCGAACCGCGACGCCGCCGATGGACCGCGTCTCTCCCAACGGGGCGCTCTCGAAGCGCCCGGCGCCGTCCGCGCCGAGACGCAGCTTCATGACCTCGACGGTCTCGGCGGTGGCGAGCACGGCGCCATGGCCGGGGCGGGCGTGGTCGCTGTGGCCATGCGTGATGATCGCGCGGGGGACGGCGCGCGCGGGGTCGATGTAGACGTCCGCCGGCTCGCAGTAGAGGCCGCGCTCGGTCGGGTACAGCCACGGGTCTCTTCCAAGGGCAGACATCTGGGATCGCTCGATAGGGGGCGCTTCTCAGCCCGGACGCGGCCATAGGCGCGCTGACAGGCGTCATATGGGGTGCCCGGGCGCGGAGGGAAACGCGTTCAGCCGGACGTGGCCGGCGCGGAGCCGCGGCCAGGGGGATCTCCGCCATTCCGCCGGCTCAGGTCGTGCGGCCGCGATGGGCCGATGTCACGCCGCTTGGGAGCCTCTTCAGATCATAGGGACGCGGCCGGCTGGCTTTTTTGTGCCGCTCCCTTCCCATCAGGCCATCGGCGAGATGCCATTGGCGGAACGGGCGGCGTTTCGAGCCTATGCTCGGCGATGTTAGGCCGGAGGCGTGCTAAGCAATAATATCGGGCAGAAGCCGGTCCTCGATCTTCGTGATCTGGTCTTTCAGAGCGAGCTTCTTTTTTTTCAGCCTGCGAATCAGGAGCTGGTCGACGGATCCGCTCACCTCGAGGCCCAGAATCTCGTCGTCGAGCTCGCGGTGCTCGGCGCGCAGCTTCATCAACTCGTCCCGAAGCTCCCGATCGTTCTGCCGCTGCATGTCGCTCTCTTCGAAAGCCGGCCCGCCACAGCGCAAACGGAAAAAGCAGGCGGACGCCCGGGCGAAGCCATCATCTCATTTCGTGCGGCACGTAATCAAGTCGCGGCAACGTCTGCAAGAAATAATCCGATTAAACTGATGCTTATGTCGATGTCCGGGAAGCCTCCGCTTAACGTCTTGTTTCGTAACGGTCGCCGCCGCAATGGACAAGTGCGTGTTAAATCTGTAACAATGCGTCGTCTCAAACTCTGAAACGGAGGTCAAGGATGGCTCTTTCGGCTCATCTTCAGGAACTCTCAGAGAAGCACCGGCAACTCGAGCGTCGGATTGAAGAGGAGACGGCAAGGCCCGGTTCGGACGAGGTTGCGATCCGCCGGCTCAAACAAGAGAAGCTGAAGCTCAAGGACGAAATCGTCAGACTGGAGACGGCAACGCGGCATTGACACGCTGAAGGAGCTGCGAGCGCAGCCCGGAGCGTGATCATTCGGACATGATCATGGTCCTCGCGGCTGCCATCGCAGCGCCGGCGTCTCGGCCTTCTTCCACCCCTATCGACAGATGACGCGAGGCTGCGAAATTCGCGGGCTCGCGTTTGTGTTGCGGATGGGTTTGATTCGTTACGCCCGAGCGGGCGCTGCTGCGTGCATGGCATCGGCTCGCCATGACCAGCATCGCCATGACCAGCCCGGCTCTCCTTTTTTGGGGGAGCGTTCAGGACGAGCTGAGCCGTGGCGCCGAGCCGTCAGGCGTCCTTGGCCATAGCGCGCAGCTTGAATTTCTGAATCTTCCCGGTCGAGGTCTTCGGCACCTCGGTGAACACGACGCGGCGCGGCGCCTTGAAATGGGCCAGGCGCTCACGACACCAGGCGATGATCTCGTCCTCGGTGGCGGTCGCGCCCGGTCTCATCTCGACGAACGCGCACGGCGTCTCGCCCCACTTCTCGTCCGGCTTGGCGACCACGGCGCAGACGACGATGTCGGGGTGCTTGTAGAGCACGTCCTCGACCTCGATCGAGGAGATGTTCTCGCCGCCGGAGATGATGACGTCCTTCGAGCGGTCCTTGAGCTGGATGTAGCCGTCGGGATGCATCACGCCGAGGTCGCCCGAGTGGAACCATCCGCCGGCGAACGCTTCCGCCGTCGCCTCGGGGTTCTTGAGGTAGCCCTTCATGACGATGTTGCCGCGGAACATGACCTCGCCCAGCGTCTCGCCGTCGGCGGGCACCTCGGCCATGGTGGCCGGATCCATCACGGTCAGACCTTCGAGCGCCGGGTAGCGCACCCCCTGGCGGACGCGCTTGGCGTCCTTTTCGGGCTTGGGCAAACCATCCCAGGCGCTGTGCCATTCGTTGAGGGTCGCGGGGCCGTAGGTCTCGGTGAGGCCGTAGAGATGCGTCAGCGCGAAGCCCGCCTCGTTCATGCGCGCCATCACCTCCTCGGGAGGCGGGGCGGCCGCATGGTTGAACGCCACGCGGTGGGTGATCTCGCGGCGCTCCTGGGGCTTGGCGTTGAGAAGCGTCGACATGACGATGGGGGCGCCGGAGAGGTTCGTGACGCCGTGGTCGGCGATGGCGTCGTACATCGCCTTGGCACGGACCCACCTGAGGCAGACGTGAGTGCCGGCGACCAGCGACAGCGTCCACGGGAAGCACCAGCCGTTGCAGTGGAACATCGGCAGGGTCCACAGGTACACGGGATGGCGCGCCATGCCGGTGGCGATGGTGTTGGCGTAGCACATGAGCGTCGCGCCGCGGTGGTGATAGACGACGCCCTTGGGATTGCCGGTGGTGCCGGAGGTGTAGTTGAGGCTGATCGCCTCCCATTCGTCCTCCGGCATGCGCCAGCGGAACTCGGGATCGCCGCTCGAGACGAAATCGTCATAGTCGAGCTCGGAGAGCGGCTCGCCGCGCTGGGGAAAGACCAGGTCGTCGTGGTCGATGATGAGGGGGCGGACCTTGGCGAGGGCGAGCGCCTCCTTCATGGAGGCGGAGAACTCGCGGTCGGAGATGAGGACCCTGGTGTTGGCGTGATCGAGCTGGAAGGCCAGGATCGGTGCGTCGAGACGCGTGTTGAGGCAGTGGAGCACCGCGCCCGTCATCGGCACGCCGTAGTGGGCCTCCAGCATGGCCGGAGTATTGGAGAGCATCACCGACACCGTGTCGCCCGGGCCGATGCCCAGCCGCGCGAGCGCCGAGGCCAGGCTGCGGGCGCGGGCGTAGAAGGTCGCGTAGCTCGTCCGCAGGTTGCCGTGGATGATGGCGGTGTGGTCGGGATAAGTCTGCGCGGCCCGCTCGAGAAGACCGATCGGCGTCAGCGGCTGGTAATTGGCCGGGTTCTTGTCGAGGCCGACGGTATAGGGGTTCTGGCTCATCAGACTGTTGGCTCGTTGATCCGTGCGTTTTTCTAGCGAAGGGCTCAAGCGGGGGCAATGCGGAACCGCCGGCTCTCCACGCCACATCCGGCGCGGCGCGCGTCGGTTATTCTTCCGGCGAATCAATGGGGGGCTCTGCGGGGGCGATGGCGCTCAGGGCGTCGGGGCGCCGCCACGGGATTTCGGCGCGGACAGGAGCTGTTCCGCGCCGATGATCTTCGATCCCTGCCAACTTCCGAGCGGCCGTCTTGTGCGGCGTCTTGAGACAGACTGTGCCACAGCAGGTTGGATATCCCCTTAAAAAGATTGCTTAATAAACGGTGTGGTCGTGCGTCATGCGCGTTTGCTCCGCCGTTGCGCCGGCATGTTGCGGATTTTGCGCGGTGGTCTGCGGCCCCCCGGGCGCCTTGAACCCGCTCCGGGTCTGAGGCAGGAAAGGGGCTTGCCAACGGAGGCGCCGGGGCGGCGCGAGCAGAGGGTTCTGGAATGAGCGACCGGGAGACGACCCCCAAACAGCTGTTGCATCTCGTGTTTGGCGGCGAGCTTCGCGATCTCGACGGCGTTGAGTTCCGCGACCTCTCGGGGCTCGATATCGTCGGGATCTATCCGAGCTATGCCGAGGCGCTCGCGGCGTGGCGCGGGGCGGCGCAGAAATCCGTCGATCATGCGGCCATGCGCTATTTCATCGTGCATATGCATCGCCTGCTGGAGCCCGAAGCATCCCGTGATGCCGAGGCGCAAGCGTAGGGGCCGCACGGCCGGGACGCCGATCCGCCTTGGCCACCGGGTGCCTGAAAGCGGGCGACAATGACAAACGCTGCGAGGCGATGGTGAGCACCGCAAAAGACGTTTCCGATCCGCCAAGCCGGGCGAAGCCGCGGCGGCGGGCGCTCGACGCGCAGTCCCGCGAGCTCCTTAAGCGCTTCATCGCCGACTGGATCCGGCCGCGGTGGCGCGAGCTCACGGTGGCGCTCATTCTCACCGCGGCGCTCGCCCTGGCGACGGGCGCCTATCCCGTGGTCATCAAGTTCTCGTTCGACAAGCTCCTTGCGGGAGACATCTCCTGGCTGCCGCTGGTGCTGGCGACGATCATTCTCATCACGCTCGCGCGCAGCGTGCTGCTCTATTTCCAGACGGTCAAGACGCAACGCATCGGGCTGCGCCTCGCCGCCGACATGCAGGCGACGACGTTCCGCCATTTGATCAACGCCGATTACGGGCGTCTGATGCGCGACACGCCGGGGCGGATGATGTCGAAGCTCACGAACGACATCGGTTTCGTCCAGCAGGCGACACTCGCGACGATGAACTCGCTGATGCGCGATTCCATGTCGGTGGTGGCGCTGGTGGGATCGATGTTCTACCTCGACTGGATGATCTCGCTGGTCGTGCTCGGGGTCTATCCGTTCGCGGTGGTTCCGATCGCCACCATCGCGCGGCGGGTGCGGCACAACGCGACCCGCACGCAGGCGCAGCTCGGCGGGATGACGTCGCTGCTCGCCGAGAAGCTCGGCGCGACGCGCCTCATCAAGACCTTCCGTCTCGAGGCCTATGCGTCGGGGCGCATGACCGCGGCCTTCGAGGAGGTGTTCCGGCTCAAGCTCAAGGGCATCGCCGTGAAGGCGCGCCTCGAGTCGCTGCTCGAGGCGCTGGGCGGGTTTGCCGTCGCGGGCGTGATCCTGATCGCCTATTGGCGCATCTCGAGCGGGGCCTCGACGGTCGGCGACTTCATGGGGCTCACGGCCGCGCTGCTGATGGCGGCCCAGCCGCTCAAGGCCGTCGGCGGGCTGATGGCGCGCGTGCAGGAAGGTCTTGCCGGCATCGAAAGCCTCTATGGCATCCTCGACGAGAAACCGACGAATACGGACCGCCCGGGTGCCAAGCCGCTCGTTCTCGGCGCGGGCTCCGTCAGCTTCGAGCGCGTCTCCTTCCACTACGGGGATGCCTCGATCCCCGCCATCACGGATTTCAGCCTCGTCGCCGAGGGTGGAAGCACCGTCGCCCTCGTCGGGCGATCGGGGGCCGGCAAGACGACGATCGTCAATCTCGTCCCGCGGCTGTTCGACGTCACGGGCGGGGCGATCCGCATCGACGGCCAGGACATCCGTGAGGTGACGCTCGCCTCGCTGCGCGCGTCGATCGCGCTCGTCAGCCAGGACGTGACGCTGTTCGACGACACGATCCGCACCAATATCTCGCTCGGCAAGCTCGATGCGACCGACGAGGAGATCGTGGCCGCCGCGAAGGCCGCCGCTGCGCATGATTTCATTCTCGGCCAGCCCAACGGCTACGATACGATCATCGGCGACCGCGGCGTGCGGCTCTCGGGCGGTCAACGCCAGCGGCTCGCGCTCGCGGCAGCGATCCTCAAGAATGCGCCGATCCTGCTGCTCGACGAGGCGACGAGCGCGCTCGATACGCACTCGGAGCGCCTCGTGCAGCAGGCGCTTGCCGATTTCAGCAAGGGCCGCACGACGATCGTGATCGCGCATCGGCTGTCGACGGTGCAGAACGCCGACCTCATCTGCGTGATGGAGGGGGGCGCGCTGATCGAGTGCGGCCGGCACGAGGAGCTGGTCGCCCGCAACGGGCCCTACGCGCGGCTCGTGCGTGCCCAGCTTCTGTCGGATACCGACGAGGCGCCGCCGGCCGGGGTGACGTTGAATTGAAGGGGGAGGCAGGGGGCAGTAGGCAGTAGGCAGTAGGCAGTAGGCAGTAGGCAGTAGGCAGTAGGCAGTAGGCAGTAGGCAGTAGGCAGTAGGCAGTAGGCAGTAGGCAGTAGGCAGTAGGCAGTGAAGGTGGCAGCAGGCAGCGGGCAACAGGCAGGGGGATAGGAGGCAGGGGGTAGGAGGCAAGAGGCAAGAGGCAAGAGGCAAGAGGCAAGAGGCAAGAGGCAAGAGGCAGAGCGATTGTCGTGCCGCTGGCCGTTGCCAGCTGCCCGCTCCTTACTCTCTTCGGAAAATCCGGTCGACGAGGCGGTTGGCCCAGCTCCGGGAGCGGTGGAGATGCTCGACGTCGTGGGGATCGTAGACGGTGGCGACCCAATCGTAGAATGCGATCGGATGGCGGGCGGCATAGTCGACGTAGGCGTCGAAGAACGCGTCGAGGATGCCGGTATCGGCCTGACGGATGTGGCCGTAGCGCAGGGATAGCTGATGGCGCGCCTCGGAGATGGGGACGCCATGGCGCGTGTGGAGATAGAGTGCGCTCATCAGCCCCACGCGGTCCGCGCCCGATTTGCAGTGCATCAGGATCGGATACGTGACGGTGCCGAAGAGATCGCGGGCGGCGAGCACTTGTGCGCGCGTCGGGGCCGCGCGCGAGCGAACCGTGAAATCCACGAGCTCGAGGCCGGCCGCGCGGCAGGCCGCCTTTTCAAAGGCATAGGTGGAGGAGGCGCTTTCGCCCCGCAGGTTGACGACGGAGCGGATGCCGCGACGCGGCAGATCGCGGATCTGGTGGGGAAGGGGCTGGGCGGCGCGCCAGGCCTCCTGCGACAGGCGGTGGCGATTGGGAAATGCGAGGCGGACGACGAGATGATCGAGCACGAGCATGTCGAGATAGCGGGCATGCGGCTCGGCGCGCGTTCTCACGGAGGCGGGGAGCACCGAGGTTGCCGCTGCCAGCGCGGCCCACGCCGAGCGGCGCGCCGCCCGTTTGATCCGTTTCGTGAGCTCTGCCATCTGTGTCCGTGGATCCTGTCCGGCTCCGCGTTCGCGCGGGCCGTGCGACGGCCTCCCGACCGGCGGAACGGGGTTCCGCGGTGGGTAGCACTATCCCGTGTAATCTGTCGAATTCCCTGTTGCAGGCCGCCCCCCGGCGGTTGCGCCGGGGCCATATTCCCTATAGGAAAATTGCCGTTGTCGGGCGGTGAAGATCACGTGCGGCTCGGTGAGGGAGAGGCGAGATAGGGCCGACCGATGGCACAATCGCCACAGCGTGAGTCGCGGCTGCGCCGGTTCCTGGGGCGCGCCGGCGCACGCTACATGCGCTTCGTGCGCGCGACGTCCCACGTGACGATCGAGCCCGCGGACATGGTCGGGCGCGTCAACGCCACGCACCCGTTCATCCTGGCCATGTGGCACGGGCAGTTCGCCCTGATGCCGACGCTGCACGAGTTCAACGGCAAGAAATTCCGGGTGTCGGCCATGGTCGCGCGCCATGCCGACGCGGCGGCGATCCGGACGCTGCTCGGCGAGTTCGATATCGAGGTCGTGCTGGGCGCGGGGGCGAACGGCCGCAAGCGCGACAAGGGCGGGGCCTATGCGCTCCGCGTCGCGAGCCGGCTGCTCAAGGACGACAGCACGCTGTCGATGACGGCGGATGTGCCGCCCGGGCCGGCGCGGCGCGCTGGGATCGGCATCGTGACGCTCGCCAGGCTTTCGGGCCGCCCCGTGATCCCGTTTGCGGTCGCCACCTCCCGCTTCATCGCGCTGCCGACGTGGAGCCGGATGACGATCAACCTCCCCTATTCGAAGCTCGCCTACGTCGTCGGAGATCCGATCCGGGTTCCGGCCGACGCGGACGCGGGGGCGCTCGAGACGTACCGGCGGGCGGTCGAGGCCGGGCTCAACCGGGCGACCGAGCGCGCCTATGCGCTGGTCGGCGCCGATGTCGGGCGCGTGACGCCGCCTACGCCCGAGACGTCGGCCGCGCCGGCGCGCATCGGCTTCGCGCTCAAAGCCTACCGGGCCGTGACCGGCCTCTTCGGCGTCGTGGCGCCGCTGCTGCTCGCCGTGCGCGCGCGGCAGGGGAAGGAGGACCGGGCCCGGCGCGGCGAGCGCTACGGACAGGCGAGCCTCTCGCGTCCCGCGGGGCCGCTGGTCTGGGTCCATGCCGCAAGCGTCGGCGAGACGAACGCGGTGCTGCCGGTGATCGACCGGCTGCTCGCCGAGCGCGACGATCTCTCGGTGCTGCTCACGACGGGGACGGTGACGAGCGCGGCGATGGCGCGGCGGCGGCTTCCGCCGCGCGCATTCCACCAATACGTCGTGCTCGACGTGCCGAAGTACGTGCGGGCGTTTCTCGAGCACTGGCAACCCGACCTCGGCGTGTTCGCCGAAAGCGAGGTGTGGCCGAACCTGATCATCGAAGCCTCGCGCCGGCAGATCCCGCTGGCGCTCATCAACGCGCGCATGTCGGCGCGCAGCGCGCGGCGGTGGCGGTGGCTCAGCGGGTTCTCCCGGCCGCTGTTCTCGCGCTTCGATGCGGTGCTCGCGCAGAACGACGTTCTCGCCCGCACGATCAAGCGCCTCGGCGCGCCGAACGTGATCGCGGTCGGCAATCTCAAGATCGACGCGCCGCCGCCGGTGGTCGATGCGGTCGAGCTCGACCGGCTGCGCCAGGCGCTCGGCCAGCGGCCGGTCCTGGTTGCGGCGAGCACGCACGACCCCGAGGAGGAGATCGTCGCCGCGGCGCACCGGCTGATCCAGGACAAGCTACCCGGCATCGCCACGGTGATCGCGCCCCGCCATCCCGGACGCGGCAAGGCCATTGCGCAGATGCTGGCGTCGCGCGGCTTCCGCGTGGCCTTGCGCTCGGCCGGCGAACGCCCGCTTGCCGACACCGACATCTATATCGTCGATACCATCGGCGAGCTCGGTACGCTCTATGCGCTGACGGATGTCGCCTTCATCGGCGGCTCACTGATCCCGCACGGGGGGCAGAACCCGATCGAGGCGATCGGCCATGGCGCGGCGGTGCTGACCGGGCCGCACTGGAGCAATTTTCGCGATATCTACCGCACGCTCCTGCGCCACAACGGGACGCGGGAGGTGGCCTCGGCCGAGGAGCTGGCGGCCGCCGTGCAGGCACTGCTCGGCGAGGACGGCGAGCTCGGGCGGATGCGCGAGGGCGCCAAGCAGGCGCTCGCATCGTTGTCGGGCGCCCTCGACCGCACCGTCGAGACGCTGCTGGTGATGTTGCCGGCAGGCTCGCAGGTTCGCCGTGCCTCTTGAGGAGCCCGGCTGGTGGTACGGACGGACGCGCGGAGGCGGCCTTGCGGGGCGGCTCCTGGCGCCGCTCGGCGATCTCTATGGCGCCGCTGTCGCGCGCCGTTTCAGGACGGCTTCGCCCTATCGGTCGGCACTGCCGGTGATCTGTGTCGGCAACTTCACGGCCGGCGGGACGGGTAAGACGCCGCTGACGCGCTTTCTGATCGAGGCGCTCGGCCGGCGGGGGATCGCGGCGGCGTGCCTCTCGCGCGGCTACGGCGGACGTCTCGGCGGCCCGGTGTGGGTCGAGCCGGAGCGGCACACGGCGCGCGAGGTCGGCGACGAGCCGCTTCTGGTCGCGCGGGGAAGCCAGGACACGGGTGCACGCGTGATGGTGGCGCGGGACCGCAGGGCGGGGCTTGCGGCCATCGAGGCCGCGGGCGGCGTGTCGGCGGTGATCATGGACGACGGGCTGCAGAACCCGAGCGTCGCGAAGGATCTTTCGATCGCGGTCGTGGATGCGCGGCGCGGCTTCGGCAACGGCCGCGTTCTGCCCGCAGGACCGCTTCGCGCACGGCTCTCGTTCCAGCTCGGGCTCGTCGATTGCATCGTGGTGATGGGCGCGGACGCGGCCGCCCAAGACCTCTCGGCATTCGACCGTCTAAAGAAGCTCTTTCACGGCCCGGTGCTGCGCGGCGTGGTCCAACCGTCGGCGGATCAGCCCTGGATCGCGGGGGCACGGCTCGTGGCCTATGCGGGCATTGCCAACCCCGAGCGGTTCTTCCGCCTGCTCGAGGGTTTCGGGCCGCAGTCGCTCGTACGGCATGTGTTCAAGGACCACCACCCGTTCACGGACGGCGATGCCGCCCGTCTCCTCGCGGAAGCCGAGAGGACGGGCGCCGAGCTCGTGACGACGGAAAAGGATCTGGCGCGCCTCGCCGGGCAGGGCGGGGCGCGGGCGATGCTGGCGGCGCGGTCGCGCACGCTCCCGATCGCCGTGGCATTCGAGGCGCGCGACCTCGTGCGGCTCGAGGCGCTGCTCGATGGAGTCTTGAAAGGACGGGGTTGAGGGCCGGCGGCCGGCCTCTACGTCTGCGGGCGGTTGTGGACCTCGAGGTAGCGCTGCAGCGAGATGTCGGCCGTGGCGTAGGCTTCCTGAAGCTCGACGCTCCAGTAGCGCAGATCCGCAAGGTCGATCTTCTGGCCGCTCACCGCGCAGCGCACGAACTCGCCCGGCGATACGACCTGGAACTCGCCGTCGAGGTAGCGCACCTGGGCTTCGCCCCGAAGGCCGAATAGCTTGTCGAAGCGGTTCATGAAATCTCTGCCTCGGGTCAGAGGCGCGGGGACTACCCTCGGATGATCTGTCGCGCCCGCACCATGACATGGCCAATTGCCGGGGCGGCGTCAAGCCGGCGGCCCGGAAATCCCGTCAGAAGAGCGAGCCCTGGCCCTTGTCGGTGCGTCTCGGTGCCGGTGCGGCCGGCTTGTCCGAGGGCCGGGCGGCGCGTCGCGTCGGGGCCTCACCCTTGATCTCGGCTGCGACGCGGCCGTCCGAGAACTCGATCTCGACATCCTCGCCCGGCGCCACGGGGAGGGCGGAGCGCAGCATCGTGCCGTCGGCCTTGCGGACGAGGGCGAAGCCGCGTGCGAGCACGCTGTGATAGCCGAGGGTGCCGAGCAGCTTGGCGTTGGCGTCAAGGGCGTTGCGGCGCTGGGCGAGCGTGGCCGCGAGCGCGCGCTCGATGCGCCGGGCGAGCGCCTCGAGGCGTTCGCCGCATCGTTCGATACGGAGGCTGACGGGTGCGGGGCGGAGGCGCGCGGACACGCGGGCGTGGCGCGTGTGGTGGGCCTGCGTGTTGGCGAACAGGGCGCGGCCGAGACGGTTGCCCGTGGCGTCGATGCGCTGGCGGTGATGGGCGACGAGCGAGCGCGGCGACGGCATGCGGCCCGCGACCTGCAGGAAGCGCGTATGGCTGCGTTGGACTCGCGTCCGCAGCGCGCCGTCGAGACGGTGGGCGATGTGATCGAGCCGCTGGCGCGGCAGCGCTGCGAGATCCTCGGCGCGGGGCAATCCGCGCTCGGCCGACTTCAGATCGCGGCGCAGCGCCTCGAGCATGCGGCGGATGGCGACCGTCAGCCGAAGCCCGAGCTTGCCGGTTTCCGACAGCAGATCCGAATATTTCGGCACGGCCCACTCGGCCGCCTTGGTGGGCGTCGGCGCGCGCGCGTCGGCCGCGAGGTCGATCAGCGTCCAGTCCGTCTCGTGGCCGACGGCGGAGATCACCGGGATGGCGCTCGCGGCGACGGCACGCACGACCATCTCGTCGTTGAAGCCCCACAGGTCCTCGAGGCTGCCGCCGCCGCGGGCGACGATCAGCACGTCCGGGCGCGGGATGGGGCCTCCCGGCGCAAGGGCGTTGAAGCCGCGCACGGCGTTGGCGACCTCGGCGGCGCTGCCCTCGCCCTGGACGCGTACGGGCCAGACGATGACGCGCGTCGGGAAGCGCTCCTGGAAGCCGTGCAGCATGTCGCGGATCACGGCGCCGGTCGGGCTCGTGACGATGCCGACGACCTTCGGGAGGTACGGCAGCGGGCGCTTGCGCTCGTCGGCGAAGAGACCTTCGGCGGCGAAGCGGCGCTTCCTCTCCTCGAGCTGCGCCATCAGCGCGCCGAGGCCCGCCGGCTCGAGCGCCTCGATGACGATCTGGTATTTCGACGAGCCGGGGAAGGAGGAGATCTTGCCGGTGGCAATGACCTCCATGCCCTCCTCGGGCTTCATCTTGAGGCGGTTCCAGTTGCCACGCCAGACGACGGCGTCGATCTTGGCCTTGTCGTCCTTGAGCGAGAAATAGCAATGCCCCGAGGCGTGCGGGCCGCGATAGCCCGAGACCTCGCCGCGCAGGCGCACGTGCCCGAAGCCGTCCTCGAGGGCGCGCTTCACGGCATTCGAAAGCTCGGAGACGGTGAACTCGGCGACGTTGTCGCCGGAGGTGTTTGCCGCGGATGGGGGGCTGGGCAACGAATCGGTCCTTGCTTGTCTGGCGTGCAATCCATGATACAGGGTGTGCGGCAAACAATCCAAATTGACGGCAAACGATCCAAAACGCCAAGGCCTTGACATCATGAATGTTCTTCTGATCGGCGGCGGCGGGCGCGAGCATGCGCTGGCCTGGGCCTTGAGCGCGAGCCCGCTGCTCACGACGCTCTATGCCGCGCCGGGCAACGCCGGAATCGCGGAGCTCGCCGAATGCGTCACGCTGGACGTGGCCGATCATGCGGCGGTGCTGGCGTTCGTCAGGGAGCAAAAGATCGGCTTCGTCGTCATCGGGCCCGAGGCGCCGCTGGTGGCCGGGCTCGGCGACGCGCTGGCGGCGGTGAGCGTCAAGCACTTCGGACCCTCGAAGGCGGCCGCACGGCTCGAAGGCTCGAAGGGCTTTACCAAGGACCTCTGCCGGGAGGCCGGCATTCCGACCGGGGCCTACGGGCGCTTCGGGGATGCGGCATCCGCCCATGCGTATCTCGCCCAGCAGTCCGTTCCGATCGTCGTCAAGGCGGATGGGCTCGCGGCGGGGAAGGGCGTCGTCGTGGCGGGGACCCGCGCGGAGGCGGAGGCGGCCATCGACGCCTGCTTCGCGGGCGCGTTCGGCGCGGCGGGTGCGGAGGTGGTGATCGAGGAGTTCCTCGACGGAGAAGAGGCGAGCTTCTTTGCGCTTTGCGACGGGACGCATGCGCTGGCGCTGGCGACGGCGCAGGATCACAAGCGCGTCGGCGACGACGATACCGGGCCCAACACCGGCGGCATGGGCGCCTATTCGCCGGCGCCGGTGATGACGCCGGAAATCGTGCAGCGCACGATGGACGAGATCATCCGGCCGACGGTTGCCGCGATGGCGGCGCGGGGGACGCCGTTCAAGGGCGTGCTGTTTGCCGGCCTCATGATCACCGCCGAGGGGCCGAAGCTCATCGAGTACAACGTGCGCTTCGGCGACCCGGAGACGCAGGTCTTGATGCTGCGTCTGCAATCGGACCTCCTGGCGGCGATGCTGGCTGCGGCGGACGGCGTGCTCGACCATTTCGATGTGCGCTGGCGGAGCGATGCGGCGCTGACGGTGGTGCTGGCGGCCAGGGGCTATCCCGGAACGCCCGAGACGGGGACGGAGATCAAGGGGCTCGACGCCGCGGGCGCCGTGGCCGGGGTGCAGATCTTCCACGCCGGCACGCGGCGCGAGGGGGAGCGCCTCATCGCCGACGGCGGACGCGTGCTCAATGTCACGGCGCTGGGCGCGAGCGTGGCCGAAGCGCAGGCGCGCGCCTACGAGGCGATCGCGAAAATCGATTGGCCGGGCGGCTTCTGCCGACGCGACATCGGCTGGCGGGCCGTGCTGCGGGAGACGGCGAAAGCGTAGGTTGCGGCCGTGCGCTCAAGCACGCTCGCCCGCGGCCCAGTCGAGCCAGAGGCGCACGCGCGCTTCAGGATGCGGGGCGGTCATGAAATCGGTGATGACGGCGATGCTGTCGGCGCCGGCCGCGCGCACGGCGCCGGCGCGGTCGGGCGTGATGCCGCCGATGGCGACGAGCGGCCGCGTGCCGATGCGCTTGCGCCAGGCGCCGATCCTGTCGAGCCCCTGCGGCGCCCATGTCATGGCCTTGAGCTTCGTCTCGTAGATGGGGCCGAGGGCGACGTAGGCGGGGCCGGCCGCAAGCGCCGTCTCCAGCTCCTCCTCGCTGTGGGTCGAGATGCCGAGCGCGATCCCCGCGCGGCGGATGGCGGCGAGATCCGCGCCCGCGAGGTCCTCCTGACCGAGATGCAGCTCGGTCGCGCCGAGGTCGATGGCGGCCTGCCAGAAATCGTTGACGATCAGGCGGCAGCCGCCGGCTCGCGCGGCCGCCAGCGCGGCAGCGATCTCGCTCCGTACCTCGTCGTCGGGTTTGTCCTTGATGCGCAGCTGCAGCGTGCGCACGCCGAGCGGCACGATGCGCGCCACCCAGGCGGCGCTCGGCACGATCGGATAGAAGATGTCGGGGGCGCCGGGCGTTGTCATGGGTGCGCCGGCGGATCGAGATCGAAGAAGGGCGTGCCGGCCACGGGCGTCGAGGGGCGGGCGCGGTCGCTCGGCTCGATCAGGCCGGCCTCGAAGGCGGTGCGTCCGGCGGCGATGGCGGCGGCGAACGCGGCGGCCATGCGCACGGGGTCGTGGGCGCGCGCGACGGCGGTGTTGAGCAGCACGGCGTCGTAGCCCAGCTCCATGGCGGCGGCCGCATGGGACGGCGCGCCGATGCCGGCGTCGATGACGAGGGGCAGGTCGGGGAAATAGGCGCGCAGCGTCTTCAGCGCCTCGGGGTTGGCCAGGCCGCGGCCGGTGCCGATCGGCGAGCCCCAGGGCATGAGCACGCGGCAGCCGGCCGCCACGAGGCGCTCGGCGATGGAGAGGTCCTCGGTCATGTAGGGAAAGACCTTGAAGCCGCGCTGGACGAGCTCGGTGGCGGCCTCCACGAGTCCGATGAGGTCGGGCTGCAGCGTGTCGTCGTTGGCGATCACCTCGAGCTTGATCCAGTCCGTCTCGAGAAGCTCGCGGGCCATCTCGGCGGTGGTGATCGCTTCCTTGGCCGTGCGGCAGCCGGCGGTGTTCGGAAGCAGGCGGACGGGAAGGGCGCGCACGAGGTCAAGGAAGCGGACGCCGGTCCGGCCGCGAGCCTGCTCGCGCCGCAGGGAAACCGTGACGATGCCGGCGCCGGAGGCGCGGATGGCGTCGCTCATGACCTGCGGCGAGGGATAGCGGGCGGTTCCGAGCAGCAGGCGCGAGGCGATCCGCTCGCCGTAGACGGTGAGCGGCGCCGAGGCGGTGTCGTGCTCGAGGGCGTGCAGGGGCTCGTTCTGGTTCATCTCGTCGTGCGCGGCCTCGCGGGCCGCCTCTCTTTCCCATGGGTCCGCCGCGCCGGGGTTAGCCCCCCTGGCGGGCGGAGAGGATTTCGATGCGGTCGCCGTCGGCGAGCGGGGTCTCGGGGCGCAGGCGTTCGGGCACGAACGTGCCGTTCAAGGCTGTTGCAACCTTGACGTCATCAAACCCTTGCTCTGCGACGAGCGCCGCCAGCGTCGCCGCAACGGCCCGGACAGGGGTGCCGTTGACGGTGAGGGAGCGGCGGCGGGTGTCGATCGCTGTCATGGTCGATGTGTGGGTCGCCGATGTGCGGGTTACAAGTGTCCAACTCCAATGGACGCCCGGAGTGTCAATTTATAACTGACTTAGAGGCTCCGGGTGCGCGGCGCCAGAGGCCAATGCGGCGCGCCCCAGGCCGAGGCGGGCGGGAGCCGCCAAAGGGCCGTTCCAACGCGCGGAGCCCCGGCGGCTCGCGGCGGATCGCCCATGTCGGGGGGATTGCTCGCTTTTTTGGCCTCGCGCGGCTGTCATCCCGCCCTGTCACGGTCTCTGCCCGAAAGAGCCGTTGTTTGACCATGATCAGATCCCTAGTGTGATGATCGAGAAATTCGCCCTATCAAGCGGCCTGCTCCCGAGCGAATTTCTCGATCTGAATCACACTAGCAAGTCTACGATTCTAGTGTCCCTTAAGGATTTCGAAGTTCGCTATGAGACCTAGCCGCAGACTCAAGTGAATTTCGGAACCGGGACACTAGTGTCGTCCGATCTTGAAGTCCGGCATGGCTTCTCTTCCCCCGGGCGCTTCGCGGCCGACCTCGCCCACCGGGGAGATGGGAGAGGAGGCAGCACTCGCTCTTCACCTCTTCCGTCCCCTGCGACGTATGTCTCTACCGAGACGGGAAGAGGCCGACGCGAGGGCGGACGCCGCGAGCCGGGCGAAAGATCGGACGGTCGGAATATCCAGCCCGGTTTCAGCTTCTTCAGGTTGCTTTCTCCATGTTTCAAGCGCTGATCACCAGCCGCCGTTTCGCACCGCTCTTCTGGTGCCAGTTCCTGTCAGCGCTCAACGACAACTTCGTCAAGAACGCGCTCGTCATCCTGATCCTGTTCAAAATCGGCTCGGAGCAGGGCGGGGCGCTGGTGGCGCTGGCGGGCGCGGTGCTGGTGGCGCCGTTCTTCATCCTGTCGGGCATCGGCGGAGAGCTCGCGGACCGCTACGACAAGGCGGTGGTGGCCGAGAAGCTCAAGCGCGCCGAGATCCCGGTGGCGATGGTGGCGGCCTTGGGCTTCGTGCTGCAGTCGGCGCCGCTCCTGTTCCTCGCGCTCGGCCTCTACGGCACCATCGCGGCGCTGTTCGGCCCCATCAAATACGGGATCCTGCCGGCGCTGCTGGCGCCCTCGGAGCTGCCGGCCGGCAATGCGTTCGTCGAAAGCGCGACCTTCGCGGCGATCCTGATCGGCACCATCGGCGGCGGGCTCGCGGCGGCGAACTCGGGTGGCGTGTGGGTGCTCGCCGCGCTCGTCGTCGGGCTTGCGGTGCTGTGCTGGTTCTCGGCCTCGCTGATCCCCAAGATGGGTGCCGCGGCCCCCGGGCTCGCCGTCGACTACAACCCGTGGCGGTCGACGATGTCGCTGCTCCGCCATCTCCACGGCGACAGGCGGCTGTGGGTCGGCGGCCTCATCACGTCGTGGTTCTGGCTGGTCGGCACCGTGGTGCTGTCGCTGCTCCCGGTGCTGATCAAGGATACGCTCGGCGGCGCCGAGAGCGTGGCCACGCTGTCGCTCGTCGTGTTCACGGTCGGCATCGCGGTGGGCTCGATGCTCGCGGCGCGAGCCAGCCGGACGCGCCCGAACCTCGCCCTGGTGCCGATCGGGGCGCTCTTCATGGGGCTCCTCTCGCTCGACCTGGCGTGGACCGCCGGCACCGTCGTGAAATCTTCCGAGCCGCTCACCGTCGGCGCGCTGATCGGCAGCGTCACCGGCTGGCATGTCCTGCTCGATCTTCTCGGCCTCGCGATTGCGGGCGGCCTCTTCATCGTGCCGGCGTTCGCGGCGGTTCAGCTCTGGGCGCCGGTCGCCGAGCGCGCGCGCACCATCGGCGCCTGCAACGTGCTGTCGGCGCTGTTCATGACGGCGGGCACGCTCGGCGTCGCGCTCCTGCAATTCAACGGCGTCGGGCTCGGCCTCCTGCTCCTGCTGCTCGGCCTCGGCAACCTCGCCGCCCTGGCGCTGATCCTGAGGGCCTGGGGCAAGGAAGGCGTGCAGGACGTGGGTCGCTTCGTGTTCAACACCTTCCTCGGGCTCGAGGTGAAGGGCTACGAGAACCTTCCGCCGGCGGGCACGCGCGCCATCATCGCGCCCAACCACGTGAGCCTGCTCGACGCGCCGATCATGCATGCGATCCTGCCGTCGCATGCATCCTTCGCCATCGATACCGGCATGGCGCAGAAGAGCTGGATCAAGCCCTTTCTCAAGGTCGTCAAGGCCCACGCCATCGACCCGACGAAGCCGCTCGGCACGCGGCATCTGATCCAGGCGGTGAAGAGCGGCGAGACACTGGTGATCTTCCCGGAGGGGCGGCTCACGGTGACCGGCGGCCTCATGAAGGTCTACGACGGCACGGCGATGATCGCCGACAAGGCGGACGCGGTGGTCGTGCCGGTGCGCATCGACGGGCCGGAGCGCAGCTATTTCGGCTACCTGAACCGCTTCCAGGCCCGGAAGGCACTGTTTCCCAAAACGACGGTGACGATCCTGCCGCCGGTGAAGCTGCCCGTGCCCGAGGGGCTCAAGGGCCGGGCACGGCGCCAGGCGGCGGGCCTGGCGCTGCAGGACCTCATGGTCGAGACGGCGGTCAAGACCGCCAATCTCGAGCAGACGCTGTTCTCGGCGCTGGTCGAGGCGAAGGCGACCCGCGACACCGGCAAGCCTGCCATCGAGGATCCGCTCGGCACGCAGCTCACCTACCGCAAGCTGATCACGAGCGCGCAGGTGCTCGGCGCCAAGCTCGCGCCGCTGGCGCCGGAAGGCGCGGCGGTCGGCGTGATGCTGCCGAACTCGGCGGGTGTCGCCGTGACGTTCTTTGCGTTGCAGACCATCGGCCGCGTTCCGGCGATGCTGAATTTCACGGCCGGTCCGCAGAACGTCGCGGCGGCGTGCATTGCCACGAACGTCGACGTGGTGCTGACGAGCCGCGCCTTTGTCGAGAAGGCGCATCTCGAAGCGGTGATCGCCAAGCTCGGCGAGACGCGGAGGATCGTCTATCTCGAGGACGTGCGTGCCTCCATCACGGTTGCGGACAAGGTGCGGGGCCTGCTGGCGGGTGGACGGGCGCAGGTCGCACGCGGGCCCAACGATCCGGCGGCGATCCTGTTCACGTCGGGCTCGGAAGGGCTGCCCAAGGGCGTCGTGCTCTCGCACCGGAACATGCTGGCCAACGCCATGCAGAGCCTGACGCGGGTCGCCGTCAACGGACAGGACAAAGTGTTCAACGTGCTGCCCGTGTTCCATTCGTTCGGGCTTACGGCGGGGCTCGTCATGCCGCTGGTCGGCGGCGTGCCGGTCTATCTCTACCCGACGCCGCTGCACTACCGCATCGTGCCGGAGCTCGTGTACGGCTCGAATGCCACCATCCTGTTCGGCACCGACACGTTCCTCAACGGGTACGCGCGCACGGCCCACCCTTATGACTTCGCACGCGTGCGGCTGATCCTCGCGGGCGCGGAAGCGGTCAAGGAGCGGACGCGGCAGATCTACATGGAGAAGTTCGGCGTGCGCATCCTCGAGGGCTACGGCGTCACCGAGACGGCCCCGGTGCTTGCCATCAACACGCCGCTCGCCAACAAGTCGGGCACGGTCGGCCGCCTGTCGCCGCTGATGGAGGCGCGGCTCGAGCCGGTGGCGGGTATCGAAGGCGCGGGGCGCCTTTATGTGCGCGGCCCGAACGTCATGCTCGGCTACCTGCGGGCGGAAAACCCCGGCGTTCTCGAGCCGCCGGAGAACGGGTGGCACGATACGGGCGACATCGTCGCCATCGACGCGCAGGGTTTCATCTCGATCAAGGGGCGCGCCAAGCGGTTCGCCAAGATCGGTGGCGAGATGGTGTCGCTGTCGGCCGTCGAGGCGCTGGCGACGGAGCTGTGGCCTCAGGTCGAGAGCGTCGTCGTGGCGCTGCCGGATGCGCGCAAGGGCGAGCGGCTGGCCTTGATGACGACGGATCCCTCGGCTTCGCGCGAGGCTTTCGTCCGCTTTGCGCGCCAGAAGGGGGCGAGCGAGCTGATGGTGCCGGGGGACATCCTCGTCGTGCCGAGCTTGCCGCTGCTCGGCAGCGGCAAGCCCGATTACGTGGCGGCGCTGGCGCTGGCGAAGGCCAGAATGGCCGCCCAGCCGCGCAAGCCCGAGGCGCTGGTGCCGGAGCCTGCCCTCGTTGTGCCGGGCAGCCCGCCGCGCGTGGCGTGACCCTGAGCTTATGCCGAGGCGGGTCCGGGCTCCGACCTCCGTCGGGGTGACGCAATTTTTGTAACGGCGGCCCGCACACTCTCAATGTCATGCCGGCATCCTGACGATGCCATGCTCGGCACGGACGGACGGAGCCATGCTCCTCCGCGTCAACGGCCGGGATCCAGATGCGTGAAAAAGCGGGCTCGGCTAGCGGCGCTCCTTGTCGCGCTGCCAGTAATGGAAGGCGGTCGTGACCAGCGCGGTCAGGATGATGGTGCCGATGATATCGCTGCGCTTGATGAACGCCAGCCAGACGTCGATGCCGGCCAGCGAGCCGCCGCGCCCGACCAGGAAGCCGTTGATCATCATCACGAACAGAACGGCCCCGGCGGTGAGAGCGGCCGCGATGGCGACGTGCAGCGATCGCTTCATGACACGGGGCATCATGGCGACCTTGCGGCTGCCGACGGCGAACTGGGTACGGTCGGACATGGCGGGCTCCCTGCGTTCGAATGGCGGATCGTGCGGCGGCAAGTGCTCGAATCCCAAAGCGAATCGATCCCGTTCAGCGTAACGGGCTTCGGCCTCGGCGCAACGCTCTCTCAGAGTATAAGAAAGGCTCGCCCAAGGTTGGCGTGGGCGACGGCCGGGTGCTCAAGGCTATTCTTCCCGGCGAGCATGGCGCTCGCGTGACGGAGCTCTGCCTCATTCGCGCGTGCTCGGGTGATGCTGATTTATTTGATCCGTCCGCGGCGCGACCTCTCCCCATTTGGGAAGCGGCCGTGCCTCTTCACCCCTCCCCGTCATGGCGAAGTCCCTAGCGGCGCACCCGGACGCCGAAGCGCAGCTCGTCGCGACGGTAGTCGCCCTCGGCATCGTTGGAGTCGAAGGCGAGATGCTCGTAGCGCGTGAACAGCACCAGGCTCGGGCTTGCGTAGTAGTCGAGGCCCGCGAACGACAGCCATTGGCTCTCCGTGATCGGCGTCGCGTCGTAATCGTAGCGGGTGTAGGCGATGCCGGCGGATGCGATCACGTGGCGGCGGAAGGCATGGCGCAGCTCGAGCCCGGCCGTGTGGGTGATGACGCCGCCCGAGGCGACCGTGGTCGTGTCGTAGATGTCGCTGGCGGCCGTCAGCAAGAGCGACGTGATCTCGGTCGGCCGCCAGGCGAGGTTGGCGTCGAACAGGAGGGCGTCGACGGATGAGAGGCTCGGCGTGTCGGGCACCTGGCGGCCGTAGCCGATGCCGATCGTGCCGCGTAGCACCGCGCCGGTCGATCCGAAGTCGAGACCGATGCGCGTGCGCGTGCCGTCGCTATCGCGCGGGATGCCGTCGGCCGGAATGGCGCCCTTGTCGCGCTCGTTCCACTCCTGCTCGGCGAACACGGAGAGCGTCGGCTTGAGCTCCCAGGCCGCGCGTGCGGCTCCTCGCGTCTCCAGCGTGTCGCGGTCGGCGTTGCTCATGGCGTCGGTGTCCGAATAGGTGACGTCCCTCACGGCACCGCGCAGCTGCACCGACAGCCGGTTGAAGCGATGGCTGAAGGCGGCCTCGGCGCGCTCGACGGTCACGTCCGCGCGCTGGCCGACCTGGCTCGCGTCGATGGCGGAGCGGTCCTCCGGACCGAAATCGTGGCCGATGATCGCCTGCAGGTTGGTGCGGCGGGTCATATCGAGACGGCCGCGTGCTTCGATGCTCCAGGCGCGATCGTCCTCCGAGGGGTAGGCATCCTGAAACGTGTCGCGCGACGTGCCTCTGATCTCGAGCGCATGGCGGGACCAGTTGGAGACGAGGCGTGTGCGGGTGGCGATCCCGAGGGCGATGTCGGCGTGGCGCTCGGGCGAGAGGAGCACGTTGTCGGTCCAGATGCCGCCGAGCTCGACCTCGGGGAACAGCACGAAGCTGCCGATGCGGATGCCGACCGGATCATAGGGCTCGAAGCGCGCGAGGCGGGCGGGGCGCCGATCCGTGGCGGGCCGGTCGATGTCCTCGACCTGGAACAGGAGCGGGTCGTCGCCCGCGGGCGGGGTCATGAAGACGTCGCGGTCCGCGGGCGGGCGCGTGTCGCGCGTCGGGTCGGCGCCGTCCTCGGGCGGCTCGGGCTCGGGCGGCTCGGGCTCGGCGAGGTCGATGGTGCCGTCTGCCACCGCCGGCACGCCGTCCTCCGTGTCGTCTCCGGAGGGAGATGCTTCGCTTCCGGCGGAGACGGAGTCTTCGTCCGGCCCGGCCTCGTCGGCTTCGGGATCGTAAAGGGGACCGCGTGCGGGGCGGCTGAGGCGTTGCGGCGCTTCGTAGGCGGTTTCCGCGTCGACGGCGGCGGGTGCGGCGCGGCGCTCGGCGGGGGACAGCTCTGCGGCGCTGGCCCGCGGGCCGTGCGACAGCGCGGCGACAAGCGTTGCCATCGCGAAGCCGAACAGAATGAGGCCGAGCCGCCAGAGCGCCGTCACGAGGGGCGTCCTCATGTGGATGAACCGCACGCGACGCACACCCTGGCCGCGGGCCGGATATGGCCCGCCGCACATGGCTCGACACTAGGAACGGCGCGTTAAGGAGGGCTTAAGCGTGGCTCCAGCGTCTTGCGATCCGAAGGGCTCGGATCGGACGCTCCAGGTTTTCGTTGGGTCACATCGTCTTGCGGGGGCCGCGTCACGCCGGCTCGACGGTGAAGACGATGCCGTGGGC
>WBZR01001327.1_pt1 | contig 31458 bp, 28 predicted proteins | sample 5204231 | NCBI WGS metagenome assembly WBZR01 (sample SAMN12412403, study PRJNA552823) | activated sludge metagenome | isolation source: activated sludge from anammox sidestream of wastewater treatment plant... | place: USA: Virginia | collected 2017-08 | reverse complement strand
ACGAGGGGTTCTCCAACGAGATCATCTGGCCGCTGTTTCACGACCTGCCGTCGTTCTGCGAGTTCGCGCCGTCGCACTGGGATTACTATCTGCAGGTCAACCGCAAGTTCGCCAGGGCGATAGCCGGCAACGCGGCGCCCGATTCGCTGATCTGGGTGCACGACTACCACCTCATCAACGTCGGCTCGGAGCTGCGCCGGCACGGAGCCCGCCTGCGCACGGCGTTCTTCCTGCACATACCGTTCCCGTCGATCGACATGTTCATGAAGCTGCCGTGGCGGCAGTCGCTGCTGCGCTCGCTGCTCGAGTACGGCCTCATCGGATTCCAGACGCTGCGCGACCGGCGCAACTTCGTGCAGTGCCTGCGACAGCTGTTCCGCGACGTGAGCGTCAGCGGCAAGGGCCAGGTATTGCAGGTGGGCGTCGGCGATCGCCGGGTCGCGGTCGGCCACTTCCCGATCGGCATCGACTTCGCGGACTTTGCGCGCCGCGCCGCCGCTCCGGAGGTGCGCGAGCGCGCGCGGGCGTTGCGCAGCCTGTTGCCGGATCGCCAGCTCTTTTTCGGGGTGGACCGCCTCGATTACACCAAGGGCATCCTGCTGCGCCTGCGCGCCTTCCGCGAGGCGCTCATCCGGCATCCCGAGCTGCGCCAGCGGGTGACGTTGATACAGGTGGTCGTGCCCAGCCGCGAGCACATCTCCAGGTATTTCGACCTGCGAACCCAGATCGAGCAGCTCGTCAGCCGCATCAACGGCGAGTTCACCGAACCCGGCGGCTGGGTGCCAATCCACTACGTCTTCCGCAGCCTCGACCCCGTCGACCTGCTCGCCTATTACCGCGCCGCCGAAGTTGCCCTGGTGACCCCGCTGAAGGACGGCATGAATCTCGTCGCCAAGGAGTACTGCACCTGCAGCATCGAGGAGAACTGCGTGCTCGTCCTGAGCGAGTTCGCCGGCGCCGCCGCGCAGTTGCGCAGCGGCGCGCTGATGGTCAATCCACACGACATCGAGGGGGTCGCCGACGCGATCTACCGCGCCTTCTGCATGCCCGAGGAGGAGCGCCGCCGCCGCATGCGGCGCATGCGGCGGGAGATCATGCGCCGCGATCTCTTCTGGTGGGTGAGTTCGTTCTTCAACGCCGTATCGAAGGAGGTGCCTCATGAGCTACAGACAGACGAGCCCGACGAGCATGGTGCGCTGGTCGACGGTGCAAACCCGATCGACGCCCAGCCCCGAGAGCTCCAGCGACGCGCGAGCTGACGCCGATCCCCCTGCAGCCGAGGACGGCTACGCGGTCGATGCGAGCACGCCGCAGGCCGATGCAACGAGCGACGAGGAAGGCGTGCCCTGGAGAAGCACGGCTGGCCGTGCAGCCCTGCGGACCGCCCGGCCGGCTCCCGGTCTCGTTTTCAGGGGCAGCCCCGGTACGCGCGGTACGCGCCGGCTGAAAAGGCCGCTGGCGCGCGCGGCGCAGGGCCGGGCGGCCCGTGACGCCGCACGGGCGTAGCACAGGCATCGCCACGGGAGGGGAACGCCATGAACCTCGGGATCATGAACCGCGGGATCGTGTGGTGGCGCCGGGTATGGCCCCGGGCAACCGCCGGGTCGTCGCCGACGCGGCGGCGCGAAGCACGCGAGACAAAAAGATGGCCTCGCCTGTTTGCCGTGCACGGCGCGTTGGTGGCCATGCCGCTGCCCGCACTCGGTGCGCTGGCCTCCTTCGATCTGAACTTCGCGACCAGCGGCCAGAGCATGTGGGGCCCTGGTACGGCGGTGCGGCCCGACGCCGATCAGACGATCATGTCCACGACGTGGGGATCGCTGAGCAACCCGGCTCTCAGCTTCAACAACATCGGCGACCAGATCCTGCCGAGCCCGACGTTTCCTTTCTTTCGCGTCACGCAGTACGGTGCCGACATCCGCTACTACGGCCTGGGTTCGATGGGCCTGTCGTACGACTACCACTTCGACACCGGGTCCGTGAACGTGAACTATCCGCTGCGGATCAATCTCGATCTCCCCGAGCAGGTGAACCCGGGGGAGAAGGTGGTCATCGGCACCTCCTATGAAATCCTGCCCGGCGCGCTGATGACCACCAACTCGCCGGAGTTCAGTTTCGGTCTGAATTTCGACTATCGGCTCGCCAACCGGCTGACCGTGCGTCCGTGCAACGACGGCTGCGGCGCCACCCAGACGGTCGTCAACCAGGACACCGGCAACGCTTCCTTCGAACTGTTCGGCTTCGACAGCCGCACGGCCGGTTTCAGTTCGGCGCTCGACGTGATCGAGAACCCGGATCCGCCCGACTCCAACGAGCAGAACAAAAAGAAATCCCTGGCGCTGAAGATCCTCGACAAGCTGCCCGCCGCCACCGAGGTCGGCAGCGTGACCGTGCAGATCCCGGACATCGACACCGATTCCTCGGCGGGCGGCGGCCCCGCGCCCGCCGGCACGCTCACCAGCAGCGGTGAGGACGACTTCATCACCGCGCGCATGGATGTCGACACCGTGCTGCTGGCGCTGGCGGGGCTGCCCAACATCCAGGACCCCGGGCCGGTCAGCGTCGGCCCGATCGGCGGTCAATACTCCTTCATCGATGCCGGTATCGGCACCGCGATGGTCATTACGCAGGACTTCGCGTTCCAGGGCAGGCCGATACTCCTGCTGCGCCTGGCCGATGGGACGATCGTGCAGGCACCGCTGGGCGAAACCATCGAGCTCGACCTGCCGGCGGGCATTGCCGAGGGAGATCTGCTCGAGATCCAGGCGCAGGTGCTGCTCGAGAACATCTTCTCCAACAGCACCGGCCTTAGGCTCGACCCGCAGGGCGATCTCCGAATCGGCTACGTGGAGGCGCGCGCGGACTTCTTCGGATCGAACTTCGACATCGATTGGGACGCCGGGCCCGCCTTCTCACGCAACCTCCGGTTGTCCGGTCCTGCCATCGCCGGCATCTTCGGCGATCAATGGGCGCTGGACTTCGGTACGCTGAGCCTGGACCCCATCGGCATACGCGTGGGCGATCCGCAGCCGGTGCCGCTGCCGGCGGCCTTCTGGCCGCTGGCCGGCGCGTTCGGCCTGCTGCTCGCGCGCGGTCGCAGGAGGCTCTGATCCGACCCGGGAACGCCGGTGCGGCGGGCGACCGAAAACACGGCCGCCTCGGATTCAGTACGCCCGCTCCCACGGCCGGCTCAGTCTCAAGGCGCACTGGATGAGCCCGACCATGCTGTAGGTCTGCGGGAAATTGCCCCACAGCTCCCGGCTCCCGGGATCGATGTCCTCGGAGAGCAGTCCGAGCGGATTCCGGAATTCCAGCAGCTTCTCGAACAGCGCGCGCGCCTCCCCGCGGCGGCCGAGCGCGGTCAACGCATCGATGTACCAGAACGTGCAGATCACGAACGCCACCTCGGGCTCCCCGAAATCATCCGCCTTCACGTAGCGGTAGATGAAATCCCCCCGCTTCAATTCCTTCTCGATGGCCGCCACCGTGCCGGCGAAGCGCGGATCCCCGGCAGCGAGGAAGCCGAGCTCGTGCAGCAGCAGCAGGCTCGCATCGAGATGCGCGCCCCCGAAGGCGTCCACGAAGGTGTTCCGTTCGCGGTCGTAGGCGCGGTCGCAGATCGCCGCGTGGATGCGATCGGCGTGCTCCCGCCAGTAACCGGCGCGCGGGGCGAGACCGAGGTGCGCGCCGATGCGCGCCAGCCGATCGCAGGCCACCCAGCACATCACGCTCGAGAACGTGTGCACGGCGGTCGTGCCCCTGAACTCCCAGATGCCTGCATCGGGCTGATCGTAGACCTGCACGGCGATCTCGCCGAGCGGTTCCAGCCGCCGGAACAGTGCCTCGTCGCCCGGCCGCTCCAGTCGTCGATCGAAGAACATGTGCATGGCGGCGAGCACGGCGGAACCGTAGATGTCGTTCTGCTCCTGCCGATAGGCCGCGTTGCCGACACGCACCGGACCCATGCCGCGGAAACCGCGCAGGCCGGGGGCGATCGACTCCGGCATGTCCGCACGGCCGCTGATGCGGTAGACCGGCTGCAGTCTGCGCCCCCGCGTGGCGGCGAGGTTCACGATGTAATGCAGATAACGCTCCATCGTACCGGTCACGCCCAGGCGGTTGAGCGCCGCGACCACGAAGTAGCTGTCGCGCAGCCAGCAGTAGCGATAATCCCAGTTGCGCCTGCTGTGCGGGGCCTCCGGAATGGACGTGGTCATCGCCGCGACGATGGCGCCGGTATCGTCGAAGGCGCTGAGCTTCAGCGTGATGGCCGCGCGGATGACCGCATCCTGCCATTCGAACGGAATGCCGAGATAGCGCACCCAGCGATGCCAGTACGTCGTCGTCTCCAGCAGGAAGGCGCGGCCGACATCGCCGGCTGCGCCCTCGACAGTCTCGTCGGGCCCCAGCAGAAACGTCAGCTCCTGTTCCAGTACCGTCGGCAGCCCCTCGAGCAGGGCGGTGAGGCTGGCATCCGTGGTCAGGCGCACCGTCTGGCTGCTGCCGACGTAACGGACATGATTGCTGCCGAAGGTGATCGACGGGCTCGCACTGCCCCAATCGCAACGCGGCTGCAGGTGGACGCGAATGACGGGACTGCCGGCGAGCGGCCGGATCTGACGCACGAACATCATCGGCTTGAAGGTCCTGCCGAAGCGGTGGCAGCGCGGCGCGAAATCCACCATCTCCACCGCGGCACCGTCGCGGTCGTGCAGCCGGGTGACGAGGATGGCGGTGTTGCGCAGATACTCCTGCTCCGCGCGCAGGAAATTCTGCAGCGTGATCGTGAAGGTGCCGGCATTCGCCTCGCCGCCCTCGTCGAGCAGCCCGCAGAAGAACGGATCGCTGTCCATGCGCGGCAGGCACGCCCACACCATGCGGCCGTGCGCGTCGATGAGCGCGCCGACGGTGCAGTTGCCGATGACGCCGAGGTCAAGATTTCCCATTTCCGTCCCCCGCGTATTCCACGTATGCCGCGAGCCAGCGCACCACGCTCGCGGCGTCGGCGAGGCGCCAGCGCGCGCGGGTCGGCCCGGTGCCGACCTTCACGGTGTAGCCGCCGCGCCCGTTCACCAGCTCGAAACCGTGCTCGTCGGTGGCGTCGTCGCCAACGAACACCGGGCACCGGCCGCGAAACGGCGGCTCCTCCAGGAAGGCCGCGATGGCGCGGCCCTTGTCGGCGGCCGCGGGCCTCAGCTCGAACACCATCTTTCCGGGCTGAACGGCATAGGCGTCGCCCAGGGCAGCGGCAGCCTGCCGCATGCGCCCCTCCACCAGCGCTGCCAGCGCCGGGGCCCGGCGGTAGTGCACGCACAGGGCCGCACCCTTGTTCTCGAGCATGAGCCCCGGGTGCAGGGAGACGAAGGCCGCGATGTCCTCATGTATCGCGGCCAGCCCCCTCCCCTGCGGCTGCGTGTGGTGCAACTCGCCCGCGGCATCGCGGCGCTCGGCGCCGTGCAGGCCGGCGATCGGCAGGCGCAGCGGCACGAACAGGCGGTCGAGGTCGAGGATCGCGCGCCCGCTCACCAGCGCGACCGGCGCGCCCGCATCCTCCGCCACGGCGCGCAGCGTCTCGATCAGCCCCCCGGGCATGCGCACCGCCCGGGGGTGCTCGGCTATCTCGAGCAGCGTGCCGTCGACATCGAGAAAGAACGCCCAGTCGGCGCCGAATGGCGGCATGTCAAGAGCACTCCTCTGCATGGCGGATGGCGCAGACGCACTGCCCTGCGGCAAGCGCAGCGGCGGGCGTAGCCGGTGATTCCGACCGCGCGCCGGACACATGTATAACATGACCCGCCCGCGCGGCGGCGAACCGGGCCGCATGGCCGAATATGATAGTGACTGTCCGATCCGCGCGAGGTTTCCCCCTCCCTGCCGGGCGGTGGCGCTCCCGGTTCAGCGGCACCGCGGCACCGCGCACCGGCGCGGCGCGCCGCCTCCGGCAGGGGTTTCGAAATCCCTGAAATACCGCCAGAATATCCGCCCCGGCCAGGGGCGAGCGGCCCCGCCGCCAGAAGACCGACGACTGCCACGGCCGTGTCACCCCAGGATACCGGTCCCATGCTGTTGATGATCGACAACTACGATTCCTTCACCTACAACCTGGTGCAGTACTGCGGCGAGCTCGGCGCCGACGTGCGCGTGTACCGCAACGACGAGATCGCGGTGCAGGAGATCGGCAGGCTGCAGCCCGATCACATCATCATCTCGCCCGGTCCGTGCACGCCCAACGAGGCCGGGGTGTCGATGGCGGCCATCGAGCGCTACAAGGGCGAGATACCCATACTCGGGGTGTGCCTCGGGCACCAGGCCATCGGCCAGGTCTTCGGGGGCGACGTCGTGCACGCCCGCGAGGTGATGCACGGCAAGACCTCGCCGATCTTTCACCTCGACAAGGACGTGTTCGCCTCGCTGCCCAATCCGTTCACCGCCACCCGCTATCACTCACTGGTGATCAAGAAGGAAACCGTGCCGCAGTGCCTCGAGGTCACCGCGTGGACACGCAATCCCGACGGCTCGACGGACGAGATCATGGGAGTTCGCCACAGGCAATACCGCATCTCCGGCGTGCAGTTCCACCCCGAGTCGATCCTGACCGAACATGGCCACGCCCTGCTGCGCAACTTTCTGGAAGGCAGGCACTGAGCGCGACCATGAGCGTCACCCACGCGCTGCAGGCCATCGTCGAGAGGCGCGACCTGGCGGCCCATGAGATGGAGGCGGCGATGCGCACGATCATGGCCGGCGAGGCCACACCGGCGCAGATCGGCGGTTTCCTCGTCGGCCTGCGCACGAAGGGCGAGACTGTCGAGGAGGTCGCCGCCGCCGCGCGCGTGATGCGGGAGCTCGCCACACCGGTGCACGTGCACGCCGAGCCGCTCATCGATACCTGCGGCACCGGCGGCGACGGGGCCAGCACCTTCAACATCTCCACCACCAGCGCCTTCGTGGTGGCCGCCGCCGGCGGCAGGGTGGCGAAACACGGCAATCGCTCCGTGTCGGGCCCAAGCGGCAGCGCCGATCTGCTGGAGGCCGCCGGCGCGCGGCTCGATCTGTCACCACAGCAGGTGGCGCGCTGCATCGAGGAGGTGGGGGTGGGTTTCATGTTCGCGCCGGCACATCACGCTGCAACGCGGCACGCGGTCGGCCCGCGCCGCGAGCTCGGCGTGCGCACCATGTTCAACGTGCTCGGCCCGCTCACCAATCCGGCGGGCGCAAGGCGCCAGGTCATCGGCCTGTTCAGCGCCCACTGGCTGGAGCCGCTGGCGGAGGTGCTGCTCCGGCTCGGCAGCACGCACGTGCTGCTCGTGCACGCCCACGACGGGCTCGATGAGATCAGCATCGCCGCCGCGACCGAGGTGGCCGAGCTGAAGGACGGCGAGATCCGGCGCTATCGCCTGACGCCCGAGGAGATTGGCGTCACCGCCTCGCGGGTCGAGGGCATCACCGTCAGGGACCGGCAGCAGAGTCTGGCGATCACCTGCGGCGTGCTCGCCAACACGCCCGGACCGGCGCTGGAAATCGTCTGCGCAAACGCCGGCGCGGCGATCTATGCTTGTGGTCTGACCGGGGACATTGCCGGCGGCGCGCGGCGCGCGCGCGCGGTGCTCGCCGACGGCAGTGCGGCAAGAGTGTTCGCCGACTTCATCGAATTCAGTCAAAGTTGTTGAGCGACATGGACAGCACACCCGACATATTGAAGAGGATCCTGCATCACAAGGAGAAGGAGGTGGCGGCGCACCGCGCCGTCGTCTCGCTCGAGCAGATGGAGCGCCGCGCCGAGGACGCGCCGCCGCCGCGCGGATTCGTCACCGCCATCGAACACAAGATCGCCGAGGGCAAGCCGGCGGTGATCGCGGAGTGCAAGAAGGCCTCGCCGAGCAAGGGGATCATCCGCAAGGAGTACTACCCGGCCGAGATCGCCAAGTCCTACGAGGCGGCCGGCGCCGCGTGCCTGTCGGTGCTGACGGACACCGAGTTCTTCCAGGGAACCGACGCGCACATGCAGGCGGCGCGCGCGGCCTGCTCCCTGCCCGTGCTGCGCAAGGATTTCATCGTCGATCCCTATCAGGTCTACGAGGCGCGCGCGCTGGGCGCGGACTGCATCCTGCTCATCGTCGCCGGGCTGAAGGACCGGCTCATGCAGGATCTCGCCTGGCTGGCGCGAGACCTCGGCATGGACGCGCTGGTGGAGGTGCACAATCGCGAGGAACTCGAGCGCGGCCTGATGCTGCGAACGCCGCTCATCGGCATCAACAACCGCGACCTGCACACCTTTCACACCGATCTGCAGACCACGCTCGATCTGCTCTACGACGTGATGCAGGATCGCACCGTGGTTACCGAGAGCGGCATACACACGCCCGAACAGGTGGCCATGCTGCGCAAGCGCGGCGTGCACGCATTCCTGGTCGGCGAGGTCTTCATGAGCGCGCCCGACCCGGGCGAGAAACTGAAGGAATTGTTCTCGCTGTGAACCGTCCAACGAGCGGAAAGAAATCCAACCCAGGAGACGTGCCCATGAATCGATGCATCTACCCACTCGCCCTGCTGGCCGCGGGCGCACCGGCGATCGCCGGCGCCGCGGATCTGGTGGCCACCCCCATCTGGGAGACCGAGGCCGTGTTCAAGAACCCGGAGTCGGCGCTCCTCGACATGGAGCGCAACGTGATCTACGTCTCCAACGTCGACGGCGACGCCATGGGCAAGGACGGGCACGGTTTCATCTCGCGCATGACGCCGGACGGACACGTGACCGATCTGGAGTGGGTAACCGGCCTGAACGGCCCGAAGGGCATGGCGATCGTGGGCGGAAAACTGTACGTGGCCGACATCGACACCCTGGTGGAGATCGATATCGACACCGGTACCGTCTCGTACCGCTACCCGGTTCCCGACGCGCAGTTCTTCAACGACGTGGCTGCGGACAACGCCGGAACCGTCTACGTCTCGGACACGATGACCAACCGGATACATCGCCTGTACAACGGCGTTTTCGAGAACTGGATCGAGGGCAGCCAACTGGAGGGTCCCAACGGCCTCTATGCCACCGACAACAAGCTGCTGCTCGGCACCTGGGGCGTGATGAAGGGCGGATTCGCCACCGAGGTGCCCGGCCATATCAAGGTCATCGATATCGCCACCAAGGCAGTCAGCGATTTCGGCAGCGACAAGCCGATCGGCAACATGGACGGGATCGCGCTCATGGCCGACGGCTCCGTCATCGCGACCGACTGGATGGCGGGCTCGCTGATGACAATCGCCCCGGATGGCACCGTGCGGCAGTTGCTGGACCTCAACCAGGGTTCCGCGGACCTGGATTACATTCTGAACGGCAGCATCGCCATCGTGCCGATGATGTCCGACGGCAAGGTGGTCGCCTATCAGATCGCCGAACCGGCGCCGGAGCCCGCGCCGGAAGAGATGCCCGCCGAGGGTGCCGCGCCGGCCACCGGGCAATAATGTTCCGACCCGAGACAGGCCGCCCGGAGTCGAGCCATGGCGGATCAGCCGCACGGTTTCGAGAGAGAGTACACCGAAAAGGGGTTCTGGGACTCTCTGCTCCACTACGCGAAGCTCGCCGGCCGCGAGGTCGTGGAGAAGGCGCTGCAGCTTTATTTCACTGCCGAGTCCAGGGACCTGCCGCAATGGGCGCGGGCGGTGATCTACGGGGCGCTGGGCTATTTCATCGCGCCGATCGACGCCATCCCGGACCTCACGCCGATCGTCGGTTATACCGATGACCTCGGCGTGCTGGTCGCGGCGCTGGCGGCAGTGATGGCATACGTCACGCCGGACGTCATGGAACGGGCCGCGCGCAAGGCGCGCGAATGGTTCCAGTAGTCGCGGCGGAACAGCTCACCGGCTCCTGCCAGCGCACTGTGCGGGAGCTGGCAATCTCTGGCAATCCTAGGATCCGCCGGATGTCCGATACACGTTGCAGCGAGTGTACCGGCGCAGGGAAACAGGCGGGGTAGCCATGCACACGCAACCGGGAAACGATCTTCGATATACTCACGCGTAGGTTGAAACAGCGCGCCCGTAGCTCAGTTGGGCGAGGCGCAGGCCGGCGAACGCCCGGTGAACGTTCGCCCCGCCGAGCGCCCGGTCACGGATGACCGGGCCGGATCGTCGCTCCAGGGAAGGCTGCAACCATTGCGGCAACAAGCAGCACAACACGCGCCCGTAGCTCAGTTGGATAGAGTACTCGGCTTCGAACCGAGTGGTCGGGAGTTCGAATCTCTCCGGGCGCGCCACATTACCGCAGCCTCCGCCATGGCCTCGAGCGGAGCGCCCTTCCTGGCTTCGTCCTGCTTTCTTCCGCGTTCGCAATTGCCTGCGCCGATACGCCGCCCTCGCGCCTGCCGTTCGTGGCCCGTGGCGAACCGCGACGATCCGCCGCGCGCCGCTACTGTCGAACCATTTCCAGCGTGAAGGTTCCCGCGTCGTCGCGCTGGCCGTCGGCTGTCGCCAGGACGCCATCCGCTACGACATACCGACCCACCCCCTTGACTTCCTCCTTGTCGCGGGACATCCATCCCTCGAAATCGTACCGCACCCCCCCGGAGATGAAGTAGCCAAACGCCCTGCACGAGGACTGAACGGTCATGCGCGCGGTACTGATGGGAACGGTTCGTGATGCGATGGACATCGACGTGGTGGGGTACTGCTCCGTGCCCGAAACTCCTGTCATCACTCCAGCCGAGGTGAATGAGAAATGTCCGCGCCAGTGCGAGTCGTGCAACACCGGCCTGTGTGTGCCATGCGAGTGGCCGCTCCCCCCGTGCTCGCTATGTGCATGGCCGCCGTTCGCGTACCCGCTCTGCATGAAATATCTCCATACGCCGGCCGCATTGCCTTGCAGGCAAGCTGCCCCGGCCGAAGATGAGACCGCGAATGAAACCGCCAGAACCGCAACCGTCGAAAGTGCTCGTCGCATACTGCCTCCTCTGTTCAAGGCTCGATCGCCCGCATCTCCCGCTTTCGGGGCGGACTCAGCCGAAGGTGGAGCTACTGTTGTTCGAGACTGCGCTGCCTCGGTTGATCGATATCAACAACGCAACCATTAGCGGTGGCCCGGTTGATCGATATCAACAACGCAACCATTAACCGATGACGATCTGCCTCCCGGGCGTGGACTCCCGCGGGCGGGATCGCGACGACCGATGCCGTGAGGAGGATGGACTTGGTATTGCGTAGGATCCCGAGGTTCACCCGAGCGGACCTTGATTGCCGCCACCCTCGCGCGCCGTGAGAGGCGTCCCGTCCTGCATCGCCCCCTGCCGGCAAACGCTGACCGCCGGCGCCGGGCGGCGCCAGGGAGGCTGAGCAGGAATGGGCCGGAGAGACTCATGCGGTGGGCGGAACAGATCCGCGGCGAGTGCTACGCTTTAGCTGGTAACGCAACGCCGTTGTGACCACAGATCGAAGGGGTACCGTCATGTCCTACGTCCGAGCCAAGCAGTGTTTCAAGGATGCACAGCGATCCGTCAAGGCGAGCCAGGATGTGGTGTCGCTGGCGCTCATCGAGGGACTCCTGCAGCTGACCGAATCGCTCGAGAAGCATATCGCCGAGCTGCACTCGGAGATCGTCATGGTGAGGAAGAACGTCGCGAGCACGGCCGTGCGCAAGCCGCGATCGGCGACGCGCAAGCGCCGGTGAGCAGTGCCGGCGGCGACCGGGCGTCGGCCGCCGCCGGCACTTTGCACGCCGCGGGCCGAGTCGGTACTCTTCCCGCGACTCGAGGACCTTTCGCCCCCGTGCATCCACGGCTCGCGCCCGTCGCCGGCCGCCCGCGCGACGCGCGCGGCATCAAGGAGGCCAACGTGCCCAATCTGATCCATCCGACGGCAATCCTGTCCGCCACGGCCGTGCTCGGCCGCCGCAATGTCATCGGGCCGTACGCGGTCATCGAGGACGACGTCGTCATCGGCGACGATAATCGCATCGGCGCGCACAGCGTGGTGAAGAACGGCGCGCGCATCGGGAATTCCAACTGTATTCACGAGCACGTCGTGTTCGCCGGGCCGCCGCAGGACATCGGCTTTCAGGACACGCCGACCACCGCGGAGCTCGGCAACGGCAACGTGCTGCGCGAGTTCGTCACCGTCAGTCGCGCGACGAGCAAGGAAGAGGGCCGCACCACGATCGGCGACCACAACTACTTCATGGCCTGCACCCACGTCGCCCACGACTGCCGGCTGGGCAACCACATCATCATGGCCAACGACGCGGTGCTGGCCGGCCACGTTCACATTGGGGATCGGGTCTTCGTCTCCGGCGGCGTGAAGATCCACCAGTTCGCCCAGATAGGCGCATACGCCATGATCGGAGGCAACAGCAAGATCACCCAGGACTGCCTGCCATACATGATCACCGACGGCATACCCGGGCGGGTGTGCGGACTGAACCTGGTAGGCCTGCGGCGCGCCGGATTCAGCGCCGCGGAGCTGAGCGATCTGAAGGCCGCCTATCAGGTCCTGTTCGGGGCGCGCGGACCGCTGGATCAGCAGCTCGCCGGGCTCGAGAAGCTGGGAACGCCGACGGCATTGCACCTGCTCGGGTTCATACGCAATTCCAGGCGCAGCTTCCACCGTGCCTGAGCTGCGGTCGGAGCGCCCGCCGCATTGCGCCTGCCCGGCGCGCCCGTGCTCAGCGCGCCTCGACCTCGATGTGCTGCACGTAGGCGTGATCGAGCATGTCGAGCAGCTCGCGGCGGCGCAGATCCTCCGGGCGCAACTGCACGGTCTGGTTCAGATCGATCTCGGCCGTGGCCATCATGGCGTCGCCCTCGGGCCTGGGCGGTGACACCAGCTGCAGATGGCACTCGCTCAGCCGCCTGAGAAACTGCACCTGCGCGTCGCGACCGCAGCCGGAGACGATCATCCCCTCCTTGATGGCGGCCACCAGCTTCTCCAGGCTCCGCCCCAGCTCCATACGCTCCTGCTCCGTCGTCTTGGGCGCCACGCTCCACACCAACTGGTCGCTGACGGCGATCGCGCCGTTCCACTCCTGGCTCGCCTCGCCGTGCACGCGATGGATCGCGGCGAGATACTGGCGCCAGTAGGTCAGCAGGAACTCCACGACGAACGACGGCGGCAACGGACCATTCGCGGCCTCGATGGCATTCCTGATGACGTTGTTGGCGGCCTCGAGTGGACTCATACTGCGCTCCCTGGCGTGGCACGATTGGACAGCGCTGGTGGCGCCAGTCTAGCAAGAACGGGGCGCACCGTTCCAACCCCCGCGTCGTTCCGCTGACCGGCGATGCGCACGCACTGCCCTGCGCGCCGCGGCGGGGATGGCGTTATCATGCGCGTGCATGTGCGGACGCTACGCCTCTTACAAGCAGGATCGCCTGCGCCCGATCGAGGCGGCGCTCGATCAGCACCTGTACATCGATCCGTTGCCGGTGCGGTACAACATCGCGCCGAGCCAGCCGGTCATCATCGTGCGCCCGGCCGCCGGTGCGGGTTTCGAGGCGGCATTCGCCACCTGGGGGCTGGTGCCCGCGTGGTCGAAGGAACCGAAGGTGGAGTACAGCACGATCAATGCGCGCGCGGAGAGCGTCGCGAAGAGTCCGGCGTTCCGCAGCGCCTATCGCCACCGCCGCTGCCTCGTGCCCGCGGACGGGTTCTACGAATGGCAGGTCGTGCCGGGGCAGAAGATCAAGCAGCCGTATTTCATACGCATGGCCGACGAGGCGCCGTTCGCCTTCGCGGGACTGTGGGAGCGCTGGGAGCGCGAGGGCAAGGTGCTCGAGTCGTGCACCATCCTCACCACCGGGGCCAACCCCCTGATGGCGGCCATCCACACCCGCATGCCCGTCATCCTCGCCCCGGAGGATTACCGCGACTGGATGCAGGGCGACGCGGGCGGCGCCGCGGCGCTGATGAAGCCCTACCCGGCGGGCAAGATGGCCGCTCATCGCGTCAGCGCGCGCGTGAACTCGCCGCGCAACGATGACGAGCAGTGTGTGGCACCCCTGCCCGAAACCATGGCGGGCTGAAGGAGCGGCACCTGGGGGCCCGATCATGGCAGGTCTCGATGGCACGTTGACGGCGATCTGGCTGAAGCGCGCGCGGCGCGGGCCGATGGACGCCGCCGCGCATGCCTCGTTGACGGCGGCGCGCGGCATCGATGGCAACGCCAACCAGGGCGGCAAGCGCCAGGTGACGATCATCGAGGAGGAAGTGTGAGCGGAACTGATGCGGCGGTACGTCCGCGACCTGCCGCCCGCCGCGCGCATACGCATACTCGGCGAAACCAAGCCGTGCGAACGCATGGACGAGGCCCTTGCGGGACTGAAGGACGCGATGTGGCCGGACTGGCGCGGCGGCGCCTTCGGCGAGGTGCTGATCGGCGCGCGGATCCGCGTGGGCGATCCGGTCTCCTGGGCTGCATGAGGCAGCGGCGTCGCGCATGGCGGCGACCCCCGGCATCTCGGGCGGGATTCCCTTTACGCCGCGTCCGGCGCTACGCGACAATGCCGACGAGACCACCCGGGATCGCGTGACGCTGGCCGCGCGCCGCAGACCTCATCGCGTGCGATTTTCATGGACCCACTCGACATCGAACTGCGCAGTACGAGCGCGAACACCATACGCAGCAGGCTGTCCGATGCCAGTACCTATGTCCTCGGTGGCGACGGCGTCGTCGTGCCCGATGCCGGAACGGCAGGCTCCGGGCAACTGCGCCTCATCACCGAGAACAAGCAGCTCTACGTGGCGCCCGGCGGCAGCATGCCGATCATGGTCAACGGCCGGACGATCGCCGATCGCACACACGTCAACGATGGGGACTGGGTGACCATCGGCGGCACCGTGTACCAGGTCAGGCTGGGCGGCGCGGCCGCGCCGATGCACGCGCCCTCCGCCCCGGCCGCCGGGGTCTTCGACATCACTGCCGATACCGGCGCTCCGGCGAGCACCCCGCGCACGGGTCCACCGAGCGGGCCACGCACGGGCCCGCGCACGCAACCCCGCACCGAGCCCGCTTCCGCCCGGGCGCCCGCCGGCACGCTCATCATCGGCCGGCAGAAGGGCTGCGCGCTCACGATCGACTCGCCGCTGGTCTCCCGTGAGCATGCGCGGCTCACGCAGGAGGCCGGGCAATGGTGGCTCGAGGACCTGGCCAGCACCAACGGCACCTTCGTCAACGCTCATCGCATCGCCGCGCGCACGCTCATCAAGCCCGGTGACCGCATCGCCATCGCAACGTTCCTCTACCGATTCACCGGCGACGGCTTGATGGCCGACGGCGAGGAGGGCCGGATCCGCGTGGAGGCGGTCGGCATCACCAAGGAGTTGCGCGACCGCAGCGGGGGGCAGCCGCGCAAGCTGCTGGAGGACATCTCGCTGGTGATCGAGCCTGGCGAGTTCGTGGTGATCTTCGGCGGCAGCGGCAGCGGCAAGTCAACGCTGCTGGACGCGCTGAACGGCCGCCGCCCCGCGAGCGGCGGACGGGTGCTCTACAACGGTGTGGACCTGTACGACTCCTTCGACATCTTCCGTTCCACCATCGGATACGTGCCGCAGCAGGACATCGTGCACCGGCGGCTGAAGGTGCGACGCGCGCTGGAGTACACGGCCCGCCTGCGCCTGCCGCCCGACACCAGCGAGCAGGAGATCGCGAAGTACGTCGAGGAGGTGCTGCAGAACGTGCGGCTGCAGGACAAGGCCGAGCTCCACATCGACACGCCCTCGCCGTTGAGCGGCGGCCAACTCAAGCGCGTGAGCCTCGCCTCCGAGCTGGTGGCCAGGCCCGGCATCCTGTTCCTCGACGAGGTCACCAGCGGTCTCGACGCGGGCACCGATCGGCAGATGATGCAGACCTTCGCGGAGCTGGCCGACGGCGGCCGCACCGTGGCCTGCGTCACGCACTCGCTGGAGAACATCGCCGACACCGCCGACCTCGTCGTGCTGCTGCATCGCGGCCGGCTCGCCTATTTCGGGCCTCCCGGCGAGGTGTGCAGCCACTTCCGGATCAAGCGGCTCGCGGACATCTACGAGCTGCTCGAGACGCGACCTCCCGAGCAGTGGGCGGCGGAGTTCAAGACCTCACGCCACTACCAGCAGTACGTCACCGCGCGGCTCTCGCCCGCCGCGCAGGCGCCGCCGGCGACCCTGCGGTCGCCGCCAGCGTCCGCGGGCAAGGGCCGGGGCGGAGGGTTCTGGACGCAAACGAAGATCCTCACGCGGCGATACATCGACCTCGTCCTGGGCGATCGGCGCAATCTCGCCATCCTGCTGCTGCAGGCGCCCCTCATCGGCGCGGTGATCGGCACCGTCTTCGACACCGGCGGCGAAACGCCGGCCCGGGCCGCCGCCGAAGCCCAGGTGAGTTTCATGCTCGTGCTCTCGGCGATCTGGTTCGGCTGCCTGAACTCGGCGCGCGAGTTCGTCAAGGAGCTGCCCGTCTACCTGCGCGAGCGCTCGGTCAACCTGGGGCTGGCGCCGTACATGCTGAGCAAGCTCGGGCCGCTGGCGGTCATCTGCCTGGCCCAATGCGCGCTGTTGCTCGCGGTGGTCAGCGGCCTGCTGGACCTGCCGGGGCCGTTCGGGTCGCGGCTGCTGCTGCTCACGGTCGCCGCCTTCGGGGCCACCGCCATGGGCCTGGCGGTAAGCGCCTTCGTGGACAGCAACGACAAGGCCATCGCGATGGTGCCCATCCTGCTGATCCCGCAGGTCGTTCTGTCCAATGCGATCGTGCGCCTGGACGGCGCCACGCTGTGGGCGGCGAAATTGAGCATGATCTCGTTCTGGGGCTACGACGCCATGAAGTCGACGCTGAGTGGCGATATACTCGGTCTGAAAGATGCATCAGGTCGAGCAGTCGTGCCCGTGCTCGAAACCTATGGTCGCGGGCTGCTGGCCATCGCCCTGATGACGGTCGTCTTCCTCATCCTGGCGTGGGTGGGCCTGCGACTGAAAGACCGCCGGGGCTGATCCCCGCAACAAGGTTTTTTTCGATGGACAAGACCCTGCGCACCGACACCATCAAGAGCCTGCACGAGGAGGCGCTGGCCACCGCATTGGCGAACACCGGCGACAACGTCTGTCCGCGCTGCAAGACCGCCTACGACCGCAGCGCGCTGACGCCGCCGGAATACAAGTGCGTCTGCGGCCTCGAACTCGCCTATCCCGAGGTGGGCGCAAACGGCGAGGTGAAGGGCGTGCTCGGATGGCTGCATTCCCCGGGCGTCATCGTCCACGACCGCTACCGTATCGCGCAGCTGCTGGGACGCGGCGGCTTCGGCTCGACCTACCTGGTCGAGGACATGAAGCTCGGCAACAAGCGCCGCGCGCTCAAGGAAGTGCCCGAGCCGATGTATGACGAGCACGAGACCCGCATACTCGCCAAGCTCAATCATCCCTCGGTGCCCGACATCACCGATCGCGCCGTCGGCGACGGCATGGTCTACCTGGTGCTCGAGTTCGGCGGCAGCCGCACGCTGGAGACCGTGCGCCGCAGCTATCCGGAGAAACGCGTGCCACTGGCGCAGCTGGCGCCGTGGGTGCGGCAGCTCTGCGACGTGCTCGCCTACATGCACGCCCAGCAGCCGCCCATCGTGCATCGCGATCTGAAGCCCGGAAACATCCTGCTCGACGATCAGGATCGGGTCATGCTCATCGACTTCGGCATCGCCAAGGAGGCGGTGGCGAGCGAACAGACCCGCGCGCTCGGCCGGGCGGTGACGCACGGCTACAGCCCGCCCGAGCAGGCGATGGGAACCGGCACCGATGCCCGCTCCGACGTCTACGCGCTCGGCGCGACCATTTATTACATGCTCACCGGCCAGCGCCCGCCCGGGGCCGCCGAGCGCATCCAGGGCACGGAGGTCACGCCGGCGTCGCGATTCCTGGACGGCCTGCCGCCGGCGGTGGACCGGGCCCTGCTGCAGGCCTTGTCGCTGAACCCGAACGAGCGCCAGCAGAACGTGCATGAGTTCGGCAAGGCCTTCGATTACGACGTCCCCACGGTCAAGACCTACGACTTGAGCGAGCGCACGGTCGTCATCGGCGGTGCCTCGACACCGTCGGTGAACACCGGGCCGCAGATGTCCCTGAAGCTCACCCCCGACGGGCCGCAGGTCGTGACGCCGGCGGCGAAAGAGGTCAGCCGCGGCATCGGCCGCGTGGCCATCGTCGCCAGCGTGGTCGGCCTGTTGCTCGCCGCCGGCACGGTGGCGTTCGTGATCTCGCAATTCGGGAAGACCGCCTCCGAGACCGCCGCCACCTTGGCGCCGGCCGCGGCCACGGTGCCGCCGGTGGCCCCGGCGGCAGCGGTGCCGGGCCCCGCGGCCGCCACACCGGCGGCGACCGCCAGCGCGCAGCCCTCCACCCCGCCGGTCGCGGCCACGGCCCCGACACCGGCCGAACCGCCACCCGCGCCGGTGCCGCCGCCAGAGAGCGTGGCGACCGCGCCGCCGGCATATTCTCCGCCGCCGGCACCCGCGAGCGTGGCGCCGGCGACGGGCGCGCCCGCGGCCTCGGGGCCCTCGGCCATGGAGGAATTGCTGAAGCGCCGGCAGGCGAGCGAGGGCGTCGCCGAACCCGGCCCTGAACCGGCGCCGACCGCCACGGCGACCGCCGAACCGGCGCCGAAGCCGGTGAAGCGCAAGCAGCAGAAACCCAGTCCGGTGGAACCCGCGCCGGCGCCGCCACCCGAGCCGGCCCCCGCGGCCGGCGGCGCAGCGAATGCCTGGCAGAAGGCAAACCAGAACACCCAGTTCATCGAAGGCAACTGACTTCAAGGAGCTCGGCATGAGGCGATACACGGCTGTGCGCGCATTCAATTCCGGTTTATCCACGGCATGTCAGGCTGCATTTCGCAGCGTAATCCTCGCAGCGGCGACGATCATGGCGGCGGGCCCGGCGCACGCGGGCGGCGCGCTGCCGGGGACATACGGACACAAGATCTACCGGGTGGATTACAGCCTGTATCCGTTCGTGCAGGTGTATTTCCGCACCTTTGACGAGAACAAGCAGCCACTGGTGAATCTGAACGAGCTCAACATAGGCCTGATGGTGAAGGGCCGCGCCTACGACCCGATGAAGCGGCAGTACCGTATCGAGTCGGTGCGGCAGAAGCAGGTCGGCACGCGTACCGTGCTGGTACTGGACGCCAGCAAGTCGATGGCCGGCGCGCCGTTCGAGGCCGCCCTGCGCGCCGCCGCGCGCTACGTCGACACCAAGCGGCCGCAGGACGAGATCGCGGTGCTCGCCATCCGCGACGAGAAGGAAGGCTACCAGCTGGTCTCCCAGTTCGAGCGCGACCCACTGGCGGTCGCCCGCCGCCTGGCCGACGTGCAGGTCGACGGAATGCAGAGCCGCATCTACGACAGCGTCGGCGCCGCCATGCAGATGTGCGGGCTGAGCGGCCAGGGCTCGCTCGATCCGGGCATCGAGAACTACATCGTCTCCTGCTCGATCGTAGTGTTCTCCGACGGCCTCGACGAGGGCAGTGCGCTGGCGCGCGAGGAGCTGATGGCACGCATCACCAACATGCCGGTGCCGGTGCCGATCTATTCGCTGGCCTATTCGAAGCGTTCCGACGAACACTTCAAGAATCTGGAGGCGCTGTCGAAAAATTCCTTTGGCAATTACTACAATGTCGGGGAGACGGTGGATCGCATGCAGTCGATCGTGGAAGAGATCCAGAACATCGTGCAGAGCGACTATGTCGTCACCTTTCGCTCCTACCTGCCGGTGGACGGCGAGTCTCACGCGCTCAAGCTCGGCGTCGAGTACCCCACCGGCAGCGGCAAGTTCACTTACGACTCCGGCAGCTTCGAGGCCATAGAACCGCCGCCGGTGACGGGGGTCAGGGAGCGGATGGAGGCGCTCAACGCGATGCTGCCGCCGCTCCCCGATGGCAATCCGCATTTCAGCGCTGCGGGCGGCGCCGCCGTCGCCCCGGATCCCGCTACCCAACCACCGCTGCCCGCGCCGCCGGCAGTGGTGCAGTGAATCAGAACCGCGAAACCCGAGCACCAACCGCTTGCAGCTCACATCATAAGGAGACCATCATGAAGACTCGTTCGAAGGCAGCAGTAGTCGGCGTCACCCTTTCCTGTGTCGTGCTGACGGGTTGCACCGGTGGCAGCTACTCGACCACCGAGACCTCCACGGTCGGCGGCGCCGCCGTCGGCGCGCTGGTCGGCGGCCTGCTGGGCGGCTGGGAATGGGCTGCCATCGGCGCGGCGAGCGGCGCGGCCCTGGGCTGGGTCACCGGCAAGGCGATCGAGGCGCAGGAGATCTCATCCCGCAGCACGGTGCAGGACCAGCAGTTGTACGGCTACTCCGCCCCCTCCGACAGCGTGTTCGTAAACATCAACTCCGCGACCTCCTCGCCGCAGGTGGTCGCCCCGGGCGGTGTCGTGGACGTGGTCACCGATTATTCGCTGGCGCTGCCGCAGAGCATGTCGCAGGCGAACGTGATGGCCACCAGCGTGCTGATGAAGGACGGCGAGAAGGTCATGGAGTTCAAGGGCCAGCCGGTGCCGAAGTCCTCCGGCGGATATACGATCAAGCTGCCGATCAACATCCCGGCAGAGGCCGCCCCGGGCACGTACGTCATCGAGCACAACGTCTCGGCCGGCAGCACCTACGACACCGCGCAATCGACCTTCGTCGTCAAGTCCTGATCCCTGCGGACTTCACGGTGACGGCACCGGGGGCGGCGCGGACAGCAATGTCCCCGCCGCCCGTTTCATTTGCGGGCGGCCGGCGCCGGGAAGCCTTCGCGACCGGGAACGGTTGATCCGGCTCATCCTGCGATGAATCGCCTGCTCGCCGCGGCGCTGCTGTGGCTCTGTCTGCTCCCGCCGGCGTGGACGCAGGCGACGCGCTGCGAGGCCGAGGTGCGGCGCGCCGCCGCCACCCTCGGCCAGATCTACCGCCAATGGCCGCTGCGACCGACCGGCGATCGCGTCGAGCAGGGCGCGCAGTACGTCGCCGCGCGCCTGGGGCGCAACGAGACCTCCTACGGCAGGCAGTGGCGCGTGCACGTCGTGCGCGACACCAAGCTCAACGCCTTCTCGATCGGCGACGGCCACATCTTTCTAACCGAGGGCATGCTCCGCTTCGTCGCCAACGAGGGCGAGCTGGCGGCGGTCATCGCCCATGAATTCGGGCACCACCTCGCCGGACACTTCTGTACCTCCGCGCGCAAACGCGGGTTCATGGGCGGATTGTTCGGCGGTCACGAGGGCGAAGACGCCACCCGCAGCCGCGTGGGCACCCTGACCGCGGTCGTGGATCCGCAGAAGGAGCGGGAGGCCGACCGCATAGCCACCATCGTGCTCGATCGCGCCGGCTACGATCCGCATCATGCGCTCGAGCTCGCCATGCGCGTGGCGCGCAGCGGCAGCCCTGCCCACTTCCAGTACAAACACCGCATCGAGGCCCTGCAGGAACTGCTCGCCGGCCGCCCCGCCGACTCCATTACGCAGCCGGACTCGGGCGAGTTCCTGGAAATGAAGCGCACCCTGTGGCGGGAAGATGCGTTGCGCTGACGGCGGCCAGGGGCCCCGTTCCTCAGGTCACGCGCGGGTGCCTGAAGATACCCCGGGGAAGATGGCGCGCTCGGCGGGATTCGAACCCACGACCCCAGCCTTCGGAGGGCTGTACTCTATCCATCTGAGCTACGAGCGCGTTTGCGGTAATTGCCTGCTTCTCTGATTACATCCGTCCCTGGAGCGGCGATCCGGCCCGCTCTTCCCTGACCGGGCGCTCGGCGGGGCGAACATTCACCGGATGAAGGTTAGCGCCTGCCGGCCCTTACGTCCAATCGCCTGTCAAGCCCGCGGGGTCAGTCATATCGAAACGCGACAGGCCGTCGAACGGCCATGATTTACATATATAATTGCCGCAGGTAAGGGATGCCGCCCGCCCGCGGCCTGATGGGTCGGCGCCGGAGTCGACAAGACCAACAATCCGCTGGGGGAGACATGAGTCAAGAACAAGACGCGATTTTCTTCAGAAATTTCACCCTCGTTCCCACTGTGCTCACGGGCTTCGGCATCTTCATCGCGATCATGGGCCGGCATTTCGGGAACTTGGCACAGACCGAGGGCCCGGTGGCAGTGCAACCGCCCGCGGCAACGGATACAACGCATGAGTGAACAGCAAGACCGCCAGTTTTTCCGTAATTTCTCACTCACCCTCCTCGGGCTGACGATCTTCGGCATCTTTGCCGCCATGATGGGGCGCCAGATCGCCACGCTGGTGCCCCACGAAAGTGGCGCCGAGGTGATCGCCGAGCGCGTGGCGCCGGTCGGCGCGGTTTACACCGAAGACAATCCGCCGCCGAAGGTCGTCAACGAGGCACCTCCCGCGATCGCCGCCGCCGGCGCCGCAACCGGCGACGTCGGCAAGCAGACATACGATACCGTCTGCATGGCCTGCCATGCCGCCGGCGTGGCCGGGGCACCGAAGCTTGGCGACAAGGCCGCCTGGGAGCCGCGCATCGCCCAGGGCATGGACCTGCTGCACAAGCACGCGATCGAGGGCTTTCAGGGCAGCACCGGCGTGATGCCGGCCAGGGGCGGAAGGACGGACCTCTCCGACGACGCCGTCAAGGCCGCCGTGGACTACATCCTCGCCGAGAGCGGTGGACCGGCGCGCGCCGCGCCCGCGGCCGGGGCGGCCCCTGCGGCGGCGCCGACGGCAGCCGCTCCGGCTGCCGAGGTTCCCGCTCCAGCGGAGGCCGCCGCTGCGCCGCCTGCCGAGACCCCGGCTCCCGCAGAGGCCGCGCCCGCCGCCCCCGAGGCCGCTGCCGCGGCCGGCGGCGCGAGCGCGAAGGGCAAGCAGGTCTACGACACCGTCTGCATGGCCTGCCACGCCACCGGTGCCGCCGGCGCGCCGAAGCTTGCCGACAAGGCCGCCTGGGAGCCGCGCGTCTCCCAGGGCATGGACCTGCTGTATGAGCATTCCATCAAGGGATTCATGGGTGCAGCGGGCATGATGCCGCCGAAGGGCGGCCGCGCCGATCTTCCCGATGACGACGTCAAGGCGGCCGTCGATTACATGGTAGGTGCCGCCAAATGATTCTTCCCAACTGTCTGGAGTAAACAACCATGCAAAACAACGTACGTACACTGTGGATTGCCGCCATTGCCGCCGTATTGACATTGGGCGGTTGCGGAAAGAAGGAAGAGGCGGCGCCCGCGCCCGCCGAATCGGCCGCTGCCCCGGCTGCGGAGGCTCCCGCTGCCGCTGCGCCGGCGGAAGCCCCTGCTGCCGAGGCGGCGCCGGCGGCTGCAGCACCCGCCGCCGAGGCCGCTGCCCCGGCCGCAGAAGGCGCGCCAGCCGCGACCGCCGCGAACGAGAAGGGCAAGCAGATCTACGACTCCGTCTGCATGGCATGTCATGCCGCCGGCATCGCCGGCGCGCCGAAGTTCGCCGACAAGGCCGCGTGGGCGCCTCGCATCGCCCAGGGCATGGACCTGTTGCACGAACACTCCATCAAGGGCTACACGGGCAAGGCGGGCATGATGCCCCCGAAGGGCGGCCGCGCCGACCTGCCCGACGCCGACGTCATGGCGGCCGTCGACTACATGGTGAGCGCCGCCCAGTAACCGGGGGGTTGCCGGCGAAGGGCGGACGCGTGCCGCCCTTCGCCTTTGCTGGCGCCCGACGTCGTGAACCGCGTCGTGCGTTTCACAGTCTCTTCATCGTCCCTTCGTACTTTCTCCCCGCCCGCGCACTATCGTTTGCCCGTCATCCCCTGACGGACGAAGGAGTGCGGCATGTTCAAACGAGGTTGTTCCCTGCTCGCCCTCGCGCTCGCATGCACGCAGGCGGACGCGGACAGCGCGACCGTGCCGTGGAGCGAGTTCAAGCAACTGTATACCGAGCACATCGAGAGCACGCGGCGGAAGGATGAGGACGGCAAGGCGGGCGCGCCGCCCGGCTACACGCTGCGCCGTGCCGAGATGGCACTCCACGCCGACGGCGATACGGTCACCGGCGAGATCGCATTCGCCGGTGAAACGCTGTCACCGCCGCCCGTGATCGTCCCGCTGATCGGCGAGACGACGCTCGTCGCGGGCGTGCGCGGCGAGACGGGCGGGCACGTGCTGCGCACGGCGGATGCCGTGGCCTTTCGCAGCGATACCACCGGCCCGTTTCAGGTGACGCTCGATGTCGTCCTGCCCGTGGCGCGTGAACGGGAAATGCGCAGTGTCGAGGTGCCGGGCCCTGCCGCGCTCACCAACGCGCTGCGAATCGATCTTCCGCCCGGCTCGCGTCTGACCGGCGCGCCGGGAGTCCCCGGGCCGGATGGCCGCCGCTACCTCGCCGCAGGCCGGACCCAGACCATCCGCTACGTCAGCGAACAGGAGGCCGCGGCCATGCCGCCCGCCATCGACATCTTCACCGAGATCACCGTGCACCAGCATCGCCTTCGCCTCACCAGCCTGCTCGTCCCCGGGCAGCCCCTTGCGCACCCCTTCGACCTGCAGTTGCCGGCCGGGGCGCGCATCGTCAGCTCCACCCTGCAGGATGACTGGTGGCGACTGCGCAACGATGGGCGCTACCGCATCGACCTGCCCGCCGATCTCGATCGCGCCCTGGAGATCGTCGCCGATCTCGACGCGCCGGCGGCGCGGCCGCTGCAGGTCATGCTGCCGCGGATACGCGACAACACCGGTGCGGAGGGCAACTTCACGGTGCGCGAACCCGTGCACACGCGGGTCTCGTTTCAGGGCGCAGGGCTGGCCGGGAATCTGCCCGCGGAGCAGCTCACCGGGGCGATCCGCGAGCGCTGGCCGGCGCTCATGGAGTTCGATCATGCCGGCGAGGAACCCATCGCAATCACCCTCGAGCCGCTGCCGCCGGTCGCCACGGCGGAACTCGTGCTCGATGCAGTGACCTTCTACGCCGCCTACAGCGAGGATGGCCAGGTGCTCACCACGCTGCGGATGACAGTGCCTGCCACCGCCGGCACGCGCCTGCGGCTGAAGCCGGCGCCCGGCGCGCAGGTGTGGTCCGTGACGGTCGACGGCGTGCGCCGCGAGATGCTCGTCGAGGACGACCGCGCCTGGATCGTGCCGCTGGACGGCAGGTCCGCCGCCGAGGTCGAGATCGCCATGCTCTCGCGGCACGACCGGCCGGCATTGCGCGGCGAATTGAATCTTACCCTCCCGGCGACCGGTCTGAGCGCGCGCACGCTGTACTTCGGACTTGCCCTGCCGAAGCGCCTGGAGCTCGCGTCCATGGACAGCGACCTGGCACCCGAGGACCCGGCGCGGCTGCCGCACCCGGAATACTTCAGGGGCTCCACCTATCTGTTCACGCGCTCGTTCTATCGCGGTGAGGCGATCCCGGTTGCGCTCGCCTACCGCGAACCCGCCGCCATTGCCGCCAGCCAGTGAGGATGCCGACATGAGCGCACGACGCATCTTCGCACTCATCGGCATCTACCTGCTCGGCGCGGCCGGCTGGAACATCCTCGGCAGCGCGAGCAGCATGCGTTCCTGGTCGCAGGAGTCTACGTTGACCGAGGCGGTGCAGAACCTCTGGGGCGCGCCCGTCGTGCAGCCCGCGCCAACCTTCACCGTGACCGTGCCCGGCACCCGGCGGCAGCGTGCGATCGTCCCGGTGGAGAACCGCATCGCCGTGACCATCGACCTGGAGCATCGCCGCAAGGGTCTGTTGTGGTATTCCACCTATGCGGTGGACTTCGACGCGCAGTACACGCTCAGCAACAGCGAGCCCGTCGCGCAGACGGTGCGCGTGCACTTTCCGCTGCCCTCGAAGACCGCGACCTACGAACGCCTGCAGGCCACGCTCGACGGCGAGCCGCTCCCGGGCGCCGCGGATTACGGCAACGCCCTCGAGCTGCGCGAGCTCGTCACCCTCGCGCCCGGCGAGAGCCGCCGGTTCGGCGTGCACTACGCCACGCGCGGACTGAACGAGTGGCGCTACCGGCTGAGCGGCGAAAGCGGCGAGGTCAGGGGCCTGCGCGTCTCGGTACGGACCAACTTCGACGACATCGATTTCGCCGAGGGCAGCCTCTCGCCCACTCGCCGGGAACGGCAGGACGGCGGCTGGCGCGCCGAGTGGCAGGCCGGGCAACTCTTCACTCGCCAGGACATCGGCATCCTCACGCCGCAGCGGCTCAACCCCGGGCCGCTGGCTGCGCGCATGAGCTACTTCGCGCCGGTGTGCCTGCTGTTCTTCTTCGTCGTCGTCTCCGCGATCGCACTGCTGCGCCGCGTGGACATACACCCCATGCACTACCTTTTCGTCACCGCGGGCTTCTTCGCCTTCCACCTGCTGTTCGCATACCTCGTGGATCTGATCAACGTGCACGCGGCATTCCTCGCTGCGACCGTCACCTCGATCGGGCTGGTGACGAGCTACCTTCGCGCCGCGCTCGGACCGCGCTTCCCCTGGCAGCTCGCGGCAGCCGGCCAGTGCGTCTACCTCGTGCTGTTCTCCTACTCGTTTTTCCTGAAGGGAATGACGGGACTCACGGTCACCATCGGCTCGATCCTGACCCTGGCGGCGTTGATGTATGCCACCGCGCGGCTGGACTGGCCGGTCGTGTTCCGGCGCCGCCCGTTGCCCGACGCTGCGGCGGGAACGGTCGCGGGATAGCGCCGGGAGTGCGCGAATTCTTCGCTGCCGCGCCATGGACGGCGCGGAAGCCCTGCGGCCGGCCGGTCAGACGGAGACGAGATTGGCCTGTGCGGCCAGCAGGCGCTTGGTGCCGCTCGCCTCGAAATTGACCTGCACGACCATGTGCGCGCCCTGGCCCTCGACGTTGAGCACGACGCCATCGCCGAAGCTCGCATGCCGCACACGCTGACCCAGCCTGAGCAGCGCGCCGCGATCCTCCTGCGCGCCGTGACGGCCGTCGTAGCGCGGCACGCCGATGCCGCCGCCCATGCGCACTTCGCTGACCAGCTCGGCCGGCAGCTCGGAGATGAACCGCGACGGCCGCGGGTAGAGATCGGTGCCGTGCAGGCGGCGGCTTTCCGCGTGCGTCATGGCCAACCGCTCGCGCGCGCGGGTGATGCCCACGTAGCACAGGCGCCGTTCCTCCTCGAGCTGCGCGGGGTCCTCGCTGGAGCGCTGGTGCGGAAACAGGCCTTCCTCCATACCGACCATGTAGACGAGCGGGAACTCCAGCCCCTTCGCCGAATGCAGCGTCATGAGCTGCACGCAGTCCTCATGCGCCTCGGCCTGGCCTTCGCCGGACTCCAGCGCGGCGCGCGCGAGGAACGCCTGCACCGGCGTCATGCCCTCGAATTCCGGATCGCCGCTCTCGAACTCACGCGCGGCGGTGATCAACTCATCGAGGTTCTCGACGCGCTCCTCGCCGCGTCCGTCCTTCTCCTTGCGATAGTGCTCCGGCAGCCGGCTGCGGCGTATGACCGCGTCCATCGCCTCTTCGAGCGGCAGGGCCGCGGTCTCGTTCGCCGCCGAGTCGATGAGCCGCATGAACTCGCCCAGGGCGCCGAGCGCGCGCGACGGCAGCTCCCTGGTCGCCAACAGGCGCTGCGCGGCGCGCCACAGCGGGATCGCCTCGCCGCGCGCCACGGCGCGGATTGCGTCCATGGTACGGTCGCCAATCCCGCGCATCGGCGTGTTGATGACGCGCTCGAAGGCCGCATCGTCGTCGCGGCTGGCCGCCAGCCGCAGGTAGGCGAGCGCGTCCTTGACCTCGGCGCGCTCGTAGAAGCGGAAGCCGCCGTAGACGCGGTAGGGGAGGCGCTGATCGCGCAGGGCGTCTTCGAACAGGCGCGACTGCGCGCTGGTGCGATAGAGGATGGCGACCTCGCGCAGCTGGCGGCCGCGCGCGTGCCACTGCACGATCTGATCGACGCAGTAACGCGCCTCCTCGCGATCGTTGAAGGCGCTATAGAGCCGTACGGGCTCCCCGCCGCTCTGATCGGTCCACAATTCCTTGCCCAGCCGGCTCGCGTTGTGCCGAATGAGCGCGTTGGCGGCCTTCAGGATGGTGCCGGTGGATCGGTAGTTCTGCTCCAGCCGCACGAGGCGCACGTTCGGGAAGTCGCGCGAGAAGCGCTCCATGTGCTCGACCTGCGCGCCCCGCCAGCTGTAGATGGACTGATCATCGTCGCCGACCACGAACAGGCTGCGGTTGGCGTCCGCCGGCCGGCCGAGCGAGCCGCCCAGGTGGCGCAGCCATGCATACTGGATGGCATTGGTGTCCTGGAACTCATCGACCAGTACGTGACGGAAACGCTGCCGATAGTGCTGCAGGAGGTCCTCGCTGTCGCGCCACAGCTCCAGCGATCGCAGCAGCAGCTCGGTGAAGTCGACCACGCCGGTGCGCTCGCAGGTCTCCTCGTAGACGCGGTAGATGCGCGCCAGCTGCGCCAGCGTCTCGTCGCCGTGATCCGCGATCTTCCCGGCGCGCAGGCCCTCTTCCTTGCGCGCGTTGATGAACCACTGCGCCTCGCGCGCGGGCCAGCGGCTTTCGTCCAGCCCCATGCCCTTGATGACGCGGCGTATGGTCCGCAGCTGATCGTCGCTGTCGAGGATCTGGAAGTTCTCCGGCAGCCCCGCCTCGCGGGAGTGCGCGCGCAGCAGCCGGTGCGCGATGCCGTGAAACGTGCCCACCCACATCCCGGAGGCGGGCATCGCCAGCAGTTGCTCGATGCGCCCGCGCATCTCGGCGGCGGCCTTGTTGGTGAATGTGACGGCGAGTATGCCCTGGGGGCTTGCCTGCGCGGTGGCGATGTACCAGGCGACCCGATGCACGAGCACGCGCGTCTTGCCGCTGCCGGCGCCGGCCAGTACCAGAAGATTGGTCGGCTCGGCGCTGACGGCCGCGCGTTGCGCGTCGTTCAGAGGATCGAGGATCGGGGAGATATCCATGGGCGGATTCTACCCGAATGCGCCGCGCACTTCCGGCGCGGGCCGGGGCGCACCTGCGGCCTGATACAATCCCGCGCGATGAGCAGCGACGACCCGGCATTCAGCGAACAGCACGCCCTCGACGTCATTCAGCAGACCCTGGCGCTGGCACGCACGGCGGGCGCGACCGCCGCCGAGGCTGCCTACGGCCAGAGCGCAGGACTCTCGGTCACCGTGCGCATGGCCGAGCTGGAGACCCTGCAGCACCAGCGCGACAAGTCGCTGCAGGTCACGGTCTACCTCGGCCACCGCAAGGGCTGGGCCAGCACCACCGATCTCGGCACCGAGGCGCTGCGCAAGACCGTGGAGGCCGCACACGCCATCGCCCGCCACGGCGGCGAGGACCCATGTGCGGGGCTGGTGGAACCGGAGCTGCTGGCACGCGAACACCCGCAGCTCGATCTGTTCCATCCCTGGGACCTGAGTCCGGATCAGGCCATCGAGATCGCGCGCCGATGCGAGCAGGCGGCACGTGCCTTCGATCGGCGCATCACCAACTCCGAGGGCGCGAGCGTGCGCGCCAGCAGCGGCGTGCATGCCTACGGCAACAGCAACGGGTTCTGCGGAGCCTGGCGTGCCAGCGCACAGCGCCTGAGCTGCGCCGTCATCGCCAGCGACGAGGGCGGTATGCAGCAGGACTACGATCACAGCGTCGCGCGCCGCTGGCAGGAGCTGCGTGCGGCCGAGGAGATCGGCCGGCGCGCGGCGGAACGCGCCGTGCGCCGGCTCGGCGCGCGGAAGATCCCGACCACCGCGGTGCCGGTGATCTTCGAATCGCGGGTCGCCACCTCGCTGTTCGGCCATTTCGCCGGCGCGATCTCCGGCGGCAGCCTGTATCGCCGCAGCTCCTTCCTGGTCGACCACCTGCAACGCCAGGTGTTTCCTCCCTGGCTGCAGATCCGCGAGGAGCCGTTTCTGCCCCGTGAGCTGGGCAGCCGCCCCTTCGACGACGACGGCGTGGCGCCGCAGCCGCGGCAGATCGTCGAGAACGGCATCCTGAGGAGCTATCTGCTCGGCGGCTACTCCGCGCGCAAACTCGGCATGAAGCCCACGGGCAACGCCGGCGGCATCACCAACTGGCGCCTCAGCCACGGCGGGGAGGATTTGAGCGAGCTCACCCGTCGCATGCACCGCGGGCTGCTGGTCACCGAGCTGATGGGTTTCGGCGTGAACAACGTGACCGGCGACTATTCGCGCGGCGCGAGCGGCTACTGGGTGGACGGGGGCGTGATCCGGCATCCGGTCGAGGAGATCACGATCGCCTCCAACCTCAAGGACATGTTCGGGGGCATCGTTGCGATCGGCGGCGATCTCGAGATGAATGCGGCGATCAGGACCGGCTCGGTGCTGATCGAGCAGATGACCATCGCCGGCAGGTGACGCCTGCCCGCGGCCGGCGGCGGACAAACCTGTCGCGCCGCTCGGACATTGCCTGGCCGATCGCCTCGTCAGCGTCGGCCAAAGCGGCTATCCTCCTGAAATGAGCTTCGCGGAACGCCTGCATTCATGACCACCCTGTCCTCCCCCAACCTGCTGAACGACAAGACCATACTCGACACGGTGATTGCCACCGCGGGCGAGGTGGTGGTCGGCAAGCAGCACGAGATCAGGCTCGCCTTCGCCTGCCTGCTCGCGCGCGGCCACCTGCTCATCGAGGACCTCCCGGGCGTGGGCAAGACGACGCTGGCGCACGTGCTGGCGCGGGTGCTGGGGCTGAGCTTCCAGCGCGTGCAGTTCACCAGCGATCTGCTGCCGGCGGATATCCTCGGGGTATCGGTCTACGAGAAGGACACCGGCAGATTCAGCTTCCACCCCGGGCCGATATTCGCGCAGCTGGTGCTGGCCGACGAGGTCAATCGCGCCACCCCGCGCACCCAGAGCGCGTTGCTGGAGGCGATGGAGGAGCACCAGGTCACCGTCGAGGGCCGCACCCATACCCTGCCCGTGCCGTTCTTCGTGGTCGCGACCCAGAACCCTTCGCACCAGATCGGCACGTTTCCGCTGCCGGAGTCGCAGCTGGATCGATTCCTGATGCGCATAGAGCTCGGCTACCCGGACGTCTCCGCCGAGCGCACACTGCTGAAGGGCCGCGACCGGCGCGAGATGGTCGCGGAGATCGAACCGATACTGCAGCCCAAGGCGCTGTTCGAGATGCAGCAGCGCGTGAGCGAGATCCACGTCAGCGACGCGCTCATCGATTATCTGCAGGAACTGCTCAATCACAGCCGGCGCGCGCCGGGATTCCTCACCGGGCTCTCGCCACGCGCGGGCCTGAGCCTGCGCAGTGCCGCGCAGGCGTGGGCGATGCTGGCCGGCCGCTCGCACGTCCTGCCCGAGGACGTGCAGGCGGTGCTGCCGGCCGTGGTCGGGCATCGGCTGCGAGTGCGGGATCGCGCCCACCAGGCCGCGCCCGAAGACATCGCGGGGCGCCTGCTGCGCGAGGTCGCCATACCCTAGGGAACCTCTGCAAAAGTCCACGATCTGATCGGTAGGCACACCGAAGCACATCGGAGACGGAAATGAGCAGGCAGTTGAGCCTGGGCACGGGTTTCGAGAAATACG
>WBZR01001325.1_pt1 | contig 31483 bp, 23 predicted proteins | sample 5204231 | NCBI WGS metagenome assembly WBZR01 (sample SAMN12412403, study PRJNA552823) | activated sludge metagenome | isolation source: activated sludge from anammox sidestream of wastewater treatment plant... | place: USA: Virginia | collected 2017-08 | reverse complement strand
CGCTGATAGCCAAACCCTCATTTTCCACCACAAGTTTACCTCTCCTGCTTCAAATATTCAACACTTTTATCCGATTCTTTTCGCCTTCTTCCCCTTGTATTATCAGCCTTCGGCTGGTTTTCGTTCAAACACTAATTATTATATCAGGATAAAAGAAATTTACTTCAGAAAGTTTATGAACGAATTACTAACGACATTGTTAAAGAGGCAATAAACGAAAAGGATGATAACGTTGCAGCACTCATAAACAACCTTGATTTCGCATGGAATAACCTGTGAGATTCCAGGATGGCCATTGAGTATTACGACAAGGCACTAGAGATATTTAAGGCCGTATATGGAATCGATTACCCTTTAACAAAAACCGTTCAAGGAAATATTGATTCATTACGAAAGGAATCACAAGGCAATGAATCAACGTCTTAAAACAGGTAGGTCAACCGTCCTCGGTTGATATTATGACAATTCCTTACAAATCCGTCCCCGGTCCATATCAAAACCCCTGTTGACATCAACAGGGCAAGCGGGGACGCATGCCCCACCGAATGTTGATAATAAAAAAATCGCTTAAGATTTTTCCGACGTGGAATGAACGCTCTCCAGAATGGCATTTACCAATCCGGGAATGGTATATTCATTCGCCCTGATGGAAACCTTGAGTCCCATTTCTTCTGCGGTTTGGGTGGTAATGGGTCCGATACTGGCAAACCGTACGTGTCCATTCAGCGCCGCTATATTTTTCTCGTCCAGAATTTGCACAAAATTCCTTACCGTTGAGGAGCTGGTGAATGTGACAACTTGAATCTCGCCATTCTTAATTTTATCAATAAGATTGATATTTTTGGGCTGAGCCATGATCGTCTTATAAGCCACCAGGTCGGTCACTTTTCCGCCCAATTTTTGGAGCTCCTCAGGTAAGAAACTCCGGGCAATATCGGCCCTCGGCAGCAGGAAACTTTCACCCTTTATGGACGTCACCTTCTTTAATTCCTCTACCACGGATTCCGCAACAAATTTGGGTGGCCTGCAATCGACCTTTATGTAATATTTCTTAATCCCTTCCTCCGTCGCAGGGCCAATGGCACAGACCTTAAGTCCCTTCAGGTCACGGGTATCTTTTCCTAACTCAAACAGGCGCTGGAAAAAGGCATCCACGCCGTTAATGCTGGTGAAGACAAGCCAATCGTAGGATTGGATATTGTTTATAGCTTCATCCAGGGGTTGAATGGTATCGGGTTTTGCAATCTCAATAGTGGGAAATTCAATGACCTGCGCACCATGCTCGTATAATTGGTCTGCAAACTCACTGGCCTGCTCTCGCGAACGTGTCACAACGATCGTTTTTCCGAATAATGGTTTGGTCTCAAACCAGTTGAGTTGTTCCCGGAGTTTTACCACTTCACCGACGATGGTAATGGCCGGTGGTTTTATATCTCTGGCTTTTTGCACAATCGTACCCAGTGTCCCGATCACCGTCCTTTGTTGTGGTGTGGTTCCCCACCGGATTACGGCAACGGGGGTGTCTTTGGAACGGCCGTGTTTTATGAGTTGTTCAGTAATATATGGGAGATTCTTGATCCCCATATAAAAGGCGAGCGTACCGATTCCCGTACTGATCTTTGCCCAATCAATGGAGCTTTCATTTTTTGTGGGGTCTTCGTGACCGGTAATCAGTCCAAAGGTGGAGGTAAAGTCACGGTGGGTAACGGGGATACCTGCATAATTAGGGGTTGCGATGGCTGCGGTAATGCCAGGCACTACTTCAAAAGGTATATGATTTTCATAGAGTACCAATGCTTCTTCCCCCCCACGCCCAAAGACGTATGGGTCGCCACCCTTTAGCCGGGTTACGACCTTGTTTTCCAGCGCCTTTTTCACGAGCAGTTGGTTAATCTCCTCCTGCTCAAGGGTGTGAGCGCCTCCCTGTTTGCCGACATAAATAAATTCTGCATCAGGCTTGGCGGCTTTGAGGAGATCAACGTTAACCAGATAATCGTAAATGACAACGTCTGCTTTTTTAATACATTCCAGCCCTTTTACAGTAATAAGTCGTGGGTCGCCGGGACCAGCGCCTACAAGATATACGAGACTGCGTTTCATGAAAATCAAAACCTCTCAAAAGTATTTTTCGTGCAAATTAAAACTGCTATGATATTGAAAACTTATCTATTAATCAATCATTGTTTATGGTTTTTGAGCGCTATTTGTATAATAGCCCGTTTTTTCTTTGTTCGTCATGATTCGCTCCACGGCCTCGGCTGCATTCTCCCTGATGTCCGGATTTTCGCTATTGACCAGTCTCTGAAGTGCGTCAAGCGCTTTTGGGCTGCCAATCCTGCCTAATGCCCAGGCGGCAGAACTCACCACAGGGGGTTCTTTATCTTTCAGTGACCATATAAGTGAAGCGACAGCTCTTTCGTCGCCAATCCAACCGAGGGCTTGTGCCGCACGTTCTCTTGTATATTTGTTAATTTCATGCAGGGAACCGATAAGCGCCTTTACCGAAGGGGTGCCAATCTTTACCAGCGCCCATGCTGCCCTGCGCCTCGTCTCCTCCTCTTTGTCATTCAGGGCATTTATGAGTAGCGGAACGGACCTTTGGCCAATTGCAGCTAATCCCCACGCGGCCTTTGTGCGTGTCCATATGGCATCCTCTCCCGCACGAGTAACCAGGATTTTGGCAAGGGTATTCATAGCCAAGTCGCTGCCAATGTTCCCTAATGCCTCGACACAACCACTTTTGATATACCAGCTTTTTTCTTTCGTGAGTACAGTATTCAATGCGAAAACTGCACTATGGTCGCCAAGTGTTCCCAGCGTCCTTGCAATATCATATTTAACGCCCCAGTCAGTTTCAACCTTTAACACTTCAGTAAGCGCTGGAACCGATTGCGAGGCGTCCAGCCTTTTCAGGGCAAGGACAGCCTCACGACGTACCTCCGTATTTTTGTCTTTCAGAAGAGGTTCTATGTTCGTCGCGATGCCATCATCGCCGCAAAATCCAAGTGCCCAGACGGCATTTTGTCTCACCTGTGAATTATTATCTCTGAGCAACTTTAAGAGGGGCGGTGCCGTGTATCTCTGCGGAAATACCGTCAATGACAATGCGGCAGTTCGTGCCTTATCATAGTCTGTACCCCCCAATGTTTTTATCAAGGTTTTTACTTGTTCCTGAACATATGCGGCATCACTGTTCGACTCTTGTCTCGTGCTATCAATCCTCCTGTTTTTTTGTCTTTCGTTGGCGCTGATCTGACTTTTAATATTCAGGATATCCATGGCAACGCAGGGATAATCGACCAGGATAACATCTACCCCCATCCTGATGCGATCCTTTATGACCTTTTTGTTATCGCTTTCAAGGACAATCGAGAATGCATATTTCTTTTCCTGATGTATACTATCAATTCTTTCTCCTGTCATATCTTCCGAAGAAAGAAAGGCGAGTTCTTTCCCATAGGATTCTAAATCCCCAGAATGCAAATTTCTCAACGTCCCCCACAGGTATACTTGCGGGGCCATTCCGCATTCCATTACAAGATCCAACACCTGTTTTTCCAGACAGGTTTGTCTGACATTCAAAATCAATTTAAGGTTGTTCACCTTACAAAATTTCAGCGCGTCGGAAAGGAGAGGTATCCGTTCTTTTTTAAACTCAGGGCCACGCCACGAACCGGCATCATATTGTTGCATCTCAGCATATAATAATTGGTCAACACGCCCCTTACCATCAGTCGTTCTGTCAATAGTTTCATCGCACATTAACACCAGATGATTGTCTTTTGTTTGCCGGATGTCAACCTCAATCCCGTCAATACCCAACTCTGCAACCCTCTTTAATGCAGCGAAGGTATTTTCCGGAACGTCTTCCAGCACGCCACGATGTGCAAAGATTTCTACTCGCTTTGTATCCTCTGCAAAGACAGATAGGGACGCGGAGATCAATAAAAATGGAATAATGATCAGCACACAACGCATGTCTTTATTTCTCTTTTTTCCCCGGTTTTTCCGTTCCGCTATCGATAATTTGCCAGTGAGGCCTGCCTTCCCATGTGACCCGATTCCCCGCCATATCAAAATAGACCTTATCCGAAAATGTTCGCGCCCCTTCTTTTCTTAATTCCGCTTTTGGATTGCCGGTCAATATTGCGGTATTTTTAACCAGATCCCAAGTGAGGAGTGTTCCGAATCCCTCGCTGTTATTTAAACCTGGACTCAAAAAATAGACGTTGCCCGTGGCGATGATCTTATTTATGTCCTGGTTATTATCCAGGTAGGCATCAATCTGATCGCCATTCAGTTTTTGTCTGCCCCGGGTAGCTTCTGCCTCTTCAAAAAAACTCGCTTTTTTTAGTACGTCATTATAGAGCATTTTTTTTGTCCAATTAACCTTTACATCAGTATCTCCGGCACCTTCATTGGGAGGTTTTTCTTCTCCCTTTTCATATAAAGTTCCCTTCCCCTCACATAATATAGTATTTCCATCTTCGTAAAATATGACCCTTGGCGAGAGAATTTGCCTTTTATTTCCCTGTGTGAGAATGGCAAAGGGCTGACCTCGTAAGACGGTGACTTTATTTTTTGCGTCCCATGTGGCCTTGTCTCCAACAGCCTCGCTGAACAGGCTGTCTTTTTTATCTATAATATGAATTTTTTCAGTGGCTTTTAACGTTTGGATATCATAGTCATGGTTGCTAAATGTTACATTCAAATTGTCGCAGAGGATAGTGGAATTTTCCTTTCTGACTTCAACGTTCTTTTCAAAACTGGCTTCCCGTATGTCGTCCAGGAAATGCATCTTTCCTTCCCACTGTACGTTAATATCACTATCGGCCTTGTCTGTCTCGGCTAATGTCTTTTTCTTGGGCTTAGCTTTCAAAGTACCGGAACTCGGGACGTCTATTTTACCTGAGTCTTTGTGGAAGATTATTTTCTGGGCATCAATACTGAGGTCATCTTTGACAAATCCTGCCCGTTGCGTGTCTTCCAGGATCGCACTCTGTGTATCAACGTCCCAGGTGAGAAAACTTCCCTTGGCAATTTTTGTTCCTTGCGATGCAAGGACATTGCCGCTGGCGATGGCCTGTTTTGTTTGTTTTGTCTGCGGATCCAGGAAAACGACCAGTTTGTCCGAAAAAACGGTCGAACTGCCCTTCGTCACCTGAACGTTATCATTGAAGGTCATAATATTGCTATCGGGTTGCCTGTCAAAAATGAGTTGCCCACTCGATCGGATATAGGTCTTTTCGGAAGGCGTTTCTTTCCTGCCGGTTCCTTTCGGAGTAATGGCGCTTTCCTCTAAAGTTTGCGTGTCTTGTGAAACCTTGTCTTTGGACAGGAAAAAGAGGTCATTTTTAACGCCGTCCAGTTCCATCTCCGCATCTTTTTTGATCCACATCTTCTTATTAATAAGGTCAATCTCGCACCCCTGCCCAACAATCTTCATGCCACTCCCATTGATGGTAACAGGATCGTCGGTACAGACAAACTTTTTTTCCGGCAAATACCGCATGTATTCCGTGTTGAGCTGTGTCTCAGGATCGAAACGAACAACCACGTTATCAGAAAGACGGCCTTCGTCGGAGGTCTTATTCATCTCGCCGTTCTCGGATGTAATGAAAACGGTTTGCGTTCCTCCCGCGTTATTGGCAGAGTCCTGCACTTCAATTTCCGGGGAAACGATTTTATAGGTATTATCACTCAGGAGGATGGTATTTTCTCCGCGCATAACCACCACCTCTTTCCCCTGTTCATTATAGCTTGGCATGGTTAAGCCCTGCACCGTTTGCGTTACCGTACTTGTGCCATTTATCGGCACCTTATCTTCCTGCTTATTGGGAGAGGTGCGTTCCTTTTGTTCCTTTAACTCCTTATTTGGCCTGGATATTACCATCGAAACAATAATGGAGAGTATACAGGCAGCGGGAATGCCAATGAGTATGTATCTTCGTATGGTCATGATGTTCTAAAAAAAGAAGAATGTCTTTTTACGTAAGGCAGCACGATCTCTATCTATCCCATAGTTACTAACAAAGCCGGATTGGATACAAACCAAACTCAGAGAAGTTTTCATTTCCTATATCTTGGGAATTCACAATTTTTCTCCCTGCGTACGCTGTTTTTGATATCGTTCCATGATGAGATGCCATTTATCCTGAAATTTGAGTATCTTTTCTGCTACCTCCCGTACTGCGCCGCATCCACCCCTTGCCTTTGTTACATAATCCGATCGGCGTTTAATAATCAGCGAGGCGTTGGCAACTGCAACGGAAAATCCCACGCGATAAAGTATGGGGAGGTCTATAAGGTCATCACCTATATAACATACCTCTTCGTCCCGGAGTGCGTATTTCTCCAGGATCTGCGCATAAGCATCTAACTTGTTCGTAAATCCCTGATATACATCCTCGATGTTCAGTTCTTTTGCCCGATGGGTTACCGCATGACAATTCCTTCCGCTGATAATAGCGGTTTTGATACCAGCGCGGTGGAGGTATGAGATGCCGCTTCCGTCCAATACGCTGAATGCCTTGGTTTCACGGCCTTGACTATCAATGTAAATGGTGCCATCCGTTAAGACACCATCAACGTCAACAATGACCAGTTTTATATTTTTTATCACGGGAAATCAGGGCGCAGATTTTCGCAGACAAATGCAGATATTTCAGACTTTATACCTGCGTCCATCTGCATGCAAAAAAAATGTTAAAATCCAACCTCCAACAAATCCTGCACATCGATGATCCCGATAGGCGCATGGGAATCATCAACGACGGGAAGTTGATCAATTTTGTAATCTTTCAGTATCTTGTATGCCTCAGCAACAAGACAATGGGCGTGAATGACCTTGGGTGACCGCGTCATAACATCCTTCACGCTACAATGCAAAAACGATATGCCGTTTTTCAAATGCCTTCTCAAGTCTCCATCGGTAAAAAATCCTACGAGTTTACTCTGTTTATCGACAATACTCACAGCACCGGGGTTTCCTGTTGTTTCTGTCATAATGGTAAGAACATCCAGCAGCGGCGCATCTTCATTAGCGATGGGGTTCTCTTTGTTCCTGCGCATAACCATTTCTACGGTAAGCAGTTTTCTGCCCAGATCTCCGCCAGGATGATAGAAGGCATAATCCTCTTTACAGAGATTTCGCTTTTTAAATATCGTAAGAGCCAGGGCGTCGCCAAGGGCAAGCATGGCAGTCGAACTTGCCGATGGGGCAAGACCCAAATGACACGGCTCCTCAATCTTCCCGATATCAAGAACAACGTCGCTGTGCATGGCCAGAGAAGATTTATTATTTCCCGTAATGGAAATTACCCTTGCCCCGATCTGTTTTACAAAGGGTAAGAGGGTAACAATCTCTGTTTCCCCGCTATTGGAGAGCGCCAGGACAATGTCCTCAGCAACAATGCGCCCGAGGTCGCCATGCCGCGCCTCTGACGAGTGAATCCAGTACGAAGGGGTTCCTGTACTGGCCAGTGTTGCCGAAATCTTTTGGCCGACAATTCCCGCCTTCCCAATACCCGTCACTATCACGCGCCCTTTACAGTAAAAAATCAAATCAACCGCATTTTGAAAATTACGGTCGAGTCGGTTGATCAGATTTTTTATTGCCTCCGCCTCGAGAAAGAGTACGTCCCTGGCAAAAGCAATATCAGGTAAAGATTTGTCGTCCATCAGAATGTTTTGAAAACTGGAAGTGTGTAATGTCTAAGCAAAACTAAACGGAAAAGATGAATTTATGATGCAGTTAAATTGTAGTCGACATCTCTCCTGCATGCAAGAGAAAAGACTTCTATTACTCAGGAAAAATCAGTCACCCTTGCTACTTCCATCACATCTTCTTTCTGTATTTTTTTAAATCTTTCGTAGTAAATCAAAAACCCTCTCCGTATAAATTTAATGATGGTGTCCATGACCATGCCCATAATGCCCATATCCGTGCCCACAATACCCACCTCCATATCCGAAAAAGAGACTGAATCCTGATCCATACCATCCTGGATAATACGGATAATAGGGTGAATAATACACGGGAGGAGGAGCATACACAACTGGTGGCGGAGTGACAATCACGGGTGAAGGAGGGGTAATAACCACCGGAGGCGGATTTTGTAAAGGCACCGTGGATACAGCGCTCGGCACAACTTCAAAATTATTCCCGCAGTTAGAACACTTGTATAAACCCGTGGCATATACAGTATACGTAACGTGACAGTATGGACATTGAACTACGGTGGCCGGTATTGGGGTATGAGCGCCCGGTATTTGTGCAGGCGTCGGAGGATTTTGTCCATATGAAAAACATCCATCAAACCATAAAAACATCCCTGTAAATAAAAATAGAATTAATATTTTTTTCATGGGTCTCACCTTTTAAACTGTGTCGCGTAATATTAAAGCGCTAACTACCTTTTTTAAATATCTTTTGCTTCCAATAATTTACTTTAAACAGCCCGCCTTCCCCTGTAGTTTAAGTGAAAACAACCATGATAAGCACTACTTCAGGCGGCAAGCTTATATCTAAAGTTGTTCTTTACCAATACTATTAATCTTACTTCGATGACCAGTCGTTGTCAAACGTTTGATTTACAAAACCCACATCAGTTATGTGCGATCATAAGAATGATCACGAGCCGCTGCAATAGTCGCATGACCCTCCGGACTTTCATTTACTCACCATCCTGTGTCGTATGTTTTTTCCCACTTGCATGAATCGTATATGTCTGTGCCAGCAACACGTTCTCCGGATAGATTTATCCGCAGTCAGCCGGCCCCTTAATATACACAGTGTGACCATGCTCTATTTAAAATACTTAAGGATTGTAGGATTCGACTTCCCATCCACCGCCAAGAGCCTTATAAAGGGCGATCAGGTCCGTGGCTACGTCGCGGGTGCTTCGAACCAGGGCATCTTCCGAAACAAAGAGAGATCTTTGGGCGTTCAACACGTTGAGGAAGTCAGTCTGGCCTTGAGTATAAAGCTGCATGGACAGATCAACTGCTTTACGATTGGCCACAACGGCTTCGTTCAAGGCCTTGCGATGTTCCCATTCTTTGTTAAACGCGATCAGGGCGTTCTCCACGTCCTGAAAGGCGACCAAGACGGTTTTCTGATAATTAATGAATGCCTGATCCCGGAGAGCCTTCTGTACACGAATGTTCGATATGATACTGCCACCCTGAAAGATAGGCCAATTCACCGAGGGGCCGAATGACCAGGATCGGCTGGGATTGGTAAACCAGTTCTGAAATTGGTTATTTTGGTAGTTTAGCGAACCCGTCAGCGAGAATTTGGGAAAGAGGTCAGCCGTTGCGACTCCGATCTGTGCAGTGGCAGAATGGATTTGCGCCTCTGCCATGCGGATATCTGGTCTGCGCCGCAACAGTTCCGATGGCAGCCCCAGGGGAATTTCCGGCGGAGTAACAGGAAGAAGTTCCGTTTCCGACAGTTCCTTCAAAAGATCCGCCGGAAGGTGGGCCAAAAGCACACTCAGGGCATAAATGGCCTGTCGTGCGGAGTTTTCTAACACTGGTATTGTCGATTCTGTCGCAGCCACCTGTGCGTTGGCGTTGGCTACGTCCAGGCCGCTGACAAATCCGGCAGCAAATTTTTGACGAGTGATCTCCGCCGTCCGTCGTTGCGCCTTGAGATTGTTTTGCGCAACAACGATTTGCTGCTGAAAGCCTCTCAGTTGAACGTAGTTGAGGGCAACCTCGGCGACGAGGCTGACCTGTACATCATGGATGCCTTCCTGAGCCGCCTGGATATTGGCTTCTGCGGATTCGATGTTACGGCGGATACCACCGAAGGTGTCAAGCTCCCAAACGGCGTCCAGGCCGGTCTGAAAAAGATTGAAGTCCCCTGATGGTACGAAACCTGCAGCAGATGAATGGTTCCGGGAATAAGCAGCCGAACCGCCCGCGGAAGGCCAAAAGCTTCCGGCGACAACTCCCCGTGTTGCGCGCGCCTGACGCAAACTGGCTTGAGCCAGTTGTATGTCCAGGTTTCTCCCGATCGCTTCCTCTATCAAGGCGGTCAACTTCGGATCGTTAAACTTCCGCCACCATTGCGTCAAGTCTACAGGTTGCGATGTAGTCACGGAAAATTGTGCAGCCGATACCTTAGACACTTCCGTCCATGCCGGAGGGGCATTCGCATGGAGAGGCTTGTAATCAGGGCCAACCTTGCACCCGCTGATACCGAGTGAGACAGGAGGAACAATAATGAGAAGGATACGTGCGGTATGCCAGGAGATTTTCCTTTTCACCGTGTTTATCGAATTACCTGAATCAACCTGGCTGGCAGATGCTTTACTCATACCGTAGCGCCTCAATTGGGTCCAGCCGGGATGCCTTCCACGCCGGATAGAATCCAAAAATGATGCCGGTAGCGGCCGAAACAGCCACGGCTACAATGATAGCTGTAACGGAAGCCGCTGTGGGCCATTGCAACAGCAGTGTCACTGCGTATGAACTGCCACGCCCCACTAAAATACCTACAATGCCCCCAATCAGGCAGAGCACTACGGCCTCAGTTAAAAATTGCTGGAGAATATCAGACGTCTCTGCGCCAACAGACATTCTCAGCCCAATCTCGCGCGTCCGCTCTGTTACCGACACCAGCATGATGTTCATAATCCCGACGCCGCCGACTATCAGGGATATCATCGCCACGATGAACAGCAGCTTGGACATCAATACAGTGGCCGAACCCATTGCCTTGATCATCTCCGTCATATCACGAATAGAAAAATCATCTGCCTCCCCATGCCGTATATGATGCCGTTCGCGGAGCACGGCAGTAATCTCCCTGATGGCATCGGGAATCTGCCCCGGCGACCGTGCGGCTGCAATAATCTGATCCACGTTGGCAAAGCGCACCGGTTGTGGGGTATTGGCCTGTTGAATGGCTGAGGGAATCGGATAGAGGCTCTGCTGGCCGCCCGGATAAATCTGATTGAGGGTATTGATCTGAGATGTATTCTGACCTGAAGCGGCGCTGCTTTGATTGGGATTAACCAGTGATGAACCGCTCACACGATACTTGATAGTCGTCCAGGGAGCTATCAGTATATCGTCTTGGTCCATGCCCATCATATTGGCCCCCTTGCTCCTCAGCACGCCAACGATCTTAATGGATACATTTTGAACACGAATCTCCTTGCCGATGGGCGATTGACCGCCGAAAAGTTCGCGCACAAGGGTTTGCCCAATAACGCATACTTTATTAGCGTTGCGAATGTCCCGCTCCGTAAAAATTTCACCTTGGGCCATGTTCGTCCAGTCACGCACTTTTAGAAAAGAAGGGGTGGTCCCGTAAATGTACATAGGCACCCAGTTGCGGCTGCCGTAAACCGCCTGGGTGCGTGTCCGCACCACCGGCGCCACCGATCCTATTGCCGGACATTCTCTCGAAATGGCCTCGGCATCCTGCGGCGTCAATGTCATCACGCTACCGGCGCCAAAACTAACCCCGCCACTCGCTGCAGTACCTGGCATGATCAGCAAATTGTTAGCGCCCATACTGGCGATAGTGCTCTGAATGGCATTAGAAGAACCGTTGCCAATCTCCATCATGGCAATCACAGCCGCTACCCCCATGACAATTCCCAGTGTAGTGAGCGCTGTCCGCATAATGTTGCGGCGTAATGCCCGCAGGGACAATTTGAGCGTGCGATACATTTTCATCGGGTTTCACCTTCAATCCGCGGAACGATCATCTCTTTCTCCGCGGGAACCATTGTGCCATCCTCGATAAGACCATCACGGATATGGATGGTTCGCTGCGCATGGTTCGCTACATTGAGATCATGGGTTACCAGGATGATGGTGATTCCCTGAGACCGATTGAGTTCCTGGAACATCTGGAGTATCTCTTCGCTCGTGTGTGAGTCGAGGTTGCCGGTTGGTTCATCGGCCAACAGTATCCGGGGATTATTAATCAACGCCCGGGCAATCGCCACGCGTTGCTGTTGTCCTCCCGAGAGTTGAGATGGCTGGTGATCCATGCGGTCTGCCAGACCGACTCGCTTGAGCGCTCCAGCAGCCCGTTGCTGCATCTGATGTTCGGTAATATTTTCCGAAGCGTAAGACATCGGCATCATAACATTTTCCAGGGCGCTGGTTCGTGAGAGTAAATTGAAGTTTTGAAAGACGAACCCGATTATTCGTTTCCTCAGCCGGGCACGTTCATTGGATGACAATCCGGAGACTTCTCTGCCGTCCAGCCAGTATTGACCGGATGTGGGGCGATCCAGGCATCCCAGAATATTCATCAGGGTACTTTTGCCGGAACCGCTGGCTCCCATTAACGCAACTAACTCACCCTGAGCGATGCTCATAGAAATACCTTTCAGCACAGACAGGTACACCTCGCCCAATTGAAAGGTCTTGCGAATGTCCCGAAGTTCAATCAGCTCCATAGCAGTATACCTTCACATCTTTCCTTATCGTGCATTGCTCCGCGATCGACCAAATTGAGGGGTGAATGGACTTGCGCCGCCAGAACTTGACCCGTGATAGGCTTCCGGCGAGTGCTCGCCTACGACCACATGCATGCCCTCTGCAAGGTTGCTGCCTTGGACCTCAGTCAGCGTCCCGTCCGTCAGCCCAATGCTCACATCGAACGGACGGACGAAGTTTCCCTGCTCTACCCAGACAGTTCCCACTGGTCGAGCCGAACCCTCAGGAACACTAACCGGAGGATGGCCTTGCTCCGGTGAGGTGGTTTTCACTTTGATGATTTGGCGAAACTCAGGGGCGATTTGATTAACGTGTGGTTGCCATCGTAATGCAGCATTAGGCACCGCTAAAACATTCTGACGGCTGCCGGCGATGAAATTCACGTTGGCGGTGAGGTAAGGCAATAGCCTTCCGTCCGGGTTATCTGTGTCCACCTCGACTGTGTAGGTAACTACGTTCTGTGTCATGGTAGCATTGAGCCGAACCTTGCCCACTTGACCGCGGAAAATCTGATCGGGAAAAGCATCCACAGTGAAAGTCGCAGGCATGCCCTGATGAATATTGCCAATGTCTGCTTCGTTCACCGACACCCATACCTGAACACGGGTGAGATCCCTGGCTAATAGGAACAGGCTGGAAGTGCTGAAACTGGAGACAACGGTCTGGCCGATGTTTACACGGCGATCGATGATCACACCTTTGACGGGCGATTTTATAGTACAATAGCCGAGGTTGCGCTGTGCCCGGTTCAGACTCGCATGAGCCTGGGCAACACTTGCTCTTGCCTGTTTCACTGCAGCCTGGGCAACCGCTACATTGGCACTGGCGACCCCATATTCGGATTTGTATTGATCGTAAGCACTTGGCGCCAACGATTCGGAAGGTCCGAGTTTCTGTGCGCGGCCCCAGTTCCGCTTGGCAAGGAACAGCCTAGCCTTCATCAGCAGCACACTAGCATGGGCACTGATCAGATTGGCCTTGGTCTGTTGCAATTGAGCGTTGGCCGCATCGGCATCGGCTGCATAGAGCGAATCATCGATCTGTGCCATGACGGTTCCTTCTTCCACAACGGATCCGTAGTCGATCGTTTTTCCGTTCCTATCTTTGCCTAATGTGACGATCCGTCCGGTGACCTGGGCGCCAACATCCACGACTTCCACGGGCTCCACAGTTCCTGTGGCGCTGATCGTGGCCATCAGGTCGCTTCTTAACACAGGGGCAGTCTGCAATATGATTGCCTCACTTCCCGTTTTTAGCAGACTCCAGATGACAATTCCACCAATCACAGCCGCAATGAAGACAGGAATTATTCCTACCCGAACTATTCGTTTCATATTTATTCTCTGTAGTATGTCTGCACATAATTCCCGCTTGTTCATGGTTCTCAGGCGAAAGGATGGTCTCGAATTTTGAAATCAATGATGAAACATAAGGATAGTAGAAAAAAATGAAGATTTCAAGGTTTTAAAGTTCTTTCATGTAAATTGAACACCATATCTTTATCAGAAATAGCAGGGTTATTTTTCATGTCCTGTAGATCACTTGCAGAAATTACTGTATTGGTCGTGAACGGGGATCATTGAGAGATGTTAGATCATTGCCTTCCAAAATTAAATGAGAAGTCAGGGTAAGCACTGTGAATTTATTGACATTTTGGTCAAAAATGTTTAGAGGAGAGAAGGTCAATTTGGCGTTCCGGGCTTGACAACGTATTTTTGTTGTGTTACTATGCTCATGTTTATGGCCTAAATAAGGGAGAACGTACGTATCTGTGAACATACATAATTTATTCATATCAGTCCCCACAATACTCTATGCACTAACCATTCATGAGTATTTTCACGGTTGGACAGCTAACAAGTATGGCGATCCCACGGCACGGCTGCAAGGACGGTTGACGTTAAATCCCCTGGCACACATCGATATCATTGGCGCACTCTGTTTTGTCTTTGCCGGCTTTGGGTGGGGTAAGCCTGTCCCCATAAATCCGTACAATTTTAAAAATCCCCGCCGGGATAACGTGATTGTTTCCCTCGCAGGTCCTGCCTCCAATTTCGCTTCTGCATTTTTGTTCGGCGTAATCTTTCAATTATTGAGAAATACCTCGTTTGCACCGATGCATCTATCCACCGCCTTATATAACCTGTTACTATCGGGAATTATAATGAATCTCTCGCTTGCATTTTTTAATATGATTCCGTTATATCCCCTGGATGGCTCTCACATCCTGGAAGGTTTGTTGCCCTATCCAACGGCGCAGAAATTTAAGGAGACTGAGCGCTACGGCCCGTTTATCTTGTTGGGGTTGATCATTATGGGAAATTATGCGAACGTCCCCATTTTAAGCGCGGTGCTCGGTCCGCCCATACAATACTTTCTCAGATTATTTACGGGTTTGTAATTAAATGAAAAGCGTTGGATTTTGCCGTTTAAAACTTAACCTGTAACAGGAAATAACTTCACTGTCCCACTTTTTGCAGGGGAAAGGAAATGACAAGCGAATATAAAGTAGACCTGGACATTTATAACGGTCCCCTTGATTTGCTCCTCTATTTGATCCGAAGGGAAGAGGTAAATATTTACGATATTCCTATTGCCCGGATTACCGATCAGTACTTACTGTATATGGAGGCATTGCAAGCCCTTGACATGAATATTGTCGGAGACTTTTTGGTAATGGCGGCCTCCCTCATGTATATTAAGTCGTATATGCTCCTTCCCCGTACGGATACAAAAGAGGACGAAGAGGAGCTGGAAGACCCTCGTTCTTCACTGGTGAAGCAATTGCTGGAATACAAGCGATACAAAGAGAGCACATTTACCCTGTCAGCACGGGCTGCTGAATGGGAAAAAAAGTGTACGCGCATTTACACAGAGTTTCCCGCTGAAACGACAGACAAAAGGGAAGACGAGATGCCGTTGGAGGGGATTAGTGTTTGGGATCTGTTGCAAAGGTTTTCCCAACTTATGAAGCAGACATTACTCGACGTATCTACCAGGGTGACTTACGATGACACGCCAATACAGGAATATATGAACAAGGTTTTAGAAAAGATACACCTTCATACTTCAATATCTTTTACAAATCTTTTTATGGGGATTCAGGAAAGGAGACGGATTATTGGATTTTTCCTGGCCTTGCTGGAACTGGTTCGTCTCAACAGGATAAGGATCGAGCAGCCGGTAAACTATGCAGATATCCAGATATCTCTCTCTTCTCACACAGAAAATTGCTAGATAATAACTGGAATTATCAGGGGATATTAGTTTTAATTTGAAATTACTGAATTCGTTTGTTAGCATTTTTGGTTTGTCACATTCTGTTGGAGATTTACGATGATTACGAAGGAATTGTTGGACATTCTTGCGTGCCCGCTTTGTAAGACGGAAGTCCGGCTGGAAGGCGACAGGATTATCTGTTCAACGTGCGGACGACGATATCCCATAAGGGATGATATTCCTGTTATGCTCATAGAAGAGGCTGAATTACCGAAGGGACCAAAGAAGGCTGATGGATAAAAAGGCACTTATCGCTATCATTATTTGTGGGGTAATTATATTAGTATATTATCCCTTCATATTACCCATGCTCTCGCCGAAAAAAACCAAGGTTGCCGAGGAAGTAAAAGTACCGGCTGCTTCGGAAAAGACACGGGAGACAAATGCCGTTGAAGCTCCCGCATCTTTGCCGGTACAGCCGGTCATGCAGCCACAAATGGCTATTCCACTCAAAGAAGTTGTTATTGAAAATGAACTCGTGCAAATGGTATGGACGAACGAAGGGGCAGCGCTCAAATCCGTTAAGCTTAAACAATTCAAAGATGCAGAGGCAAAAAATGTCCTGGATTTGTTAAGGGACGTCAATACGGAATATCATCCCCTTGCCATAGACACAATCCTTCAAAAAACGAATTTTCAGAGGCAGCGATATAGTATCGCTGAACAGAGTGGAAATACGGTCATCTTTACCACAGGGATGGATGACGGGGTCGGTCTTACCAAAACGATTACCCTGCCACCAGGCAAATATAGTGCTAATGTGGATATTGCCCTGGAAAATAATACGAATGCTGAAATTTCAGCGTCATACAGTATCATTGCATCCTCGATGATTACCCACGAAGGTGAGCCTTCAACCGACATGGCAGCTGTAATTGGCGTAGATATGGGAAACAAACGGATTAAATTGGTGCGTACGGCGCCTAAGGAATTGCCTTCCAGGAACGAATCGGTGGGCATTGTTTGGGCCGGATCAACGAATAAGTACTTCTCTACGGTTTTAATACCGGCATCCAGCGATTGGGTTGCATCTGTGAATGAGGAGGCATTTGATGCTCAGGGAATGCCCGTCAACGAAAAGGCGGGGCAGGGCGATTTCATGGTTACCTTACAAACTAACAAGTTCCGGATTCCACCGCATGAGGCGGTCAAACACAATTATATCTATTTTACAGGACCAAAAAAAGAGCAGATCCTGGAACAATATGAAACTTTAGACGCCCTTCTCAGCTATGGTTGGCTTACATCGATAAGTAAGGTCCTTTTGGCCTTTTTAAATGCCGTCCATCGTGTAATTCCCAACTATGGCATCTCTATCATCCTGTTGACCATCATTATCAAGGGCATCCTCTTCCCGCTCACAAGGAAAAGCCAGGTCTCTATGTTTAGAATGCAGCAGCTGCAGCCTATGATTAATCAGCTCAAGGAAAAGTATAAGCATGATAAGCAAAGGATGGGAAAAGAGCAGATGTTGTTATTTAAAAAATATGGGGTGAACCCCATGAGCGGGTGTTTGCCCATGGTGTTGCAACTCCCGGTGTTTTTTGCGCTCTTCCGCACCTTGCAGCTTTCTTTTGAGATGAGGCAGGCCCCTTTCGTATCGTGGATCACCGATCTCTCGCGGCCGGATACCTTGTTGTTGCTTCCTTTCAACATACCTTTTCTCGGTAATGCCCTCAACATACTGCCATTAATTATGACAGCCGCTTCCTTTGTCCAGATGAAGGTCACACCCAAAGCGCCGGCAACAGACCCGCAGGCACAGGCACAACAGAAGATGATGTCGTTTATGCCGGTCATGTTTGCCTTCATCCTCTACCATATGCCCTCAGGACTTACGATTTATTGGACAACAAGTACTGTACTTAGTATTGTCGAAGGAATAGTAATCAGAAAAACTATCAAGAAGATAAAATAATACCCCTTCTGTTCTTATCTTATGTACCCCGAAATTCAGGATACGATCGTTGCGGTTTCCACACCATCGGGGAGATCGTTTCATGCAATTATCAAGATCAGCGGTCCTGACGCCATTTCTTGTATCAAAGCTTATTTCGTCCCCACATGCCCGGTCGATATAGCGGTTGCTCCTTCCTTTTCTTCCGTTCGGGGATATCTCCATATCGCAATAGAATTTATCAGTATTCCCGTACTTCTGTATATTATGAAGAAACCGTATTCTTATACAAAGGAAGACGTGGTGGAAATCCACACGATCGGTTCTCCGCCGCTCCTGGAGATGATTCTGCATGCTATGCTATCGGGAGAAATTCAAACGACAGGCAGAATCCGACTTTCACAACCGGGCGAATTTACAAAACGCGCCTTTCTTCACGGCCGAATTGATCTTGCGCAGGCCGAGGCCACCATGCGCATCATCCGTGCACAAACAGATCTTGAAGTAAGTGCAGCGGTTGCGCAGTTAGCAGGTAACGTTTCACAGCAAATCAAGCACATGCAAGGCGAGGCGCTTTCCCTCTGCTCACAGATAGAGGCAGCCATTGATTTTTCCGATCAGGATATTGAACTGATATCAGCGGCAGAAATAGTGACGCAATTGGATGTGCTTCAGGCAAACATTTCCCATCTTTTAAGCCAATCGGAAACCGGCAATGTTTCTGCTGAAGGAATCGAAGCCGTTTTATATGGTAAGCCCAACGTGGGGAAATCGAGCCTGATCAATGCGCTCCTGGGAAAGAGAAGGTCTCTTGTCAGCGAGATACCGGGAACGACACGGGATGTAGTGACCGATATTTTCGATGTCGGGGGAATTCTTTTTAAATTGTCGGATACGGCCGGAGTGTATGATACAAAAGAAATCATTATATCTAGGGCGATGGAAAGGGCGCACTCTACTATGAAGAGGGCTCAGATAATATTGCTCGTTTTTGATGACAGTATCAATTTGAAAGAACAATTCAGAGAAATGAAATTAGCCGATTTAACCAGCAACGTGATTGTTATCATGAACAAATCCGATCTCAAAAAAAACAGACCTCAGGGTGAGTTGCCGGTGGAACTTAAAGAATATCCCCTGGTACACACCTCCGCCTTAACCGGCGAAGGGTTGGAGAGGTTAAAAGATGTACTGGCGGAGACTGTCCTGGGAGGCAAGCCGGATATTGCTATCGCTCCCCCGTCACTGAATGTGCGCCAAAGAGAGGTTCTCTGTCGTTCCCTTCGATCGGTCCGGCAGGCCATGGAATCGGCAAAAAACAAGGAAAGCTATGAATTCATTGCGTTGGATCTGCGTACATCAATTGACATCCTCGGCGAGATTGTAGGGACGGTCTCAACGGAAGATATTCTGAGTAAAATATTTTCTGAGTTTTGTATCGGGAAATAAAATGACCAAGAGGCCTTCGTGGGATGAATATTTTTTAAGAATTACCCGGGAGGTGGCACAGCGCTCCACATGCCTGCGGAGACAGGTTGGCGCGCTCCTGGTGATGGATAAGCACATCTTGACGACAGGCTATAACGGGGCGCCAAGCGGACTTCAACACTGCCTGGAGATAGGCTGTTTGCGTGAGCAGCTCAAGGTGCCTCCCGGAGAACGGCACGAACTCTGTCGCGGCATCCACGCCGAGATGAATGCCTTAATCCAGGCGGCACATTACGGCATAAAAATTTCCGGGGCGACGCTGTACAGCACCACGTATCCATGCTCTCTCTGCGCCAAGATGCTGGTGAATGCCGGAATCAAACGCATTGTTACCCTTACCGATTACCCGGACGCCCTCGCCAAAGAGATTCTTTCCGTGGCAAATGTCACGGTGGAGATTGTGAAACTGGATGATTTTGAGAAGGCATAACGTTAGGGAGAATCACAGGAAAAAACTCTTAAATCGGGGGAATTTTCGCCTTTTTTAAAATCCCCTTGACATCCTATATGTTGTATGTTATATATTCTCATCATGTCATATATGGATGTTTCTGAATAGCAACGCAGTCCTGAAACTATTTCGTTCAGCGAGCATCTTCCGGTAAAATTCTATGCAGTGTTTGTTTTGCAAGGTGGATAATGATAAGGTCATTAACTCCCGCACTTCAATCGATGGTTTGAGCATTAAGCGCCGGCGTGAGTGTCTGAGTTGTGGTCGCCGGTATACAACCTACGAGCGGATTGAAGAGAGTCCTTTGCGTGTGGTGAAAAAAGATGGGACGCGTGAGACATTTGACCGCAAAAAGATACTAAAGGGCTTGGAGAAGGCCTGTGAAAAAAGACCGGTTTCAACAGACACGATGGAAAACATCGTAAATGAAATTGAACGGGAAATATATAACCAATTCGACCGGGAGGTGACTACGAATTTTATCGGGTCGCTGATGATGCAAAAATTGAAGATCCTTGATGCCGTGGCTTACGTGCGATTTGCGTCGGTATATCGTGAATTCAAGGATATCTCTGAATTTATTGATGAATTAAAACCGTTAATGACAACTGAGAAGAAGAAGAAAAAGGACGGGAGTAATGACTCCCGGGGTATATCTCTTCAACACTAAACCGGAAGGGAAGGGAAATGAATACAGTGACAGTATTGGAGTACGTAGTGAAACGCGATGGAAGATTAGTGCCTTTTAACGAAAAAAAGATTGCCGATGCCATTTTCAAGGCAGCGCAGGCTGTGGGCGGTGAGGACCGCGCCCTTGCGGATGAACTGGCGGTCGTTGTTGCCATGTTTCTGGAAAAAAAATATGCAGGGCGGCACCCCGGAATTGAGGACATACAGGACGTTGTCGAAAAGGTACTCATCGAGACTGGGCATGCCAAGACGGCCAAGGCTTACATACTCTATCGCGACAAAAGGGCGAGGAGCAGGGAAGCCCTTCGCGTCAGGAAACAAACGAAGAAGCGGGCAGACACAACCGATGTCTCCCTATTAGTCAACACAGAGACAAAAGACGAAACATTTCCGTGGGATAAAAGAAAGATCGCAGAGGCCCTGGTAAAGGAGGCAGACCTTTCTGAAGAGGTTTCATCCGAGATTGCCGGTGTTGTTGAGCAGCGGGTCTTTTCGTCGGGATTAAACCGCATTTCTACAGCCCTGATCCGTGAGCTGGTAGACAATGAACTCTTCGAGAGGGGCTATAATAAGAAACTCGAAAAGCAGGTAGTGATTGGTATGCCGAAGTACGACCTCGAAGAGCTGATTATGTCAAAAAACAAGGAGAACAGTAATATTGCCACGAATAACCCTGAGGCAATTAATCTTGCAATTGCCGAGAACACGTTAAAGCAGTTTGCCCTTCAGGAGGTATATTCTAAGGACGTTGCAGACGCTCATCTGAATGGTATGGTGCACATCCACGACTTGGGTTATCCGACACGGGTATATTGTTCTTCTCATTCCCTTGAATACTTGAAAAAGTATGGACTGTCACTGCAAAACCTGGATACAGAATCTGCGCCAGCAAAGCATGCACGCACTCTCACGGGACATTTAAATACGTTCCTTGCCTCTATGCAGGCATATTATGCGGGAGCCCTTGGTGTAGCTTATGTTAATATTATGTATGCTCCTTACCTTGAAGGGATGGACTATGCAGAGATGAAACAAGAGGCGCAACACCTGATCTTCAGTTGTTCCCAGAGTGCTTTTTCCCGCGGTGGGCAGACCTTGTTCCTCGATTTTAATGTCCATACCGGTATCCCAAGGTATTTAAGGAATATTCCTGCTATCGGCCCCGGTGGAAAACCCACAGGAAAGACTTACGGAGATTATGAGGAAACGGCCAGACAATTTACCCTGGCTATGTTGGACGTATGGCGTGAAGGGGATTGCTATGGACACGTCTTTGCCTTTCCAAAGTGCGATTTCCATATTAATGAGGATACCCTCACCGATCCGAAGCAATACGAAATACTGGAATATGCATGTCAGATTGCCAGCGAGAATGGTGTTCCCTATTTCATCTTTGACAGGGATGAAATTACCCTCTCCGCTTGCTGCCGTTTACGCACTACGATAGACGACAATTACATGATCAAGCATCCAGAAAGTATGCGTTTCTGCGGATTCCAGAATATTACTATCAACCTTCCGCAGGCATCCTATCGGGCGGGCAGAGGGAATTGGGATGCGTTATACAAAGAGATTGACAAGGGTATCGAGATCGCCGTGCAGGCACACCTTCAGAAAAAGGCATTTGTCGCGAAATTGATGGCCAGTCCGGAGATGCCTCTCTGGGAGATTGGCAAGAAGGCAAAGGACGGACGTCCTTATGTGGATCTGGAGACATCAACGTATATTGTAGGTATCCTTGGATTGAACGAGTGCCTGCAATTCATGACCGGAAGGGAATTGCATGAAGGTGACGATATGATTAAGCAGGGATTGCGTGTCATTTCCCACATGTATATGCGTGTGAAGGAGGCGGGACGGAAATATAAACTGAAATTCTCCCTGGAGGAATCCCCGGCAGAAAGTGCCAGCAGGCGGCTTGCAAAGGTAGATGTAAGAAATTATCCGGAAGCTGCTGACATGGTGAAGGGGAGTATCGAAAGGGATGAATTCTATTACACCAACAGTGTGCATCTGCGCCCTGATGCCCCGGTAGACATGATTACCAGGATATTTCTCCAGAGTAAGTTCCACACCATGATTGAATCGGGTGCAATTATCCATGCCTTTGTAGGTGAGGAAAGACCGCCTGCGTCCAGCATCATGAATCTGGTCAAAAAAACCTTTAAGAATACGCAGGCTGCCCAGGTTACCATCTCTCCGGAATTTACCATTTGCAATGACTGCAAGAAGGTGACCCAAAGACTTACCGATATCTGCGGACACTGCGGTTCCAGGAATGTGTATGGTATTTCAAGAATTGTGGGGTATTTTAGCCGTATTAACAACTGGAACAAGTCCAAAATCGGCGAACTGGCAGACAGGCACAAGGGCAATTATACGGTAAGTGATTTCATCCCTGAAGGGTATCGTATGCCTGCAGAATCATGTACAACAAAGTGTTAAATTCAGAGTTAGGGAATTTTAAAGCAGGGGCACAAGATTGTGCCCCTGCAAATAGTAGACAGATTGGGAAAGATGGAGTCCGCCCAACAAAAATAGGCAAGAAGATGGACTCTCTTTGCTTAAGGCATCCTACTTTACTTATGATATAGCATGGTTGTACCAATCAAGGGATTTATAGAAAATAGTCTTATCGAATGGGAAGGGAAGATTGTCTCGATAATCTTCTTGCCCACCTGTAATCTCCGTTGTCCCTATTGTCACGCCCCCCACTTGGTTCAAACGCCCAACAAACTAGAGACTATTCCTGTTGATGCCGTTGTTGACAAGATACGACAAAATCTCGGCTGGGTGGACGGCGTTGTAGTCACCGGTGGTGAGCCAACCTCTCACAAGCATCTCGACGTGTTCCTAAAATTATTAAAAGACACAGGAATTCTGGTACGTCTTGATACCAACGGCACGAATCCCCAAACACTTAAAGATTTAATCACCAGAGGACTTCTGGATTGTGTGGCTATGGATATCAAGGCCCCCCTTCAGAGAGAAAAGTACGAGCTGGTTTCCGGCGTACCTTGTAATATTGAAGATATAAAAGAGAGTATCAGGATTATTGTGGAAAGCGGCATCGAATATGAATTTCGCACAACCGTGTGCCCGTCACAACTAGACGGAGGTGATATTGAAGATATCGCCAGGACTATTCGGGGTGCCAGACGTTATATACTCCAGGCTTTTAAGCCAAATCATTGTTTGGACGCCGGGATGTTACGCCTTGAACCATATCCCGCAGAAACACTTAGGGGTTTCGCTGCCAATGCCGGCAAATATGTTGAGTACTGCTGCGTGCGCGGTGAAGCGGGAAAGGTTTTACAGAGAAATTGGTGATTTCATTATACAGTTTGGTCTTGTTTATGTCCTGAGAAAGGGGGTGATTGTACATGGCGGCAAAGAAGTGTGGAAGTTCAGGAAAGACGTCAAAGACAGCAAAGACAGCAGTAAAAAAGACAACAACAACAAAAAAGAAGTCAGCAAAGAAATAATGAATAGTATTCATCAACTCAAATAGCGTAGCTAAGGATTGGGTTTTTTAATTAATATTTTTCGTTGTATCAAAAGTTTTGTATGTCATTATAGTATGTATTAAGAATATTAATGACAACGCATAAAAAAGTGTTATATTTTACTTAAGAGACCAAATGCAGCAGGTATAATGAGTGAGGGGTATTTCGCATAAACGAAATACCCCTTTTTAGTAATAAGTATAGCTATACTTTTAGTAAAAAATCAGGATTATGAAACTCAAAAAACTGGAATTATTCGGATTCAAGTCCTTTGCAGAAAAGACCGAGATCGTCTTTGAAGATGGAATTACCGTCATTGTTGGGCCCAATGGATGTGGGAAGAGCAACGTCATCGATGCCATTAAGTGGGTACTCGGAGAACAGAGTGTGAAGTCGCTAAGGGGTAATGAAATGGCAGACGTGATCTTTAACGGGACAGATAAGCGTCCATCCCTGGGCTATGCAGAGGTATCTTTAACCGTACAAAATAATAAAGGGCTGTTACCGCTTGAATATTCAGAGGTCTGCATTACCCGTCGTTTATACACTTCAGGCGAATCAGAATATCTTCTCAATAAACAGGCAAGCAGGTTAAAGGATATTCGTGAGCTTTTTTTGGACACGGGTTTTGGCGCAAATGCTTATTCCGTAATTGAACAGGGCAATGTAGAAGCCATGTTGCAGGCGGATTCCCGCGAGAGGCGGGCATTGTTTGAAGAAGCTGCAGGAATCAGCAAATTTAAAGTCCGTAAAAAGGCCGCCTTGAGCAAACTGGAGCATGTGGAGCAGAATCTGCTTCGGGTGGGCGACATTATCGAGGAGTTGCAGAAACAGTTACGTTCTGTAAAACTCCAGGCATCCAAGGCGCGAAAATATCAGGAATATGTGGAACACTTGAAAAAATTGAAGGTCGGTCTCTCCCTAAGGAACTATCGTGATTTAAAAGGGAAAAAAACTGTTGTTTCGGAACAGGTGAATCAGACTGAGGGACAAAGCCAAAAGGCAGTTGCCGAAATTAACGAGTTTGAAGTGCAGATAAATGCAATTGATGCCCTGATAGGGCAATTAGAGAAGCAGTTGGCACAGATGCGGACCGAAAGAGTAAACCTGGAGGCGCAAATATCCAAAAATCAGGATAAAGCAACATATGACCGGGAACGTATCAAAGAATTCGAAATACTCCGGGAAAAATATACTGAACAACAAAAGAGCCTGGAAAATAAGATACATGAGACAAACAACAAGATTACAGAGACGAAGGAACAGTTGAATACGGTAGAGCAGGAAATAGTAAAATTCATAGATATGCAGAAGACAAAAGAGACTGCGCTTAAGCAGATTAGTTTTGAGTGTGACCAGTTGTACCAGGGTATTGATGAAAAGAAGTCAGAGGTTATCTCTATCCTTCAACAAGAGTCGAGTCTCCAGAATGAGATCGGCAGCCTGACCACAGAGAAGGATACTTTGAAAGGCAGAAAAATGCGGCTTTTGAAGAGACAAGAGGAAATTGCTTCACTTGTGGATACCTTGATGTCCAAGTATCAGGAAAGCATAAAGGAAAAGGACGCCCTGAATGAAGAATCCTGTGGTTTAGACCAGAAATTATCCGTATCAAAAGGTCGTATACAGGAACTGGTAAATATGATACGATCTTTAGACGAACAAATCAATCAGCAAAAGCAATTACAGAGCAGCAAAACCTCCCGCTACGAAGTCCTTATGGACTTTGAAATGAGGTCGGAAGGTGTAGAGTCCGGTGCGAAAACCATCCTAGAGGAATCAAGGAAAGACCCTGCTGCGATAAAGGGCATACGGGGCATGATTGCCGACCTGCTAAAAGTCGATCTCCAGTACGCATTAGCCATCGAAACTGCCTTAGGTGAAAGGGTTCAGGGGATTGTTACTGATACCACCGATGATGCCGTTCAGGCTATTGCATTTTTACAAAAGAACCAAAAGGGGCATGCAATTTTTTTCCCGTTGGACAGAACGGACAATCAGTCTTCCATCCCTGATGAAATCCTGCTGAAACCAGATGTCATTAGTGTCGCGCGCAAACTCGTTAATAATCCTGAAGAGATTTGCAAGGTTGTCGATGGCTTCCTTAACAACACGGCTGTCGTTAAAGATCTTACTACTGCACTTACCATGAGCAATAATAACCGCACTATTCGGTATGTCACGCTGGAGGGTGAGTTATTAGAACCAGAAGGCGCGCTCAGTGGCGGCAAGAAACAAGGGCAGGTAGGAATTATATCCCGTAAAAGCGAGCTAAAGAAGATTGATGAAGAACTGGTTCAAATCCGGCAAACCCTGGAGAAATTGGAACTGGATAAACAATGTCACATCGAGGAACTTACAGGGCTTGAATCGGAGACGGCTCTACTGGCAAAGAGAATAGATCAGGTAAATATCCTGAAAATTTCTAAAGACAATGAGATTTCACAGAACGAACAGAAACGGGAAGAACTCACTGCAGAGAAAAAGATCAATGAGAATGAAATGGAAGAGATCGACGTAGAGGTGGGAAACGCCTGTGAACGTGAGAGGAGTTTGCAGGAAGAACTCATGCAGCTCAACCAACAGCACAAACAATTAGAACAACAGGTAGAAGAATCATCCATGCTCGTGGAAGAAAAAGAGCATTTGAAGAAGGGTGTCCAGGAGGAAATAACCGCAGTAAAGGTTGGTCTTGCGCAAAGACAGGAAAAGAAAGACGGACTGAGTAAGGGCATAAATCGACTCGATACAGAGTTGAGGGAAACCCAGGAACAGATTAAACATATTGTACAGGAGCAGCAAAAGTGCCAGCAAAAAAAGGTGGAAGCCGAAGAAGAGATTAAACACCTGGAACTTCTTATAACGGAACTCGACACAAAGAGGATTGCATTGGAAGGGTCAATGACATCTCTCAAAGCCGAGCAGGACGGTCACAGTCTTAAATCGAAAGAGTTAAAGACGCACCTTGAGGAAAAACGTGCAGAACAGAAGCAGTTTGAACAACAACTACAGGAATTAAAACTCAAGGAAAACGAGTACCAGATTCGACTCTCAAATCTCGAGGACCGTGTCCGTGAGGAATATCAACTCGATCTGTCAAACCTGGACGCTACAACCGAAGAAATCAAATTGGAACTAACAACGTCACAGACTGAATCTGCCGATCCAGCCCAACCTCAGATGGATTTCTGGGAGGAAGTTTCCCGGGAAATCGAGGAACTGCAGGGAAAGATCGGAAGACTGGGGAATGTGAACCTCGAGGCAATTAAAGAGCAGGATGAGTTGGAGATCCGTGAGACATTCCTGGTAAACCAGAAGGAAGACCTCGAAAAATCCCAGGACGCACTGCAGAACCTGATAAAAAAGATCAACCACACCAGCAGGGAATTATTTGAGAAGGTATTCAATGACATCCGTCAGAATTTCCAGGTAATGTTCCGAAAGTTGTTTGGCGGCGGTAAGGCTGATATAATTTTAGAGGAAAACGTTGACATCCTGGAGGCAGGCATTGAGATAATGGCGCAGCCGCCCAGCAAAGAGCTTCGTTCTATTACCCTCCTTTCCGGCGGCGAGAAGGTAATGACCACCGTATCGCTCCTTTTCGCGGTGTTTCAATCCAAACCAAGTCCATTCTGCATCCTGGATGAGGCAGATGCCGCCCTGGACGAGAGCAACATCAATAGGTTTACCCATGTTCTAAGGGAATTTACCAAAGACACGCAATTCCTCGTTATTACCCACAACAAGGTGACCATGAGCGTTGCCGATGTAATGTATGGGATTACCATGCAGGAACCCGGCATATCCATGAAGGTGGCAGTTAAATTTGAGGAGATCGAGAAGAAGGTGGCTTGATTTATTCTCTATCTGTCAGTTGTACAGATTCATTAGCCCGCATTTCTCACAGAAAAGGAATTTGTCATTTTATTGAGGAAAAACAGAACACATGAAATGGTCTCAAACACTGATCCCCACATTGAAGGAAAGCCCATCCGAGGCGGAAATCGACAGCCATAAACTCATGATCCGTGCCGGGCTTATCAGGCGGATCACGTCAGGCGCTTATGCTTATTTGCCGTTAGGCACGCTGGTGTTGAACAAGGTTATTGACATTGTGCGGGAAGAGATGAACCGGGCGGGGGCCATTGAGGTATTCCTCCCCGCGCTTCAACCGCTGGACCTCCTGGAAGAGAGTGGCCGTTTGAATGTGTTTGGTGAAGATTTAATCACCTTTGAGGACCGGCATGGTAAAACTACCGCACTGGGCCCTACCCATGAAGAAATTATTACGGACATCGTACGAAACGAGATAAATTCCTATCGGCAGCTCCCCATCACATTATACCAGATTCAAACCAAATTCCGGGATGAAACGAGGCCCCGGTTCGGAGTTCTGCGCAGCAAGGAATTTATTATGAAGGATGCCTATAGCTTTGACCTTGATTATGAGGGACTCAACAAAAGCTATAAATCCATGTACGATGCCTATTGCCGCATATTTGACCGTTGCGGCCTTGACTATATTGTCGTTGACGCAGATTCGGGCGCTATGGGCGGTGACGTTTCCCATGAGTTTATGGTTCCCAGTCACGTGGGTGAGGATGTCCTCGTCCAATGTTTGAAATGCGGTTACAACGCCAATCGTGAGCGGGCTGAACCTGCCCCCATCCTGCCGGAAAATCATGCAACCCTTCAACCGATCGGGGAGGTTTTTACACCTGAAAAACACACGATTCAGGAAGTCGGCACTTTTTTGAATGTAAAACCCAGTCAGATGGTCAAAACGATGATTTATATCTCGAATGGACAGCCGGTTGCTATCCTCCTGCGCGGTGACCACGAAGTCAATGAGACCAAGTTGACCAAGATACTCGGTCAGGACACTGTTGCACTAGCGGACCATAACGCCATTGAGCGCGTCACGGGTGCTCGTGTGGGGTTTGCTGGTCCTGTTGGTCTGCAGACAAAAATCATCGCAGACCAGGCCGTATCAGTACTTCGTAATTTTGTGACAGGCGCTAACAAATCCGACACCCATTTAGTCAATGTCAATGCTGAACGTGATTTCAAGATCGATCGTATTGCTGACGTACGCTATGTGACCAAAGGTGATAAGTGTCCAAGATGTAATCACGAGATCGACATTTCACAAGGCATTGAAATCGGGCACGTCTTCAAGCTGGGCACGAAATACAGCGATGCCCTCAAGGCAAAGTTCCTGGACGCAAACGGCAAAGAGAAATCCATGATCATGGGCTGTTACGGGATTGGGGTGAATCGTATTATTGCTGCCCTTATTGAAAGATCGCACGATGCAAATGGTATTTTATGGCCTATTTCGCTTGCACCATACAAGGCCATAATAATTCCCGTTAATGTCAACGACGCTGCCAGTATGCAGGTGGCAAATCACATTTACGAAGACCTCACAAATATTGCCGGCATTGAGGTGCTGCTGGACGACCGGGACCAGAGACCCGGCGTTAAATTCAAAGATGCCGATCTGATTGGCATTCCGATAAAAATTATTATTGGCAAGAAATTTACCGAGACGAAAGAACTCGAAATAAAATTGAGGAAGAGCGGCGAGACATTTCTGACGCCGCCCGAAGAAGTCCGATCGAAGATCAAGCAGCTTTTTGAAATGCTTTCCAAACCGTAATTATGTGATTTTGCGGGAGAATGCGCGGTTCAACCCATTCCACCGGGCACCAAAACAGGAAAATTATCTTGGGCCTAATTTCAAGACCACAGCCTGTAAATTTAATTATTGGCGTACTGACGAGTATCCCCGAACTTCTTACGCAGATTGACAAAACCCTGGAGGAATATTTTGGTACCATCGACCTGCGGAGCGACATCCTGCCTTTTCATTTTACCGATTATTATACTGGAGAAATGGGCAGAGGCATCCAGAGGCAATTTTATAGTTTTGAAACGTTGATAATGCCTGACAATATTGCCACCATTAAAGTGCAGACCAACCGAATAGAAGAATTCATCGCCTCTTCAAAGAAGTATTTCCAGGATCACTCTGCCAGAAGCCAGACTCTGTTATCTTCGGACGCAACTCTTTCCCTTCCGCGTGAAGTGGAGACAAAAAATACTGATAAAACGTATCCTTCTGCAATTGAGGAGGAAGCGTCTTTGCTGTGTAAGACGATAAAACGCCCTGTCAATATCGACCCAGGCTACATAAATGAAAGCAGACTTATTCTGGCCTCTACCAAGGATTTTTCTCATCGGATCTATTTACGTGACGGTATCTATGCGGAAGTAACCCTGAAGTATCGCAGGGGACGATACGAATCCTTCCCGTGGACGTTTCCAGATTACCAGAGTCCGGAGTATCAAAACTTCTTCCTGGAGACAAGACGGCTTTATGTCAAGAAACTCAAAAAAGAGGAAAGGAATGGAAACACAGGATTCGCAAAGAAGTAAATACCTTATTCCCCTCAAGGATTTCCTTTAAAAGACATAACCAAACGAATAAAATTCTGTCTAACTTAATTTTTGGTGTTTTAATTTTCTCCCTATGACTTCTAAAATTACGCTTTAATAAAAGGAACAGTATCGTATGGAAAAAACCTTAATTATAGTAAAACCTGATGCCGTTCAACGCCGTTTAATGGGAAAGATTATTTCCCGATTTGAGGACAAGGGATTTCAAATAATAGGGCTTAAGATGATCCTAATCACGGAGTCCATGGCGAGAAAACATTATGCTGAACATGAAGGCAAGGATTTTTTTGAACCACTGGTCAGATACACAACTTCTGCGCCGGTACTGGTGATGGTGCTGAAAGGTAAAAATGCCATAGAAATCGTCCGGAAGATGATGGGGGCTACTTTTGGCTTCAGGGCGGAACCGGGCACCATTCGCGGTGATTATGCCGTCAGCAATCGTTTTAACCTGATCCACGGCTCTGATTCTCCCATTTCCGCTGAAAAAGAGATCGGTATCTTTTTTAGAAGGGAAGACCTTTTTGAGTACAACCTTTCAGATCTCTCGTGGATTTACGATACGTCTGCGGGTGATATTGTTTGATATAATTTCTCTCATAACCTGCTTAAATAAAAATCCCCATGCAATCAGGTTCATGAAAAGGGAAGGGACGTACATGCAGTTTTACCGCTATGAACCTTCCACAATACTTTGACAATTCGCGTCGCATGGCAGAATCAGGGGTTTGTCCTGATCCACTGCAGCCGGTGCATTTTTACAATAGCTGCATCCCTTTCCGCTGTACTGGATTATGTTGTCTGTATGCCACATCGTGCCTCCTCATTATTTAAAACATCTCCGGTTTGCAATGGCGGAAGGGATGCAAAAAACGCACCCATAATCAAACAACACACAACGGCAAAAGTTAATTTTTCTGCTAAGCTTTTTTTATCTATCGCCACCTTCCTTTTGCTGGAAGAAAAGATGTGCAAGTTTTTTTGCTCCTTAAAAACGCCCTAATCCGAAGAATGAAATCCGAAATTTGTAACCCTTTCAAAATTACAAATTCAAAAGTTCCAAACCTTGTTTTCGATTGTAATCAACCCCAGATATTCGTTAATCTATTATTTTTATTGCTTATTTAGTTAACTCCGAGAACGCAATGCCAGGGGATGAGACGCAAGCGGTTACCAGTCTGTCAAAGAGCAGGTTTTCAGACCAGCGACGGTTGAATCGATAGCAAAGCTCATCAAGATTGG
>WBZR01001324.1_pt1 | contig 31507 bp, 14 predicted proteins | sample 5204231 | NCBI WGS metagenome assembly WBZR01 (sample SAMN12412403, study PRJNA552823) | activated sludge metagenome | isolation source: activated sludge from anammox sidestream of wastewater treatment plant... | place: USA: Virginia | collected 2017-08 | reverse complement strand
AGGGTGAGCTTTCGCCATCGGGTGACGTAGAGGCCGTCGTAGTTGACGTTGCGCATGAGCGGGTCGTCCTGCCGGCCGAAGATGATGGGCTGGCCTTCGATTTCGTCGGTCGCGGCGACGCCGTCGACCTTGGGGACGCCGCCGAAGAAGAGGTAATTGCCGGGGGGGAGTCGATCGGTGTCGTGGTTGTCGAGGAGGACGAGGTCGAAGGCGCTGCGGCCGTCGCGGATGAGGGCGTCGTCGGGGGATTTTTCGTATTCCTCGGGTGTCATGGTAGTGACATCGGGAATCTCGAGGGCGCGGAGGGCCTTGCCGAAAAATCGCTCGACGGCGGAGCGGCCGGAGACGGTGAGGACGCGGACTTCGCGCGGGGGGTCGATGGGGGCGCTGGCGATGTTGTCGACGGCCAGGGCGTCGTCGTGGTGCAGCTCGACCTGGATGATTCCGCCGGATTCATGATGGAACTCGAAGATGACGTTTTGGGCGGGGGCGATCTGAGACTCGATTGAACCGGAGGCGGGGGCGCTGGTGGTCGGCGGCTGAGCGGGGTCGCGGGCGGGGCCGAGGTGCAGTTCGCGGATCGAACCGGGGCCGGGCAGGGGCTTGCCGTCCAACGCGATGGTGATGTCGGCCTTGACGGCAGTGGGGCCGAAGTTCTCCACCTGGACGAAGACGGACAACATGCCGGGTCGCTCGAAGTCGCGGCGGACGTCGAAGGCGGTGATGCCGACGTTGTCGGCGGTCTGGCCGACGCGGTAGAAGCGCATCTTGCCGCGGGTGACGAACTGCTGGCCGGCGTCGGCGATGCGGCCGTCGCTGAAGAATTCGATGTCGGCGAAGGACTGCGAGAGGGGGCTACCGCCGCTTGGGACCGCCGCGCCTTCGGCGCCGCCGACATCGACGAGATTGGAGGAGTAGGCGATGGCCAGCGGGAGGGCCTCGCCGACGAGGCTGCGCTCGTCAGAAGGCTCGATGTTGCGGATGGCCTGTTCGAGACGGCGCTTGTCGTCGGTGAAGGTGCAGCCGACAGAGGGCACGCTGCCGAAGGCGATGACCATGGCGTTGGAATTGTCGGGGAGGCGCGAGACAAACTCGGTGGCGGCCTGTTGGGCGTGCTCCAGTCGGGTGCGGCCGTCGGCCTCAAGGGTTTTCATGGAGGCGGAGCGGTCGATCATAATGACGATGTTGCGCTGCGATTCGCGGGTGAAGTTGGCGATCGGCTCGGCGATGCCGAAGAGCAGGGCGGCGAGCAGGAGAAGTTGCAGGAAGAGCAGGAGGTTCTTGCGGAGCTTCTGGAACGGGGCGTTGACCTGAAGGTCCTGAACGGCCTTCTTCCAGAGGAAGGTCGATGAGACTTTGCGCTCCTGGCGGCGGAGCTTGAGGAAGTAGAGCAGCAGCAGAAGCGGGATGGTGATGCCCGCGAAGAGGAGACCGACGGGCCAGGAGAGGAAGGTCATCGGACGAGCCCCCTGGCGCGGAGGTAGGTCAGGATGAGCGTTTCAAAGGGGTGGTTGGTGGCGGCGAGCATGTAGTTGATGCCGCGGCCGTTGCAGTATGCGCGAATGGACTCGCAGTAGGCCTGGAGATTCGATTTGTATTTGTCGAGGAGGAGCTTGCTGACGGTGATCTCGGCGATGTCTTCGTCTTCGCAGTCGACGAGCTTGAGGTCGCCGGTGAGGTCGGGTTCCAATTCCTGCGGGCTGAGGACCTGGAGGACGTAGATGTCGAGATTGCGACCGAGGAGGTACGGGAGGCCCTGCTCGAAGCCGGATTTGTCGAGCAGGTCGGAAATGACCAGGCAGACGCCTTTTTGGGTGTGGCGCATGGCGAACTGCTTGGCGGCGGAGACGAACTTGCTGGGACCGCCCAATGGCGTTTCCTCCAGGAATTGGAGCAGTTGCGGCAGGACGCGCCGGCTTCGCAGACCGATGCGAGAGGCGACCAGGCCGTCGGCATATGCATACAGATTGACGCGATCGTAGTTGCAGAGGCCGATGTAACCGACGGCGGCGGCGACGCGGCGGGCATAGCGCTCCTTGGAAGGATCGCCGGTGTCCATCGAGCCCGAGACATCGACGATGATGGAGACGTTCAGTTCCTCTTCTTCCAGAAAGAGCTTGAGGAAGAGGCGGTCGAGCCGGGCGTAGATATTCCAATCGACGTGGCGGATGTCGTCGCCGGACACGTAATTGCGGTAGTCGGCGAACTCGGCGGATTCGCCCTTTCGGCGGGACTTGCGTTCGCCCTTGTTGCGGGAGGCGGTGATTTTGCGGGAGATGATCTCCAATTGCTCCAGCCGGGCGAGAAAATCGGGATCGAGCAGCGGCTGGCGGGCTTTGGGTGGGGCGGGTGAAATTGTGGATTGCGTCATGTTGGTGCCCGGTGGTCGGTCGAATTATAATACGGAAAGGCGCCTGAGGCACGCATCGTGCGGGCACTTGCTTCGGCGGGCGGCCGAAAGTTATATTGAGGTTAGCGGGATCAACGGGTCAGGCGAGGGCATTTTGATGGCAGACAAGCGTGCAGACAATTCGGGGCAATCGAGTGAGAAGTCGATGACGGCCGTGAAGCCCGCTCCCGCACGGCGGAAGCCGAAGCCGAAGATGTTGCCGCCGTTCAAGGTGCTCTTGCACAACGACGACAAGAATATGATGGAGGACGTGGTGGCCTCCATTTTGATGCTGACGCCGCTGCGTGAGCAGGAAGCAATTCTTCGCATGCTCGAGGCGCACAAGACGGGCTGTGCCCTGCTGCTGGTGACGCACAAGGAGCGTGCCGAGCTGTACGTCGAGCAATTCGCATCGTGCAAGATTACGGTAACGATGGAAGCGGACGAATAGCGCTCAGCGGCCGGTGATGCCGCGCGCGGCCACGCGACCTGTGCACCAGGCCCATTGAAAGTTGAACCCGCCAAGTCTCCCTTCGCAGTCCAGAATTTCACCCACAAGATAGAGCCCGGGGCAGACGCGCGATTGCATGGTCTTCGCGTCGATCTCGGTCAGGCTGACGCCGCCGGCGGTCACTTCGGCGTAGGCGTATCCGCGACTGCCGGTGACGGGCATGGGCCATTCGATCAGGGCGGAGGCGAGTCTGCGGCGGTCGGTGCGGCTGAAATGGGCCATCTGTATTTGATGATTGATTTTCAGGGCGTCGAGGATCGCGCCGGCGAGGCGTGTGGGCAGGAGGTCTGCAACGACGCCGGCGATCTGCTGGCGGGGGTGAACTGCCGCGCGGCGCACGAGGCGCGCTTCGAGCGAATCGAGTGTTTCGTCGGGGAGCAGGTTTGCTTTGATAGTTACGGGGCGGTTTTCGATCTTTGCGCGGTGCCAGTGGCGCGATGAGTCGAGGGCTGCCGGACCGCTGACGCCGAAGTGGGTCCAGAGCATGGGGCCGCGAATGCGAACGGGCTTGCGGCCTTCGGCGAGGATTGTCAGTTGCACGTCGTGGGCGATGCCGGAGAGCGGTTGGTGGAAGGTGCCGTCGAGCAGCAGGGGTGCGAGGCCGGGCGTGGTCGGCACGATGGTGTGGCCGAGCTTTTCCGCCAGGGAGTAGCCGAAGCCGTCGCTGCCTGTTTTGGGGAGCGATTTGCCGCCGGTGGCGAGGACGACGCGCTCGGCGCGAAGCTGTTCGCGGTCGGTAGAGATGTCGAAGCCGTCAGGCGTTTTTTCAATGGCGATGACGCGATATTCGCAGCGCAGGTCCACGTTTAAGCGACGGGCCTCGGCGAGGAGGGCGCTGAGGACGGTTTGGGCTTTGTTGGTGTCCGGGAAGAGCTTGCCGAATTCCTCTTCGTGGAGATCGACGCCGATTTCGCGGAAGAACTCGATCGTCTCGGCGACGGGCAGTTCGTTCAGGATGCGCTTGATGATGTGCGAACTGCCGCCGCAGAAGTCCTCCGCGCGGACTTCGCGGTTGGTGACGTTGCAGCGTCCGCCGCCGCTGACGAGGATCTTCGCGCCGGGTTTCTTGGCGCCGTCGAGGGCGACGATGCGAAGGGCGGGGTCTTGCCGTGCCGTGAAGATGGCTGCGGCGAGACCGGCGGCTCCGGCCCCGACGACAGCGAGATCAGCGGTGAGGCTCGGTTCGGGCATGGGGTCATTCTATGGAACGGGCGGCGGAATGGGGGGAGTCGAGAGATGGCTAGTGAATCGGTGGCTGGCGTTCTACGCCGAATGGCGACTTTGAATGGGCGGGCGTGTCGGCGAGGGTGAGATTCAGCCCACCGGCGGCGTCGAGGCTGATTTGCCAACGCTGGCCGATCTTGACTGGCACGGCAGGGGCCTCGAGCTGGGCCACGCGTACGCCGAGGGACTTTCGAAGAGCGGCGTCGTCGATCAGGCTCCAGAAGCGGTCGAAGATTCGCTCGCCGGGCCCGCGAGACGACGCCTCGGCGTTCATGCCGGCGATGGCGGCGGCGGGGAGCTGTTGAGCGCTGGCGGGCTCCTGCTGGTCGCCGAACATGCGACGAAACAGGGCGAGGCTCGCGTATTGTCCAGCGCTGCCTTCGCGGAGCTTTTCGTGCTCGAACTTAAGCACCATGGCCTCGAAATAGACCGAGGTGCCGAAGACGTCCAATTGCTGGGGCGCGCCGATGTCGCCGTTGTCGGCGATCTCCTGCCAGCGAAGGGTGGTGGTGAACCGTTGGGGGGCGATTTCGGACTGGCCGAGGATGTCGACCTGGGCAATGCGGCGCGAGGCGGTGAGCTTTCGGGCGTATTCGACGAGCTCGGCGCGCTCCTGCTCCAAAAGGTCCACGCGAGCCTTGAGTTCGCGCACTTCCTGTCCGCCGAAGCGGAGGACCATGAAACCGGCCGCCGCGCCGAAGATGCCGGCGATCGCAAGTTGTCGGACTGACTTAATCATGCATCTATTGAGTTAACGGACGCCTGGGCTCGTTTCACCATGCCGCTCTGGTTTCTCAGATCGGCTTGAACATCCATCAGCGCTTGCAATCTTCTACGATCTCGATCGCCGGCGGCTGCGAGGAAAAGACGCCGACATTTTCGGCCGCCGCCGGCGACGATGTCTCATAATGATCGTAGTCATGTGGAGCGCGGAACGGCCTGGAAGCCTGGTGGCTGCCTGGAGTGAACAGGGGATCTGTGTCCGGACGGCCGTCAGAGGCTCACAGGGGGGCCGCAGCGGCCCAGCCTGAAGGCGGGCATGCACCGTTGGGAAGTCATGGGCAAACGCAGATTTCGTTGACGAGACAATCGACGAAGAGGGGGACGTCCTGATCTCCGGTCACGCTTCCATCGCCGCTCAAGTCGCCGGCACAGAGCTCGCCTGCTGTTGCGGCGCCCGGATTGAGAATCGTGTCGACGAATTGCTGAACATCGAGGCCGTCGCGCTGGCCGTCGCCGTTGACGTCGCCCTTGGAATGAGCGCCGGAGACGATGGTTGGCGAGTCGATTTCGTTCGGGACGATGACCTCATTGGTCACCGAGGTGATCTTGGTTGCGAACGGGGGCGAAGCGGCGCGGAAATCGACGGAGGTTTCTCCGGGGCCGATTGCGTCAAAAAGCAGGGTGGCGACGGTCGCGTCGGACTGCGAGGAACTGCCGTTCAGGCCGACGGCGATGACCCCATTACCCGCGTTGCCGTTTAGATGGACGAGCGAGGCCGTGTCCCAGGGCGAGCCCATCTGGTCTCCGACCGTGGCGCCGGTGAGCGTCAGGATCGAAGGATCGTAGCTGAAGAGAGCCTGTACGCCGTTGACGGGCTCCAGGAGGCCTGAAACACGCAGCGGCACGCGAACGACCGATGAAGTGGGAACGCAGGTGGTACAGAAATCGAGATCGAATGTCAGCGACTCTGAAGCCAGGACGGTCAGAATGCAGGGCGAATCCGCCTTGAAGGGAAGAAATCCGCCGCCCATCAACGAGATGCTGGACAGCGGAAATGGCTCGATTGAAATCTGGAATGTGCTGCCTGGAGTCGCGTCGAGAGAGACTTCCAATTCATAGGTTGAAAGGTATGCCGGCGTAGTGCCGATCGTCACTCCGCCGGCGTTGTATAAAGCGCCGGCAGCTTTGCCCGGACAGTTCGTCGCCGTGTTTGTCGAGGAGAGGCCGAAAAAGATGTAGTCGGGCCGAAGCGTATTAACGCTGACGTGGGAGTCCCCGTTTCCGCCGGGGCAGGGAACGCTGAGTGTGCCGGCGCCGCTGAGGCGAATGATGGAAATTCTGGTCTGATAGCCACGGACGTTGGCCGCGTTCTGAAGTAACGTGTGCATCGACAGTTCGCTGCCGGGAACGGCTGTGATGCTCGACAGTTCGCAGGTCATCACGGCCTGGCCGCGTACTGGTGCGAGCGTGCCGGCAGTCGCGGCGAGCCCTGCAGCGAGGGCTAATAGCCTTGTCGTTAACCGCTTCACAAACCCCTCCCCCCATCCTGCGGCAGTTATCACAGGCGACCGCCGATTATGGAATAATCTTACGCGATCCCCCGAGCAACCCCATGTGCAAATGGGCCTGAATTACGAGTCTGAATGCCGCTCGGCAGCGGGCGATGGCGCCTTTATCGAGCCGAGTTTTCGACGGCAGGACTTCCCACGCCCTGATCAGCATCGGACAGGCGATCCCATGCTTCCCGGGGCATCACGATCCCGTGTTTCTCGGCGAAGGCGCGGACGTCTTTCGCGTCAATCATGCCGTCCGAATCCTGATCGGCAACACCCAGGCGGGGATTGAGCCTGACTGCCTCCGCCACGGACAGTGAGCGCTTGCCGGTCCGTACGGCCGACGGTCCCCTCGGTCGGATCGGCTCCGATGCAACGCCGGCGTCCGCGATCGGCGTCCCACCCTTGGGGCCGGTCGACGGCGGCGGGGTCGGCGGCGGACAATCGGCGGCCGAATCCCCGGCGAGGAAAAAGTTAATCTGAAGCGCCGTGAAGTCAATGGTCCCCTGCTGGCCGTCACCATTAACGTCGGCGCCAAAGCCGCAATCCGCGGGAAGTCCGATCGGGCAATCGGTGACCATGGTATTCCAGCGTGCCGCGAGAATGGCATAGTCGAGGATGTCGATGAGGTTATCCTGCGGCACTCCACTGGTGCGGAGGTCGCCGGAGATCAATTGATCAGAGGCCACAAAGTGGGCACTTGCGAAACAGGTGGTGAAGGCAATCGGCAATCGGGACTGAAGCGTGTGTCCTTCGACCGCGGCAATCCACTCGGCTGTCGGATCGACATTGGTCAGAACAAGTTCGGCCAGGCCTCCCGGCCCAAACGTGACGGGGGTGGTGATGACCTGCAGCACTTGGGTGCAGTTCGTTATCGTAAACGTCACGTCCCGCGTGACCTCGAAGCCGAGTCCCTGAATCTGAAGGGCCACGTCGATGCGCGGTCCAATGGTGATGGGATCGGAATCGATGGTGACAGGGGAGATGGTCTGGTTATCGAAGGTCGTCAACTTGTTGCGAACGGGCAGGCAGGTCGTTGAGAAGGCGACCCGGCTGGGGTTTATGTTGCCGCCGGGAGCGAGAACGTCAAACGTCAACGTGGCCACCGTGGCGTCCGCCTGAGAGCTTGTCGCGAGGAGAATCACGGCGTACTTGATCAGTCCGTCGGTGTCGTCTTCGAAGACTTCGGCGGCGGAATTCCAGGGCGACGCTCCGCCGTCTCCGGGCGTCATGCTGACGAGGCTCAGGAGACTTGTGTCGTAGTTCAGAATCGCCTGGACACCGTTGATGGGCGCGTGCAGGCCGGAGACATCGAGTGTCAGGACGATTTGCGAGCCCGGACAGGCCTTAATTTCCGGCCCCGTTGCCTCCGGCCAGTTGAGGCTGAGCTGGTCGCAGGGTGACATTGGCGTGTTGACGCATTCGCCGTCGACGCAGTCGTCGATGGTACAGGGATTGCCGTCGTCACATTCGGCGGGAAGCATGCAGGGCATGAAACTGCCTCGCAGCACCGTGAAGTCCTGTGTCACGGTGCCGGCGGAATAGATGTTTGGGGAACCAAAAGTGCTGGAAGTTCCGTCGTTGTAGTCGGACTTGGGGTGAATAAATGCGCCGGGATCCTGCTCAAGCTTGAAGACTTCGTCGTTGCCAATCCCACTGACCGGCTCGATTCCCTCGCCGGCCGGACCGAACATCGTGACTCCGACTTCATCCTTGATGGTCAGTTGCCAGTTGGTGTGAGACACTTCGAAGTCGGCGGCCGTGATGTATGTGCCGGTCCCGGCGTTGGCCGCGCGAACGTTGATCCACCAGTCGCCCGAGGCCGGACTGTAGGAGACGTCATCGGGGAGGTCTTCGGAGACGGTGATCAAGGTTCCTCTGCGCAGGTCTGACCAGATCGGGTCATTGGTCAGGGTCAGCGTCAGCGGCGTCCCGATGCCCGTGTTGTCACTGACGACCAACTGCCATCCTCTGATGTCGGTGTGGTCCCGGGTGATGACCATTTCAAACCAATCGCCGCCATTGGCGAGGACACGGCCCCAGAACGTGTCGGAGCCGTTGTCCTTGAGGAGTCCGGTGGGTCTGACGGCGTTGTATTCATTCAGGATGATCGGCGTTGCGTCGCCGTCATTCGGGGCGACCGGCGTGACGATGGCAAATTGGAGCAGCTGATGACCGCCGTCGGGAAGCCGGCCAAAGGAGATGTTGGAAGGGACGTTGGCATAGTTCAAGTAGTCGATAATGTGCCCGGTGGATGAGTAAAGACCAACCGAGCCGGTCGTCAACCCGATCGTGAAGTTTGCGTGAAGCGGGCCCTCGCCGACTGAACCATCCGTCCAGATGAGCAGGTGCTCTCCGCCGCAAATCTGAGTTTCGGGGGGAATCTGCCAAAGGGTCGGATTTCCATAGGTATTGGTCAGATACATTCCGCCGATTTCGACGGTCGCCTCTCCGGCGTTGTAAAGCTCGACCCAGGGATCGAACTGTCCGGCCTCGTCCCGATTCTTCGACTCGTTATCCGGTAGGGCCTCGTTGATGAAAATCGGCGGTACGGTCGGCGTGAAGCCGGCCATGCTGTTGGGCAGCCCGGGCGTGCCGCCGGGAGAAGCGCTGGCCGCCCAGTTGCCGACTCGGTCGTTGTCCTGGGAGGCATCGATCAACTCCAGGGAGTAGCCGCCGCCGTCCGGACTTGTCGGCCAGGGGGTCGCGTCGTCGTAAGTGACTGTATCGATGACAGTACCGTCCTTGTGACGCAGCGTGAGGGTCTCTCCTCCGCCGTCGAGATTTCCGGAGTATTGGGCCGCTACGAATTTGCCCGATCCGTATTGTGTGCGGAACTGAACGTCGCCTCGGACCACGAGCATATATCCATTGGGGAGAATGACCGATCCCGGCGGGATGACGAGTGCGACGCCGTCGAGCCGCCATCCGGACAGGTCCACGGCCTCGGTCGGAGATGGATTGTACAGCTCAATGAATTCGTGATCGCCGGAGACGGCGGGGTTATACATCAGCTCGTTGATGACGATTTTCGGGTGAAATGATTGGGCCTCGGGAATCTCGCCGGGGACACGATGGTTCGTGAGCAGGTGGATTCTGCGGACGGCGAGGTAGTCGTTCTTGAGAATGTTGACGGCCGTGGCGAGCGATTGAGATTGGCCATATTGGCCCCACTTCGCAACGTCCAGAACGGCCTCGGGGCCGATGTGGGAGACGAGTTCGTCGATGCGATCTTCGTATCTACCGGCTTGAAGGAGCTCATCGGCCAGTGTTCGAAGCCGGCGATGATACATCGCGCGAATGTTAAGATCGGCATGCACGACGTTGATGAGCCGATTCCAGAGGTCGTCCCATTTGCGGTGGTTTGTATCGCCGAAGAGCGGATGGCTGGGTGAGACAAGCGTATTGCTCGGATGGGGCGCGTCGTCGTCTGCCCAGATTCCGTCGCTGAGGACGCCGCCGCCTGCGCCGAAATTCCTTCCGAAGGTCAGGTCCATGTCCCAGGTCTGGCATGTCCAGCGACCGGTGCCCTCGGTGTCGCGGTAGAGATAGTAGTTCTTGGCGACGTGATCGTTGTTGTGAACGATGCACTGGGCGGCCAGGAAATTGAGCATGGCCGGGATGTTGACGTTGTCAAAAATGAAGTCCGTCTTTGCCTGGCCGGTGAGGTTGTTGATGCCGTCGAGCAGGGCGAAGAGGTCGGAATAGTCTTCGGTCAGGCGCTGTTCCTTCTGATATTCGTTTGGAAGCTGAGCCAGCGACCGAAAACGGCAATCGTCGTCGGCCTTGTACCACGCGGCATTCGTGTCGAGTTTGTTTCGTGCGATGTAGTCTTCATCCATGGACTCAAGGAAGTTGTACAGACCGAAGAACTGGCCGTTCTGCTGGAGCCGGACGTGGAAAACCTGGTTCGACGGGTTGCCGGAGTCACGAAATGATTCGTAAGCCAGTATCTCGCGGACGTAGGCCTTGTCGGAGTAATTGCACTGGAGATTGAACTGGTCAACCGGCAGCGCGAACAGGCCGGGGGCGAAGAAATCGTGCCCCTGCGGCATGTAAAACTTCCAGTGATTCTTCGGCCATTGGCGAGATGTCTGACCGCGCACGCGCACCATCACGCCATCATAGACGACGCCGTCATAGGCGAAGACGGCGGGCTCAAGTTGATCCGTCAGCTTGTGGGCGATCGCCGCGGCGTAGGCAGCCGGGTCCATGAACCAGTGAAACACGGGCAGGTCCGTGACGAGGCCGGGGTCCTGCACCATGAGACCGGCGTAGGTGATGGTGTCATCGGTGCGCGGGTAGCTCATCTGGCCGGTGGGGCCGCTGGCTGTGATCCGGTAGCGGATGAGCGTGCTAACGGGCTGGCCGGGGATTTCCGCGCCGAAGACCCCGTCGCCTGCCGCGCCATCGCCATGCGCGCCGTCATCGAACATAACGCCGGCGACCTCGGCGGTAAAACCGATCTTGTAGTAGAAGCTGTTTGTTGTCGCGTCTTCGATGCGGGCGGTGACGGTGATCGTCGCCATGGCGGACGGATCGGCAGTGTGAGTGATCTCGCTGATCCACGGGGGAAGCCCGACGGCGTTGACGCTGTTCACCGCATTGGCCGTGTGGCCCGGGCCGGCGATGCAGGCGCGCCAATTGCGCGGGGTGTTGCCGTTGAGCAACGGATCGATTCTTTCCAGGGATGGTCCCTGGCCATCGGCCTTTGTCGGCCAGAAACCCACGTCGGAGTACTCGACCTCATCCTGGACGACGGCGGAAGCGTTCTTGATCGCGATGCGCTCACCGCTGTTACTGAGCTGGCCTGTGTAAACAAAGTCGGGAGGAAAACCGTAGGCGGTCTGGAATTGGGCGGCGTCCTTCGCGAGGAGCATGTAGTCGCCCGGTGCGATGGTCGTTCCGGCGGTGAAACAGTAGTCAATGCCCTCGACGCACCAACCGGTGAGAGAAACGGCGGAGGCCCCGGTATTTTGAATTTCGAGGAACTCTTGCGCCTCGTTGTCGTTGAGCGGGTGGTACATCAATTCGGTGATGACCACATTGGCAAATGATGTCGAGCAAAGCGCAGCAGTTACCAGCGCGGCAAGAAACCGCGGCAACCAGCGGCGATGGGGAATCAAATGTCGAGCATCCTTCGCAACCTGAGCACCACCTGCGGGCATATTGCCACTCCCTTGACCCTCGCATGATAAGCAAACTCTTGACGACCCGGCCGCGGCGTGACACGTTTTGTCGCGCGGCGACACGATCCACGAGATCATCCATCCAGTAACGACTGAACCATTCCGGCGATATCGTTGACACTCACTTCGCTGTCTCCGCTGAAATCCGCGCGACAAACGTCGGAAAAGGCGGTCGATTCTAGTATCATGGCCTGGATAAAACTTTGGATATCCAAGCCATCGGTGTTGCCATCGAGGTTGATATCGCCGTCGGCTGCCCCGGGGCAGATCATGACCTCCGACACGCCAAGCGTGCCGGTCACGTCCTGACCGGGAACGGCAGTGCCGTAAACCCCGGTTTCGGTGGAATTCCCAAGCATGAGCGGTATCGTGACGGTGTTGAGCGGCGTCTCGGCAATCGCCTGAAAGCGGATCGTCGTCACCAGCAGGCCCGCGGGAGTCGCCATGGCTGGATTGGCAAACTGCCCCAGTGCCGTATATTTGGCATCTCCGTCGGCGAATGTGTTATTCAGCCCGTCAAGACCGCTGTCGTCAAGAAATCCCGATTGGAACCAGCCGAAGGGCCCGTTATTGATGACGCCGATGAGTTGAAGGGTTGTCGGGTCCCATTGGAGGAGGACGTCCATGGCGGAGATCGGCTGATTCGAGGCGTTGTCGGATACGGCATAGAGACCCGCATCGACCCACTCTCCCGGCCGGGCAATTTTTTGCGGCGGACGGAATTCGAGATTGATCGCGGCGATGGAAACGGACGGCAACATCGTGACAAGGGTGAGCAGCGGCACCACCCATGGCGTCCGATGACCGCGCAGCCTCCGGGAAGGCTCAGCGAACGTGCGATTCGCAAAGCCCGTTAACCAAGTTAACTGTGTTTTTACTGTGCCACACATAGGTACTTACTCCCAAGAACCGGGCATTATTAGTTGCCCTGCTCAAAATTCGAGGCCTCGATGGCCTTGAGCTTCTGATCGAACGACTCGAGGATCGGAAGTCCTTGCTGTCGGGCGAACAGTCGAATGTCACTGGCATCCACGGTGCCATCGCCGTTGACGTCTGCCAGAGCGGCCCGGGCGTCGAGAGTTGTCAGTTCACCGACGGAAATCGACGTTCTGCCCGGGAGCCCGGTGGCGCCCCTGCGAATCGGTACTGGGACGGAGACGGTAGCGACTGCGATCCCGCCGTCCTTCTTCTTGGGGCCGGCGGGAGGACTGATCACCCCGCAATTGCTCACGTCATCACCGACACTGAAGAAGTAAATTTGAATGGCGGTGAAGTCGACCGTGTCCTGTTCGCCGTCGCCGGTCACGTCTGCGCCCAACGAGCAATCCTCGGGGTCGCCGCCCACGCAATCGGACACAACCGTATTCCATCGAGATGCAAGGATGGAAAAGTCAACGATGTCAACCAGCGCATCCTGCGGCACCGTTGAAGTCTGCAGGTCTCCGGAGATCAGGCTTACTGTTACGACGTCCGAACCGTTTATGGAGAGGTCAATCGGCACGCGCCGGCGCAACGTGTGACCTTCGACGACGCTCAGCCAGGTCGCCGACGGATTCGGGTTGGCGAGGATCACCGTTGCCGTGCCATTCAACCCAGTCCGCTTGAATTCAACGGTCTGCGTTCGGGAGTCGACCGTTCCGGGGCAAGTGGTCAGGTCGAACTGAACGGACCGATCCGCCACATGCTCGCCCTCAGCGGCGTCGCCGAGCAGGCCGGGCACTTCGAGATTTACGGTGACGCATCCTTGAATGGTCACGACGAGCGAGTCCATCGCGGCCGGACAGGCGTTGCCATTGCAGGTGAGTGTCAGCGTGACAGTCCCGGCGAGCAGGTCGGCCGCGCCGGGTGTGTAGGTGGTGTCTTCGAGCGAATTGTCGCCGAAGGCGCCGTCGCCGCTGGAGGTCCAGAGGCTGCCGGTTGCGCCGCCGCAGGTTCCGTCGAGGGTGACGTCGCTGCCGCTGCAGATGGTCTGATCCATGCCGGCGTCGGCGGTGGGTGCGGATTCGATGGTCACGACGAGCGAGTCCATCGCGGCCGGACAGGCGTTGCCGCTGCAGGTCAGGGTGAGTGTCACGGTTCCGGCGAGCAGGTCAGCTGCGCCGGGTGTGTAGGTGGTGTCTTCCATCGAGTCGTCGCCGAAGGTGCCGTCGCCGATGGAGGACCAGAGGCTGCCGGTTGCGCCGCCGCAGGTTCCGTCGAGGGTGACGTCGCTGCCGGAGCAGATGGTCTGATCCATGCCTGCGTCGGCGGTCGGGGCCGTTTCAACCGTTACGATCTCCTGACAACTGCTGCTGCAACCGTTGGCGTCGGTGACGGTCAGATCAATCGTGACCGTCGGGCCTGCGCCTGCTGTGTAGGAAATTTGGGAAGTGCCTTGTCCCATGTCGAGCGAGCCGCCTATGACGGACCAGACGTAGGTGGTCATGCCGGCCGGCCCATCGGCGGTGTTGTTGGACCCGGAGCAAACAGGGGAGGCAGTCGTAATGGAGCAAGCGGGGTTCGCGTTGACGACAACTTCGGTCATTGCCTGGAATGTGCAACCCTGGGCGTTTGTCACGGTCAGGGTATAGGTTCCTGCCATCGCGGATGTGGCGCTGGCGGAGACTTCGGGATCCTCATCATTCGAGGAGAAGCCGTCAGGGCCGGACCAGGAGAATGAATAGGGAGAATTTGGAAGCGTGCCAGTGGTACCGCCGTCGAGGGTGAGGGAGTCGCCTTCGCAGACCGGACTGTTGCTGGAGGCGGTCGCAGTGGTGTCGTCGATGCTGATGGCGCCGGAGGGAGTTTTGATGAGGTTCGCGCCGGTGATGAATTGGGGGTTCTGTTCGGCTGTGGTCAAGCTGGTCACGAAGGGACTGCTATCCGCCTGAAAGGTGACCGCGGTGTTTCCCTCGCCCATGACGTCAAAAACGAGCGTCGCCACGGAGAACGGCCCAACCCCGGGACCGACGGAACCGCCATTGTTGACGATTGCGTAGGTGACAAGTCCGGCGCTGTCGGCGAGGTAGATTCGAGTGAAGCCGGAGAGCTCGGTGGTGCTGCCGGAATTCAGCGCCAAGACGGAGTTATCGTAGCTCAATCGTACCTGCACGCCGTTGACGCCGAGTGCGTCCACAAGGTCAGCGACCTCGAGGGTCACGCTGACGGTCGATGTGGCCGTGGTCTCGCACACCGCCGCCGGCTCAAGGCCGGTTCGAAGCTGCACGGTTCCTGTAATGGCATGTGCGGACTGCACGATCAACAGAAACAGGCAGGCGCCGAAAAAGGCGTTGCGTGCGATTTGTGAAAGGCTCTTCATGACGTATTTCCCCTTTCAGGACATCAATAACAGCTACATGGCCCAGTGTTGCCCGCTCTATTGTCAAGAGCGGTCAACTTCAAAAACTCTCAACAATTCGGCAACGAAGAAGCCGACTTAGCGGCTGTCCTGTTGCAAACTATTCTCAGCGGCCTCCATCGACCGCAGCTTCAACTCAAATGCCGGCAGAATGGCTATCCCATGCTGACGGAAAAATTCTCTGATGTCCCCGGCGTCGACGATACCGTCGCCGTTTTCATCAGCCGATACGAGCGATGCATCCATCGCGCGCAATCGGCTTGTGCCGATGCGGCCCAACCCACGCGGAATCGCCAGGGGCGGCGCCTTGTTTGAAGTCGATTTCAAATCATCCTGCGCCAGCGGTTCGCGGCCCGGTTTGCCCGGCGGCGCGAAGGCTGGACAGGCATCCTGTGGATCGCTGACCTGGAAGAAATATATCTGGAGAGCCGTGAAATCGACTGTGTCCTGATCTCCGTCGCCGGTCACGTCTGCGCCCAGCGAGCAATCCTCGGGGTCGCCGGTCACGCAGTCGGTCACGGTCGTGTTGAACCGGGACGAAAGAATCGCAAAGTCGAGGATATCGACGATGTCGTCCTGTGGCATCACGGCTGTCTGGAGATCGCCGGATACGAGCGAGACCGACACGGTGTCCTCGTTGTCGCCGCTGAAGTCCACGGCCGCCAATCTGCTGAGGGTGTGTCCTTCCCGAACCGAAACCCAGGTCGTCAACGGATCAACATTGGTCAGCGTCAATGCGCCAATCCCATTGCCCGCGTTCGGCGTGAATAAGACCGTCTCGGTGACCGTCACGGGTGAAGAACCGCAACGGGTCAGCGTGCACTCGACATCGCGATCGACAGGGCCCGCCGCGAGCCCGGGTATCGTGATCTGCACGGTCAGGCAGGCAGGCGCCGCGCACCCACCGACGACCGTCAGGACGCAGGCAGGCGCCACTTGGAACGGAATGGGCTGACCGTTCGGATTGGTCAGGTCGGCACCGGGGGAGGGCACGATTGAGATTTCAAACGTGCTGCCCGGGGACGCGTCCGGCGAGACCGTCAGGGCATACTCCGAAAGATAAGCCGGCGCACTGGTGACGCTTGTGCCGCCGGACAAGCGCGCGGCGGCGGCCGTCTTGGCAGCGCAGTTCGCGGCCGGGAAGACATCCGGGACGCCAAAGAAGATGAAATCGGGACGGTCGTCGTCAACGGCGACCCCTCCCGGACAACCGACGGTCACCGTTCCCGTGCCGGAGGTGCGAACGATGCTGATCTCGGTTTCATAGCCTAGCACGCTCAGCACATCGGAAAGGAATACCTCGAGGCGTGTGCTTCCGCCTGCCGACGGCATCGGATCTGTGATCTGGCAACTCATCAGCGGTTGACGACACAGGTCGGCCGCCTCATCGCATTGCTCGCCCGGCTGACACGGCTGGTCCGCCACGCAACCCAACTGAGGATCGCACGTTTCGAGCCCGTTGCAGAAGAGGCCGTCGTCGCAGGCGGCAGAGTTGTTCGTGTATTCGCACATCCCCATGTTGCAGGCGTCGTCGGTGCAGGGATTCCCGTCGTCGCAGTCGCCGGCGTTCATGCAGCCGGTGGGCGGCAGGAAGGTGACGCTCAGCTTGGGCCGGCTGCCGACGGTGCCGAACTCGCTGGAGTTGAACTGCCAGGAGTCGTCCCCGTTGTTGATCCAGACCCAGCCGTTATTCGTCTGACCGGCGGACCATGCCACCAGGCTCGCCGTGACGTCGATGGAATGCGAGCTGGTCGCGTTGAGGAAGCTGCTCACGTCGGCCGCGGCTTCGCATTCGGTGCCCGGCTGGATGCCGTCGCCATTGACGTTGAAGGTGTTCCAGTTGTTGGTGTCGAGCCAGGCCTGCGTCATGCGATGCAGCGAGGCGCCGGTGAGGCTGGCGTTGGTGATCATGACCGTCAGTGATGCCGACTGGATCGTCGAGCCCAGTGGAATCTGATCGATGTTGTCGCCGAAGATGCTGTCGAAGCGAAGCAGGACCTGGCGATCATCGGCCGCCGCCGGCATCGCACCGTCGCAAACCAGAACCGTCGCCGCGGCGTTGTTGGCCGTCGGACTGCCGGCGTGAATGAAGGTGTCCACCGTCGCGTCGTATCCCGACACGCCGTCCTGGAACATCAACATCACCGGCTGCGACTCGCACTGGCCGTTGCCGGTATTGCATGTCAGCCCCATCGGACAGTTGCTCACGTTCTGGCAGCCGAGCATGGGATCGCAGGAGTCGTCGGTGCAATCAACACCGTCGTCGCAGCTTGTTACGGCGTACTGACAACCGTTGATCGGGTCACACGTATCCTCCGTGCAGGCGTCGCCGTCATCGCAGTTGATCGGCGTGTTCTGACAGATATTGTTCACGCAGGAATCGGTCGTGCAGACGCTGCCGTCGTCGCATTCACCATCGACTTCGCAGCAGCCGATGATGGGCGTGTTATCACAGATTCCACCGTTGCAGACGTCGGACGTACATGGATCCATGTCGTCGCAGTTGATGGGCGTGTTCTCACAGGCGTCATTGACGCAGGCGTCGATCGTGCACGGATCGAGATCGTCACAGTCCCCATCGTTTGCGCAACTGATCGGCAGGAACGTGACAGAAAGGGTCGGCCGATCCACCGGCGTCGCGACGAACTCGCTGGAGCGAACTTGAACGCCGTCGGTGCTTATCGGGAGCACAATCCATCCCAGGTTCGTCGCCGGGGCGGCAAGCCAGGTTGCGAGGCTGCTCGTGACGTCGATATTCTTCGCGCCCAGCGGGCTGCCGGGCATAACGGCGAGGCTGGTGCCCGTATGATCGCCCGCCTGAACACCGGCGGTGCCGCCGAAGTTGTTGTAGGTGGTTGTGGCTTCATCCCAGTTGACGAGCACCTCTCGTAGATCACCGTCATTGCCGGTCGCATTGGCATCGCCGCCGATCGTGTAGGTCAGCGTGGCCGATTGGATGGTTGCGGTCGTCGGAATCTGCCCGGGCCCCGTTCCAAAGATGTTGTCAAAGCGAACAACCATATAGACCGGTCCCGCCGGCGAACCACTAGAGGTATCCCAGCGGATGGTTTCGAGATCGCCATTGATCGCAGTCGGAACCGACTCTTGGAAGTAGGTATCCTGAGTATCGGCGTAACCGTTGAGACCGTTTTGGAAGACCACGGTGATCGGCAGGATTTCGCACTGACCATTGGTTTGATTGCATGTATGCCCTTTCGGACAGTTAATCGGGATGTTCTGACAGCCGAGCATCGGGTCGCAGGAATCGACCGTGCAGGGATTCCCGTCGTCGCAATTGGCGGCGGCGTGTTCGCACCCGGTCAGTGGGTTGCAGGTGTCCGTCGTGCAGGCGTCTCCGTCGCTGCAGTCCGTGGGTGTGTTGGAGCAGACGTTATTGACGCATGCGTCGACGGTGCAGAGACTGCCGTCGTCGCAATCAGCGTCCATGTGGCAACAACCGGGAACAGACGTGTATTCGCAGATGCCGTTGTTACAGAAATCGGTGGTGCAGGGATCGCCGTCGTCGCAATCTCCGTTGTCAATGCAGCCGTTGAGCGGAACCGGGAAACCGAGCCAGCCGATCCTGTCGCCGGATGGGCCCGCCGTGAGGGCCGGCGAACCGGCCTGTAGTTCATAGTTGCAGGTCGTATTGACGAATAACGGGTCGGTGGACAAGTTGCCGGTGCCGCACTCGAGGTGTCCCGCATTCCCGACGATGGTGTAGTCAACATCTCCGCAGCATGTATTCGCGCTGTTGGTCCAGAGGATACAACGCTGAATCGAGGTGCCGGTGCAGCCCTGACCGTTTACGTTGGTGCCCGCCCCCAGGGTGCAATTTGTCAGGATGGCCGGCGCCTGGTTGCAGCGAAGGCCGCCCGGGCCGTTGAAGATGAGACAGTTTGTCATGGTGATGGTGGCCTCGGGGCCATTCACCAACGGGCCGATGCTCACGACCTTGTCGCGGCAGTCGTATAAGAGGCAGTTTTCAACGACCGGCTGGGCGCCCGTGCTGTGATCGATCATGTCATCGCCGCAGTCCGTCAACACGCTTCGGCGAATGATGTATGAGTTGCCCGGGCGATCCAGGTGCAGGATGTCGCCGTCCACGCCGTTCGGCTCAGGCGCGCGACCAATGCGCGTAAACCAGGAGTCTTCGATGAGCAGCGTCAGTCCCGAGCCGAGCCACTCGCCGCCGATGCCGACGCGCGAGAAGAGGCAACGGCGGAATGTGTAAGTGCCGCTGGAGCCGCCCAGGGCGGAAGTTCCCATGCCCGGACAGTCCGCGACGATGCAGTCATTAAACGTGAGTATGTGCGAATTCTCCGCGCGAATAATAGGCGGTCGCGGATGGCTGGAGACGATGCCGTTGCCAGCGCCGGTGAAGAACACAAATGAGTAGGTAGAGTTTCCATTGCCCTGATGGTAGATGCCGCGCCACGATGGACTATTGTTCTGCGCATTCTGCGGAAGGACCATGGCCGAGGGACCATTGGTGGCAAAGAAGTAAATCGGCTCGGCGCGCGAACCCGGTGCGCTGATCTGCCCGCCGCCGGTTGGGATGATTGCCGTGCCGTCGTTGACCGGTCCGGCATCAACCATGATCAAGGTGCCCGGCAGAATGGTCAGCGTGTTGCCGCTATTGACCGTGACGGTGCCCGTCAGATGAATGACGCCGTCACTCGGTCCCCATAACAATCCGGCGCCGGTAAGCGTCCCGGAAAGGTTCCTGAACAGCGCGGGATTATCGCCGTCGAGAACGTTGACGATCTTCGACACGATCATGGGGCCGACGGTGACAGTTATGAGAATATCTCCCGGTGGCGTTCCCGCTCCCTGGTCCAGTGTGATCGAGACACTGCCGACGCCGTTGTAGAAACGAATCGAGTCCGCTGGAGGGGTTCCTCCGCCGGCGCCGCCGTTGAGTGTTTCGAAGATGGTGATCGAGGTCGGGACCGGGCTGCCGTCCGAGAGGCGGGTCGCGGAGACCGTGCCGAGTTGCGTGCACGTTCGCCAGTCAATGTTGCCGGAAGAATCGAGGATGTCCGCGCGGAGCGTCAGCGTCTTGCTGTCGACCATGCGCGTCGGCGCCGTCAGTCGCAGGCCCGGCGTCGCCGGGGGAGGATCGTAGAGAACGGTGCTGGTGATGCTCGCCGTTTCCTGTGCCTGCCGGTCAAACGACTTGACCGTGATCGTGTTCAGGCCCGGATAGAGGTTGTAGTTGTACGACCAGTTGCCCTGGTACACGCTGAAGGTGGCCTGGACTCCATTGACCGTGACGTTGTGGGTGCCGGCCTGATTGAGTTGGCCGCTTAAGGCAAGTATCGGATTCGCGTTTGTATACGGGGAAACTGGGATGCCCGTCAGGGTGAGGGCGTCAATGGTCTCGTTATTGATCGACGTCACTCTGCCCGCGAACCAGTCCTTGAACTGTTGCCTTGTGGCGGGGAGGGCCGCGCTGCCGCCGGACGTGAAGAAAGCCGCATTCGGCATCGTATCGATGCGTGCATTGAAATTGGCGATGGAGAGATTGGTCGCCAGCAGGTCGTTGATGTCCTTGACGTAGATCGGCGCGAAGGCGTTGTGTCGGAGAAAATTGCGAACCGCGGCAATCGTGTTGTTGTTATTACCCGTGCGCCAGATGGTTTCGTAGGCGTCGCGAAAAACGGAATCGGTATCCCAGGTGATGAACTTCGCGTCAGGGCCGTCGACATGCCCAGCCTCGTTCATAAAAAGGTAGTAGTCATCGCCCGTATCGCGATAGATGCCGCCTTCCTTGTTGCTGAGGATGTTGTGAAGGGCGAAGTAGCGGCACCATTCGTCCTCGTCCACCGCCCCAGCCACCGTTGCGACGTAAGAGCCGGCGGGCGTGTTGTTCAAGACGTCGCAGAGATTGATGACGTCCGTGAAATCATCCAGCTCTTCGTTGTTTTCCTTTGAGTAGCCGTTTCTTCCCCACAAATTGACGCGATACGGGCCAGGAGCGGTTCCTCGCCAATCAAAGTTGGCCGTGTTTTCGCCTCGATACAGGTTGCCCGTTGAGCTGGTGCCTCTGTCCGGTACAACGGCGCCGCCTTGAGAATTGAGGAAATCGCCATCGACGCGCTCGATGCAGGCGTAAAGGCCGTTGAATCCGATGGAGCCGATGTTCGTCGTGTCGTAATTGATGCCCGTGAATCGCAGGCGGATGAATTCGCAAACGGATGCCGGCATCCCGGCGTCGCGGAAGATGTCGAAGCCGAGCTTCTGCCGCGTCGGCTGGTTGGCGTTCAAGATGAGCTTGCGAACTGAGAAACCAAGCGGCGTGGGCAATTGGTTGTCGGTGGCGAAGTCGACCGCGTACGACTTGGGGAAGAGCGTGATGCTGCTTTGCCCACGATATCGTTCGGTGACGTTGTAATACACTTTCCCCGTGTCATCGACAAACGTGGCGTCGAACTCGGTCTTGCAAGGATCGAACGCCACCGGACTTGTATTGCAGGACAGCGATTCCTGGGTGCTCTTGTTCGGCCGGGACACGATGATGTGATATACCGGGAAGTCGGTCGGCAGCGTTTCATTCGAGAATTTGCACAGGAGCGTCTGACACAGAACGCAGGTTGGATTCTGATCGGCCTGGCAGCCGACTGCGCTGCACGAACCGTTCGCGGTGGGGTGATTCCGCGGGAATGTGCTCACCGCCGAGCCGTCGTCCGCCGTGATATAGAAGTCGTACTGTTCACCGTTAGCGAGGCCCGTCAGTGTGGCCCCGTAGGTGTCATCGCCCGCTGCGCCGTCGCCGTGCGCCCCGTCATCCAGCATCGGGGTCTGCAGATACGCCCCCGGAGAAACGGCGTCCTGTCGATAGTTGAGCGTCACGTTGGGAGGAGACATTCCGTCATCGAGGACCAGGGCCGTCACCGTCACCGGCGTACTCGGCGCGGGAATCGAGGGGGTGTGCATCGGAGAAATAATGATGGGGGCGGGCGCGGCATTGAAAACGCTGTTCTGAGCCCCTGGTGTTCCGTTGATTCCAGATGAAGCGCGCCACGAGGCCGCGTACTGGTTGGGCAGATTCGGATTGATCAGTTCGAGCGACGGACCGCTGCCATCGGGCTGCGACGGCCACGCGCCGCCGTCGCTGTATTCCACTTCGTCCATCAGGTTGCCGAAGCTGTCCCGGATGGCGACGCGCTCGCCGCCGTTGCTCAGTGCACCGGAGGTCCATTGGAGGGCGCCTGCATGGCCCGTGGCAGCCTGAAGCGCGGTCGGGTTCACGGCGATCACCAGATATGACGCCGGATCAAGAAATGTCGCCGGTGCGAAAGTGAACACGACGCCGTCGGAAATCACCCAGCCGCTCAAATCAACCTGGCTGGCCCCGGCGTTGTAGAACTCCACGAACTCCGTGTCCTGCGTCGGATGAAGCACATCGTGCGGATGGTAATTCAGCTCGTTGATCACGATGCGGATGCCGACCGACAGCGACCAGCCATAGCCGAGGAACGGAACGCCGCCCGGCGACGAAACGATCGAGCCGGATGCGACGTTGATGTCGACATTCCCGGGAATCGGGACCGCGTAACCCGAAAACGTGTAGGGCCCCGCGCCCGAACCGGACACGCTCGTCGCCGGAGAACCATTGACAGTGAGATTGCCCGCGACAACGCCCGACACGGCGGCACTGAAGGTGACGGTCACCGACGGCAGTGCGTCGACGCTGATTAGCGAGGGAGGATCGGTCAGGGTGACCATTGGTCCGCTGGCACAATCGACCCCAGTGTATGAACCGGGACTGCCGACGTCTCCTCCGGTTGATGTCGTGGAAGATTGAATGTCCGCCGGGAACGAAAGGAACCACTCGTGCGGGTTGTTCTGTCCGAGGCCGGCATCGCAGACCCAGCCGCTGGAGTTCTGCGTGCGGATCGTGCCGGGAAAGTCCTGGTCGCCGTATTGAAGGCGGTCAACGAGTGAATTCGAGCCGTCCCAGATGTTCAAGGTGTCGCTCCGCCCCAGGGCTGCATCAATGGCGATGCCACTGATGATCTTGATGCCGGGGTCGAGGTTCCACGCGGTTCGGAAAGTGGCCTCGCCCGCTTCCGTAATGATGACGGACTCTCCGGGGGCGACCGTTCCAAAGCTGGTGAGGTCGATGGTGCCCGGAAGATTGGTGTTGTCGTCAAAGCTGAAGCCGGCCATATCGACGGGGTTCATTCCGATGTTCGTGAGTTCGAGGAACTCGCCATCGAGACCGGCATACATGTACTCAGTGATGCGAATCGGGGCGTTGGACGGCTGGGGACAGGTCACACCTGAACAGAGCGAGGCGTCGCCCTGATAGACGCCGCCGCCGTTTTCGCAATCGGCCTGCGTGACGCCGTCGGCGCAGCTTCCCATGGTGCAGCACGCGCCGGTCGGCCCCGATGGACACGCGACAGACGTAAAGGAGCCGGGACTGCCGACATCCGCGCCGGTCGAGGCGACGGAGCCCTGTGCGTCCGCAACCACGGACAAGACCCAGAGGAATGGATCGTTCGCGCCGAGCCCCTGGGTACAGATCCAGCCGCTCGCGTTCTGCGTGCGGATCGATCCCGAAAATGTCTGATCGCCATAGTCGAGTCGATCGACAAGCGCAGACGAAGCGTCATAGATGAAGATGGAGTCATTTCGGCCCAGACCGGCAACGACACCCGAGCCGTCCAGAATCTTGACCGTCGGCGCGAGGCTCCACGCAGCACGGAAGGTCGCCTCTGCGCTCTCCGTGATCACCACCGACTCGCCTGCCGCAACGCTTCCCAAGGCGCTCAAGCTTAATGAGCCCGGCGTATTCGTGCTGTCGTCCAGGCTCCAGCCGGTCAGGTCGACGGCGCTTCCGCCGAGATTCGTCAACTCAATGAACTCACCGTTGGCGCCCGAATACATGTACTCCGTGATGCGAACCTGCGCCCAGGCCGGTGTGCCGGTAAGCAGGAACAGTGCGATTCCCCAGGCGAGTTGAGATTTTCGGCTGTTGTTCATGGGATCACTTTCAGTGCGCTTCATGCGCGAAAACGTCGAGTAACGCCGGGCGAGAAGTGCCCCAAGATTCTGAGCAACTAACGAATTTCTGAGTCGCGAAAAGCAGGTCGTAAATCTGGCCACTAAATGCGCTGGCCGTACCCGAGACTCTGACCCTATTGTTGCGGTAATTGGCAGGCGCGAGTCTAACTGGATGCTCCTTTCCCCCGGGGCACCAGTCCAACGCCTCCCAGCTCAAAAGCGGATCGCGCCATCCACGTTTTTTTTGCGAATTCTCTGCGGCGAGATCCATGCTAACGAAATGATTATCAGAATTCAATTGATTACCGGCCGCGGGCACATTTAAGCGTCCAGATGATTCCGCGAGCTAAGAAGAGAAACGCACTGTCCTTAGCTAATGTGTCGGGAAGCGTTTTTTCATTGCACAATGCACGATTCCATCGCTAAATCTGTGCTGCCCCTTTTTTTTTGGATTTGCTTGTGGCCGATGATAAGCGTCTCGAATTTGCTCAAAAGCGGGACATTCGCGGCTCCATCCATGGTTGGCGCGTCGTTATGCACGTGAAAGCCGCGATGGCGTTCGCGCATATCTTTAACAACGACGTAATTTGCGTCAGATGACTCGGTGTTGGGTTCTCGATGCTCAAAACTCGAAGCGCGTTCGATGCGCCCGAGTATGACTGAGCGAGGAAAGCAGCATGTGGGAGCAGTTCCTCATGGATCTGCGAGCATGCGGGTTCTTAATTTCTCAACCCGGCCCGGCACGTGCATTGCCTTCGCCGCGACGGATGTTCGTCGGCAACCTACTGACCTGGATGATCGAACCATTCTTTCGGTTGATCACTTGGACCCGAAAGCCAAACCATCATCGCCGGCTTGCGGGAGGGATGCCGACCCCCGAGGCAGCGCAGCGAGCCATCCGTGGGGCTGGGGATGGGTCCCGGCTCCGCGCGATCCTGGGGTCGTGCCGACTCCCCTAACTCACGCCCTGGCCTAAGTCTGCGGCCAATTTCCGAACTCCTGGATCTGGGGAGGTCCCAGAATTGTTAACGTAATCTTGACAATTCGCGGACCCCACCGTTAGAGTGAAATTGCCCAGTCTCCGCAGTTCCCATGCGAGCATTGCGGGGACGGGGGGTTAGCTCAACGGAGCATGGAGGGGATTCACGCCGGTAAAACGTTCTTTCGTGCATCCCTAAGCAAGTTTCGATCCGCTTTTTCGGACTCACTTGGTCAGTGGCACGGAGATTGACTAGGGGGTCCCCTAATTACATCCAGGCGCGTCAGCCGCTTGTCTGGAAAAAGGAGATTCGGGCTTCGAAAAGTGCCCATGGAAATAAGCAAATTGTAAGCTTGGGTAAAGGCTTGGCGGCAAGAGCTGGCCTTTACCCGCGAATTGACCCCGTTTCAAAAAGGGTACACGTCATGCGGGATCGATTTCAATTGCCGCCGAGCGCCAGTTTGGTTCTCGCGGCACTACAGGTAACAGTTGTCGCCGCAGCCGAAGTGCCATGGCCGGCCGAGGCGCTGAGCGCCGCGACCAATCTCACCGCCGTTGAAGGCCCCGGTACCAACGACTTCCATGTCAACATGAGTTCCGCGTTCTGGAATCCGCAGACGCGCCGTCTCTGGGTGTGCAGAAACGGCGGCACCGGCGGTTCCAAATTCTGGGCCCTCCGCGAGGATGGAAACGGAAGCTTCGAGATCGACTATCAAAACGGGCTTCGCGGCGAATGGACCAACTTCGGCGATCTGGAAGCCGTCACCCAGGCCCACTACGGCGAAGCAGCCATCTATCTGCTCCTCGAGGGCGAAGAGCGCATCAAGGAATACTCCATCGCCACCTACGGTACCGCGGTACTTGTCAATAACTGGAACACCTCGCCGCACCTCCCTCTCAACGGCGGGTCCGGGGCGGAGGGGCTTTGCTTCGTGCCGGATTCATTCCTTGCCGCGCAGGGCTTTGTCGATGGCAGCGGCAATCCTTACCTGAGCCAGAACGGCATGGGCGGGCTCATGTTCGTCGCACACCAGAACGGCGGACGGCTCTACGCATTTGATCTCAATCGTTCAAACGGCACTTTCACTTTCGTCGGGGCCTACAAGACGAACTACGGCGAAAGCTGCGAACTGGCCTTCGATCGCTCCGACGGTCGCCTCTACATCCTGCACGGGGCAGATTGGAATCGGATCGAGGTCACCACGCTTGGCTCCACACAGGTCTCTGGGGAGCGCAAGCTCAATGAGATTCTCACCTACGGCCGGCCCGCCGGAAGCCCTTCAAGCTGGAATCTTGAGGGCTTCGCCATTATGTCGAACACCGACTGTAACTCTGATCAGCGAAGCGTCTTTTTGACCATCGATGACGGCGGTGCGAACTCTCTACTCTGGTACAAGCAATTTCCCTGCACCTGCGGCTCGGGCGACGACGACGGCGACGGCGTGCTCAATTGCACCGATACCTGTCCCGGGACGGCCGCAAGCCAGCCCGTCGACACGAATGGTTGCTCCTGTTCGCAGAACGGCCAGCAGGCTCCCGCAATCTCGACGCACCCGGCTCCGGTCACCGCATGCGTTGGAAGCTCCGCTCAGTTCTGCGTGACGGCCACCGGTACGCCCCCCCTGAGTTATCAGTGGCGCAGAAACGGCGTCGACATCAGCGGGGCCACGGCGTCCTGCTACTCCGCTACGCTGGCCGGCGCTTACACCTGCACCGTGACCAACAATTGCGGATCCGTCCTGAGTAATTCCGCGTCCCTTTCCCATAACGCTGTGCCATCGGTCACCGGTCACCCTTCCGCAGCCACGATTTGCAACGGCCAGACCAATCAATTCTGCGTCACCGCGACCGGCGCGGCCCCCCTGACCTATCAGTGGCAGAAGGACGGCGCCAACGTCTCGGGCGCGAACAGTTCCTGTTATACGGCTTCGTCAGCAGGTTCGTACCGCTGCGTCGTCACCAACTCGTGCGGCTCCGCCACCAGCAATGCAGCCGGTTTGACGGTCAACGACGTCCCCACCGTCGCCACTCAGCCCGTCGCGGCAACGATCTGCTCGGGACAATCCAACCAGTTCTGCGTCGTCGCTTCCGGCGTCGGCCCGTTCACGTATCAGTGGCAGAAGAACGGCGTCAACATCGTCGGTGCCACGTCGTCTTGCTACTCGGCGACGGTCGCAGGTTCCTATCGGTGCATCATCCTGAATGCCTGTGGTTCGCGGGCCAGCAACAGCGTCGCTCTGACGGTCAACACCGGCGTTGCCGTGACCTCGCATCCGACTTCAGGCTCGGTCTGCACCGGCCAGACGCGGCAGTTTTGCATAACCGCGACCGGCGGCGGCACGCTTACCTACCAGTGGCAGAAGGACGGTGCGGATGTCGCCGGCGCCACCGCATCCTGTTACGACGCAGGCCTGGCCGGCTCGTACCGATGCGTGGTCAGCAACGGCTGCAGCAGCGCCACGAGCAACAGTGCGACCCTGACGGTCAATGTCGCACCCGCGATCACTTCACACCCCATCTCGGGCAGTGTCTGCTCGGGCAACTCTCTGCAATTCTGCGTCGTGGCAACGGGCGCGACGCCGCTCAGTTACCAGTGGCAGAAGGACAACGTCAACATCGGCGGCGCGACTTCCAGTTGCTATTCGACCTCCACGCAGGGGGCCTACCGATGCGTCGTCACCAACGCCTGCGGCTCGGCAACCAGTAACGCGGCGCTTCTGACTCTTCAGTTTTCGATGACCTGGTACCGCGATGCGGACAACGACGGCTTTGGCAATCCGCTTGACTTTCAGCTTGGCTGCTCGCAGCCGGCCGGTTACGTCTCCAACAATCTCGACTGCAATGATGCCAGCGCCGCCTACAACCCGAATGCCGTCGATGTTTGCGGACAGGACCGCAATTGCGACGGCATCGCACCGAGCGCCGCCCTCTGGTATCGCGACTTCGATGGCGACGGTTTTGGAAACCCCCTGAACCTGATCTCTTCATGTACGCAGCCGGCCGGATTTGTGAGCAACTTCCTGGATTGCGACGACGGTCAGGCCGCCGTGAACCCCAATGCCGTCGAAGTCTGCGACGGAATCGACAACGATTGCAACGGACTGATTGACGAACTCGGTGACAGCGATGGTGACGGCGTTTTGGATTGCCTCGACGCATGTCCCGGCACGCTGACCGGCGCCGCGGTGGACGCCAACGGTTGCTCCTGTCAGCAGCTCACGCCCGGTGACTCCGACAACGACGGGATCGGCGACTGCGTGGACCTGTGCCCCAATACGCCCGCCGGTAACGCCGTCGATAACACCGGCTGTGCTTGCGCACAGATCGTCCCGATCGTAGACTTGGATCGTGACCGCGTCCCCGATTGTGCGGACGCTTGCCCGAACACCCCTCTGGGTTCTGTGGTGAATGAGTCCGGCTGCTCCTGCCTGCAAATCAACCCGAATGCAGATGCTGACAGTGACGGCGTGCCGGATTGTCTTGACCAGTGTCCGGGCTCGCTGCTGGGGTCCACGGTCAACGAGTTCGGTTGCCCCTTTGCGGATTCCCCGGTCAATCCGGAGCGGGTGGGACCTGGCACGGATTCTGGCGTCAGATCGACCGACCCACTGATCGGCAGCGGTGCGTGCGGGGCGGGATCATCCGCAACGGCCACGCTTGGACTCGTTCCGCTTATGGCCTTCGGCTACCGACGACGGCGACCCGGGCGCATGGTTAGGAAGACGAGATAATCGCCGCATGGCGCATCGTAACGGTTGGAAGTTCGTAGCCCGCTGAGGGGCGGGTACGCACTTTGAGCCGGTGCGGCTCAACGGGATGTCTGGAAATCGGGTGCGGGTAGTCGGGCGTCGATGGGCTCAGACACCAGCTCGTGGCACGTCTCAAACCAGCGACATGCACGATCGCAGCTTGCCGAGTGCGACCCGAAGCACATCGAGAAACCCTGTTGCCGCTGCGACTCCCAGATGAGGTTGAAGTCCGGCATCCACCCCGTCCGGATGGCCATGCGAAATGCCTTTTCCCGAACGAGATGACTGGGAGAAATGAAGGGCACACCCATTCGAATTGGATTTGCGGCCGGCTTGATCGCGTCCGTCTTGGAGGGTGGACGAAGTTCGTCAATGACCATCCGTGGTGCCCTTCACGTCAGCGTCCTGTGTCCGTCCGTGGCAAGGTCGCCTCGCCCGGCCTGGAGCTATCGGCACGAGGCATGGGCGGCTGAAGTAAGTAAAGTCACGCCGGGTGCGGGACGGACGGTTTCGGATGCGAACGTCATGGCAAAACAAGGGAACTGTGGGACATCCGTCGCGCAGCCTCCTTGACAGGCAGAGCATAGGGACAAATCCCGCGCATGATCGGCCGACCGCGTGAGCCGTGCGCCGGGCCGCCGTTTGGCACAAGTGCCAACGCTTCATGAAATCCACGTATTCGTCTCTTCGACCACCCCGATTCTCAGCCCGGGCAGTCCCCTCGGTCGCAACTGGCTCGATTTTCCCTGGTACTGAATTCAAGCCTTCTGCGCCATCGCCCGGCAACGGGTGGATTCATCGTCCCCGCGGTGAGTGTCGCCCGTGTGACACCTACGGCGCGGGCTCGGTTCGTCACGGCGCCCGGCCCCCGGATACGGTGTCTGCACGGAATAGGGGGGGAATGTCGCCCGTGCATTCGCCCGGAAGGCGTCAACTGCCGGGATGCGGTATAATGCCCCGCTGTCGAAAGGACGTGTGACATGAGCTTTGAAGAACGGGGCGATGCGGTGGTGGCGGCGCTGGATGCCGAGGAGCTGAAGTTGATCTATCGGGTGCTGCATCAGCACCTGGCGGAACATCCGGAACTGATGGACACAGATTTCCTCATCGAGCTGCAAAACTACCTTCAACGACAGGCGAAGGCCGCCGGTGTGGACATCAGCGACCACGGGGCCTGGGATCACTGGATTGGTAACGAAAATGCGACGCCGTGCGATGTGCGATTGGGACGGCGACGACGGATCGATCCGGAGTCGTGACTCGACGCGCTCTCCTTGCTACTGTGCGGGCGGCGTACGGATGATTTCAAATGAAACGGGAGGTCGGTCGTGATGAAGACGAGCCTAAACATCAGTGCATGGGTGCTGGCATGGACCGTGGCGAACATGGCGGCCGCCGCGCCGCCCAAGACGCCCGGCCGGGCCGACTTCTGGCCGCAGTGGCGGGGGCCCAACGGAACCGGCGTTGCATTGAGAGCGAATCCGCCCACCGAGTGGTCGGAGGAAAAGAACATCCGCTGGAAGGTGCCGATGACCGGGCGAAGTCACGCCACGCCGATCGTCTGGGGCGATCGGGTCTTCATCGTGACGGCGGTCGAATCAGATCGTACTCCGGCCGAAGCAGGCGCATATGTTCAGCCCGGCGATCGTGATGGACGGCAAGGCCAACCAGGCCGCCGGCGCGGGGGCTTCGGCATGCGCAACGCAAAGCCGACCAAGGCCTATCAGTTCCAGGTGATGGCCCTCGATCGCAAGACCGGCAAGACAATCTGGAACACGACCGTCCACGAAGAGGTTCCTCACGAGGCGGGCCACCCGGATGCGTCGCAGGCGTCCGCTTCGCCGGTGACCGACGGAGAGCACGTCTACGCCTTCTTCGGATCCTACGGGCTTTACTGCCTGGACATGAAGGGCAAGGTGAAGTGGGAAAAAGATTTCGGCGACATGAAGACGCGCAACGAGTTCGGCGAGGGCAGTTCACCGGCCCTTTACGGCGACACGATCATTGTTAATTGGGATCACGAAGGAGACGACTTCATCGTGGCCCTGGATAAGAAGACCGGCAAGGAATTATGGCGCCGGGACCGCGATGAGCCGACGACATGGTCCACGCCCATCGTCTTCCGGGCCAACGGCAAGCCGCAGGTCGTCGTCTCCGCGACCAACGCGATTCAGGCGTACGACCTCAAGACCGGCAAGGACATCTGGAGCTGTCGCGGGATGACCGCCAACACCATCCCCACCCCCATGATCGGCAACGGCCTGCTCTACTGCATTTCGGGTTTTCGCGGCGCAGCGCTCCTGGCCATTCGCTATGGGGCCGCCAAGGGCGACATCACCGATTCCGGCACTGTGGCATGGCGATACGACAAGGATACGCCGTATGTGCCCTCGGCGCTCCTTTACAAGGACGTGCTCTATTTTCTCGACAACAACCGACCGATTCTGACCTGCCTCGATGCCAAGAAGGGCGAGCCGCTCGCCGAGAAGATGCGAATTGAAGGCCCGGACATGATCTACGCCTCGCTCGTCGGGGCGGCCAACAAGGTCTACATCGCCGGTCGAAATGGAAAGACGACGGTGATCAAGCACGGCGGTGAGTTTGAGGTGCTGGCCACGAATGTGCTGGATGACGGCTTCGAAGCGTCCCCGGCCATCGCCGGCGACGAAATCTTCCTGCGCGGGCGAAAGAACCTCTACTGCATCGCCGAGGACTAGTACTCCGTCATGTTTCAATTTGCGGGTAAAGCCGATGGAGCTTCACGCGGGCATCATCGGTGGTGAACTGCCAGTTGATTCGTTTGGATCGATGGTTCCGATTTGATTCCCATGCCTTCAC
>WBZR01001323.1_pt1 | contig 31512 bp, 19 predicted proteins | sample 5204231 | NCBI WGS metagenome assembly WBZR01 (sample SAMN12412403, study PRJNA552823) | activated sludge metagenome | isolation source: activated sludge from anammox sidestream of wastewater treatment plant... | place: USA: Virginia | collected 2017-08 | reverse complement strand
TCACACTGCCCGAGGTAATAATCAAGCGCTTCCTTCATTTCTGACTCTTGTTTGGTGGCTTTGTTAAAACTTCTGGTGTAAAGATAATGTACCACAATACCCGACAAATTATTGTCTTCCCATTTCGCTTTGCCTCCGGTTACGAGTCCTTTCAAACGTCTATATTCAGCAAGGAATCTTGAATCTATGAATTTAATTCCTTTATTTATCAATTGATTGTACTCATCTGTCGAAGGTATCACTTTAAGTCTATTTAGATGTTCGAATCCCGCAATGATGTGTTGGGTAATGAACCAGTCGGACTCATAGCCCGGAAACCACCCGAATCCGCCGTCTTGCCTCTGTCGTTTCAGAAGTTTTTCAATGTCCGATTTTGTAGCATTCTGTATTCTGTTCAGATCGAACAACAGGCTTATGTTGCGCATCTGCTCTTCTTCACTCATGGCATTATTTACCCAAGGAGTTTCGTTCAGTATTAGATTTTTCAAATCTTGGTTTTTTGACAGATTTGACTCAAGGCCACCCTTGTCTTTCCATTGGTCGTAATATTCTTTTATCTTAGGATTTTTGTTTGCAACATACGAAGCAAGGACATTGGCATAAATTCGACTAAAAATCTGCTCCGAACAATCAAACGGATACTCGCTTAAATAAGGAAGTGCCTTAACTGCATACCAAGCCGGATTAGCGGTAAATTCAAGCGTAAACCCAACATGTTTCAAGGTAGAAGAATTATTTTCTTCCAGGGATTTGAGTGTGAATGTCTTTTTCTGACCGCCTCTCACAGGCAATGGAAGTGTTTCTGTTACCAACATTTTGTCGCTCAGTACAGGCAATACCGAAGCTTCACCGTCTGAAATATTCTGGGCAATGGCTGTCACTTTATATTCTACAGGGTTAATCCAATCTGCAGGCACTTTAACTTCCCACTCTGTGGCTACATTTTGCTTTGAATGTACGGTGAATGTATTTTCAGCTTTTTCGCAGAAAAATTTTGTAATATCCTGTCCGTTGATGGCATCAAGTAGCTGTATGCGGGACTGACCGGAAAGAGTTTTGTCGCCTGTGTTAGAAATTCTTGCGGACAATGTAACAAGATCACCCTGCCGCAGGAATCTTGGCATGTTGGCTTGTATCATCAGGTCTTTTTGTGTAATAACAGAGCGCGAGTCAAAAACATAAGCAAGCTCCTTAGTGTGTGCAAAAAGCAAAAGCTTCCACCTGGTAAGCGCCTCATTCATTTTGAAATCGATGATATAGTTACCTTCTGCATCCGTATTTACAGAAGGGAAAAAGAATACAGTCTCTTTGAGATTCTGTCTTATTGTCACCTCTGGAGTTGATTTTTGGGGTTCGGCCAAAGAAGGAGTAACACCTGAATTATCCGCATTTATTTCGCCTGAAGGTGCTGGTGCAGATTTGGCCATTGCTTTCATTTTATAGTCTCCCTCTCGCCCGGCCGGACTCGGACGCGAATCAACACCACCATCCTTATCTGATTCCATTGTTTCCCTAGGGCTCATTGATAATAATGGCTGTCTGTTATAATAGCGCATATTATTGTCGGCAAGTGAAGGATAAAATCCGTACAGATTTAATGACGGATATGAAAATTCAATAAAATCGACGTTGTAGTATTCTGTCCATGCAGCATTTTGTAATGCTGAAAAACCAAAGGCATCATAACGACTCCTCGAATAGTTATTGCTTGAGAAAAACATACCTGCCCAAGTGTGTAACTTGAACATATCAAGCGAGGCGTCATACATAGTGGCAGCAAGTTCTGCAACTACTTTATCCTTCTTCTCTCCACTTATTTTAATCTTCCACGATTCATTTTGTCCGGGTAGCAATTTATCTCTGAAACTAAGGTACTCAATGTTAAGTTGCTTGTTTGAAAAAGGAACATTTACTATACACAAGCCTTCGAAGTGTCTGTTGTTGTAATTATAGTAAAACCTAACTGAAAAGTTGCCCCTGTCGATTTCTGTTACCGGAATTTTAATTTTCTCAACATCCTTTACCTGAAGCCAGTAGGCTTCGGTCACTTTCTTTCCCTTGGTTATTTCCACCCAAACAGGGTATTTGATGCCCGGGCTTGAGAGTATAATAACAGCTTCTTCCCCCGGCTGGTAACTTTCCTTTTCGGTTTTGATGGAAAGGCCGTATGTTGTAAAATTCTCTGTTGATTTATCAGATAGTAGCTTGAAGAATTTTCTAGACACAACAGGGTTGCCGACATAATCTTTTACTTCAACCTCGATTTGATATTGTCCCGGCTTCCATTTATCGATATCCAAATCTAATGTAAGAGTAGAATCAAATTGCTGCTGCAAAACTGTTGTTTCTTTTGGCCAAAAATCAGGAGTTCCTTCTGTACCATAAGCAAAATCGTAGAAAGCTTTTCTGTACTCATATTCAGGTATTACCTGTTCAAGAGGTTGTTGCCAGTATTTTGACTTAATCAAGAATCCCGGTGCCGTCAATTTGTAAATACGGATGGTTGCAGGCGATTTAACCTGTTTGCCATTCAGATTTTTCATCACAATTGAAGCATCCAATTTCTCTCTTGGCTTGTATTCATCTTTCACATTCAACTCTACATCTACTCCAACATAACCTGCAGATAAGCTGGTAGTTGCTGTACGGGTCTCACCTGCCTGATCGGTAATATCGGCAATGATTTCGAATGTGTAACGCGGCTTCGAGGATTGATTGTCTGCATCATCCGGTATGAGCGGAAAACGGAATGCGAACACACCATTATCACCTGTATTTCCTGTTCCCTGGAAAATTTCCTGAGAAGACACGTTGTAAGGCATATACCTAAACACCGGCCAGAAAGGGAAAGCTGTTTTGCGTACAATGCGGTAAACGACATTAGCATTGGTAATCAGGTTCCCCGCAAAAGCTTGAGCCTTGACCTTCATCGTCACTTGGTCATTCAGCCTGTATTCGCCTTCGACATCTTCAAAATTAACCTCGAAAGTAGGTCGTTTGTATTCTTCAACAGAAATCCATTGTACTCCACCTTCATCTGACACAAGACTCATCTGCCCAAATAGACCTGAAGTCGGAGCTGTAAAACTACCGTCGAATGAACCAAACTCGTTGGTCGTAAATATTTTTTCATCTATTTTTTGTGAATTGGCATTTCTAAATTGAACCTTAATCTTTTTCCCAGCTAGTACATTAGAACGGCCATCCATGACACTTAACACAAGACCTTTGAAATAAATAGTTTGCCCCGGGCGATAAATAGCTCTGTCGGTATAAAAGTTTGTTTTGATAAAAGACTCAGAAACTCCTGGTTCTCTGTAGTTTGTTATTGATTTTCTAACTTTTGCATAATCTTTCTTTGAGTATGCTTCTATCAGAATACTGCTGTTGTATTCACCTGCTTTCAACGCAATCTTGCTATGCACAAAACCATCTTTGTCCGTTTTAATGTTATCGTATAGTATAGTGCTTTTCTCAACCCACTCATTTTTCACATATTCGCTTTTTAGCTCTGTTATCCTTATTATTACATCTTTCAATGGCTGTCCGGTATTACGGTCGGTGACCATTATATCAGTGGTAGGTGACGAATTGCCGGTCGTGATAGTAAGATTACTCACATCAAACCTGGAGTAATAAGCAGCATTTGAATGGTTGTTAGTGAATTGGGAATTAGAACCAAACAGCAGGATATACGATCCGAAATCAAGCGAAGGAACCATAAATTCGACTGAATTTTCGCGGAAATCGCCGCGGTTGGGAAGATCATAATGACCAGACTCTAGTACCTTTAACTTACTCAAATACTGAACAATGCTGTCACGGTTTCCGTATTGTTCCATTTTTTTCAATACTTCATCAATCTCATTATTCGTTTTTATCACGCTGTAATACAGATGCTTGGATTGATTATAATTAAGTAAAACAAGAAGTGGCTTTCCGGCAGTATAAATCTCCTCGTTGGTGACATTAAGTCTGAGTTGTGTCAGCGTATTTAAGATATTCTTGCATTCATCCGTGCCTGACAATTTGCCATATTTGTTGACACATTCTGTAGCAAGATCGAATGCAGTTTTGTAATCCCATTTCTTGAGTTCCGATGTACCGTCCCATTCTGCTGCTGAAGTCATATAACTCATTGCAAGACGTGCATAGAAATTGGCTATCAGCCTTGAATCTTTATGTTGCTCAATTAATTGGCTGAGACGCTCTCTGTAAAAAGCAGATTTATTTTTTAAGGTGCTGTTGTTGTTGACAAATTCGAGTCTGGCCAGGTCAGCATCCAACCATGCATCTTTAGTTGTATCCGTTTCGTGAAATAACAACCATTGCTGGAGTAGGCTGACAATCCTATAATCGGGGCTTATTGTATCGTGTGTCGCGAACTCGTATCGCACAAACTGGTTAGCCGGTAAAAAGAGGGCATCATCATTCAGTCTGAATGGGTTAACAGGCTTGTGTAGGTTATTCCGGGTATTCGTAAAATGTTCAACTGCCCTTGCCACAAGTACATCAAACAGGAAAGGTCTTCGTGTATCCGAATTTTGACCAGGTGTCAATAGATCAGAATATTTTCCAACTTGAATCTTCAAAAATTCAGGATGGCTTACAGACTCAAGATATAGTTCTGCAGCTATCATTTCAAAATCTTTCTCTGACCAGGTAGCCATGTCGCTCTTTTCAAATGCTTCCGTAGTGGTACGCCCGTGGATGAGCCAACGATTACCCTCGAGATAATTCCAGATCATCTCTGCCAATACTGACTGAAGTACAGCCTTATGTGCACCGCTTGCCTGCTCGATGTTTTGCAACCAGACAGGCAGTAGTGTATCTTTTGTTGACTCAGATACTCTTGCTGTGGCATTTGACCAGTAAATCAAGGCTTTAATCTGTTCTGGTTCATTTTTTTCGTCAGAGGCCGTTTTCCAGATTTCATTTATTTTTTCCAGAGCTGATTTGGGTAAATTATTCTGGTTCAAAAGTTTATCTACCTCTTTAAAGGCCTCCGAGTAATAAGGTTTGATGTTCATATCATTTTGAGTATATAAGAATTGAGAAATTCCAAACAAGCAAATAAATAGACACACAATACGTGAGAAGAAATACTTCATCTTTTTCATAAATAGCAGATTGTTTGTAATAATGATGCAAGATAGGCACTCAGAGTTGGATGTTGTAAAAGAATTCTATTATTTCCACAAAATATTCGACCATTAAAATTGCATGAAACGGTTGAGAAACATTATATTTGTACCAGTCATCCATGAAGTGTATTGATGTTTCCTAATGAAAATCTCTATACCGTGTTTAAAGCAAAATTGATAGAAAACCATCAGTATTACACGCACCGAAGGATTCGTACATTGTTCGGGTTGTTTTCAGGTGCAGTCATTCTGACAGTCATCTTTCAGACAGCATATAGAATACCTATCTGGGGAATACTTACGCTGCTTGCAATTTTCATTATTTATGAATATTTTAAATTCAAAAATTATAGAAAAACCTTGTCACTCATAGGCAATTCTACCATTGAAATCTCTCCGGATGAAGTAATCATCACAGGAAAAGATAAGAAAGATGTCGAAAAGTTCAACCTCAGAGAGATAAGTGAAATATGTATAAAGGATAAATATGGGTTTCCTGATGAAAATTTGACTGATATTGCCAGAGAAATAGCCGGCAAAACTTTACAGAATTACCTCATATTCAAATCAGAAAAAGCTAACAGAAGGTTCGACTTCGAGTTCGATTCATACTATATGATCAAACAGTTTAACAATCTGATCGAACAATGGAAAAAGCAGGGCAAACGTGTAGTAGTTGTTACCTCTTGAGAAATAAAAACAGATTTCAAAAATTTAAAATCACGTCAGCATCCTCTTGATGTCCACAGTTTTTATCAGTGGTTTGTTTTCTTCTATATGGTTGAGCAGATGTAGGGAGAAATACGGTGCCAGCGACATTCCTTTTGTACCAAGCCCATTCATAATCCAGAAGGCATCAATCTCCGGATGCCGGCCAATATATGGTCTTCGGTCAACCGAACAAGCACGCATACCTGCCGAATGGCTGATTATCTCGTATTCGAATTTCGACATTTGATCGAAACGTTTCAATATTCGGTTGTAATTAGCCTTTGAAGGCAACTCAGATTTGCTGTCCCATTCGTAGTTAGATCCAATCCAGAATGTATCGCCTTCAGGAATGATGCCGGATGTTCCTTTAATCATTTCATTCAATGAATAGTCTCTTGATTTGATGTGCAGCACTTCACCTTTGGCATTTTTATAAGGCAGGAAATCAAAAAACCTCGTACTCAATCCATTATGCCCGTCAGCAAATATTAGCTTTGAGTAGTTTACATCTCTATACCGGACGCCTTCATTTTCTACAAACACTTCTTCCGGTGAAATTCTTGCCTTGATGAGCAATTGCTTATTGGTTAAGAATTTTTCCCAGCTCTTGAGTAGCTGCTTGATATTGACGACCAGTGCATTTTTTATTTTACCAACAGAGCGATAGTCATTAAAATGCTTTCTATATCGTTCCGAATCATTTTCGTAACCAAGGTATTCAGGCAGATCATCCATTTTGCTAAGCCAAAGATTTTCCTCTTCCACATCTGAGAGAAGTTTGGTTATTTCCCGACTGGTGATGAAATTTTCGCCCAATAATTCACCTATACCACCATAGGTAAGTCTTGCAGTTGTCATCAGTTCGTCTATCATCCATGATTTTACGATACGCCTGCCGGTGACCGGATTAATAACACCTGCCGAAATGTAGGATGATGAAATGCTGTTGTCATCACTTGCTACGTGACAGGTTTTGCCTCTCTGCAAAATATTGTAGGAAAGTGTAGTACCCGCAATGCCCTGCCCTATTATCAGATAATCAATTTTTTCCATTAGTTAATCCATATTCGGTTTTGATTTTTGCAGGCAATTTTGACACTACAAGATCGTATGAATGATCGGTTAATTCCAGAATGAGTTTGTCTGGAACGTCCTCGTTACCGTTGACAGTATTCCAATGTTGTTTGTTCATGTGGTAGCCTGGTTGTATACCCGAGTATTTATCACGGAGTTCGAGTGCATATTCAGGATCGCATTTCAGATTTACCGAAAAAGACGCAGTATCAAGGCTGTTTAATGCAAACATTTTCCCACATACCTTAAATACCAAATTATCCGGCCCGAAAGGCATTTCTTCGCTTACACCGGCTTTTTTTAGACAATATTCTCTGAAAGACTCGACATCCATATCAATGTGTGTAAAATGCTGATGGTAAAAGATTCGTAACCAATTTCATTCAGCAACAAAAATACATCTTCCAAAGAGGATTTGGCTGAATTTGCAAAAATAGTATTTTGGAAAGTAAAAAATTATTAGTTTTGCATCCGTTTTTGATGAATTTTCTTACTCCAATGGTCCCGTAGTTCAACGGATAGAATAGGAGTTTCCTAAACTCTAGATCCAGGTTCGATTCCTGGCGGGACTACCAGATTTTCCTTCAGAGAGCTTCAGACTGCTTTTGCCTTTTTTATAAAAATGATATTTGGTTTTATGAAAATATTTGACAATATCCTGATGACAACCAGCGCCAATAATAATTTCAAAGTGTAGTCTTGGATTACATCAATATATGCCTTGTCAATCAGCTCAAACAATGCTATAATATTCATACCAATCATTACAAATAGCAAAAACCAAGTGGCTGGTTTAAATATTTTGCCTTTCGACGAACTTACCTGCAGCATTTGGTAATCGGGCTTTTCATCGACCTTGAACGGCTTACCCAGGGCACCAAATTTCTGTGATTTTATAGTAATTTCAGCTCCGTATGGTACAGGGACAGGATTACCCGGACCTAGGCTTATATTTTCAGAAACCTGGTCTCCATACTTTACATCCATCTGCAAAACACTAAAAAAACCTTCTATATAGGCATCAGTTTGTAGCAAAATGTGATCATTCTGGTAAGGTTTGAATTTTTCAAGGAGTTTGGCTCGGCTCTTTTTTGTTACAAAGTAAACAATAGCCAGAAATAGCAATACAAAAAACAAGAATAGCAACAGGTTGGAGTCCATAGCAAAATGGTTTTAAAAAAAAAATCAAATTAATCATTTACATTGTTCTTGCAAGACTTTTTCAGCAGAAGTGCTGCCCAATTCCTTTGCACGATGGAGATCTTCACATCCGCCTGATTTGTCTCCTAACACCAGTTTCGTAAGGCCTCGGTTGGTATAAGCTAGGCCAAAATCAGGCTTTAGTTCTATTGCTTTATTAAAATCTTGCAGTGCTGCCTGCAGATCTTTTGATTGTGCTTTGGCGATTCCTCTGCCGCTGTAAAAACTTGGTTCGTTTGCTGTGAGTTTTATAGCTTCATTATAGTCGGCAATAGCTTTGTCATATTGTTTAAGGTCGCTATAAGCTGATGCTCTGCTAAAATAGAGTTTAGGTTCATGTTGGTTCAGTTTTATAGCCATAGAATAATCATGCACTGCCTCATCGAATTTCCTCTGTGTGGCAAAAGCAAGTGCGCGGTTGCTGTATGCCATAGCATTTTCAGGATCCATTTCTATTGATTTTGAAAAATCTTGTATGGCCTCCGGCAATCTACCCATCTCAACCAAAGCAGCAGCACGGTTATTGTAGAGGCGTGGGTTATCAGGGTTGGTTTTAATTGCCTTATCGTAGTCTACTAGTGCAGCTTTGTAATCACCGAGTTTAGCTTTTGTGTTACCTGAACTTTTTAGTTGATCTTCTGTTACACCTTCTTGACCACAAGCACAAAACAAGTATAATATTACAGCATAAAGCATAGTTGTACGAGTACTCAATTTCAGATTCATGATTTGAGAATCAATAGGTTAAGGATTATTTCATCAATCCAAAAATTTTTGCATATTTAAGCATTTCGCCCTGGTTGCTTAATTTTAGCTTACCCATCATTATGGCCATGAGTGGATTAAGTGTACCGTTGATGACGCCCATAAAATTGTCATTATTCGTTTTTACCACGCATTTGGCTTCACCTATTAAACCTTCCTGAACTTCTGTTTTTCCATCTTTGATGGTTACAGTGTATTGTCCGCCTCCTTCACCTTCTACATCGAAGTGGAATGTAGTTTCTTTATCGGCGATGGCATCTTGGTTAACTCTTGAAGGTAGTGAGTGTATGAATTCTTTGGCTGTCATGTAGAAATTCTATTTTTTTATGTAAAAATTGTTTTTGTCTAGTTCAAATTTGAATGCATCATGAAAAAAAAATCAATAATGCATACAACAAATGAACTGCTAAGCAAAATTATTATTTATTTTGAGCTTATTAATATAAAAATGTACAAATATGAGAATTGTTTTCATGGGTACTCCCGATTTTGCAGTGGCATCGCTTGATATTTTGGTACAAAACGGATACGACATAGCTGCCGTCATCACTGCTCCTGACCGATTGGGTGGTCGTGGTATGAAACAAATCATAGAATCGCCGGTAAAAAAATATGCAGTAGAGCATAACATCAGGATTCTTCAGCCGGAAAAACTTAGGAATGAAGATTTTCTCAAAGAGTTGAAAGAATTAAATGCTGAACTTCAGATAGTAGTTGCATTCAGGATGTTACCGGAAGTAGTCTGGAACATGCCTCCATTAGGCACATTCAATCTGCATGCTTCACTGTTACCCAAATATCGTGGTGCTGCTCCTATCAACTGGGCTATAATCAATGGAGAAAAAACAACCGGTTGTACAACTTTTTTTCTTACACATGAGATTGATACCGGTAATATTCTCCTCCAAAACGAAATAAGCATTGACGAACAAGACACAGCAGGCAGTTTGCATGACAAACTGATGACAACCGGAGCCAATCTCGTTCTTCAGACCGTTCGTGGCATCGAATCACAATCTATTACGCCCTTTCCGCAAACAGGAGAACCAAGCCTTGCACCCAAAATATTTCACGATACATGTCGCATAGACTGGAACACATCGGTTGATAAGGCTTACGATTTTATTAGAGGATTGTCGCCCTACCCGGGAGCGTGGACCACAGTCAATGGTGTACAGCTAAAGATTTACGAAACAAAAAAACACAAATCAGCTAGCGTAGAAACTGCCGGCAAATACGAATTTTTAGATAAAAAGGTACTACGGATGTATTGCAATAATGGCTATCTGGAAATAATATCTGTACAAGCTGAAGGAAAGCGAAGGATGAGTATAACCGAGTATCTCAACGGATTACAATTGTAAGCTATGATTGTGGTACAAGCTTGATAAGCGCCTCAAACATATATTTGACCACCTTAGCCGGATCAACTGCCGGAATACTATGTTCTAACTTTTCCTGTTCGACACTTGGCAACGCCAACCGAGCAGATTGTTTTGACTCAGAATTGAGAAAAACCATTGCTGACATACTCATCAATAAGCCTACTATCAAAACTAAAACCGAATTCTTCTTTAATTTCATAAAGAAAGTTTTGTCAAATTTATATCAAAAACCAATAAGTCACAAATCTATAAGCTTTTTAACAATTTTTTAAGAAAAATAATTCCACAACAAGATAAAATTATTTTCAACCCAGATAACTCAGAATAATACCGGTAGCCACCGCCAGATTGAGTGACTCTGCATTTCCAGTTTTGTGCTTTGGTATGGTCAGCCTTTTGTCGGCAAGTCCTATCAATTCTGCAGGTAAGCCGTGCGATTCGCTGCCAAACATAATGATTCCCTTTTCAATTTTTTTTGAACCATAAACAGAATCACCCGACATAGTAGTCGCAATGATCTCGGTGTGCCCTTTCAACTGCATCAATTCTTGAGTATGAATGGGATGGTAGCCAATACGAAAAACCGAACCCATAGAGGATTGTACCAGTTTGGGGTTGTATTTATAAACACTCTCATCTGACACAAACACATCCTTATAACCAAACCAGTCTGCTATGCGAAGAATGGTACCTGCATTGCCCGGATCTTTGAGGTCATGAAAATACAGTACAGTTTTATTGACAGATTCACGTAAGGACGCTGATGTAAAATCTGTTTGGCATACTGCCAAAACCTCCTGTGGTGTTACCAAAGTTGACACCTGGCTTATTTGTTTGGCGGTAGCATATTCTACAGAAATATTTGGCGGTATAAGTATGTTTTTGTTATTGTCAAACCATGCTTCTGTACAGATAATTTTGATGGTTTTAGGAGATGATTTTATGGCTTCCTCCACCAGTTTTTCACCTTCAGCCAAGAATAAATTGTGTTCCTGAGAATATTTCTTAAGATGAAGACTGCGCAATATAGAAACCGTATGTTTTGAAAGCATGATATAACTATAAGTATTTTAATATTATCTTTATGCCGGAAAGAAACAGATTACCGAAAATTGAGTTTGTTGCAAAAATATATAAAAATTGCCGGTTGGCTTATCCTCCTTGTACCGGTGCTGTTTTCTTCATGCAAAACAACAAAATATCTGCAACACAACGAAATTCTGCTCAGAAAACAAAAGATAAAAATTCACCCAACCGAAAAAATTGAGGGTTACCGCGCACTTTCCACAGAAATCACTAATCAGCTCAAACAAAAAACCAACCGGAAACTCTTCGGACTCTTCTACACAAGAATGTGGCTCAATCATGTACTCAAAGACCCGCCTCCTAAATCCGGATTCAGAAAATGGCTCTATGGCACTGTCTCCGAACCACCTGTGCTGCTTGATTCTATAAAAGCTGAGGAAACCAGGATAGCAATGGAAGGCGTTTTGTTCAACAATGGCTTTTTTGACGGGATTGTAGAATACAACATCAAACCTACCGGAAAACAAAAGGCTGACATTAGTTATAATGTATTTCCTGAAAGTGGCTTTAAGATTCGCAACATTAGCTTTCATACAAAAGATAGTGTAATGTTAAAATATCTGCCCGAAATTAATAATACAGAGAAATTGATACCCGGCAAGCGACTCAACTCAGCCGATTATGAACTCGAAGCTATTCGGCTGGTACGTTTCTTTAGAAATAACGGCTTCGCAAGTTTCAACAAAACACACATCTCCAATCTCCTCATTGACACCATTGGCACAAGCACCGATATTACTATAGAAATATTGCCACCTAACCAATCAACACATCATCAGCAATACACCATCAATAACATCACAGTATTCCTTGATTATACCACTGCTAATGCCGACGAGGCACCTGCGATGGATACAACAATCAACAATGTCCGTCTTTTGTCTTACACATCACCTTCGCCATTCAAACCGGCAGCCATCCAAAAACTCATTTACATCAATAAAGCAGAAATATACAATCAGGACGACATCGATTTTACAAACAAAAGGCTTAGCTCTCTCCCTTGCTTCAAATTTATAAAAATAAAAACCGAAATCGACACCGAACATCAGGACAAATTGAACGTCATCGTACTACTCACTCCGGCTGATAAATATTCATCAGGCATAGACTACGACCTTAACTGGGAAACCAATACTTTCCTCAATCAGGCTCTCATCGGCACTGCACTCAGCTTCAACCATAAAAGTAAAAACATCTTTAAAGGCGGAGAGGTCATGAATGCTGCCATTGAAGCAGGTATTGCTATCAATCCTTCTTTACTCAATAAAAATTTCATCAACACACTCGACCTTAAGATTTCCAATGAATTCAAATTGCCAAAATTTAATGGTTTTTTTGGTCTCTACCGTGCATTAACCAGGTTGCCGGGCAAGGCTCATCCTATAATAGGCAATAAGATGTTCGAAGATATGCAAAAACTCGGAACGAGCTCGATGCTGGCTAGTTACAGTTATAGTCGTATAGTTAATCAGTATGATATACAGGCTCTTAACCTTGGCTATACGATCAATTACCAACAATCAAATCTAAAGAAATATCAGATTACCCACCTCGGTGTCAGCTTACTGAATACCAAACTTGACCCATTCTTCGACAGCCTAATATCCGCAAATACTTTCCTCAAAAGATCACTTGCCGAAAGACAGTTGTTTACCGGAATCTTGTTTCGCGAACTTTCCTTTACGTATGTTAAACCCTCGGCAAGGTGGGGCGAAGATTGGTTTGGTCAAATCAATACTGAACTATCAGGCCTCGAAGTATGGGCAGTCAATTCTACTGTCAACTTACTGCGCAAGTCAGATGTCAATTGGTCGCGGTCCCTGAAGTTTGCCCAATACTTCAAACTCGAAAGCGAAGGTCGCTATACCAAGAGATATTCAAAAAATCTGGCCCTGGCTACACGTTTGTATTCGGGTATTATCATTCCATTTGGGTTTTCTTCGCAGACACCTTATGTCAAACAGTTCTTCTCTGGCGGACCCAATAGCCTTCGGGCATGGCGCATCCGTGAGCTGGGCCCCGGCAACGCACAGCCTCCGGAAAATGTCCTTACTTATTACCAGACAGGCAATTTCAAACTCGAAGCCAATGCCGAACTCCGTTTCCCAATATTCTGGTATCTCAAAGGAGCAATATTCCTGGATGCCGGCAACGTGTGGGACTTTGAGAAATCAACCTACGGAGATCAGGCTGTACTGAAATGGGACTTTTATAAACAGATAGCACTGGGCACCGGAGTAGGCATCCGTGCCGACTTTGATTTTTTCCAGATCAGGTTCGATGCCGGGCTTAAACTAAATGATCCGGGAAAGTGGGTTTTCAATCCCTTCAAGATGCGTCTGAGTGACTTCAACCCAAATATTGCTATTGGCTATCCTTTTTAGACTATTTTACTTTTTTACTTATTTCCTTCTTACCGTATTTCGAGCAAATCATACATTTCTGCTCATCGTGCCCCCTTGCAGGGCAATACTCTCGGCCGTAAAAAATAATCTGCAGATGTAGCTTGTTCCATGTAGCGCGAGGAAATAATGCTTTCAGATCCCGTTCTGTCTGCTCTACCGACTTTCCATTGGTCAGACCCCATCGCTGCGCCAGCCTGTGTATGTGCGTATCAACGGGGAAGGCAGGATGCCCAAAACCCTGCGACATCACTACAGATGCCGTCTTGTGCCCTACTCCGGGTAAGGCTTCGAGATCAGTAAAATTATCAGGCACCTCGCCATTGTATTTTTCAATAAGTATTTCCGACAGCCGGTTAATATTCTTTGATTTGGCAGGTGCCAGACCACATGGATGAATGATTTCTCGTATTTCCTCCACATCCAGCTTTACCATATCAGCCGGATTATCGGCTTTCGCAAATAGATCAGGCGTAACATTATTGACCCGCTCATCTGTACATTGGGCAGATAAAAGCACGGCTACCAACAGTGTATAATGATTGTGAAAATGCAGTGGTATAGGCGTTTCCGGATAAAGTCCTTCAAGAATGGCTGATATTTCGGCTGCCTTTTGCTTTTTGGTCATTTTCAGTTATTTAACAAGAACTCCATAGTATCGACACCATCAGCATAATCATCAATGGCAGGATATTGTGCCTCACCCGGTATGACGGAATTAAACTCGTGCAGCGGTATTTTTGAAATAACTACCTGCAATTTGTCCTTTAGTGCTGCCAGCTTTGCAGCTACGTCGCTTATTTTATCATAATATTCAAAAAACAAACTTGCCACCGGCGAAGACAAGCCTTCCGACTCTCGTATGATCACATGCCCATTGGCCAGAAATGGCTCCTTATTGAGCAGGTACACGGCATAAAGGTAGTCGAAGTTGTTCTTATACTTGCTGTGCAGCACCATTTCCTTGTAACGGTCATGCCAAAGCTCCAACAATCGGTCAAACACATAACCACTCGGCACATACAACTTCGACACATTGCGACAGCCTAAACCAAAATAAGAAAAAGCATCCTCACCCAAGGCAAGCAATTCTTCATCCGTCTCATCTCCGGTAATGACTGCCACAGCATTGCGATGACACCTGATGAGTGCCGGTACATGCGAAAAATAATTGCGGAACAATCCAGCCGCACTATCGCTTCCGGTAGCCACCAGCCTGTCAATAGTTTTAAAATCCTCCTTATAGTCAAAGTACATCTCTGCTCCTGGGAATGCTTCAGATATTATCCGCAACATATAGGGAATCAACACATTATCCTTCTCCGAAAAACGAATCACCGACACATTTCCGGCCAGATAGTTGGTCATCACATCATGGAAGCCTACCATCGGTATATTGCCCGCCAATATCATCCCGGTGCGCTCCGGCATTCTGTCAGCAATCTTGTATTTGTTTATCCAGCTATGTAGCTCATCTGGCTTCAGCCACATACCAACCCCACGGATAGCTTTTTGTATCGATTCCTGTGTAAACCACGCATTTTCTATCTCTGCTCGTTGCATTACAGCCTTCATAATCTCTGACGGATGTTCAAGCACTGTTCCAAGATATACTAACGATTCAATTCTTTCGGTCAAGGTCATTTTGCAGTCAGTTTCGATTTTCTGTCAGTTACATAATTTTCCCATTGTTCAAGACACAATGCCATATCATCCGGCAATGCCGAGTCGAACTGCATCCTTACATTCTTCGTCGGGTGCATAAATCCTATTGTTTTGGCATGAAGTGCCTGACGCGGACACAGTGCAAAACATTTTTCAACAAACTGTCGGTATTGCCCATAGATGGTGCCCTTCAATATATGGCTGCCTCCATATTTATAATCATTGAACAGCGTATGCCCTATGTGTTTCATGTGTACGCGTATCTGATGTGTGCGTCCGGTCTCCAGATTGCACTCTACCAGTGACACATAATACAGGCCCCTTACTGTTTTATAATGCGTTATCGCTTGTTTGCCATGATCACCATCCGGAAACACAGCCACCAACAAGCGGTCATTCAAGCTCCTGCCTATATAATTATTGATTGTCCCGGCCTCCGGGTCCGGCTGCCCCCACACTATCGCCTGGTATGTACGGTCTATCGTATGTTCGAAGAACTGCTTCGACAAGTGCGCCATTGCATAATCATTCTTGGCCACCAACATCAAGCCACTCGTATCTTTGTCTATCCGGTGTACCAGCCCTGCACGGTCAGGCGTATTTCCCTCCTTCAGCGGCAATCCCTTATTCTGAAAATAATATGTCAAGCCATTTACCAACGTCCCACTCTTATTACCCACTCCCGGATGCACCACCAGACCCACCGGCTTATTGATTACCATTACATCTTCATCTTCATACACAATGTCCAACGGTATGTATTCCGGCTTCACCTCATACTCGTCATCCGGCGGCGTAGGCAACACCAGTGTTATGTTATTACCGGGTTTCACCTTACAGTTGGCCTTCACCATTTTCCCATCCACCAGTATATTTCCTGCACGTATTGCCTCCTGCAGTTTATTGCGCGACACCCTCTCCACCCTATCCATCAAGAACTTATCGATGCGTATTGGCGTTTGTTTCGGATCGCAGACGATACTGAAATGCTCGTAAAATTCGTCCGGCATCTCCACCAGATCATCCACTACTCTATTTGGGTCAGATTTCTTCATATTCTATTAAAAAAACGGCACAAAATACGACAAATTTCTGACAAGGCATACAGCAATCCACATAACACCACCAAATAACAGTACTTCATATACAGCTGCTGCCATATTTGCTTGGGCGTGCCCCTGTCGGGTCAGGCTATCCGGCTTACTCCGTGCCGCCTTCTATCCTTCACGCAGCTGGTAAGTGGTAAATGTTGAGTGGTAAATGTTGAGTGGTAAATGTTGAGTGGTAAATGGTAAGGAGTTGTCGGATGTGAAATGATTGGTTCTGCAGAACAGAGTCTATTACCTTATCCGTATTAAACACATGCCTAGAGTTGCAAGTCTTTTAAACAAAATTATTTTTCAACACAACAGTATATATTCACATATTTGGTACAGTATTTTCTATAATTTTCGCTAACGAATATTCATAAATTTATCATTGTAACCCAAAAATTATATCATGAAAGGTATTTTTACAGCGATTTTTACATTATTATTTGCATACTGTGGTCTCAGTCAGAGTTTCAGGTCGATTTTGTTTCATACCTCTTCTACAGATAATGGACTCGAATTTATTGAAATAACCGGAACGCCCGGTATGCCTCTGACAGGTATGCATTTTATCAATATTATTGGAAAAGCGAATAGTACTGAAGCAGGTGTGATGCGTACAGTTAACGACCTTGGCTCCTACTCATTGGGTGCTAACGGACTATTACTTATACGCGATGCTTCAACAGAGATTGCTCCAGGCCCGGATCCTGAAACTGAGGTAGCAGTTGAAAACTTCAAACCCAATTTGTTCAATGGCACCAATACTTTCGTCATAGTTTCCGGCTTCACAGGTAATGAAGGAGATGACATTGATACCAATGACGATGGTACTGCAGATATCACACCATGGTCAAATGTCGTTACCTCTATTTCCACAAAACAAGGTGTTAACAGCAAGCTCATATATGCTGATGACTTCGGCGGCACCTACATTCAAAACCCTTATGGCAAAGGCTTCCTGTTTTACTATAACAATCAGTGGAACTTTGCCAATATGACAGGTGATATCATGGGTATGAGTGTGTCAGACGGTACGTATTCAGGCAGACAGATAACACCCGGCAAGACTGCCGCAGTGCTTCCGGTTGACCTAAGCTTGTTCGTTCTTAGAAAATCCAATAAAGATGTTATGATTGAATGGCAAACAGCATCTGAGCAGAACAATGCAGGTTTTGAAGTATAAAAATCAAACGACGGTAGCCACTTCGGAAGCATAGCGAAGATTAACGGTGCAGGCGATTCTCAACAATTTCTTAATTATTCATATACAGATAGCAAGCCATTCAACGGAATCAATTACTACAGACTAAAACAGACTGATACAGATGGTGGCTTTACTTATAGCCCTGTTAAGAGCATTCGCATCTCACAGTCGGGTAGTGTATCGCTCTATCCTGCCGTAGCCGTTGGCCAGCTTACACTAAGTTTTTCAGATGCACTTACAGATGACACCAAGCTCGATATCGTTGACCTTGGTTCAGGAAGGATTGCGCACACCTCGATTATTGCAGCCAAAACCAAAGAATACAATCTGTCAACAACTGCACTTCCTGTCGGCACCTACAGTGTTGTACTGAACGGAGGAGCATTCTCTGAGAGCCTAAAGTTTGTTGTTGCCAAATAGAGATGTTTGGGCATAATTTGTATTTCGGTATTTCCGGTTTTATAGCAATTTAGTTTGTAGGTCTATGGCTTTGTTACAGTCAATATTCACCTATTATCTGAATAATTTATAATTTAGCAGCAAAATCCGAAAAATGCCCTTTAATTTAGAGTATATCAAAGAAAAACTAACACCTTGGCCCATATTGGTAAAGAGAAAAACCAGTGAGCTACTGTGGGCTAGTATTTTTAATAATACCATAGTAGGTTCTACTTGGCTTAAGGACCAGGCATTTAGTCCCGGGCGTTGGGCTGTGGGCTACCCAGCACTTTATTTGCTGTACCGGATATACAATGAGATTCAGCCTCGCAGTATTTTGGAGTTTGGTCTTGGCGAGACATCAAAGCTTTTATGCCAGTATGCTCAAAGTTTTAAGTGCGTATATACCATAGTCGAACATGATGAAAAATGGGTATCTTTTTTTACAGGCAGAAATCCTGTTGACTCCTCTTGTATATTCAGGACCGACATTTCGAGAGTGCCCTACAAGCATGGGAAGCCTTATGTTTATGATGGATTGACGGAGAGGATAAAGGGAAAAAAGTTTGACCTTATTGTAGTGGATGGTCCTTTTGGCACATCCAAATATTCACGGACGGATGTACTTGACATTGTAAAAAATAATCATCTTGAAGAAAAATTCATCATTTTCATGGATGACTATCAGCGCTCAGGTGAAAAAAACACCATTTCAGACCTGATACAAATATTGAATGAAAAAGGAATTGCATTTGAAAAGGCAGTGTATAAAGGCGAAAAACATTGTCTTATTCTTTGCTCTCCGGAATACAAATTCCTGTGTACGCTTTAAAATATTCAAATTATCCAAACAACATCAGACCAAGAAACACCTAAGAAAGAACATTTTTAGTTACACTAACTGGAAACTAAGATACAATTTATTCAGGCAGAGATGGACAAGTGCACTCCATGCAACAATAGCGCCCTATAAAATTAGGATTTTAACAAAGAGAAAAGACTAGAAATAAAAAAGAGGCATCCGGAATGGAGCCTCTTTGGTAGCCCGTAGGGGAATCGAACCCCTCTTGCAAGAATGAAAATCTTGAGTCCTAACCGATAGACGAACGGGCCTTTTTCCAAAAGCGACACAAATATATGACTATTCTTTTTTTGTATCCAAATATTTTTAAAAAAAAATTAAATATTTTTCAAAAATGCGACTTTCGTTGGCTTTGTTGAACTAATTATATACTTATTGCGTTTTATTTTCTTACTAATACAATGTGATGAAGCGGATAGCATTTAATGGAATGGGTAGAATAGGCAGACTTACACTCAGAAACCTCACCAATGAGCCGGATATAGAAATTGTAGCCATCAACGACCTAACAGATAGCAGCACCATTGCACACCTGCTCAAATATGATACTGCCCACGGTCACCTTCCAAACCATATAACAGGCGATGAAGAATACCTATATTTTGATGACAAGAAAATAAAGGTATTTGCAATCAAGAATCCCCTCGAACTACCCTGGAAAGAACTCGCCATAGATGTAGTAATAGAATGTACCGGTGTCTTTACGGATTTTGAAAAGGCTATGATGCATCATACGGCCGGTGCCCGAAAGGTCATCATTTCTGCCCCGGCTAAAGGAGCAGACGTGCAGACCATCGTGTTAGGTGTCAATGACGAAGAGATAGATGCAGATGACATTGTATTTTCGAATGCGAGCTGTACGACCAACTGTCTTGCTCCGGTCATAAAGATACTTGACCAACAGTTTGGCTTTGTAGAAGGGATGATGTCCACCACGCATGCCTACACCGCCGACCAACGACTGCAGGATGCCCCGCACAAAGACCTACGAAGAGCAAGAGCTGCCGCACAGAACATCGTACCTACTACCACCGGTGCAGCAGAAGCGGTGGCTAAAGTGTGGCCAAGCGTGCAGGGAAAACTATTCGGCAAAGCTCTGCGTGTACCTGTCATCACGGGTTCACTCACCGATCTCACTTGTATCCTTTCCAGAAAAGTCACAGAAGCCGAAATAAACGAAGCATTTCGCAAGGCAGCCGAAGGCTCTATGAAGGGTATTGTGCAATATAATGAAGTGCCTTTAGTGAGTAGTGATATAATAGGCAATAAACATTCAAGCATATTCGATGCTCCACTGACCAAAGTCACCGGCAATCTTGTATCAGTTGTAGCGTGGTACGATAATGAAGCAGGCTATTCGGCACGCCTGTCTGATCTGGTTATGATTATTGCAAGAAGGTTTTAACACAGGAAATATCAGCCAAATCAGGCTAAAAGCTACTTTGAAGCAAGATGCAGATCAGTATTTCAACGCTTCAGAGTTGTGGTTCTTTCCCTTTGCCTGATTCCATAGTAGATCCATTTCTTCAAGAGTCATTTCACTGAGAGGCCTTGGTGCATGATCTTCAATATATTCGAACCGTGATTTGAATTTGCTATTTACCTTTTGTAAAGCATTTTCGGGGTCAACACCTATGAAACGTGCATAATTTATTAGTGCAAAGAATACATCACCTAATTCTTCTTCTATTTTGTCCTGATTCTTTTCATTGCTGAATATTTCTGTACGAAGTTCGGTAAGTTCTTCTTGTACTTTTGCCCATACTTGTTCAGGATTTTCCCATTCGAAGCCCACCTGTGCTGTTTTCTCTTGCATACGATATGCTTTAATCATTGCCGGAAGTGATTTTGGCACACCAGAGAGAAGCGATTTCTTACCTTCCTTTAGTTTGAGTTTTTCCCAGTTGCGTTTTACGTCTTCCTCCCCTTGTACCACAACATCAGCATAGATGTGCGGGTGACGAGAAATGAGTTTTTCGCATACTGCATGGATGGATTCGGCCAAGGTAAAATCATAGTTTTCGGCGGCAATTTTGCCATAAAATACAAGGTGGAGCATCACGTCGCCCAATTCTTCTTTTACACCATTGACATCGCCTTCAGAGATGGCATCTGCCAGTTCGAACACCTCTTCTATGGTAAGATTGCGGAGAGATTGCATGGTCTGCTTTCTATCCCAAGGGCATTTTTCTCTAAGGTCATCCATTATGCCAAGGAGACGCTCGAATGCTTGTGTGGATTCGCTATGCATCGATACTATTTTGTATTGATAAGGTGGCCCATTGTTTCTTTTTTTGCTTGGAGATACTTTGTATTAAACCTGTTGTGTGGAATGTCAATTTTTACACGTTCGACGAGTTCGATGGTAGCTGAGTTATCGATTGCCTCAATCTTTTCAGGATTATTCGTAATCAGTCGAACCCGGCTTATACCGAGATCTTCGAGGATTTCGACAGCAAGATCATATTTTCGCTGGTCGTAATCAAAACCAAGTGCTACATTTGCTTCAAATGTATCCATTCCTGTATCCTGTAGCTGGTAAGCTTTAAGCTTGTTGATGAGCCCAATATTTCGACCCTCCTGGCGCAAGTAAATAAGTACACCCTTGTTTTCACGGATCATTTGCATCGATTTTTCGAGCTGAGGCCCGCAGTCACATTTAAGTGAATGAAAAACGTCACCGGTAAGGCATTCTGAATGAAGCCGAACCATTACAGGCTCGTGGATGTTTATATCTTCATGTACAAATGCCATTGTCGGATTTTGTTCATCTTCCGAGTCTGCATAAGCGATCACCTTATAATTGCCCCAGGTAGTAGGCACTTTTGTTTCTACTTGTCTTTTCACTATTTTCTTTCAATATTCTAACAGAACAACAAAACTTGCTTGAGGGTTCAAAATTACTACAAAACTGTCACCCACATACCTTTTTTATGCGAATAAACTTCCCCATCGTACATGGCCTCGCATTGTGTACCCGGAAGATAATACCTGCCAGGATATGCTGCTGTGAGTTGAATCTGAACGTTCATCTCTCTGTTTCTGCCCAGGCCGAAATAACTCAAGACCCTGTCATCACGAAAATCCTGATACTCAATACCACCTGAAGAGCGTGCAAAATTCACATCACTCATTCTCGGATTGTTGATTTCCCATCCCGATGGGAACACCTGAGTAAGGGCCAGATTGGTATAATCCCAGCTTAGCGAACCCGGGTTGCGTACTTGGATACTGACTATAAATTCCTTTCCTCTGGTAAGTTTTTGCGGATCGAGTTGCTGGCCATTTAAATCAGTAAAGCGCATCGTCATTTCAAGATTGCGAGCGTCTTCGAGTTCCTTACCCATTGCTGGTTTGCCTGTAAGTGTTACACTTGAATAAAGTGGAGCAGAACCAAGGTTTCTTAATTTGAGTTTTCCTGTTGCAGCCTCATCTGTATTCAGTTCGATGAGCATGATAGCGTCCTTTGTTTTTACAGTAATTTCCTTTTTTCCATCGAGGCTATATGCAAAATGTAATTCCCTGCCGGCCTTAGTATTTCTGCCTATATATTTGCCCAAAGCACTCAAAGAGAAAGCGAGTGTTTGGGTACTGTATCTTGTGCCGTGTTTGTTCAGGTATTTACTGATGTCAACAGCGAGTTTGTCTGCCTGTTCGGACATTCCGCAGAGCTGGTAAGTTTCGAGCAAGATAGACTCATCCCTCAATTCTGAACCATACGTATAGCCGGCGTAATCGTAGGTAGGGATTGATCCTGTCTTCATGTTAATAAGTGTTCGTGCTATTTCCTTTTTACCATCAAGCGCGTAAGCTGCAGCTAACAATGCAATACTGGTGCGGTCAAGTCTGGCTACTTCCCGAAGTCGGTTCATCGCACCTTTATCGGCCGAGCGACCAAGCGCCAGAACATATAATCTGTATGCCTGCACAAGCGTAGAATTTGCCTCGTACAGTCCGGATTCGTATTGCTTTGCACTCCAAACAGAAGCCATTTTTCTTTGAGACTTGATCCACGATTCGAGCAGGTTGTTTGGAACATTGTATCCGGCATTTTTTGCCTCAACCATGAAATGCCCGGCATAGATGGTAGCCCAATTATTGGAATAATTGCCACCCGGCCAATAATTAAAACCTCCATCAGCGTTTGCATAGTTCTTATACCGATTGAGAACCGATTTCACAATCCGTTCTGTTTCGGACTGTTGTTTTGGCGAAAGTTTTGTAAAGTTGGACACATACAGTTGAGGAAATGCACCAGAAGTTATCTGTTCAATACAACCATGCGGATAACTAATCAGGTACTGTAAATTTTTACTAAGGTTGACTGGCAGCATTGAAGAAACCTCCAGTGTTGCTTTATTTGTACCTTTCACTCCGTTGAATGCGAGGTTGATATCAGCTGTTTTTCCACTCTGTACTACCGAGGACACAAGTGTTGTCTGTACCGGGTTCGGATTGCGTATATCTACTTCTATTTCTTGGTAGGCAGTTTCGCCATTTCCTTTTGCATGTATGGTAATTTTTGAAATTCCCTCCCTGTCCCCGGCTGTAAGGTCAACATACACGACTTTTTCATCAGCTTTTGAAAAGCTCACTACCTGTGCATTTGACTTATTCTGTAACAGCCCTGCCTTGTCCGAGACAGTAACAGATACGTTTTTCACCTTGTCGTTTGTCGTAAAAACATTCACCGGCACTTTGATGGTCTCGCCAACACCTATCACCCTCGGAAATGAAGCCAACACCATCAAAGGAGATCGTACCGGGATTGTTTTCTCCGCATTGCCATAGGCACCGTCACCGATTGCCACAACCATTGCCCTCACCGAACCGATATAATTTGGGACAGTAAAGTTATGTGTTGCCTTTTTGCCTTTTTCGAGTCGGAACGGCCCTAGGTGGACCACCATAGGTTTGAAGCGTATAGCACGTTGTTTATCAGGATTTGGTGCCTTGCCGGCATCGCCACCTATGCTGAGTATTTGGCTGGACGACTCAGTAAAAGTACCTGCCAAGCGGTCGAACAAATCCCAAGTCTTTACACCAAGTGCTTCGCGTGCGAAGAATTTTTTCCAAGGATCGGGAGTGGCGAAATGTGTCAGGTCAAGCAATCCTTCATCTACTATATCAATGGTGTACGACATAGCTTTTCCACTTTGTTCGTTTATTGTTATGCTTGAACGCATTGAAGGTTTGAGTTCAGACGGCATGCTGATAACAGGGTTGAGGCGGGTATTTTTATCTTCCACCTTTATCGGAATGATACCATACATACGCACCGGCATATCATTTACATTCTGCCCAAATCGCTGTACAATACTTACATTGGCATACACATTAGGAGACATTTCTGCTGTGGTTTTGAACTTAAATTCATTATTGCCTTTCACGGCATCATACCACATAGCTTTTACTACTTTAGATCCATTTTCGAGGCTTACGAGTACCCGTGCCTTATCCGGACATTCAAGTTTTAGTTTGACCTCTTCGCCAACATTATAATTTTCTTTGTCGCTCATGACCGGAACGATGCTTGCTGCACGGATGGCATTATAGTTATCTTCTGTTTCAGGATAACCACAATAGAAATATTCACCGGAGGTGTGCCCCGATACCGGATCTGTAACACGTACGTAATACCTACCCCATTCGGCTGACTTAAATTGCACATTAGCTTTACCCTGTGCATTTGTTTTTACAGAATAGCTCTGTATAGGATTTTCCATTTCAGACTTATAATAGCTGTACGAGTTAGAATTATCTTCATCCCACCACCAAGACCAGTCAACCCTGAAAATTTCAACTTTGAGGGCTGTCTGGCTGATACCATTACCATCTGTACTAATACTGGCAAGAGAAATCGGCACATTTTCGTTTACGTTATATGTAGGAGCACCATAGCTGTTTTTCAATACAGACACGCCACAATATCTATTGAACGGATGGTAAGTGACATTGACATTATCAACATTTGGTTCGCCACCTTGTTCGAAAACTTTTGTTTTAAAATTGACTACCATTGGCCCAGTTGCGTTCGATTCTTTGGGCAGAAGTTTTTGTGAAATTTTCGTATTCCCAAGATCATTTAATCTGCCCTTAAACCACTCGAATGTAGTATAAAATGGAGCCTCGCGGATATTATTAATCCGGAAATCCTGAAATTTTTTAAACCCTTCTTTAGACTGCCACATAGACACATCAATACGGGCATCTAAGTTTTTAGCGGGAGCACCATACAACCAGTTGGCAGAAAGTATGCAGTTGACAGGTTCGTCGCTTGATGTCAGTTCTTTTTTGCCGAAATCAAGCTTTATTCGCATTCTATTAGGCTTGATATTTTCAATTTTGACAGGAAAATTAAATACTGCTCCACCTACTTTAAGAACTGCTTTCCAGTTGCCCGTAACTGCATCGGGCCTGGTGGCAATGTATATCGGATAAAGTCTGTCTGAGGATGAAGATAGAACCTGCGAACTTTGAAGTATTCCACGCGAATCAAAAAATTCGAAATTGACCGGCACACCGTCCGGAATATTAGTCTGATCACCTGACTGCATCATAAAATTGAGGTAAAGTGAATCACCGGGTCGCCACACTCCCCTCTCTCCATACAAAAAGCCCTTTACACCCTTCTGTACGTCTTCACCTACCACATCGAACTGACTTATATTAAGTGCTTCGTTATCCATCAGTCGGAGGTAGCCCTTTCTGCCACCTTGCTGAGCGACAACTGCAAATGGTTTCACTTTGAATCCTGTAGCCATAGCAATACCATCAGCATTGGTTTTGGCCGTCTTTACCTGCTGTAGTTGATAGTCATAGAATGTTATATCCACTCCATTTAATGGTTTTGTTGTATTGAGGTCAGTAGCGATAACCATTACTTCACCAGCTTTACCCGATTTGGCAATCAGACCGATGTTGCTTGAATATACCATAACATTCAGAAACCGACTTGAGTTGTAGTACATTGGGTGACATGGGTTTTCTCTTGAATCCCACTCGTCATCAGGTCCAAAGCCAAAATAACCATCGTAGTAATTCATGATAGAAGTAAATTGGCCATCACTGAACTCTGCATGATAGCCCCAACTGCCCGGTTTGTAGCTACTTGTAGTACTTGAAGGCAATGGTTCATCGCATGTGTAAGTAGAATATTCTGGCCTAAAACCAATGCGCACCTGATAGAAAGCATCAGGCTCAGGAGCTATTATTTTTGAAAGATCGATACTGTATTTTTTGTATTTAAGCGTATTAGAGGCTAGGCCGCTATTGTCAAGTACAATCTTTTGTTGAGAAATGATTTTCCCTACCTGTTCGAGATTGATATCGTATTGATTTTCTGCCTGTAGGTACTGCAGAATGTTAGAATTGTAAATCTTAAAAATTTCTACATCCACTGCATTAAGAGATACAGCCTGAAATGGCAGGAGCAGTTTGCCCGAATCGGGCAATATCATATTTTTATTACCCACAATGACTGCAGGTTTGAGATCTTCAAATTTTATATCAATCAGTAGTGGTTCACTGAGTTGTTTACCTTCTTGGTTGTTAAGGCTTTTATCAATGGTCAGCTTAAAATCGCCTGATAACCTTGTAGTAGGATAAATGTACAATACATTCGATTCGACATCAAGGATGTGGTCAGCATTGTTACTCAGCTGAACGAGGCCTGTGAGGTCCTGTTTAAGACTGATCGGAGTATTGAAGTAAATCTTAACTACCTGATCCGGCACATTCTGTACCTTTGAATCAATAAACCTGAATCCCTTAGTAGAAGGAATGACTATCTTTTTCGAGAGTTTATCTTTTGTGCCGAGTGGACTTCCGTTTAAAAATATTTCAAGGTTCTGGTCAGCTGCTGGTATAACAAGATTATTAATTGAGAAACGGAAAGTACTTTTCGCGTTTTTTAAATCGGTTTCTTCCCAGTTAATGTCTTTTTTACTACCGGAAAATGTGGACGTAATACATTTCTTCACCTCTTCTAGGTCGCCTACATCATTTAGTTCGACCATGCCAGCAACACTGAACTTTTGGTCTGTTTCAGAATAGACAGCTGGGTCAGCATCAAGATAAATTCCCTGTGCTTTTGTCTTAAAATCGAAGTAAAAATTAGAAGCCTCTTTAGGTAAATTTTTGATTAGAGAAGCTATATTTAGCGTTGCCTTATATGCCGTATTTGATTTCAGTTTTTCTGATGGTGTAAATTTCAGTGTTCTGGCATCAATCCATACTGCAGTTCCGGATATTTTTGGTTCAAAAGAAAGGAGCTTATCATCAGCTGGTTGCCCTACAAGGTCTTGTTCTACTACATCATTTGCCAGTTGGACAATCACAGGAGCTACAGATGAAACTTCACCTGAGGTATAAGCAGCAATGTGACTTTTTAAGATTTCAGAATTTGAAAAGCTTTGATTGCTCTTCTTACATGCAAAACTAATTATACACAGATACAGCAATAAAAAGGCATATTTTCTCATAATATCAATTTGTCCATAAATTTATGAATAATTAAAATCTAATAGCAAAACACGATAAAATAATTTCACTTAAAACACAAATTGCCTAAACCCTGATAAAAGAATAAGAATTTAAACGAAAATGATAAGTACAAAAAATCCATATAAATGTGAAAAGCATAGTGAACTATAGTTTTTGAGCTTTGAAATATATTGGAAGTAATAAGTATTTGCAGTAAAGAGTCTAATGCGATATCTGGGCACAATATAAACAAAGCTATGCTGGTATGAACGCTAGGTACGAAGCAAATAAAAATAAAATGCCCCCCGATCAAGGACCGGAGGGCAAGTATTCAACAAATAATATAATTACTTAATATACAACATCTTCTTCGTATCGTTGAAGTCTTTTGTCCTCAACTGATAGTAGTACATACCACTTGCAGGAAGCTGACTGTTGTCGATATTGATACTGTTTTGTCCTGCAGGATAATCATCCTGAATCATTTTAATCGTTTTACCTGTGATATCCATGATTTGCAAAGTAGCAAAAGAAGGTTTTTCAAGGATAAATCTGATTACTGTATTGTTTTCAAAAGGGTTCGGTTCATTTTGGAATAGTACATTTTTACCGCTACCAACAACAGCATCTACAGCCATTTGGGTTACTTGATTAGCTACAGAAGCTTTATTAATATTTGTATTGACATATCCGTCTGTACCAGGTTTCACGATGACAAGGAATGAACAAGTTGATACATTGCCACAATTATCTGTTGCCTGATACACGATTACCGTTTTACTTGGTGCAGGGAATATACTACCCGGAGGAGGACCCTGAATCTGGACAGGTGTCACGGAGCCGTCGCAGAAATCGCTACCTTTAGCGGCAGGCCAAGTAACTGTGATAGGCACAAGGCTTGTAACAACGATGTCCTGAGGGCACTTTATTTCAGGGGCTTCAGAGTCAATAACTGTAATGTACTGTGTGTATTGTGCAGTATTGCCACATTTATCGCTAGCTGTCCATGTATAGGTAGCCAGATAACTTCCTGCACAGCCATCAAGTCCGAATTTGTATTTGACATTCAATATTACCGTAGGGTTTCCATCGCAATCATCGAATGCTATTGGGTCCTGATTATTACTTCCGTCATCGTCACATTCTACTGTAATAAACTGTGGTGGAGTAAATGCAAATTCCGGTGCCTTTGTATCCTGTACCGTTATTGTCTGTACAATACTTGTACTGTTGCCACACACATCGGTGGCTACCCAAGTTCTGGTGATTTTGTATGAATAGGCTCGGCAATCATTGAGGTAGTTGCTCTTAGTTGAAACTTCCTTAAACACTATCTTGACTATTCCGGTACAATTATCAGTTGCTGTGACTATCGGTGGTGCAGGTACTACGTCTGTACATTCAAGAGTGATACTTGCAGGTGTTGAAGTAAATGTCGGAGGAACATTGTCAAAGACAGTTATCTTCTGTGAACATTCTGCGAAATTTCCACACGCATCTGTAGCACGGTAGGTACGAGTCAGAATATAGTTATTGTCGCATTTCAAATTGCTTACCACTTCGCTTACCAATGACTTGGTGACCGCTCCGCTACAATTATCGCTTGCACCTACGAGGTTGAGGTTAACCGGTGGCACCTGCCCTGCACAACTAAATTGAACATCTGCCGGACACGTAATCGTTGGTTTTGTCTGATCATTAACAATAATAATTTGAGTACAAGTAGCCGAGTTGCCACACACATCCGTAGCACGATAAGTACGGGTTATAGTATATCTGTTGACACAAGTCTGAGCACTTATCACATCACTCACAAATGTTTTTGTTACAGCTCCGCTGCAATTATCGGAAGCTAAAACCAGATTGATATTAGGTGCCGGTACTTCAGAAGCACATGATACGGTCACAGAAGCAGGGCATGTAATAGAAGGTGGCGTTATATCATTGACAGTAATCATCTGAGTACATGTAGCCGAGTTGCCACATAAATCCGTAGCACGATAGGTACGAGTTATAGTATATTTATTAGCACAAGTCTGGTTACTAATGACATCTCCTACAAACACAACCGTCAAAGACCCGCCACAATTATCAGAGGCCGTAACACTACCAGGGTTAGGTGGAGGAACTGATTCGGCGCAAGAAACTGTCACCGGAGCCGGACAAGAGATAGTTGGTACTGATGTATCATTTACAGTTATAATTTGAGTACATGTTGCTGTGTTGCCACATATATCCGTTGCAAGATAGGTACGGGTTATGGTATATTTATTCACACAGGTCTGATTACTAATGACATCACTTACAAACGTGACAGTTGCAGTACCTGAACAATTATCGGCTGCCACAATGCTTCCCGGGTTTGGTGGTGGCACAAGTGAAGCACACGATACTGTAACCGGTGCAGGACACGTAATTGTAGGTGCCGTCGCATCATTGACTGTAATAATTTGTGCACAAGAGGCCGTATTACCACACATATCAGTAGCATTATAAATCCTTGTGATTGTATATTTATTGGCACAGGTCTGATTGCTGATTATATCGCCACCAAACGTAACATTCACAGAAGGAATTCCACAGTTAGTGCTTGCTGCCACTGAACCGGGATTTGGTGTCGGCACATTTGCAGCACAAGATACATTAACCGGTGCAGGGCAATTCATTGTAATATTTCCTGTCGGACAGTTAATCTGAAAGCTGTGCGATACTGTTGACGTAGTTTCAGCATCCAGCAATAAATAGTAAGTAACTCCACCGGTAACTGTAAATGTATAGGAACCAGGAATATATACATCATCAATGCATGTCCAGCCACTATTGCTACAGCCACCTGATGCTGCCTTGAACTGATAATCTATAAAACCGCCACTGGCTGAACTAACCTGGAGTGTTGCAGTACCTGAACTGGTCGGAGTGAAGGAATATATATTCTCTTGTCCGGGTGTAGAAAAACCACATGTACTCGAACTCGCCCAAGAGCTACTACCTGTTAGAGTTGCAGTTGTTGATGTTCCGCAAGATAATGTGCTTATGGAAGAACAAGGGTCAAATACAGGACAGTTAATCTGAAATGTATGTGAAGTGGTTGAAGTAGTTTCGGCATCAAGCAATAAATAGTAAGTAACTCCTCCGGTGACAGTAAATGTATAGGAACCAGGAATATATACATCATCTATGCATGTCCAGCCACTATTGCTACAGCCACCTGATGCTGCCTTGAACTGATAATCTATAAAACCGCCACTGGCTGAACTAACCTGCAGCGTCGCAGTTCCTGAATATGCCGGTGTGAAGGAATATATATTCTCTTGACCAGGTGTAGAAAAACCACATGTACTCGAACTCGCCCAAGAGCTACTACCTGTTAGTGTTGCAGTTGTTGATGCTCCACAAGCTAATGTGCTTATGGAAGTACAAGGGTCAAATACAGGACAGTTAATCTGAAATGTATGTGAAGTGGTCCCAGAAGTTTCGGCATCAAGCAATAAATAGTACGTAACTCCGGCTGTAACCGTGAAAGGATATGAACCTGCACCTGCAACATCATCTATACATGTCCAGCCTGTAGGACTGCAACCACCAGATGCTGCCTTAAATTGATAATCAACATAACTACCACTGGCAGAGGTTACTTGTAGCGTTGCAGTTCCTGAATATGCCGGTGTGAAGGAATATATCTTCTCCTGTCCAGGTGTACTATAGCCACAAGAACTCGAACTCGACCATGAGCTGCTACCTGTTAGTGTAGCAGTTGTTGACGTACCGCAAGCTAATGTGCTTATTGATGAGCACGGATCGTTTGCAGGGCAATTAATCTGGAATGTGTGTGTTGTGGTTGAAGTAGATTCGGCATCAAGCAATATATAATAGGTGACTCCGGCTGTAACCGTGAAAGGAAATGAACCTGTAAATGCAACATCATCTATACATGTCCAGCCTGTAGGGCTGCAACCACCAGATGCTGCTTTAAATTGATAATCAACATAACTACC
>WBZR01001278.1_pt2 | contig 31515 bp, 22 predicted proteins | sample 5204231 | NCBI WGS metagenome assembly WBZR01 (sample SAMN12412403, study PRJNA552823) | activated sludge metagenome | isolation source: activated sludge from anammox sidestream of wastewater treatment plant... | place: USA: Virginia | collected 2017-08 | reverse complement strand
ATTTGCATAACCCCAGCCATTCGTGCCAGCCGAAGTATTGATCTCGCATCGCTAGAGAGCGCGGCCAATTGCGCCACGTGTGACGCCAGTTGTCATACATCGCCACGTCGATGAGCCCGCCGCGGCAATCCGCCGAGAAGAACTCGACCAGTTCCCGAAGCTGATCGCCGGTCCAAGTGACTCCGGTCGGGTTGCAGGGATTGCTCTTGACCACGAACACGTTGGCGGGCGCGGTGCTGAGGGCTACGTAGTCGGCCAGCGTCGGGCGAAACTCATTTCCAGGGTTGGATGGGACGAGCGCATGGTCTCGCCCGAGCAACTTCAAAGCGTCCCAGTACGGTGTGTACTCGGTCTCCTCGATCAAGACCCTGAACTCCGGCTTCAGAAACGCCAGCGTGGCGTAGATGCCTGGCCGGCCGCCCGCAAAGATTGCGACGTTCTCGGTCGTAATCTTGGACCCGTACTCGCGGTTGTAGTAGTCGCGAACGGCGGTGAGAAGCTCGGCCCCCCCCGTCGCCGGCGGATACTTCAGGTCCGTATAGCCAAACTCGACGCTTGTGGGGATCTCGGGCCCGCCGGGAATCGGGCTCGTCAGCGGGAAGCCCTGAGCCCAGGGATGAGTTCCCTCCGTTCCCATGTACTTGCCGGTGGCATCGAGGAACTTGAACAGCGTCTCGTAGACGCCCATTGGCTCGAAATGGGTTAGAGCGGAGATGGGCATGAACCATCAATGATGGCACATGCCCAGCAGGCGCACCTCCAGTTCAGGGTGTGATGGTGACGTCCACATTCTTGGAAACGCTGGTCACCGTGTCCCGAGCGGTGTAGTAGAAATGGTGGGTTGCGGTGCCGGTGTATCGGATGAACTTCCTGGTAAAGGTCTTGGTTTCCCCCGCAGCCAGCGTAACCAGGAAATCTCCGGTGGCGGGCTCTTCTCCAAGCGGGCCATCCGGCTCGTTGCTGACGTTGATCTGCCCGGCGTAACCACTGAGAGATCGAAGCGTGAAGGTCACGTCGTTGGACAGCACATAGGTGCCTATCGCGACGGTCGTTGGATTGGCAGAGAACGTGAAGTCCGGTGTTCCCGAGGCATAGTTGAGCGTGATCACGACCTCCTTTGGGTTCGCAGTGGGCGTGTTTGCCCGGAACCTCACCAGCACGGGGGTCGTGTGGAAGAACCTGGTGAGTTGGCGTGTGAATGTCACGGGTGAGCCGGGTCGAACTCTGACCGTATGTGGGGTAGGGTCAGGAGTGACATCGTAGTCGTCAGGACTCGAGTGAGTGATCGTCACATCCGCGTCGAAGCCATTCACGGACTTCAACTCGAAGGTCACGGGAGCTGAGGGAACCCCATTCGCGACAGCAAGGGAAGCCGGAGTCGCCTTGATAGTGAAGTCGGGCGGATTGGTGCCCAGCCCGACTTCAATTGGTGCGAAGGCAAGGAACACTGGATCGATGCCCGAATATGTTTGCTCCACAAAGAGGTTGTGGTCTCCCAGGCCGGCGTCGGCCGCGGCACGAACCACCACAGTGCGCTCTACGGAGGTCGTCGATCCTGGGACGAGGTCAACTGTCAGGGTGCTTGGTGTGACCGTCAAGCTCGGCGCATCCGTGGTCAGGTGGAGTGTCTGCGGACCCGACGTGTTGGCCACCGGCAGAATAGAGAGCAAGAACGTTTGGCTTCCGCTCCGCACAATCTGCGAGGAAGGTGGGGTCAGGGTCACCTTGGCAAGACCTGGGACTAGCTTGACTTCTCTGAAGACTCGTTGGCTGGCTGCGCCTTCTACCGCATTGTATCTTGACGCTTCTAGTTCAGGAGCGAACGGACGTGAGGGGGGGTGCGTGGCAGCTCTGAGTCGAAACGTAGTGTATGCCCAACTCCCTGGCTGCGGCAAGGTCATGGACTGGCTGTGGGCGCTGCGATTCTCAAACCCAGAGGTCTCAAGGATATGCGAGCTCTGTACAGGCACGCGAGTCCCCGGCGTCTCGCCTGGCAACGGTGTGATGGCCACTGGCAGCTCGAACTCTTCGCCGAAGACGAACGTGGTGCGGGTGAAATCGCCGCTGGCCGAGGCGAACTTGATACCGGTCGGTCCTGGCTCACCGCCAACGCCATCCGGGCAGCCTCCTCCCAGGAGTGCGAGCAGAACAGTACCTGCAAGGGCGATTCGGACAACACAGGCGAATGTCGACAACAAGCGTCTGGATGGGTTCTTCATGAGAATGTCAGGGATGCGTGAACGCGATATCGAGGCTTCGTGTCGTGTTCGAAGCGGCGTGAGTCGCGGTCCATCTAAGGTTGCGACCGGTTGCGCTCCAGCGATACATCTTGCGCTTGAAGATGCCCGGTGAACCCGGTGAGACCGAGAGCGTCACGTCGTTTGTATCCGGAGAGGGAGTGCAGTCTCCGGTGGCTTGCCAGTGGACTAGCACATCACCCTCGAAGGTCCCGTCGGACGTGACCCTAAACTCGACGTCCGCTGACAGGGTGTTTTGCGGAATGTTGACGCTGTACGCGCTCGCTGTAAAGGCAAATGGTCCTGATGGTGGAGGGGCAGCAGGTGCCAAGCCCGACTGGGGGCATCCGCCTGCACCCACGAGGATGCTGAACGTGGTCGCAAAGAGGACTCCTTGCGCGAGCCTCTGCAACTGTTGAACGGTTTTGGGTTCTTCATTCTGTTTCATGCTCTTGAGCTCCTTGTTACTTTTGGGTGACGGAGATCATGACTTCCTTGGTGATGCTCAGAGCAGCGTTGGTGCCCGTCGAGTAAATCGGGTTCAGAGTCCTCGCTGGCTGGGTGTAAGTGCAACACATTCATTAGGGTGCTCTCCCCTTCAATGAAGGATTACAGCAACCTTAGCAGACCATCGTAACAGAATCGTTACAGGGACACAATCGCAATGGCGGTAGCCTCAACTGGACGTGCCTTCCCTTGCGCTAGTAGGGTTTGTCCTTTCGCGCCAAGACGCCCTCGAACGAGCTCTTCTGTTGCATGCTCCGCATGAGGCAGAGGCCGAATTTCGGCGATCTCAAGCATGGATGCCAGTGCCATTGCCGCAACTTCTTGGTTGCCGATAGCTGCGCATATCCTGGCAGCGGTTCCATAGACTTGCGGATACGACACCAGGTCATTCAGAGTACGCAGGATTTCAAGGCACTCTTGAATCGAGTTAAAGGCCTCAACTGGACGTTTGAGGGCGAGAAGAGTCGATGCTTGGTCGGCCAGGGAGAGGGCAAGCGAACGTGGTGCCTTTGCCTCTCACTTCAAGGTAATGCTTTCCGCCTGATACGCCAGAGCCGAATCAAAATCCTCGGCAAGATGACAAGCCATCGCAAGCTCATTGAGCGCGGACGCTACACCCCATGGATATCCGCCTTTGCGACAATGCCGAACCGCCTCGATACCGTATCTCATCGCTTCGTCGACGTCACCACGTCGGTTTGCGATGAGGGTCAAGACCACGTATCCCGCGCCAAGCCAGTTTTCATCGCCGTGATCAAGGAGAAAGGCAATCGACTCTTTCGCGTGTGCTCGTGCCGTTTCATGATTGCCGAGCTCCGCGTGAACTTGGGCAATCTGGCACTGTGCCAGGCCCCGAAAGAGCACTTCGCCGATCTTCTCGCACAACACTGTTGTCTTCTCGAACCATTCTTCGGACTCGGCATATCTGCCCTGAAACAGAAGGTAGTTTCCGCAAGCTTGGTGAGCGATGGCTAGAACGTACCTAGGCGTTGGATCGGCCTTTGCTATGGCTTCCTTGATCCGCGCTTCACCCACATAGGCCAGACCTTTGAGAATCCAATACCAGTTCAGGGAGGTAGCCAGGATGAGAGCCGATTCATGGTCGTGAACACGGAACCACGCCCAAGCCGCATCGAGATTGTGGATATCAACCTCCACTAGCCGGTGCAGCTGCGGCTCTTCGGGCTGAAAAGAAGCGGCGACGCAACGCTCGGCTAGTTCTAGATAATAGGTGGCATGTGCTTTGAAGAGCTGTTCTCGTCTGCGCGGCGGAAGGAGTTCTGCACCGTAATCGCGAATCGACTCAAGCAGCCGGAATCGGGTTTGCTCGTTATCTGGTAGACGTTCGACCCAGGAATGGGCGAGCAGCGTCTCAATTTGAGCTTCAGGAGTTGAACCCTCACAGATTCTCCCAACGGCGTCGAGGGTGAACCCGCCTCGGAAGACAGAGAGGTCCGTCAGCAGCTCCTGGTCAGCTTCAGAAAGACGGTCAAGGCTCCAATCAAGCGCGGCGTGAAGGGAGCGATGTCGGTTGCTTTGATCGGCCTGTCGGCGCGTTAGGAATGCGAAGCGGTCTTCAAGCTGCGTCAGCATTTCGCCTGGCCCAAAGATCCTGATCTTCGCAGCGGCGATTTCAAGAGCGAGAGGGAATCCATCGAGGCGGCGGCAAAGCTCTTCGACGGCTTGGAGATTCTCGGTCGTGACAGAGAAGCTAGGGACGACGGCGCGGCAGCGCTCCTCAAACAGAACCATGCTCTCCGACAAGGTGCCGGAACCAAGGGTAGCCAAACCAAGCGGGCCAACGGCGTACTCAACTTCATCGGCCAAGCCTAGAACCAGTTGAGAGGTAACGACGATCCTCAAGTGGTGGCATCGCTTCAGCAGCTCTCCAACAAGAGGGGAGCCGTTGATCAAGTGCTCGAAGTTATCGAGGATCAGGATGCCCTGCTCGGAACCCAACTCGTCGGCGACATGTTCAAGGGCGGGTCGATTCGTTGATGATGGAAGGCGAAGTCCCTGCCTGACGGCCTCTGGAATACTGCTGGGATCATTCAGATCTGACAGAGAGATGAACCAGGCATCGGGCTGATGGCACCTCCATAGTTCTGCTGCTAGTCGGGTCTTACCGCTACCTCCTAGCCCCGTGAGCGTAATCAACCGATGGGATGTGAGCAGCGTATCCAGTTCACGCAGTTCGCGTTCTCGTCCCACAAAGGACGTGGCTAAGTGAGGCGCAGCGCGCTGGTCGTGCACGAGCCCCAGGCCTCGGAGTTTGGCGCGGATATCAACTCGGCTCGGGTCGCGTTTCAGGGCTTCGGCGCCAAGGGCCCTCGCTTCCTCCGGCGGAAGACTGCCGACTGCTACTAGGACGGCCTGCATATACTCTTCCTCAAGGTCCAGCGCGAACGGGAGTATCCACTCGTCGTGCATGCCATCTAGGAGCCGGCCTTGGCAGAGCCTGGGATCCTTCGACTTGCGGAACGCCTCGACATCGGTTGTGACGTGCTCGGGCATAAGTCGCACGGTCACGCGCGTTGCCTCAATCGCCTCTGGCCCGAGCGCTTGGCGGATTGAACTGAGGGCGGTCCTTAGGTTCTGACGGCCGGACTCTTCTTCGGCGTCGGGCCACGCGAGGTTGATCAGCTTGTCGCGTAAGATGGGCTTGCCAAGGTGCAAGGCCAGATAGGCGAAAACAGAATCGGTCGCGCGCGTGCGAAACCGCGTAATGACCTGCTCACCCCGAGTGATTCGCAATCCGCCGAACAGCTGCACTTGCCAAGGAGGCACCTGCGGATCGTACCTAGATGAGCTTAGCTACCCACGCCAATCAAGGCGTCCTCGCCCATGATCTCTTTGACGACCTTGTTTTGGTTGATCCGATACTTGCGGGGCCGGGGTGCGATTGTGTTCGTCTCGACCTTCTCCGACAAGTCGAACGTCGGCCCGCTGGGAGTCCACGTCGCCTTCGTCGTGCACAGCCACTTCGCGTCGTCGCGATCGGGGGTGTCCATCTTGAAGTGGGCGCCGCGCGACTCGTCGCGCACGATCGCGCCACCCACGATCGCCTTCGATTGCTCGATCATGTGGATCAACGCGCGTGTGAACGGAACCGCCTGGTTCGTCCAGCCGGCATCGTCGATCAAGTCGCACTGCTTCGCCCGCGCCGCCAACTCGTCAAGGGCGCCTCGTGCGGCCATCAGGTCCTTTTGCGTTCGCCAGATCCCGCAGTTGTTCCACATGACGTCGCTGAGCTCGGCGTGCAGAGCGTAGGGATTCTCGGGGCCGTTCGACCGCCGCAGGGAGTCGTACTCCGACTGACGCTCCGCGAGCGCCTGCGCGACCGCGGAGGAGCCATCGGCCAGGTCCGCCTGCTTGAGGTAGGCCAGGACTCCTTGAGCGGCAATCTCACCGCCGTAGAGGCAGGACAGCAGCGCGTTCGCCCCGAGGCGGTTTGCCCCGTGATACTGATATTCGCACTCGCCAGCCGCATACAGGCCGGGAACGTTGGTCATCTGGTTGCGTGGCGAGTCGACGTCGATCGCGGTGTCGTGCCCCTTCTCGTAGTCGACCCACAGCCCGCCCATCGTGTAGTGGACCGCCGGATAAATCCGCATCGGCACCTGAATCGGGTCTTCCCGCATGAACTTCTCGTAGATCTCGAGGACCCCTTCGAGCTTGTCGTTGATGACCTCGCGGGTGTGAGGACCGCCCCTGCTCTCGTGAAGATGGGTGATGTCGAGATACACCTGTTGGCGCCCCTTGATCCCCTTGCCCATTCGACAGACGCAGTAGATCGTGAAGCTCACGAGGTCGCGGCTGAGGAGATTGCCGTAAACCGGGTCGAGCTCTTCGCAGAAGTACCAGCGGTCGGCCTCGGGGATGTCGGTCGGCTTCCGAGAGTCGTCAGGATCGCGTGGAGTCCACAATCTGCCGCCTTCGCCACGCACCGACTCCGAGATCAGCCGGCACTTGTCTTCGCCGGGAATCGCGGTCGGATGGATCTGCACCATCTCGGGGTTCCCGTAGTGCACGCCCTGCTGGTAGCAGATGCTGACCGGCGACCCCGTGTTGATGATCGAGTTCGTCGAGCGACCGAAGATGACGCCGTTCCCGCCGGTGCACATGACGACCGCGTCGGCGGCGAAGCCCTCGATCTTCATGGATCGCAGGTCCTGGGCGACGAGTCCGCGGCAGGCTCCATTGGAGTCTTTGGCGACTCCGAGGAACTCCCATCCCTCGTACTTCTCGATGAGGTTGTGGGTTTCCCACCGGCGGACTTGCTCGTCGAGCGCATAGAGCAACTGCTGCCCTGTGGTCGCTCCCGCGTAGGCAGTGCGGTGCTTGAGAGTGCCGCCAAATCGGCGGAAACTCAGGAGACCCTCGCTTGTGCGGTTGAAGGGCACGCCCATTCGATCAAGCAGATAGATGATCGCCGGGGCCCGCTCCGCCATCCGCATGACCGGCGGCTGGTGGTTGAGGAAGTCACCTCCGGTGATCGTGTCTTCGAAGTGAAGGTAGGGAGAGTCGCCCTCTCCTCGAAGGTTCACCGCTCCGTTGATGCCTCCCTGGGCGCACACGCTGTGGCTGCGCTTCACCGGCACGAGGCTGAACAACCGAACTTTGACGCCCGCCTCTGCGAGCTTCATCGCGGTCATGAGGCCGGCGAGGCCCCCTCCGACGACGGCGACGGTTTTCTGAGCTGCCATGGGTTGCCCGTGAGTCTACCGGGCAACTTCTCAGATTGTCAGCCCAAGCCCACGGCGGCAAGGGTCGCCCGGGCCTGGCCGAGGTGATGCTCGAGGCTGAAGAGCTCCTCTACCTCCCCTGGCGTTAGGCGTGACACCACTGCCTCGTCCAATGCGACGCTCGACTTGAAGTCGGCCCCGTCCCAGGCCTTGGCCGCGTTCCGTTGGGCGACTTTGTAGGCCTCCTCGCGGGAGAGCCCCTTCGCGATCAGCGCGATCATCACATGCTCGCTGAACACGAGGTCCCCCATCTTCCGTAGGTTCGCCATCATGTTCTCAGGGAACACGATGAGACCCTTCAAGATCGTCGCGAGGCGGTTGAGACAGAAGTCCGCGAGCTGACAGCAGTCGGGAAAGACGACGCGTTCGAGCGACGAGTTGGTCAGGTCGCGCTCATGCCATGTGGCGACACTTTCGAGCATCGCGTGGGCGTTGGCGCGAAGCAGGCGTGCCAGCCCACAGACCGTCTCGCTGTTCCACGGATTCCGCTTGTGCGGCATCGCGCTCGATCCAGTTTGCCCGGCGGCAAACGCCTCCTGGACTTCGAGGATCTCGGTTCGCTGAAGGTTGCGGAGTTCAGTGGCGATGCGCTCGAGCCCAGCTCCCAGCAGCGCCAGCGCATTGAGAAAGTTCGCGTGGCGATCACGGTTGATGATCTGCGTCGATGCGGGGTCGGGAGCGAGCCCCAGAATCTCGCAGACGCGGCGCTCTAGTGCCAGCGGGGTGTGAGCATGGATACCGACTGCGCCGCTCACTTTGCCGACCGCGACCTCCTGCCTCGCCTGGCGCAGCCGTTCGATGTTGCGGGTCAGCTCGGCGTACCAGTTGCAGCACTTGAAGCCGAACGTGATCGGCTCGGCATGGATCCCGTGGGTCCGCCCGATGCAGGGAGTCTCGATGTGCTCCCGAGCGAGCCTCGCGATCTCGTCGCCAAGCCGTCCAGCCGACTCGAGCAGGACGTCCGCCGAGTTGCGCAGCATCACTCCGAGTGCGGTGTCGATGACGTCGTAACTCGTCACCCCAAAATGAATGTAGCGGCCATCGGGTCCCGTCGTCTCAGACAGGTTCCTCACGAAGGCCATGAGGTCGTGGCGGGTTTCCTTTTCGATGGCATCCGAGCGCTCGAGGGTGAACGAAGCCCGATCCTGAATCGTTTGGAGGGCGGAGGCAGGGATGTTGCCGGCTTCGGCATGCGCCTGGCAGATCGCGACTTCGACTTCCCGCCATGTCTCGTACTTCGCTTGACGCGACCAAATGGCGTCCATGGCAGGCGTGCAATACCGCTCGATCATCTGCCGTTGAGGGTACCGCCTCCCCCCGCCGTGCGGCGAGGGGACTGCGGCCTAGGTCGGATCGTCGGCGATCGCAGGGCCAAGGGGCTGTCCATACGGACGGTCGAGGCCGTCCACCATTCCGGCAAGCTTGATCTCGAACTCGAACCGCTGAATCGGACATTCGCCAGGTGAAGCCAGGAAGCGCCGCCTACCGTCGAGCAGCACGAGAACGCTGCCTGAAGGAATCCCTTCGAGCAGCCCGCGTTCGAGCCCGGCGCAGTAGAGCAGTTCGTCCTTGGTCATCATGTCCACCACCTCCTGAGTTTGCGGGAAATGGCCTACGATTCGACGCTTGGCGCACGTCTTAGGTTCCATGGGAGCACCAGATTTCGGCCAGCGAGCGTTCTTGACGATCCAGGGTCACTGCCTGAAAAAGCCAGGTGCGACTGAGGACTACCCATGGGAGCATCACGCTTGGAAGATCGGCGGCAAGGCCTTCTGCTTCGGAACCGCAGGCTCGGCGGGGATCACCGTCAAGGCGACCCTCGACGAGCAGGCCGTGCTGACAATGCTTCCCCACATCGAGGTCTCGAAGTACGTCGGCCGATACGGCTGGATCACGGTGGCGCCAACCGACGATGAGACCCTCGGTCACGCCCTCGAGCTGATCGACCGCAGCTACGACCTCGTACGGGCCAAGCAGGGGAAAAAACGATAAGGCGTTTTCCCCATTCGCCGCGTCTGAAGGAACGAGCGGTGTATGCTCGTTTGTGGGCGTTCGCCCACATTCAAGGAGGAACCTAAAATGAATCGCCAGATTCTCACGACCGCGGTCGGGGCGGCGGCCTTGTTGGCCTCCGTCGGAGCATCGGCTCAGGCGACCAAGCCCATGGGCTTGTCGGTGAAGGCCGGAATCGCTCTGCCGATGAGCGGTTACGGGCGCGACATTGGACGCACCTGGTTCGGCGTAGGCGCTGATTACAAGTTGAAGGATGCGAACTTCGGAATGACGGACAGAAGTTCTTCTGGCAGCTTGACCCTATCGGTCGACTACTACGGCAAGGGCGCGGCCACTGCGGTGCCCATCCTGGTCAACTACGTCGGCATGCAGAACGAGTTCTATTACATGTTCGGCGCCGGCTTGGCGTTCACTCGAGACGAAGACTTGGTCGGCGGCGTCATGCAGGGCCGAAACAAGACCAACCTCGCCTATCAGTTCGGAGTCGGATACAACTTCCAGTCGGGAGCGAATCCGCTGTTCGTCGAGGGTCGATTCCTCGGCAACTCGAACAGTCGCCTCAATGCGCTTGGACTCTACGTGGGCGTTCGGCTCTAAGCCGAGCCTGATCGAATCGGACGCCTCGTCGAGCCTAGCGACGGGGCGTTTTACTTGGTCTTCGACGAACTGGGCGTCGAGAGTGAACCTTGGGGGATTCGCTGCGTCAGAACTCCCGACGATGGAACTGAGCATCGGAACTCGCGCGATCCGCATGAAGAACGATCCGGCTACCGAACAGGCGCTCATCGAACGCTGTCGACGGCAGGACGGAGAGGCCTTCTCGAAGATCGTGGACGCCTACCAGAACCGGGTTTACGGCTTCGTCAAGCGCATGGTGCCGAATGCGGAAGAGGCGTCGGACATCGCCCAAGAGGTCTTCATCCGGGCGTATCAGAGTTTCGGCAGGTTCGACGCGCGCTCGTCGTTGAGAACATGGCTGTTCCGCATCGCCTACAACCTGTGCGTCGACCGATCGCGCCGCTACAAACGCGGTCTCGACGAGACAAGCATCGACGTCATGGGTGAGGACGACGCAGCCTTTGAAGTGCCGGATTCCCGGTGGGATCCCCAGGCGCTCATGTTGGACGACGAGCTGCGGGCAGTGGTGGAGCGCGGTCTGGAGGAGATGAGCGACAAGCTCAGGACCGTGCTTCTCCTGCACGACAAGGAAGATTTCGCCTATGAGGAAATCGCGCAGACGCTGAGTCTGCCGATCGGGACAGTCAAGAGCAGACTCTTCCTCGCACGGGCACATTTGCAGAAGGTGGTTGGGGTTTATCTGGAAGGGGGAGTAGCGCGATGAAACGAGAGAACTTCGAGATCGATGAGCGGCTGGCCGGCCAGAGCGCGATTCGGGAGATCGTCAGCAGTCTTCCCGACGACGAACCTTCGCTGGCTTGGCGCTCGCAGTTGAACGAGCGTCTCCGGGCTCTGCCCGTCAAGGCGCGAAAGAGATGGTGGGAGCTGGCCTGGAAACCGACCGTGGGTTTGGGTTTGGCGACCGCGTTCGCGTTCGCTTTGCTGATGAAGCCGACTCAACCCGGACCGACCTTAACGCCAGAGTCGGGCTCGATCGTCGCCGACGCCATCTTCGATGCGCACAGCGGAACGGTCGCCCGCCACGAGCTTGGAGCGGTCGCGGGAGAAGCGCTTCAGTCCGACACGGCGGCGGTCCCGGTGGAGTGGGACGACGTCGACCTCAACACCTTATGAACCATTCGATCTCCGCAGTCGCGACTGGCATCGTCCTGGGTTTGGCTTCAGCCGCCCAATCGCAGGTCAGCCGCCCAAACCGGGCCGACGACGTCCCCCCCGTGCTGAGGATGGCGATTCGCAGCCTTGCCACGTTGCGGTACTCCGGCACGCGCACCGTCGAGTTGCTCGAGGGACCGGACAGGCAACAACACGTCGAATACGTGCTTCGGGACGGCGACCGCCTGAAGATCTGGTTCCCCAACAGCTCGCCCTACGCGGGACAAGTCATCGTCGAGAATCAGCGTCAACGCCGTCACTACTTCCCCGGACGAAACGAAGTCATGGTAGGCCCACCCAAGCGCGAGGAAGCGTTCGGGAGGATGCTGGCGATGCTCAAGAAGGGAGGCTTCCGCTTTTCGGTTGAGCGCGGAGGGTCCGTCGCAGGACTGCCAACCCAGCTTGTCACCGTTCGCGAGGGCGACGCTTTGACCCAGAAGCTCTGGATCGACCCGCGCACCGGGATGGTGCTGCGGCGTGATCTCCTCGACCGCGCTGGGACCAGAGTCGGTTACTACGAGTTTTCGGAGATCGACTTCAGACCCAGGATCGACGACAGCGACTTTGCGCTCACCGCCACGGGAGCGAAGGTCATTACCCCCGCCGTCGAAGCCAAGAGGCTCGCGGAGCGAGCCGGCATGGCGTTCGTCGCGCTTCCTGAGTCAGAAGGTTACCAACTCGAGTCGAGCCGCGTGATGAAGGCCGCGCGGGTTCCCATCCTTCAACAGTCGTACATGGGCTCGGGGGCTGCGCTCTCGCTGTTCCAGGCCAAGGGGATCGTCGATCTTCCGTTGGGCAAGCGAGCGAACGGCGGCGGGATGAACGCCGTCACCTGGACGATGGGCGGGAACACGTTCGTGCTCGTCGGCCGCGCTCCGGAAGGTGAGCTCAAACGGCTCGCCCGGCTCCTCGGGATGCACTGAGATCCTGAAACGACCCGTGGGAACCGTCCGTCATACTCTTTGGAGTGGCAGTTAAGGCTAGCGCCGGTGCCAAGGGTCGCGTACGCCCGAAGTCGCGCCGCAAGTCGCCGCTTTGGCTGCGGTGGCTGAAACGCGGTTTCGCCTTCTTCCTCCTCCTACTGTTGGTCGGCGGTTCGATCGGTGGGGTGATGGTGATGCTCGCCCTCCGGAAAGCCGATTCGCGGATGCAGGGCCTCGAGGAGAAGCTCGAGCAGATCGACAGCCCCGCCACCGTCATCTATGCGCGGGACGGCAAGACGCTTCTCTACCGAACGAGCAGCGAATACCGCAAGCTCATCCACTCGTATTCGGATATTCCCAAGACGGTGATCGACGCGACGCTGGCAGCCGAAGACAAACGGTTCTTCGAGCACGGCGGGGTCGACGTGATCGCGGTCGCGCGCTCCCTTGTCACGAACGTGCGCGAGGGCCGTCAGGCGCAGGGTGCGAGCACGATCACGATGCAGCTCAGCAAACGGCTGTTCACGAGCACCGAGAAGTCGCTGCAACGGAAGATCGAGGACGCCGCGATCGCGATCAAGCTTGAGAAGCGCCTGCAAAAGAAGCAGATCCTGCTCGCGTACCTAAACCAGGTCTATTACGGACAGGGCGCCTATGGCATCCGAGCCGCCGCCGACGTCTACTTTGGCAAGCGCGACCTCAAACAGCTGACTGTCGCCGAAGCCGCTCTGCTGGCTCGCCTCGTCCGAAGGCCCTCAGTCGAGAATCCGATCGTCAACCTCGACGGGGCGATTCGCAACCGCAACACGGTGCTGAAGATCATGCTCGACGAGTCGATGATCAACGGCGACGAGTATGCGAAAGCGGCTGCCGAGAAGCCCAAGCTTCGGCCCCGTCAGTTCGGCAGTGGCGAACGCATCTACGGAGCGCCGTACTTCACGCGCTTCGTGATCGACCGCCTGCACCACGACTATCCTGACGTCGACCTCGCCACCGCCGGTTGGACTGTGATCACCACGCTCGACCCGGACCTTCAGACCGAGGCCGAGAACGCGGTCCGCGACCTGGTTTCGCGATACCGCCGCCGCCATGTCACGACGGGCGCATTCGTGCTGCTCGACAATGAGGGCCAGATCCTCGCGATGCAGGGCAACAAGGACTGGGAGACGGACGAGTTCAACGTGGTCGCCCAGGGCAAGCGCCAGCCCGGCTCGAGCTTTAAGCCATTCGTCTACTTCTCAGCGCTTTCAACAGGCGTCCTGAGGCCCGGTGACCGCGTCTCCAACGAGCCGTTCATCTGGCGGGACCCGAGCACCGGCAAAGTCTGGGCGCCGAAGAACTCCGGAGGCATCACCGGCGGGACTTACTCGATTCCGTCCGCGATCGCCCAGTCGAAGAACTTGCCCGCCGTTCACGTGACGGACATGGTCACTCCAAAGGTCGCGGCGTCGTACGCACGGGACGTCTTTGGGTTCAAGTCCGAGATCCATCCTTGGCCGTCGATGGCGTTGGGAACGAACGAGGTCTCGCCGCTCGAAATGGCACAGGGCTACAGCGTGTTCATGCTGCACGGCAACCGATTCACCCCGTACGGCATCGTTCAAATCCTCGACCAGGACAAGTCGGTCGTCCGCTCGTTCGAGCCCCGGATCATCGAGCACATCGGCGACGAGGGCGTCGCCGCCTACATCGACATGTGCTTACGGGAAGTCGTGATGGGCGGCACTGGAAAGGCCGCGCGCGGCGTCCAGGATGCGCGGGGCAAGACGGGTACGACCCAAGACGCTAGAGACGCTTGGTTCTGTGGCTATACGAACAACCTGCTCGGCATCGGATGGATCGCCAACGTCCAATACGACAAGAAGGGCGAAGCCCGATACGTGCCCATGGCCGACAACGTCTTCGGCGGCACCGTGACCGTCGAAATGTGGAAGCAGGTCGTGCGGGCCGCCCAGAAAAAGCGCGGCTATGGGATGCCTCCGAAAGGCGCGCCGATGATGCGGACCGACGCGATGGACACCGAAGTCGAGGGCGCCAAGAAGGACCCGGAGACCCCGCCGGCCGAAGGCACGACGGTTCCCGACACGACCGTCCTGGACCCCGCAGTGAAGGGGCCCGATCGCAGCGAAGGCGATCCAACCAAGGGGCAAGACCCGGCGACCACGACGACGACCCCTCCGACAACGCCGCCACCGACAGATCCGCCAAAGACTGAACCGAAAAAGACGGATCCGCCCCCGGTCACGGAGGAAATGGTCGAGGTCGAAGTCTGTGCCGACACCGGTCAAAAGGCGACGATCTACTGCCCGGAGACCGTCACCCGCCGCTTTGCGAAGAAGGACGCTCCACGGCGCTGGTGCCGCAAGCACAGCCCATAGTCTGCGAACTCCAATCGCAACCCGAGCGTTAGAATGAAGAACGGATCGCCATGTCGGTCATTCACGCTCCACGCAAGCCCGAGTTCGAGGCGCGGCAGTTGGTGTTGCTCGCCGTCGTGGGGGCAGCTCTGCTGGCCCTGTTGCTCAGGCTATGGTACGTGCAGGTCGTCGATGCCGACTCGTATCGGCTGATGGCCGAGAAGTATCGGTGGAGCACCTCGCAGAAGCTCGCGCCACGTGGGTTAATCTACGACCGCAAGAACAGGCTGCTCGGTGGCGTGCAATCCAAGTGGGTGGTGACCGCAATCCCCCAGGAGGTTGATCAGAAGCCATGGGTCATCGACAAGGTGGCCGCTATGCTTCAGGCCGATCCCAAGAAGCTCCGAGAGAAGGTCTCCGACGGCTCGATGCGGCCGTACCTGCCCACCCCGATCTTCGTCGGAGCGACCGAGGAGATCGCGATCAAGATCGCGGAGGCCGGCGATCACATTCCTGGAATCGGCGTCGACACCCAACCGATGCGCTACTACCCAAACACGGTCGACATGGCCCACCTGCTGGGATATGTCTGGACGCCGGATAAGAACGATGTCGAGCGGTTCAAGCGACATGAGTGGGCATTGCCTCAGTACGTCGGCAAGCAGGGGATCGAATGGTCGTGCGAGCAAGATTTGATGGGGAAACCAGGGGCCGAGACGATCGAGGTCGATGCCCGGAGGAGACCGGTTCGGGTCATTGGGCGTGAGAATGCCGAGCCCGGCACCCGCCTGATTCTCACGATCGACCGAGACCTCCAGAAGTACGCGAATGAGGTGCTCTCCTCGATTCGCAGCCGATTCCCACAGTCTGGCGCCGCACTGGCGGCAATCGACCCGAAGACCGGGGAGGTTCTCGCCCTCGCCAGTTACCCCACATTCGATACCCAGCTCTTTAGCGGCGGCATCAGCAAGGACGAGTTCAAGGTCTTGAGCGAAGACCCGCTGCACCCAATGTTCAACCGAGCCGTCTCTGGTTCGTATTCTCCCGGCTCGACCTTCAAGATCGTCACCGCCCTCGCTGCCTATGAGACCGGCTACTTCGACCCGAATCGCCATGTCGTTTGCCGGGGCTACTACGAGGTCGGCAACAAGAAGATCAAGTGCCTTGGAATGCACGGGGCAATCGCCTTCCGGGAAGCCCTCGCAAAGTCCTGCAACGCCTACTTCGGCGATCTGGCCGCCCACGCCGGTAGAGACGGTCTGAACAAGGCGGCGATCGACTTGGGCCTGGGCTATCCCACCGGCGTCGAGATCCGTGGAGAAGGCGGCGGCAGCCTACCCACTGATAAGTGGATGAAGAAGCTCGAAGAACGAACCGGCGTCAAGCCGCAATGGTATCTCGGGAACACCGTCAACGTCGGAATCGGCCAAGGCGAGGTCTCGGCGACGGTCCTGCAGATGGCGAACGCGGCTGCGGCGGTCGCGAACGGCGGTTTGAACTACAAGCCGCACCTGATTCATGCGCGAGTGGACGAAAATGGAACGCACCCAGTCGAACCCGCAGTCGCACACCAGATCGACGCAGGTGCCGCCTTCTGGCGCGACGTTCAGGCTGGCATGATCGGCGTGATCGACCACGGAACCGCGCGAACGTCGGCGGCGATTCCCGGTCTTCGCTGGGCCGGCAAAACGGGCAGCACCGAAGCCAAAGGCAACGCGAAGACCCACTCCTGGTTCATTGGTTATGCCCCGGCCGACGACCCGAAGATCGCGATTGCGATCGTCGTCGAGAAGGCAGGACACGGGTCCGAGGTCGCCGCACCGTTAGCGGCTCGCGTTGTCCAGCGATTCTTCTCCCCGCAGAAGGAGCCCGCTACGCCTTCAGGCGAGCGATAAGATCTCTTGCGTACTCGCCGGTCGAGGCATGCCCACCGAGGTCTGCCGTAAGGCATGTGCGGCTTTCGCACGCGTCCAGAATCGCTTGGGTAATCCGATCAGCCATCGCGTGCTCCATCAGGTGATGCAGCATCAGGACCGCGCTCAACAGGAGCGCGGTTGGGTTGGCGATTCCCTTGCCCGCAATGTCGGGCGCCGAGCCATGGACGGCTTCGAACACAGCCGCGTTCTCGCCGATGTTCGCACCAGGAGCCAGACCCAGGCCACCCACGAGCCCAGCGCACAGGTCGCTAACGATGTCCCCGTAGAGATTCTCTGTCACCAACACATCAAACTGCTCGGGGCGTGTCACCAACTGGAGGCAGCAGTTGTCGACAATGACGTCGTCGGCCTTGATGTCGGGGAACTCCGCGGCGACCTTGTAGAACTCCTCGAGGAACATGCCATCGCAGAGCTTCATGATGTTCGCCTTATGAACGGCCGTAACTCGCTTGCGCTCTTGGCGGCGGGCCATGTCGAAGGCGTAGAAACAGATCCGATGGCATCCTGGCCTGGTGATGACTTTCACGCCCTGCGCGATATCCGGGTGCGGCTGGAATTCGATCCCGGCGTACAAGTCCTCCGTGTTCTCGCGCACGATCACGATATCGAGGTCTTTGTGGGCAAACGGGCCTTGGACACCAGGCAACGAGCGAGCTGGCCTGACGTTCGCGTACAGGTCGAGGGCGCGCCTCAGCGTGACGTTCGCGCTGGTGTGGCCGCCACCGCTCGGCGTCGTCGTCGGGCTTTTAAGCGCGATGCCGATCTCGCGAATCGCGTCGATCGTGCTTGGGGGCATTGCGGGAAGTCCCTTCTCGACGGCTCCCAATCCGCCCTCCAACTCGACCCACTCTGCCTCGAAGCCTGCCGCTTCGAGGACCGAGAGGGTGGCCTCCATGATCTCCGGCCCAATGCCATCACCAGGAATCGTCGCGATCCGTCGCTTACCCATCGAGCCACTATTGTGGCATTCGGTCGCGAAAGCCCGCCGCGGTTAGGCAGGGTCGATCAGCTTCTCGAGACGAGCCTCGAGCTCGCCCAAACTGTCCTGAATCTTCTCAGACAGGTCCTCGACCTCGCCGCTCTCAAGTGCTTTCTGAAGGCGCACTGCAGCCAACGCACCGAGCGCCCCAACAGAGACGCCCAGAAGGAAACAGACGGCATTGGAGGAACGCACCGAACAGTTGTACCAGATACACAAAAGGCCCCCGTTCGGATGAACGGGGGCCTTCCTCGAACCTGCGGCGCTACCGCGGGTTGAGGGTCAGGACCGCGGACACGGTCTGCGATCGCTGGCTGAACGTTGCCGTGATCTGCGTCGCCACGGTACGAGAGACCGGGGTCGTCGTGATCGGGAAGGTCGCCGTGTTGGACCCAGCCGGGATGGTCACGCTCGCCGGGACGTTCACGTACGGGCTACCCGTCGCTCCCGGATCCTTCGAGAGCTGCAGGGTGATGCCGCCCGCCGGCGCAAGCCGATCGATGCGGACCGTACCTGTCGAGCTCTGGCCACCCTCGAGCGTGCTCGGGGTGAGGACGAGGCTGAGCAGGGTCGGCGCCAGCACCTGAAGCGTGACCGTCTGACTCGACGCTCCAAACTTCGCAGTGATGGAGACGTTCGTGTCGACCGCGACCACGCTCGTGGTGACCGGGAACTGCCGAGTCTTGGTTCCAGCAGCGATGTTCACGATCGCGGGCACCTGGACCACTGCGTTGTTGCCGCTCGTCACCTGGACGTTGGCGCCACCAGCAGGGGCGGGGATGTTGATCGCAACCGTTCCCGTCGTCGTCGATCCACCCACGACGCTGAACGAGTTCAGCGTCAGCAAGGTGAGCCTCGGAGCAAGAACCCGCAGGATCGCCGAAACCGTGTTACCGGCAGGCATCCTGGCCGTGATTCGCGCGTCGGTGTCGACGGCGACCGCGACCGTCGTGATCGCGAAGGTCTTCGTGGTCGTGTTCTGACCCATGGTGACCGACGCGGGCACGATCGCCGCTCCCGAGTTACTGCTCAGACCGATCACCAAGCCTCCGGCGGGAGCCGGTGCGGCGAGGGTGATGAGCCCGGTCGAGAAGCCGGGGCCGCCATTCACGACGCTTGGGTTCAGGGTCAACGTCGCGGTGATCGGCTTGACCAAGAGATTGGTCGTCGCCGTTCGTCCGCTCGCCAGCCTCACCGAGATGCTGACCGACGTGTTGACCGCAACCTGCTTCGTCGTCACGACGAACTGGGTCGAAGTCTGGCCGGCGTTAATCTTCGCCGTGGCTGGAACCGTCGCTACCGCAGTGTTGCTGCTGGTGAGCGTCAGGTTCGTCCCGGCAGCAGGAGCGGGCGCGCTGATCACCGCCGTTGCGAGCGGATTCTGCACACCACCGATCGCGCTGGTCGGGTTGACCGTGACCTGAAGGTTCAGCGCGACCACTCGAAGAGTTGCCGTCGCTGTGACCCCGGCGGGCGTCCGAGCCGTGATCGTCACGTCAGTCGTGTTCGCAACCTGGAAGGTCGCGATGTTGAACGTGCCAACCGTCTGGCCGGTCGGAATGACGATCGAGGACGGCACCTGGGCTGCAGCCGTATTGGAACTGCTCAGGGTGATCCTCAGACCGGTGCTCCCCGCAGGAGCTCCGACCGTGACCTTGCCCGAGGAGGGCAGGCCGCCGGTGACGACCGATGGCGTCAGCTGCAGCGTAATGCCGAGCGGGCGCACATTGATCACCTGGGTCCGTACGATCGGCGAAGGCAGCGTGTTGACCGTCGCCGTCAACGTCACGTTCACCGAAGAGGTGACGCTCTTGCTGACGGCTTGGAAGGCCTTCGAGTTCGTGCCCTCATCGACCTTGACGGTGGCAGGAACCGTCAGGACAGCCGAGTTGCTCGACGCCATGTTGACGGTCACGCCGTTCGTCGGCGCCAGTTCGTTAAGGGTCAGGGTGCAGTCCACGTTCTGCGAGCCGCCGATGACCGACGGAGGTGTCGCGACGAACGTGAGGTTGATCGGCCGGATCGTCAAGTTCTGCGTGAGGCTGGGGTAGCCCTGCTTGAACGTCGAGATCTGAGCAATCACGTTGCCCGGGCCCTTGTGCATCTTCGTCGTGATCGTGAAGTCGTTGCTGCGGATTGCGCCGGCAGGAACGAAGACCTCGATCTCGGTGGTGCTGCCACCGAACGGAGCGTAAGTCGCGCTGTTCGACCGAATCTTGCAGCGCAGGCCGCTCGGAGCCGCCGGCTGGGAAAGGGTGATGTGGCCCTTGACCCACTGGCCGCCAACGACGCTCAAGCTCTCCAGGTCGAGCGAGGCGATGCCCGTCTGATCGACGAACAGGGTGCCTTGCCTCGTTTGGACCGGGTTGGTGTTTGTACGCTCGGCGACCACGTTACGGAACGTGTTCGCTGTCGCAACACCCGCCGTCACCACGAAGTCCTTCGACTTGCCCTTGTTGACGTCGTTGGGATCACCGATGATCCAGACCGAAGCCGTCTGCTGACCGTTCCAGAAGGTGACATCGACCGGCGGATTGCCCGTCGTGCCCTGCTTCAGATCGATCTTCATCGCGGTCGGTCCGACTTCTCCATCGAGAAGGATCGTCCCGGTCGACTTCTCACCGCCGTTCACACGGTTCGGGGCGAAGCTCACGGAGCGCAGGCTGGCCGGAACGATCCGGAGCGTCTGCGAGCGCGTGACTTGGAGATTCGGCTGCGAGATCTTGACGAGAATCGTCACGTTGGTCGCCACGTCGACGCCTCGAGTAAGGACGTCGAAGGTCGCGGTGGTATCGCCAGTCGGAACCACGAAGGAGTTGATCCTCGCGCCACCAGCGTCGACCGCGTAGGCCTTCGCCGGGTCGCTGCTGCTCACGGCGACGGTCATGCCTGCGACCGCCGGGCGGAAGAGCGTGACACGGCCCGTGACTCGGTTGCCACCGACGACGCTGTTCGGGCTGATGATCAGGTTCGTCAGCCACGGCGCCACCGTGAGGTTCGAAGTCTTGGTGTCGCCTTCCAACTCGACCGTGAAGGTCACGACGAACTGGGTGACGACGTCGGAAGTCGTGATGCGCAGCGGGCCTGCTGTGCTCTGGCCTTCGGGGATCACAACCTGATCGAGCAGGTTGCCACCGGCGTCGACCGTTCGCGCCACGTTCTCGTTGTTGGATTGGATACGGATCACCGCGCCGCCGGGCGAAGCCGGTCCGGTCAAGGCGATGTCCATCGTCGCTTCCTCGGTTCCTGCGACGGAGCCAGGCGCGATCGTCACCGTGTTAAGCAGCGGCGACGGTCGAACCTTGATCTTCATCATGAACCCGTCCCAGAACGGGGCGAGCGGGAAGTTGTCGTTGAACATGGTCTCTTTGAACACGCCCGGCGTGGTGGGGAAACCACCACCGTCCGAGTTCGTGCCGCCCACGACAAACGCGTTGCGTGAGCCGTCGACATAGAGACCGAGGCCAAAGTCGTCACCAGGGCCGCCAAGATAGCTGCCGTAGAGAAGGTTCGATCCGGCCTCGTCGAGTGCCTGCAGATAGGCGTCTCCGATCGCGAGCGGGTTAAAGGGACCGTTGTAACTCTGGTCGTCACCACCGGGAGGAGGCGTCGTCAGGATTGGGGGCGAGGCCGAGTCGTTGATGATGCCGACGATGTAAGCCACGCCGAGGTCGTCGACGCCAATCGCCTGCTGGCCTCCGCCGCCGCCCATGAACGTGGAATAGATGAGCGAACGACCGTCGATGGCGATCTTCGTCACGTAGTTCTCGCTGGGCGGGTTGTAGAGCTCGTCCAAGCAGCCTGGGGTCCGCGGGAAGTCGACGGAGCCCGTCGAACCGCAGATGTAGGCGCTGCCGTTCTGATCGAGCGCGATCGCGCTGCCCGACTCACCGGCAGCGCCACCGATGACGGTGGAGTAATCGAACGCGGTGCCGCTCGGATTGAGCTTGGAGACGAATGCGTCGCTACCTTGCACCACCGTGTCGAACGACCCCGCGACTAGCGGGAAGTTCGCAGAGGCGGTGGAACCGACGATGAAGGAGTTGCCCACATCGTCGACGGCGATGCCGTTCACGACGTCGCCCGCCGAGCCACCGATGAACGTCGAGTAGTCGACGACGCCTGCACTGCTCACGCGGACGGCGAACCCGTCGGTCGTCGATCCTCCGTAGTTTGGCTGGAGGCTGCCAGCGGTCGTTGGGAAGTCTGCGCCCTCCGTCTGGCCAACGATGTACATGTTGTCATCGCGGTCGACCCCGATGTCGAGGCCGAAGTCACCGGGAGGAGGCGGGAACGGCGGGGCGAAGGCGCCCGCGTAGGTTCCGTAGTCAAGTGCGTTACCCGTGTTGCTGAGTCGAATAATGAAAGCGTCCGACCCGCCCTGGGCGTAGTTCGTCTGGAACGCAATCGGCGTGGTTGGCAATGCGCCGGCCGAAGGCTGCTCAGGCGAGGTCGTGTAGCCCGTGATGCACGGCCGACCGGCTCGGTCGATCGCGATCGCAAGGGCTTCTTCCGTCGAAGATCCACCGACGACGGTGGCCCAGATGATGTTCGTCGCGTCCGCTCGGAACTTGGTGACGAAGGCATCGTAGCCGGCAACCGACGTGTCATAGGCGCCGTTCGTGATCGGGTAGTTGATCGAAACGGTCGAACCGCACACGTAGGGCTGGTTGAACTGATCGACCGCGACGTCGTAGCCGATGTCGTCGCCAGGGATCAGACCGGAGGCGTAACCGCCAAAGAGGGTCGACCAAACCCACGGGTCGATGACGAGGGGCTTCGATGCATCGTGAGGGCCAACTTGGAATCCGAAGGTGCCGTCAGCGTTTTGAACGAACTTACAGGGAATCTGTTCCTTCTCGCCTTCGACCTGCTGATACGCGAACAAGTCGGTGACGGAGACTTCACCGAATCGGGTCCGCACGTACATGGTGTCTTGATCGCCGATGCGAACCGTCTGGGCGCCGTTGTACTGGAACTTGATCTGGGAGGGATCAGCTCCGGGGGCCACAATCAGGTCGAACCGGGGAGCGCCGTTGTCCCGGTAAACGCGCATATTGACGCCCGGGTACAGGCTGTTGACCCAGCCTTCGTTGTAGGTGTGCACGTCCGCGACACGGTTCTCGTTGCGGATGAAGTTAAGAACCCCTTCGCGCTCACCGACGCCGCTTGCGGTCGGGTGCTGATTCGAACCCAGGAACTCGAGCTCCACGACGTGGCCCGCCCGGGACCGAGGCTTCTTCATCCCCTTGTGATCCGGGTTCCACTGCACCTCTCCCATCCGGAAGAAGTCGTATTTAATGCCACGGTCCGAGACCCAGACGTCGAGATTCTTCCACCCGCCATAGAAGCGAGCGGCATCATCCCACTGGCCTTTGTTCTCGATGAAACCGTAATCCACGCCTCCCGGCATGGCGGCTGGCCGTTTCGCTGCGGACGCGGTCTGCTTCGCGCCTTGGCGCGTTCCATCCGCATTCGCACGAAGAGTGGCCGTCACGGCTAATGACAGCGCAAGGAGCGAACCCAAGGCAGCCCCCCAACGCAACGTCGTCGTTTTTCTCCCGATCACCGACTTACACCTCATTCCCTGTATGACTCCCGAGTCGCGCGGCAACGGGCGCAGCCGCCGTGCGAGACGATTCCCCGTATTTTAACCACCTTCAGCCATAGAAAGATAGGCTGACGGAGGTCGATCATGCGAGAGACGGTTTCCAGCGCCGCAAAGTTCTGGCATTCGGCCAACTTCTGACGAGGGGTCGAAGGTCCCGCGCAGGGTCCATCTCTCGAACATCACCCCTATAATGGGCATACAAACAACTGGTGGCGCTTGCCATCACGGAGAAGCAACTAATGTCTGGCAGCCTGAAACTCGGTCTGATGATCATCGCGGGAGTCCTCGTCCTCGGGTTCGTCGTGAAGTTCGTGGCGTCGATGCTCGCATTCCTGGTCCCGATCGCCGTCCTCGCCGGCATCGGCCTCATCCTCTACGGGATGTTTTCGCGCAAGGCCCTCACCGGAGGACGCCGACGCTACCTGCCCTAGACCGGTAAGCTCGGCCCATGCTTGGGCTGCTTGCCGCACTCGTCCTAACGCCTTCCATCGAACGTGACGCGTATGGCGTTCCGCACGTCGTCGCCTCATCATGGGGCGACGCCTTTTTTAGCGCCGGCTACGCGGTCGCTGAGGACCGGCTCTGGCAGATGGAGACCAGTCGACGCCTCGCACGGGGACGATTGGCCGAGGTGCTCGGTCCGGATTATGCGAGCTCAGATCGCGAAGTGCTCCGCACAGGCTACACCGACGAAGAACTGGATCAGCAGCTCGCGGCCCTGCCGGGCAACATCGAGGAGGCCTTCGCTCGATACGCGGAGGGTGTCTCGGTCTATATGGTCGAGGCCGAGCGGGCCAACAAGCTCCCCGCCGGGTATGCCTCGAACGGTTTCAAGCCTGAACCCTGGACCCCTCGAGACTCTGCTGCGATCGCGATCAGGCTCTTTCAGCAGTTCGGGAGAGGAGGCGCAGGGGAGATCCGCAACCTCGCGCTCGTCGGATATCTCGCCACCCAGGCTCAGCTGAAGGGCAAGGAACTCGACGTCGTCGACGATCTCGCTTGGTTCAACGATCGCCGCGCAACGACGACGATCGCCGATCGTGACGACCCGGTTAAGACCCGACCCGACTTCTATACGCCCACCCGTCTCGACACCGAAGTGCACCTGCGCGGCCTGCCCAAGCTCAGTCTCCTCGAACTGTTGCCGGGCGTGAGGCTTTCCGAGCGTGCTGAGTCGACCCGGGTCGCGGAAGCTCTCGCTGCCCCGTTCAAAGTGGGGTCGTACTGCATCGCAGTCGCCGGGACACGCTCTGCGAACGGCAAGGCGCTCCTCCTCTCCGGCCCACAGATGGGCTTCCAGAGCCCCAGTATCGTCCATGAGATGTCGATCCGGGCCCCTGGCGTTGCGGTCGTCGGTGCCGACGTGCCAGGAGTGCCAGGGGTCGTCATCGGACACTCGGAGCGACTTGCCTGGGGATTGACGAGCGGCGTCGCCGACACAGACGACATCGTGTACTCGGTTTCGGAGGGAGAAGGCAAATACCGTGACGGGTCAACGCTGGAGTCGCTCAGGACCGTACCGAGACCCCTCAAGGTCAAGGGTCAGCCCGACGAGACCGTGACCCAAACGCGAACGAAGTTCGGCCCGGTCGTCCTTGCCGTTAAGAGCAAGAACGTCCTGTTTTCGCGTCGGGCCGCAGCAGCCGGTCGGGAGCTCGGGAGCCTGAGGGCACTTTTTGGATTGTATGAGGCAAGGAACGTCGACGACGCCGAAAGCGCCGCCCGATTCGCCACCGTGAACTTCAATGTGTTCGCCGCCGATGTCGAGGGCAACATCGCCTATCGCTACGGCGGGCTCGTTCCGCTTCGAGCCAAAGAAGTCGATCCTCGCTTCCCCACTCCTGCCAGCGCCGACTGGCGCGGATTCGTCTCGCTCGATCAGATGCCCCATGCCAAGAACCCGGCGTCCGGTCTGTTCGTCAACTGGAACAACAAGCCGGTCAGCTGGTGGCCAAATGGAGACACCCCGGTGTGGGGTCGCATCTTCCGCAACCAGATTCTGCTGGACCACCTCGGCGCTACGAAGTTGACGACCGACGATCTGGATCTCGCGATTTGGACCGCGGCGCGGACCGACTATAACTACTCGGCGTTCGCTTCGCTTTGCAGGGGCTTGAGTCCGGAGCTCGACGCGTTCGCTGGGCTCAAGCTCGACGGTTCCCGCGCGACGTCCCTCTACCTTGCCTGGTTCGACGCGCTCCGCGAGGAGATCTTTCTGCCGACCGTGGGTTCGTTGGTAAGCCCAGATAACTTCAAACTTGCGATCCAGCCCTCGCTGATGCTGGCCGCACTCGAACGAAAGACCAAGTTCGATTACCTCGGCAAGCGGTCACCGAAGGACGTCGCGCGCGCGGCTCTCCAGAAGGCGATGGCCAAGCTCGACGCCGACCCTGCCGCTTGGAGATACGCGGCCCCAGGAATCAGAGTCTCGGGGCAACCTCCGATCCCCTACTCGGACCGCGGAACCTACATCCAGATCGTGGAGCTGCTGTCAAAGCCGCTTGGGCGGAGCGTGCTGCCGCCTGGGGTTGCCGAGTCCGGAGAGCACGCACTCGATCAGGTACCGCTCGCCCGAGCCTGGATGTACAAGCCCATGTCCCTCCCTTAGCTTGTCTTGCTGCCCAAGGCACGCGAGCTTCGAGTAGGCTACTCGCGCATGGGACGGCACGGCGGGGGCTGGCAAGCGATCGCCTACACGCTCAAGAAGGGGCGTCAGGTCGGCTTCGTTCGACTTTGGCGAGCGATGCGGGCGCGCAACGCGTGCAAGACCTGTGCACTGGGTATGGGCGGACAGCGCGGCGGCATGGTCAACGAAGCCGGCCACTTTCCCGAGGTCTGCAAGAAGTCGCTTCAAGCGATGACGGCCGACATGCAGGGCCGCATCGAGCCCCGATTCTTCGAAACCGTGTCGCTAGCGGGGATGCAGGAGCTCACCCCCCGCGAGCTGGAGCACTGTGGGCGCCTGGTCCATCCGATGATCGCGCGAGAGGGGGACACCCATTACCGTCCCATCGAGTGGGACGAGGCGATCGCCTATGTGGTCGATCGGATGCGGGACACCTCGCCCGAGCGAGCGTTCTTCTACGCCAGCGGTCGAAGCTCGAACGAGGCCGGATTCCTCCTCCAGCTCCTCGCTCGAAGCTACGGCACGAACCACCTCAGCAACTGCTCGTACTACTGCCACCAGGCGAGCGGGGTTGGCTTGGCCGGTTCGATCGGAACGGGAACGGCGACGGTAACGCTCGACGATCTGGAGACCTGCGATCTCGTTTTCCTGATCGGTGGCAATCCGTCATCCAATCATCCGCGACTGATGGCGTCGCTTGCCCGACTGCGCGAACGCGGTGGCAACGTCGTCGTAGTCAACCCGCTTCGGGAGGTTGGGCTTGTCGAGTTCAGGGTCCCGTCGAACGTCAAGTCGATGCTGTTCGGCTCGAAGATCGCGTCGCATTACGCACAGATCGCGATCGGCGGAGATATCGCTCTGATGATTGGCCTTGGGAAGGCTCTGATCGCGATTCCCGACGCCGTCGACGGTGCCTACTTGGACGCGCACGTCGATGGATTCGCCGAACTCGAAGATCTGGTCGGTTCGATCGAGTGGAGCGCGATCGAGTCGGCGAGCGGAGTCCCTCGCGACCAGATCGAGGAGATCGCATCGGTTTATGCGGCGAGCAAGGCGGCGATCTTCGCATGGACGATGGGCATCACCCATCACGAGCACGGTGTCGAGAACGTCGAGTGGATCGCCAACCTTGCGCTCATGCGCGGCATGGTCGGGCGCCCGGGATCCGGCTTGATGCCGATCCGCGGCCATAGCAACGTCCAGGGCCTTGGCTCGATCGGCGTCTACCCCGGCATCCGAGCGGAGGCGTTGGCAAAGCTCGAAGCGCTTGGAGTCCGACCGCCGTCATGGAAGGGTCTCGACACGATGGGTGCGATGGAATCGGCCCATGCCGGGCTGATGGAGTTCGCCTTGTGCCTCGGCGGCAACCTCTACGGAGCCAACCCTGATGCCGCATTCTCGAAGCAGGCCCTCGCAAATCTCGACACGATCGTGTACATGAGCACGACGCTCAACACGGGACATGCGCATGGGCTCGCCAAGACCACACTCATATTGCCGGTGGCGGCGCGCGACGAGGACTCCCAAGCGACGACCCAGGAGTCGATGTTCAGCTTTGTTCGGCTGAGTGACGGTGGGCCCGCCCGTCATCCGGAGTTGAAGACCGAAGTCGAGGTCCTCGCAGCGATTGGCGAACGCATCGCCGCCGATCGACCCTCCATGCTCGACTGGGCAAGACTGAGGAACCACGACGCCATCCGTCGCTTGATCGCGGAGCTGGTCCCCGAACTCGAGCAGATCGCGACGATCGGCGAGACGAAGCGTGAGTTCCATATCCCGGGTCGTTCGTTTCGCAAGCCCGAGTTCAAAACCCGGTCGGGGCGGGCGACCCTCCACGCGCATCCCATCCCTTCCCTGCCCGCGCTAGGTCCGGAGCAGCTCAGACTCATGACGATCCGTTCGGAGGGGCAGTTCAACACCGTGGTGTACGACGACGAGGATCTCTATCGAGGCGTCGATCGGCGGGACGCGATCCTCATGAGCCCTCCCGATGTCGATCGGCTGAGTCTCCTGGAAGGTGAGCGGGTCGAAGTCGTGAGCCATAGCGGCACGATGCGCGCCGTCGTCCATCGTTTCGACATCGCCGTCGGTTGCGCGGCGATGTACTACCCCGAGGCGAACGTTCTGACCTCGAAGCAGGTGGACCCGCGCTCGAAAACGCCAGCCTTCAAGAGCGTCGTGGTGAGCGTGCGCAAGCTCACGTAGTCCATCGCCATTCGCCATAATTCGGCGATGAACTGCCCTCGGTGCGGACGCGAGAACGACCCGAGCAACCAGTTTTGCGGCCGGTGCGGACTCGAATTCGCCCAGGTCTCGACCGCTCCCCACGATGCGGCCGACGTGATGTACTGCTATCGCCACCCGAAGGAGCCCACCAGGTTGAGCTGTGGCCGGTGCGGGCGGCCGATTTGCACGCGATGTGTGGTGATTGGGCCGGCAGGCCCCCGCTGTCGTGAGTGCGCGAAACAAAACGTTCCGATCAGCGCGCGTGGAGTCGCCCATGACGTTGCGTCGTCGGTCCGAGGGATCGGCAGGCTGGGGCCGTTCGGGATCTACTACATGATCATCCTCGGGCTCATGGTCCTTGGATTCGTCCGTGGGTGCCTGTGGCATCCCCAACAGGTGCCGACCCCGGATCAGCCTCCGGTCGAGCAGGGCGCCCCCACCAACCAGCGGGTCTAGGCTTCGGTCAGCTCGCGGTGTCGTTCGTCGGACAGTCCGGTCCGCAACGCACGATTCTCCGCTCTCCACCAACTCCAGGTGTCCCTGACGGTTTCCACAAGGGGGCGCAGGCTCAAACCTGCCGCAAGTGCACGTTGCGGCGAGAGCTGTGAGATTCCCTCGTTTGGCGCGACAACCATCGGCAAATCGGTCCAAGGCTGCACTCCAAGGGCTTCCAGATCGCGCTCCACGAACTCGCACGTCGATCCAAGCTCGGCGCGCATCGACGCAAGCATCTGGCGAAGCGTAGACGGCCTCTCGGGTCCGACCGCGTGAAAGACCCCCTTGCGGCTGGTCTCAACCCCCGCTACGACGAAGTCGGCGAGGTCGCGGGCGTCGATCCACTGCACCGGGCGGTCATCGCCCGCGGGAGTGAGGACTCGAGGGTCCTGGGCGATTCGGACTGGCCAGTAGGTGAACCGGTCCGTGTGATCTCTTGGGCCGACGACGAGCCCGGGCCGCACCACTGACGCACGCTCGCCGAAGCAACGCCGTGCTTCTCGCTCACAGAGGACCTTGAGGAACCCGTAGCTTTCCGGTGTCATCTCCTCGTTCGCAGGATCGCCGTCTTCGATCACGGGGGCATCCTCATCGGCCCCTGGCTCGGGATCGCGGTACACACTGATCGTGCTGATCAGCAGATACTGGTCGACCGCGCCTCCGAGCACATCCGACGCGATGCGAACGGCCCGCGGCACGTAGGCGCAAGTGTCGATACATGCATCCCATCTCCGATTCTTCAGAACGTCGAGATTGTCGAGTCGATCGGCGTGAACAGATTCGACACGGCCCTCGAAGACATTTGAGTTGGTCTGCCCTCGATGGACGATCGTGACCTCATGCCCGGAGCCAAGGGCGCGATCGACGATCGCTCGCCCGACGAAGCGGGTGCCGCCAAGAATCAGGAGCTTCACTCACGCAGTGTGACAGGTCAAGCCGCATGCTTGAGGACGTCGAGACACTGGTCGAGGAGCGCAGAGTAGGAACCTGGGAGGGGCTGATACGGCCCGCGCATCGGGCCAAGTTCGATGCCTTGATGGGCAAGCGCAGCCTTCACCAGGCGAGCGGTGCCAACGTTTCGCAAAGCGGCCGGGATGATCGTCGGCTGTGCCGAAGGGAGCAGTGCCTGAGGGGCGAAGGAGGCAACGGGGGAGACAACCGCCTCAGGGAACGAGAACTCGTCCGTGCACGTCCGGTCGCCTCGCAGGGCTGCAAGGCCGCCGGCGGGATTCGGAAACGACAGCATGGGCATGCGTCGAAGCGAATGGATCAGCTGATCGGTGAGGCGCTGCCGTGGATCGACGACGATCAGTGGAATGCTCGAGTGGGAGGCGATGCTGGTGAAGTGCCCGTAGACCTCGTCGTCGGTGAAGTCAGTACACGGGGGAGCCAAGATGCCGGCGATCGCGCCGTAGTGGGCGGCATGTTGTGCCAGGTCGAGAGCAGCGGTCGTCGCAACCGCGGTGACGTTGACCACCACGGGGAGCCCGTGGGCCTCGCGAATCGCGATCTCAGCGACCTGCTTGCGCTCTTGGAGGCTGAGGACGGCATATTCGCCCGAGTCGGTGCAAACCGCGAAACCTGCCACGCGGCGCATCCGAAGCCAGCCCATGAGGCGGGCTAGCCGGACTTCGCCAACCATTGAACCGTCGTCCGTATAGGGCGTCGGCAATGGTGCGAGCAGGCCCACGAGTTGCCGCATAGTTGGATTATCGGCAGCAAAACTCGTTTGGCTTCTCTGGGAGTCTTACTCGGGTTGGCCGATACGGGAACACCCGATCCGCTAGGAACGCGACATGCTCGTCACGGTGCTGGGCGTGTCCGATCAGCGTCACAAACGGGCTGCAGACGATCGCGTGCCCGTCGCGCTGATACACCGCATCGAAACACGTCACATTGAGGAGGCCAGTCTCATCCTCGAGATCGAAGAACACGACGCGTTTACCGCTGGGTGTTGGGGGGAAACGCATGCGGATTGGGTTTCCGACCACGATCGCTTTCGTTCCATCGGCAAGTCGGCGACATTCCGCCGAGGTGATGCCTCCCTTGGACTCGACCCGACTCCGCTCGAACGCCATCAAATGCTGAGAGACATCCAGACTAAGGATCGCGCGCTCGTGGAGTGCCTTCTCGATCACGTCGAAATCAGAGATCTTGTCAGGTAGCGATGGCTCTTCGTAGCCTAATGGCAAACATCCAACCTGGCCGACCGCATCGGAGTAACCGACCGCATCCGGGATCGCCCACAAGAGCTGCCTTCGATTTGGATGGAGCGAATCGAACGTTCCGCAGAGAATGAGCCGCTCGAGTTCGTCGCGAGCTGGGCGCAGCCTGGCCACGAACTCAAAGAACGATCGAAAGCGTTTTCTGGTCGCGGTCCCTTGCGCTTCCCGCACAAGGACGGTGATCGACGACCCCGCCGATTCTTCCTCTACGACGTCCTGCTCGTCGCCCGGGCTTAGAGAAGCGTCTTCGATTCTCTGCTTCAGCTCGTCGGATATCCCAGAAATCTGATCGAGGCCGACTCGGATCCCACCGTTGGGAACGACCAAATGCGGGGGATCGTCGCTCGGTACATCTTCGACTTTGAACTCCCGTCTGCTTGCGTTGATATCTGGGGGGAGGATCTTGACGCCTCGAGACCGAGCCTCGTTCACAAGCGTGCATGGACCGTAATAGCCTGCAGGCTGGGCGTCGAGGATCGACGCGAAATATTCAGCGGGATAGTTCTGCTGACAAAAAATCGATCGGACCGAGATTTCGGCAAACGCCAGCGCATGTCCTTGAGCGAATCCGTACCCCTTGAATCCGCAGACTAAGTCGACTATTTCCGATGCGACGGATTCCGAATACCCTCGCGATTGGATGCGTGCTTCGATATCGCCGCGGATCCGTTGATCGAACTCCTCCCGTCGCTTCTTGTGAATCGCTTCACGAATCTCCTCCGCCTCTCCCGACGTGCACCCAGCGAACGTTTGGAGCAGTTGGTCGACCTGTTCTTGAAACACGATGATCCCGTAGGTGATGCCAAGGATCGCTTCCAGGTCGGGGTGGGAAAACGAAAAGGG
>WBZR01001321.1_pt1 | contig 31538 bp, 22 predicted proteins | sample 5204231 | NCBI WGS metagenome assembly WBZR01 (sample SAMN12412403, study PRJNA552823) | activated sludge metagenome | isolation source: activated sludge from anammox sidestream of wastewater treatment plant... | place: USA: Virginia | collected 2017-08 | reverse complement strand
CGATGTGTCGAGTGTACATCACCGATCCAAAATCAAAAAACAGATTCGTAAAAACAGTAACTCTGAGTAAAAAACAAGAAGACATCCTAAGGGAAATTAATCCGCATCTCTTGACAAAGTGTAATGTGTAAAATCGAGGAAAAAGTCAGGCCAATTAGTTTGCAAAAGCTTGTATAATTTTTAATGAAAAGTACCGTTCGTCATGAAATCCATAAGCTTTTCTTTTGATAACTTTGATCTTATTATTAACCCCTTCGAGTTTACTGGTATGAATTTTATAATCACAGTGATTCAAGATTCCGTAGCGGTATTTTGTAAGCATATTTGCAAATTTATTCACGACGGAATAGTTTAGTGTTTTCGCTAAGAGGCTCCATTCATCAATGGCTTTTCTCGCCCACGTCCGTGAGGTATAGGTCCAAATATGTTTGAGCTTATCTTTAAGAATCAGAACGGTATTTATGGTTTCATTGAGCGACAAGAGCTGTTTGAGATGTTCTCGGTGTTTTTTCCTGCGAATATTTCGCTTGTTTTTTAACAAAAGATATTTTGAACCCTTGATGACGTCCTTATCCTTCTTCGATGGTTTTTACGGTTTTCCAGTTAATTCCAAAATGTTTTGCAACTTCGGTTACGGTTAACACTTTACACAATTCGTGAATATACGCTGCTAAACGATGCGTAACACGACTGTAAGGTTGAAAAAAACCCCAAGCCTTCAACTACGATTCGATTGCATGACTCACAGGCTATCTTACGATACGAACAATTTATCCATACGCGAACTGAACCAGGATTCAGATCCCGCAAAAATCGTTTGTCATGGCGGTAAATGCGCTGTGCTTTGCTGCCACACGCATGACATATTGGACGAAATCGTTCATCGGGCACGGCAGTAAGCTGAGATATCTCAGCATCAGGAAATACAGTTTGCTTCGTAATTCTTACCCGCTGAAAAGGAAAATATGGTAATATACTTAATGGGGACATTGCTGGTCTCCTGTAAATAGTTTATAGAACGGTATATATCTATAGGAAACACCAAATGTCCACTCTTTTCAATGATTTAAAGGATTTTCTTCTCAATTCTTATTGACTAATTGGGAGAAGAACCCCATTTCTTATGACTGTATTCAATGCCCTTCATCAACTATTTTCTCCTGCTTTGCCTTGTTTTACCTGGCTTTGGTGGGTTTCCGTTCAAATACTAATTAAAAACTCCTTACAGGAGATCAGGAATTTGTATTGCACAGATAACCCGGAGAGCGAAGGATCGCTTCGCTCTCCCTGGTCTTTAGGTCAATTATCGTAGACGTCCAGCACCTCCTGATCGCTCAGTGGCCTGTTGTAAATGCACACCCCATCGATAATGCCATTGAAACAACCATTTCTCAACAAGGAATTCCCAATTTTCATTTCAGGATAATAGGTCTGCGGTACGATGCTGTTCCCTGGTGGATGTCTTACCGTCTTCACCGGTTGTCCGTTGACATACAACTTCTGTTCACCGGTTGCCTTATTGTACGTGCCTGCAATATGATGCCAGCCACCTATGGAATTCATCAGATTGTACGACGCAGTCCTCTGTCTCCTTTTTCCGTTTGCGTCTTGTGTTATAACGACAAAACCCACGGAATTGGGGCTTCTTCTGAAAAACTTTAAAGCAAAACCCTCACGCAATTGTGGATTGCCATGCGGTTTCAGCCCGTTGAAGATAAAATCAAATCCCAGCGGATCATTTGCATGCTTATAGACCCATGCACACACGGAAACTTCCTCGCTATTCATGGCCGGGATTGACACCTCATCGTCAACGCCGTCAAAATTCAGACCGCTGCCGTCCCTTCCGGTTGTCCAGCTTGCGCCATTGATGACGCCGTCATGACCGTTCCCCGACGAGTCTCCGGCACTATCTCCGCTTCCTTCATCGAAGGTATAACAAGCCTGCGACCCGGGACAAGGGCCTGGTGCAGGACTTGGCGTAGGACTCGGTGTGGGACTTGGCGTTGGAGTTGGAGTCGGAGGAGGAGTTTGAGACAAAGAGATAATCGCATACTTGAGGTCTCCGTTATCACCATCATAGTAACTGACATGCACCTTGCCCGATGAATCAAGCGCCAGGGAGGTATATTCTCCGACAACGCCCCAACTGTCCACCGTCGTTGTTATCCACGAACCAAATGCGTTGGTCGCATATTCGAGGTCATGGCCATACCAATCCTCATCGTAGTAACTGATATGCACCTTGCCTGATGAGTCAAGCACCAGGGAGGAATAACCACCCTTAATGCCCGTTGCATCTACTGTCGTTATTGCCCACGAACCAGAGGCGTTGGTTGCGTATCTGAGGTCGTAACTATTTCCTGTACGATAGCTGATATGCACGTTATCTGATAAGTCAAGCGAGAGAGATGTCCCTGTGTTTACGTTCGCAGTGTCATCTACTGTAGTGGTTACCCATGAACCTGATGCATTGGTAATATACTCGAGATGCCCATAGTAATTCGTGTTATCTACGTAACTGATATGCACGTCATTTGACGAATCTGTCACAATAGAGGTATAGCCAGCGACTCCTGTGCTGACCAGGGTGGCTGTGACCCACGAGCCAGAGGCATTGGTTGCATATTTGAGGGTGCTCGGGCTATAATGCGGGACAAGCCGATAACAGATATGCACCTCATCTGACGAGTCTATCGCTATGGAGGTATCTCCGATGAAATCGTTCCAATTCGTGATATCCAGGGGAATTATTACCCACGAACCGGATGCATTGGTTGCGTACATGAGGCTTGAAGGAGAGCCACTAATGTAACTGATATGTGCATTACCTGACGAGTCAAGAGCCAGGGAGCTATCCCGTGCGTCACTAGCGACCGCCGTGGTCGTTACCCACGAACCCGACGCGTTGGTCGCATACTTGAGATAGCCATTGCCATTATCCCTGTAACTGATATGGGTATTACCTGAAGAGTCTATTGCCAGGGAGCTATACTGTCCTACATTCCCATTACTATCCACGGTGGTTATCTCCCATGAAACATGCCCTGTCGTCGCATACTTGAGGTCTCCATCACCATACTCATAGTAACTGATGTATACCTTATCTGAAGAGTCAAGCGCCAGTGAGCTATACCGGTAATCATGATATTCATCCACCGTGATTGTTACCCACGCGCCGGTTTCATTGGTCGCGTATTTGAGGCCACGGCTAAGGGCACTATTACTCTTATAACTGACGTGCACCTTATCTGACGAATCTATCGCCAGGGAACAATCGCTGCCGGCGTTATCCGCATCCACGGTGGTTGTTACCCACGAGCCGGATGCATTGGTAGCGTACTGGAGATCGGCATTACCATAATCCCGGTAACTGATATGCACATTATTTAACGAATCTGTTGCTATGGAGGAGTTATCGTCAATGTGCGCTGCACTATCGATGGGGATTGTTACCCAGGAACCGGATGCATTGGTTGCATATCTGAGGCCACTGTTCTTATAACCGATATGTGCCTTATCTGATGTATCTATTGCCAGGGAACAATTGCGTGCAGCACCGCTTTCTACGGTGGTTATTACCCAGTAGCCTGATACATTCGTCGCATATCTGAGGGCGTCATTGTTGCAGTAACTGATATGCACGTTATTGGATGAATCAATTGCTATATCGGTTTCCTGGACGTTGCCGCTATCCAGCGTGGTAGTTACCCATGATCCGGACACATTGGTCGCGTACTTGAGGTATCCCGTTGTATCCACATAACTGATATGCGCCTTGCCTGATGAATCAAGCGCCAGGGAGGTATTTACGCCTACACTACCTGTGCTGTCCACGGTGGTAGCTACCCATGAGCCGGATGCATTGGTTGCATACCTGAGATCGGAATTGGTATAGTCATAGTAACCGATGTGCAGGTTGCCTGATGAATCAGTTGCCAGAGAGCTGTACCTTCCAATGTCCCCGTCCCTGTCCACGATGCCTCTGAACCAGGCTTCGCCATAGGCGTCAGGCGACGTGAAAAGGCAGATACCAGCAAGCCCAATGTATGTGAGAGGAACTGCCAAGTACGATACGAACCATAACCATTTCCTGTTTTTCATCTTCACTCCTTTCCCTTCCTATCAACAAAAAATATCTTGCAAGGCTCGATAGGTCTTGCAAATAGCCGTATTTCTGTCAACGATCCTTTTCAAATACTTCTTCATCTTTTGGTATAATATATTTCAGTTTTTTGCCAGGAATTTTTGTATTGGCGTTCTGGCATTACGCTCCTTTTTTCTTTGTCTCTCGCCACCTCCTTTTTCGTCATGTAACAGGCAACGAACTCAACCAGTATTAGGGTGAATTTTGTCGTATGATTCCTAGGAGTTGCGCAAGACAAATGCCATGATACCGATACGCGAATTGGATTACGGCGCAGTTTAGCTATAAGTTACTTTGTTCGCTTGGATTAAAAACAAAATAAATTATAGTAAAACAACAAAGAATATGTATGAATACTCCAAAGAAAAGTGTGCCATGACACACTTGTGTGACAGCACACTTGTGTGTCATGGCACATAGGAATACCAATGGAAGGAGTTTCAAAAAGCTAGAAGTTGATCTGAGTTTTATGGGGTAAAGGAGCAGCGCCACAAAGACATTTCAGATGTCAGGTTGTGTCGATATTCCCTTCAAAGGCAGATACTACCGCATAATTCCCCTCTATCAATTACTAATTGTCCACAAAACTTAAATTCCAGCTTGACCGTGGGATCAATGTGTGGTGTCCAGAACGGAAATGGTTCGTACCGCGGGGGTAGGGTCATAGATCCCCACGGCATCGGTAATAGTAAGGGTGACCGTGAAGGTGCCTGCTATATTGAACTGTGTTAAACCAGGATCTTTCTGCAGGGAATCAGGAATTCCGGAATCCGCACTGAACTTCCATCGGTAACTCAGCGGCAGATTACCGCCCAGATCACTCCCCGTGCCGGAAAACAGCACCGAGTCCCCTTTGTCGATCGTTACATCAGCATCAATAGGGCTGTTAATAATGCCATCCGGAGAAGACGGGTGCGGTGAAAGATAGATCCCCGCAGACCAGCTGTGAAAATCACCGCTTCTTCCATCAACCGAACAAAGCCAGTGATTTCCCGTCCACCACGGATCAAAATGATGCATACCCGTTGCATTCCAACCACTCCCGCTTTTATTCAGAATGGGGCTCTCGGGTATTTCATGCTCTGCATATTGTGTCGTCGTCAGGGTATCAACCTCAAAAACCCTCACGAATTCGCCGTTCTGTGCGGTTCGAATAATCCGGTTGTTGTCGTACACAAAGGCCCTCCCGGCCGGTCGCGTCTTATTGGAATCGCCGGTTACAATCGGACTCATGGGATGCTGAATCCACCCACTGGTCAGATTGTCAGAATAATACAGGTAACAATTACTAATCGTGGCATTGCCCGTAAAAATCCACCACTTACCGTTGTGTCTGAAGATGGATGAATCAACAAATGCACTGCCACTGAGGAGGGTCGCCTCACGCGTCCACGCAGAGGGGAAATTTGTTGCCCGATAAAGTCTCATTTCATTGACGGCAGACGTTTCCGGTATCATATAATACGTGCCGCCAAATTTAAATACCTGAGGATACGAAAGATGAAATGGCTCGTTCAGCACAATCTGTTGATACGTCCAGTGCAATCCATCGGAACTCAGAGAAACAGCAAGATCGCCATTATGTCCACTGCCTAAGGTTTCGTTGAACATATACCAGGTATTGTTCTCGTAAAAAAGAAACGTATCTGCAACCATATCTGCCGGATACTCTGTTACGTCGCTTCCCTTCTGTACGGGATTGGTAACCGTCGTGGGAGGAACGAGGTGAAATGGGCTATAAACTACATTTGTCCAGTCGGGTATCATTTCCTCCTGTGCGCTCACGGCGGTAAAACTCCACGCGTAGTTTGCTGCCATGGCATTGCCTGCTGCGTCCCTTGCCCCCGTGGTGATCGTTGCCGTGTAAGGGGTGGCATACGCCAAACTACTTGAGGGGGTAAAGGTGGCGATCACGCCACTGTAGGATACCGTCCCGCTAATTTCAGATGAAGTGCTCTCATTGCGCACGGTGAATGTGGAGGCGTTTATGGTCGCCGCATCCATCACCTCGCTGAATATTACGGTAATAGCGCTGTTAACTGCCACCGTGGTCGCAGTACTGACAGGCCGTGTTGAGTTTACCGCAGGCGCTGTTGTATCCGGTGCTCCTGCAATAAAACTCCATGAGTAGTTTCCCGTCAGGGCATTGCCGCCCGCGTCCCTGACGCCCCCGGTAATCCTTGCCGTGTATGATGTGGCGTACGTTAAATTGCTGGATGGGGTGAAGGTAGCCGTTTCTCCACGGTAAGACACCGTTCCTTCAATATCGCTTACCCCATTGCTTACGGTAAAGGTGGACGTGTTTATCGTCGACGCATTCATCGCCTCGTTAAAGGTGACCGTGATAGCGCTGTTAAGCGCCACGCCCGTTGCATCCCTGGCTGGGCTCGTCGAACTTACCACGGGGGGGATCGTGTCGAACAATCCGGGATTATGAAACAAATCTGATACCCCCTGGTTGCTCAATGCACGATTATAAATACTTACCCCATCGATGAGGCCGCTGTAATACGACCCGCTGGAATCTCCGTCTCTGCCTATTGCAATTCCACCCGCTCCGTAAAAGATCGTTCCCGCAGGCGCTGAGGCAACCTGAGCGCCATCAATATACAACCTGACCGTGGAGCCATCATAGACACCAACGGCATGATGCCATAGATTGTCATGATAGGCAAGCAGGGAACTTGCCCTGAATAAGGTGGCTGCAGAATTATAAATCCAGAAAGAAATCCTTCCTGAATTCCATACATCGAGACCATAGCCGTATGATCGTTTACGAATGATAATCCCGTTGCTGTCGGTGGTTTTAAACCACGCAGAAACGGAAACTGCGCCTGGTTGAAGAGACAACGGATTGCCAAGATAAACATAATCGTTAAGCCCATCAAAGCTCAATCCGCCTGCACTTCTGCCCGTAGTCCAGGCAGCTTCGTTGATGGCGCCGGTATTGCCGTTACCTGATGAATCATTTATAACCGTCCCGCTTCCCTCGTTGAACGTATAATAAGCGAGGAGTCCCTGGGGAGGCGCCGCTCCTGTCGTAAAGCTCCAGGTGTAGGCCGATGTCAGAGCATCGCCCGACAGGTCTGTTGCGCCCGTTGTTATCGTTGCCGTATAGTTTGTGGCATACGACAGATTCCCTGACGGCATAAATGTGGCTGTCGTCCCCGTGTAGCTCACCGTGCCCGTCACCGGTGTCACGCCATCGGTAGGGGTAAACGTGGCTGTAGTTATGGTATTGGCATCCATCGGCTCGCTGAACGTTGCCGTTATGGCGCTGTTCACTGCTACCCCTGCCTCATTCTCTGCAGGGCTTGTTGTGCTTACCGTGGGGCTGTTAAATAAATCCAATATTTCCTGGTTGGTCAATGCCCGGCTATAAAGTCTGACCTCATCAACAGCACCACGAAAATAACCATTATTAACCCTTGAATATCCTATCCGCATGTCAGAGTAAAGCGTCAAGGGCACAATGGTATTTCCTGCCCCATGAAGCAGGGTATGAACGAGTCCTCCATTGACATACAGCTTCTGTTCTCCGCTTGTCTTGTTGTAAGTGCCTGCAACGTGATACCAATTTCCTACGGAGTGGACTAAATCCCCCTGCGCAATCCTCGTCGATTTGTTTCCGCTTCCATCTTGTGTCACGAGTACGAACTCGATTCTATCAGGGGCGCTTGCAGGAAACCGCAATTCAAAACCCTCACGAAGTTGCGTATTTAAGCTAGCTCTCAGCCCGCTGAATATGGCATCATGCCGCGTAGTGTCATTTGCATTTTTGTAGAACCATGCACAAACAGAAACTTCGTCATTATTCATACGGGGAACGGTCACAGAGTCATTGTTTCCATCAAAACTCAAGCCGCCTCCACTTTTACCCGTGGTCCAGGTAGCACCCGTAATGGTGCCATTATTCCCGTTACCCGATGAATCATTTACCACGGTACCATTTCCCTCATCGAACGTATAATAAGCCTGTAAACCCTCGGGAGAGGCTATGCTCGTTGTGAAACTCCAGGTGTAGTTTGAAGACAGGGCATTGCCCGCCAGGTCGGTTACCCCTGTTGTGATGGTTGCCGTATATCTGGTAGAATACGGCAAATCGTTTGATGGCGTGAAGGTGACCGTTGTGTCCAGGTAGCTCAACGTACCCGCCACCGATGCGACTCCATCAGTAACGCTAAAGGTGGCCATCGTTATCGTGTTTGCGTTCATCAGCTCACTGAACGTTGCCGTTATGGCGCGGTTAACGCCCACTCCCGCCTCATTCCCGGCGGGGCTCGTCTGGGTTACGGTTGGAGGCGTTGCGTCTTGCGCATACGTTTGCCGTACAACCAAGAGAAGAAATGCACAAAAAAACAAAAGCGCCGGTATAATTTTATTGCCCTTGAATCTCAAAATAGGATATGGTTTCGCAGATACCGCACAAACAAAATGGTTATGGAACATTTGCGGACCTCCCTTTCTTAATGAACAGCATCAAAATATTTTTTACGCTTTTGCGATCGGTAAAAGTCTCGGATCAAAGTCATTACATTAGGCCTTCGACAACTTTTTCAATGTAGGGCGACGAGCCTCGTCGCTCTACAACAAACGTTGAAATTCCTTGGTGCTGATGGATATTTACCGCCAAAATAAAAAAGCCTTACCGCTCAAGATATTCAACACACCATCTTTGGCAGTAAGGCTGTCTTTATTCCTGGAAATAGTATTTCTAAACCACTTCCTTGTAGGTTTAAAGATCCACTACTTTGCGCCCCCTGATCACTCAGGGTTTGCCTTTATCGTGCGGTACTCTATCGAACTATTCGTTACGGAGTCTTTTAGCAATAAAAATACCATGATAAAGATACAGGAAAATAACGATATCATTTTTTGTCTATAAGATATTACCAAAATTTCAATTAGGGTAAAGAGAAAAAACACCTTAAGATGGCAATGGACGGATGCAAAATCTAGCCAAAAAGTGTGTCATGGCACACTTGTGTGAAAGCAAGCTCGCGTGACATGGCACATTTCAGAAGGTACAGAAGCCTGGAAATCAAGGGGTAAGTTTTGCCATCATTTTGAATTTTTCCTGTACCAATAATTTGTAAATTTTGATACAATTACTAAATTGTAATGATTTCATAAATCAAGTGAGAGGTAAAGGTGAGGATAGTATGAAAATTGCAGTCTCGGGTAAAGGTGGCGTTGGAAAGACGACCTTTGTTGCAACCCTGGCGAGGGTTTTTGCGGAAAACGGGAAAAAAGTCATTGCGATAGATGCAGACCCGGTAGCCAATTTGGCAGTAACATTGGGCGTGAAAAATGTATCGCAGATCGTACCAATCAGTCAGATGAAGGATTTGATCAAGGAACGCACGGGCGCTACGTCCGAAGAATACGGAAAATTCTTTCAATTGAACCCCACCGTTTCTGATTTGCCGGACAAACTTTCCCTGGAACAGGAAGGGATAAAACTGATGGTATTAGGCGCAGTGAAACGCGGGGGGGGCGGTTGCGCATGCCCGGAGAGCGCCTTTTTGAGGACGTTGCTTAGCCATCTGATTGTGCAAAGGGATGAGGTGGTGATTGTGGATATGGAGGCTGGGGTTGAACACCTTGGACGCGCCACCGTGAAGGCGGTAAATGCATTGATTGTGATTGTAGAGCCAGGCTCCAAGAGTATTCAGACGGCTTTCCAGGTTAAAAAACTGGCGGATGATATCGGTCTCAGGGCAATTTATGCGGTAGGTAATAAAGTGGCTTCCGATGAACACCGGGCGTTGATTGAAAAGGGACTGAGTGGGATTCCCGTCCTGGGGTTTATTTCCTATAACGAAAAGGTGCTTGAGTCTGATATTGTGGGAAAGGCAGTCTTTTCAGAAAACAGCCAATTGCTGGACGAAGTAAGGCTAATAAAGAAAAATCTGGAAGATTGTACAAAATAAACGTGAGGGTTTGTATTTTCCCTTGATTTAAATCTATTTCTATTTATAATAGTTTGTTCTATTTACCGCAGGCAACTGTGGCAGATAGTCAGGCTGACCGTATACCGAAGGTTATTCCGGCAGGCCTGATATTTATGAACCTTGTAAAGGAGGGGAATAAGATGGAAGAGAAGAAAAAAACAGCAGACGAGATTATGCTTGATCGTATGAAAGAAATGAAAATGGAAACTATGTACGACCGGTATCAGGCGCAACTTCCTCAATGCGGCTATGGTAGTCTTGCATTGTGTTGCCGCCATTGTAATTATGGTCCGTGTAATATCGACCCCTTTGGGAAAGGTCCGAAGAAGGGTGTTTGCGGCGCTGATGCCAATACCTTTGCTGCGCGGCATTTCCTGCGCATGAGCGGGGCAGGCACGGCATGCCATTCAGATCATGCGCGCGCGGCGGCCCATCTGCTGGTTGCTACCGCTCGGGGTGAGGCTCCCGGCTACCGGATTAAGGATGTTGAGAAGCTCATGATGGTTGCCGAGTGTTTTGGGATAAAGACAAAGGACCGTAAGATTAATGAGATTGCTGAAGAAGTGGGTGAGATGGCGCTGATGGAATTCGGGAAACCGTATGGAACCTTGTTGTTCCTCAAGCGGGCGCCGGAGAGCAGGCAGAAGGTGTGGGAAAAACTAGGGATTGCCCCGCGGGCAATAGACCGTGAAGTTACAGAGAGCCTGCACCGTACGGGGATGGGCGGAGACCAGGACTACCGAAACCTTACTCTGCAGGCCATGCGCGTGGCGCTGGCGGACGGCTGGGGTGGTTGCATGATAGCGACCGAACTGCAGGATATTATGTTTGGCACCCCAAAACCCACAGCAGGAAGGTCCAATCTGGGAGTAATCAAGAAAGATCACGTGAATATCATTGTCCACGGGCATGAGCCGCAACTTGCCGAGGCGATTGTGCTGGCCTGTGGCGATCCGGAAGTTACTAAGGCTGCGCAGGCGGTTGGGGCGAAGGGTATTGTCCTTTCCGGACTGTGCTGCACGGCCAATGAACTCCTGGTTCGGCATGGGATTCCTATGGCCGGGCATATGACGATTCAGGAGGCGGCCATAGCAACCGGCGCTGTTGAAGCGATGGTCGTTGATATCCAGTGTGTCATGCAGTCGCTTGCAGAAGCGGCAAAATCGTTTCACACGAAATTGATTACTACCTTGTCGAAGGCCAAGATTTTCGGGGCAGAACACGTTGAATTTGAGGAAGAACATGCCACTGAAGCGGCGAAGAAGATTGTTATGATGGCCGTTGCAAATTACAAAAACCGGGATAAAGAGAAGGTGTTTATCCCCGCCAGCGCTGAGCCGAATATCGTTGCCGGGTTCAGCCATGAGACGATCAAATATATGCTGGGCGGCAGGTACCGGGCGAGTTACCGGCCATTAAATGATAATATTATTAACGGCAGGATTCGCGGCGTGGTGGGTATTGCCGGTTGCACAAGTCCCAAGGCGGGCGTATGTGAGCCGTCGTATATCAATCTGGCAAGAGAGCTCATTGCAAATAATTTCCTGGTGGTGGCGACGGGTTGTGCCGCAGGGCAATGCGCTTCTGACGGGTTGATGGTTCCTGAGATGAAGGATGCATGTGGTCAGGGGCTGAGAGAGGTGTGTGAGGCAGTTGGGATACCGCCGGTGCTGCATTCGGGAGCTTGTGTCGATAACAGCCGAATTCTGATTGCCGTTAGTGAGATGGTGAAAGAGGGCGGGTTGGGAAATGATATCAGTGAATTGCCGGTGGCGGGTGCGTGCACGGAATGGATGAGCGAAAAGGCAATTGCTATCGGGCAATTTCTGGTGGCCTCTGGTATTTATACCGTCTTTGGCATGAATTCTCCGGTGGCAGGCGCCCCGGATATGCAAAGGTTGCTGACAAAGGAGATGGAAGAGATGTGCGGCGCACGATGGGATTTTGAGTCGGATTTAAAGAAGATCGGGAAGATGCTCATGGATCACATCGAAAAGAAGCGTGATGCGCTTGGTATTAACGAGAAGAAGGAGAGGAAGTTGTACGATATGGCTGAAAGAAGGGCGCTGGAAAGGGAATGCAAGCCAGCAGCACATCATTAAAATGATTTAAAGGGGTGTTTTTATGTCCAAAATTATCTGTACCGCCGCCATCCGTGGCGCATATAAAATTGTAGATAAGGCTGATAAAAAGCTGGCTGATGCGATTGCGCAAAAGGGGCGTGATTGTAAGGTGGAGTTTCCCAATACGGCGTATTATCTGCCCATCATTTACTCGATGACGGGCGTTGCCGTGAAAACCCTGGAGGATTGCGAATATATTCTGGGTATGGCGCGGAGCATGCTCCCGCCATTGCCGGCAGAAAAACATTGGGTCCCTTATCTTGGGCATACCCTGGATGCCGGGATGGCAACACTTTTTGCAGAGGAAGTGTACGAGGCCTGTAAATATTTAATCGGGCCTCATCCGGTGGATGGCATCTGGCTTGGCGCCGCCGATGACGTTATCATGCGCGAGCGCGGCATTGAGTTCGTTGACGGCACGGCCCCGGGATTCGCCGCAATTGTGGGGTGTGCGCCCGACGCGGATACGGCCGTGAAGATTGCCCGTGAGCTTCAGCAAAAGAATCTTTACGTTTTTATACAATCAGATAATTTTGGGGTGTCGTTTGCCGAGCAACTGGCTGAAAAGGGCGTCCAGATGGGGTGGGATACCCGTCTGGTGCCTTTTGGAAAAGAGACCTCGGCTGCAGTGTATTCCCTGGGTTTTGCCAACCGGGCAGCCCTTTCCTTCGGAAATGTGCCGCCAGGCGAAGCAAGGAGGAATCTCCTCTATAACAAAAACCGCATCTTTGCATTTGTCCTGGCAATAGGAACTGCCGTGACCGATGAGCAGTATGCCAACGCAGCGGGCGCTATTAACTATGGTTTCCCGACGATTTCAAATATCGACATTCCGGAAATATTGCCTACGGGCGTATGCACCTACGAACATGTGGTTTCAAGGGTGCCGGTTGACAAGATCGTTGATAAATGCATTGAAGTCCGCGGCCTGAAGATTTCTATACACAAAATGGATATCCCCGTGCCTTACGGCCCGGCTTTTGAGGGCGAACGTATCAGAAAAGAGGACATGCAGATTGAGATTGGCGGCCCTGGCGTCCCTGCCTTTGAATATGTGTGCACCAAAGAAATTGACGAGGTAGAGGACGGCAAAATACAGGTTATCGGGCCAGATCTGGACGACATTAAACCGGGTCCCGGTGTATCCCTTGGGATTATGGTTGAAGTGGCGGGGCGAAAGATGCAGCCCGATTTTGAGCCAATCTTTGAACGCCAGATGCATCGGTTCCTGGGTGAAGCCCAGGGGCTGTTCCATATGGGGCAAAGAGACATCATCCGTCATCGCATCAGCAAAGAAGCCTTTAAGGCAGGGTTCAGGATCAAACACATCGGCAGTATCATCCACTCGCAGTTCCACAGCAATTTCGGAGCTATTGTTGACAAGGTGCAGGTCACCTTTTATACAAAGAGAGAAGATGTGGAAAGGATATTAAAGGATGTGCGCGCCGCGTATGCAGAGCGTGATGCGCGTTTAAAGGGCATGACGGACGACTCGGTAAACTTGTTCTATAGCTGCACACTCTGTCAAAGTTTTGCTCCCACCCATATTTGTGTTGTTACGCCGGAACGTTCCGGCCTGTGCGGCTCCGTCAGTTGGCTCGATGGTAAGGCGGGCTACGAGATCAACCCAACCGGGCCAAACCAGCCGATCGAGAGGGGGAAGGTTGTGAATGACACCCTGGGACAATGGGAGGGCACGAATTCATTTATCTTTAACGGTTCTAACCGGTCGCTGGAGAAGGTGAGTTTATATAGTATTATGACAGACCCGATGACCAGTTGTGGCTGTTTTGAGTGTATCTCGGCGATGTTGCCCATGACCAATGGGATCATGGTGGTAGACCGTGACTTTACCGAAATGACGCCGTGCGGTATGAAATTTTCCACGCTTGCCGGAACGGTGGGCGGTGGTCTGCAGACCCCAGGCTTTATGGGGCACAGCAAATTTTATTTAGGCAGCAGAAAATTTATTTCAGCAGATGGCGGTTTGGGACGGGTTGTATGGATGCCCAAGGCGCTCAAGGAAGAGTTGGCAGAAACACTGACCAAAACTGCTGCGGAACTGGGGCTCGAAGATTTTCTTAATAAAATAGCTGATGAGACGGTTGCCCAGACTGAGGATGAAGTCGCGGCATACATGCAGAAAGTGAACCACCCGGCGCTGGCGATGGCGCCCATGTTTTAGTATTGTACCAAGGTAATGCAGGCATTTTTGGCAAAAAGGTGGATAAAACTGTCTTTGTCATTCTGAGGGAGTAAAGCGACCGTAGAGTCTTGGTTTGAAATTCCCGTACGTGTACGTCAAGTTACAAACCCGCGAAGAATATTGATTGTTACCTCCCTTCTGTCTCTCTTTCAACAAGAGAGAATGGAAGGGAGGTTGATTTGTTTACCGTAGTGTTTGCTGTAATTTTATCTGTTTTTCATTCTGGAGTTTATACATGATCTTTGATATGCCGATCCCTTTCATTGGAAAGAGGCAGGTTCTATGTATGCAGGAAGAAGGCGCTGGTGAGGAGAAGGAAAAGCGTTCCGGAGGCGATCTGATCGCGCGATTGTTAAAGACGCGGACGGTTATGGTTTCAGACGAGGTAAATAAGAAGATGGCACAACAGATCATGACGCAGCTTATCCTCCTTGAAGGGGAGAGCAATGAGGATATTAAGATGTTCATTAATTCTCCGGGCGGAGATGCTGATGCGGGTTTTGCTATCTTTGATATGATGCGGTTTATAAAACCGAAGGTCAAGGCGATCTGCGCGGGAGTTGCTGCCAGCGCTGCGGTGATTATCCTGCTGGGTGCAAAAAGAGAAAACCGGTTCAGTTTGTCCAATGCCCGCGTGCTTATTCATCAGCCTTCCACAGGGATTCATGGCACCGCGGCTGATATTCAGATAGAAGCCAGCGAAATCCTGAAATGCAGGGAAAAAATTAACCGTTTGATTTCTGTTGAGACGGGACAGCCCCTGGAAAAGGTAGAGTCGGACACGAAGAGGAATTTCTGGATGTCCGCTGAAGAGGCCTTCAAATATGGATTGGTCAGTAAAATTATTCAGACGAGTGGTGATTTAAAAGCATAGTATTATGGTAAGTTGCGCACGATCACTTGGGTTTTGTTGGAGAACCACCTTTGTTCCTCTCTTTTATAAATGAGGGTGAATGGGTGGTTCTTCATTTGATGCTGCGCACGTTTCTTTATGTGAAAGGATAGTGGAGCATGGCACTAACGGGATTAGACATTTACAAACTCCTTCCCAAAACAAATTGCAAAAAGTGTGGGAGGCCTACCTGTCTGGCGTTTGCGATGCAATTGGCGCAGAAAAAGGCAAACCTGTCAGATTGTCCGGATGTAAGCGAAGAGGCGAAGAAGGTGCTGGGAGCGGCTGCGGCCCCTCCCATTAAACTCGTGACGGTCGGGTCGGGCGCCAGACAAGTTCAGGTGGGTGAGGAAAATGTCCTGTTCAGACATGAAGAGAAATTTTATCATCCTACGGGTGTTGCCGTTACTATCGATGACGACCTGAGTGAGGCTGCCTTTAACGACCGGTTAAAAAAGATTAACAGTCTGAAGCTTACCCGCGTTGGCACGGAAATCGAGATTGATCTGATCGCCATTATAAACAAGAGCAACGCTGCGGATAAATTTGCCGAGGCGGCAAAGAAGGTAAGCGCCGGCTCTCACTTAAATATTATTCTCAGTAGTGCGTCGGCGGACAATATGAAAGCTGCCCTGCAAAATTGTGCTGAAAAGAGGCCCCTGATTCATGGTGCAGGTGCAGGAAACTGTGAAGCAATGGCGGCGCTTGCGCAGGAAAAGAAGTGCCCGATGACCGTAACGGCTCAGGCACTTGAAGAGCTTACCGATCTTGCCGAACGCGCCAAAAAGGCCGGTGTTGAGGAGATTATTTTAGATGTGGGAGGTGGCAATCCCAAAGAGGTGTTGCAAAAACTTACGAAGGTGAGACGACTTGCCCTAAAGAAGAATTTTCGCGCCCTTGGATTTCCGATGATTACCTTTGTCTGTGATGAAGATCCATTCCAGGAAATTGCGCTGGCAAGCACCTATTTGCTGAAGTATGCCGGTATTGTTGCCGTAAATGCATGCGAGCCGTGGGCAATTATGCCCCTGCTTACTGCCAGGACAAATATCTTTACGGATCCGCAAAAGCCCATACAGGTGGAACCACGGTTGTATGCCGTTGGAGACGTGAAGGACGATTCCCCCATATTGTTTACCACGAACTTCTCACTTACCTATTATACGGTTGAGGGGGAGGTTGAGTCGAGCCGGGTGCCTGCATATATTTTATCGGTCGATACGGGCGGCACTTCTGTGTTAACTGCGTACTCCGGAGATAAATTAAATGACAAGGTGGTTGCGAAGGCCATGACGGATGCGCAGGTTGACACCAAGGTAAAGCACAAGAAATTGATAATTCCCGGTCTCGTTGCCGTGATGTCCGGGAAACTTCAGGAGACCCTTGGCTGGGAAATCCTGGTGGGTCCGCGGGAAGCTTCCGGTCTTCCATCCTACCTGAAAACGGTATGGAAAGCATGAGAGAGTGTAGCCCGCAACTATGTCCCCTTAAAAAAGGGGAAAGCCAGGGTATATTTCGAAACGTACACAAATAAAGAAGATTGTAAAAGATATTACGACAAAGGTATTTAAAAATGATCACTTCAGGTCAAACACATGGAAAACTCACGCAGTAAAGTACACTTCTTTCCCGTTGATGTCACCGTAGAGATTGAGAAGGGGAAAACGATCCTCGATGCCGCGTATAAGGGGGATCTGTTTATCAATGCCCTGTGTGGCGGTGACGGCACGTGTGGCAAGTGTAAAGTCATTCTGGGTTCCGGTATGATTGAAAGCATGCCTACAACGCATGTGTCAGTATCAGAGGCGCAAAAGGGATATGTCCTTGCATGCAGTACGAAGGTAATGGGCAACGTGGAAGTAATCATTCCCGAAGAATCGAAGCTTGATAAAAGTCAAATCCTTGTCAGTGAATTTCCTCAATTTTCTGGCTCCCTGGCAGCAGCCACTGCGCAGGTAGAACATTTCCCGCGGGACCCGTTGGTAAAGAAGGTGTATCTCGAACTGTCGCAACCTACCCTGGATGATAGTATGGCGGATTATGAGCGACTGTGCAGGGAAATTATGGTAAAAACCCATATCCCGCTGGAAAAACTGACTACAAATCTCGATGTTCTCAAACGCCTTCCTCATATGGTAAGGAACAGTGACTGGAAGGTGACGGTGACGCTGGGATACCGGGGTTCTTCGGTCGAAATTATGGAAATGCAGGGTGGCAATGTCAGCGAAGGAAACTATGGTGTTGCGGTAGACGTGGGGACAACCACCGTGGTTGCACACCTCATGAATCTTTCCCGCGGTGAGACGATCGATATTGAGGCAACCTACAATTCTCAGATTAAGTATGGAGACGATTATATTCAGAGGATTATGTACGCTGCTGAAAATAACGCCATGGAGCTCATGCAGGAGGTGCTTGTTGAAGACATTAACCATCTCATTTCTACCCTGGTAAAGAGAAATCACCTCAGTATCCATGATATCCATGCGGTGGTGTGTGCGGGAAATACGGTAATGACCCATTTCCTCCTGGGATTGGACCCTACGAATATCAGAAAAGAGCCGTATCTCCCAACGGCAAGCTTTGTGCCTCCGTTAAGGGCGCATGAGGTAGGGATAAAAATGAATAACAATGGCCTGCTCTATACCCTCCCGTGTGTTGGCGCTTATGTGGGCGGCGATATTTCTTCCGGCGCCCTGGCAATCAGATTGGACAAGGCAGAGAAGTTGTCGCTGCTTGTTGATATTGGCACGAATGGTGAGATCGTGCTGGGCAATAAAGACTGGATGGTGTGCTGTTCCGCATCGGCCGGCCCTTCTTTTGAAGGCAGTGGCATCTCCTGTGGCACCCGTGCGGCTAAGGGCGCTATTGAAAAGGTGTCGGTTACCAAAAATTTTGATGTTACGTACAAGACTATAGGAGACACCCCGGCGAGTGGTATCTGTGGGTCGGGACTTCTGGACTGCCTGGCGAATCTTGTCAGAAGCGGAGTCATTGACCGGACCGGCAATTTCCAGAAAGGAATCCGCTCAGACCGTTTGAGAAGGACGGACAATGGATATGAATTTATCCTCGTTGACAGGAGCGAAACTGCCACAAAACGGGATGTCGTTATTACCCAGGCTGACATTCAGAATCTCATGCGGTCAAAAGCGGCGATCTATTCGGCAATCTCTACCCTGCTTGAATCCATGGGAATGGAAGCAAATAACATTGAACATCTCTATCTTGCGGGCGGGTTTGGAAATTATCTCGACATACGGAGCGCAATCACCATTGGGATGCTTCCCGACGTATCCGTTTCAAGGGTGCAGTTTGTGGGGAATACCTCCGTCCTTGGAGCGAAGATGACCCTGCTTGCAAAAGACGCCTATGAAGTTGCCGGAAGCATTGCATCGCGGATGACGTATTTTGATCTCATGAGCAATAATAAATACATGGAGGAGTATGTATCGGCAAACTTTTTGCCGCATACCGATATTGAAAAATTTCCATCCGTTGCAGAGGAACTGATGGTTTCATAAAAAGGAATAGGTATGGCTTTTCATATTGCGGTGGCAGGAAAAGGGGGAACGGGAAAATCGACCCTTTCCGCTCTTATTATTCGATATATTACCGAAGAGATTGGCAAGCCGGTTTCCGCGGTGGATGCCGATCCGAATGCGTCTCTCGGTTCATTGCTTGGTCTGCACGTGCAAAACACCGTTGCCGATCTTCGTGAAGACATCGTGGAGAAAAAAGTGGATTTTTCCGGGATGTCAAAGGATCGGTATATTGAGTATGCGATCGAGGAGTCGATTCTCGAAAAGGAGAAATTTGACCTTTTAACGATGGGCAGGCCGGAAGGGCCGAAGTGCTATTGCTACGTGAACAATCTCCTTCGCAAATACCTGGATAAAGTTGGGACGACGTATCCGTTCATTGTTACGGACAATGAGGCAGGGATGGAACATCTCTCACGCAGGACGACGAATAATGTTGATCTCCTGTTGATCGTCAGTGAACCAACGATTGTGGGGGCGTTGACGTTACAAAGGATCCTTGCATTAGCCGACTCGCTGCCGGTTACCATCAGACAAAAGTTTTGCATCTTAAACCGGGTTCCCCGGAATGGTATTCATGAAAATTTGCAGCAGAAGTTAAGCAGCCTGGGGATTGAAATAGCTGCGATTTTTCCCTTTGATCAGGAGGTTTATGATACGGCGGCATGTGGCGCTTCGGTGTTTGAAATTTCCCGTGAAAATGAGCTTTATCAGAAACTGGGGAAGTTTCTGCAGAAACACCTGCCGGCAAGCATGCTTGAAAAGAGCGTATCTGGCAGTTCCTAGTATACAGACATATTAATTACGAATTATATATTGTGGACAATTATAGTTATATAGTGCTGCAAAACAGCATTTATATGTTTCGTTATTAATATGTCTGTACACTAGAGGGCGATGAATTTCAATCGTAGTTTGCAAAACCTTTGTGCTGGTTCAATCTTGTAGATTGAACCGCCCATTTTGAATGGGATAAACAAGTTTGAAATTAGCGCTTGTCATGAGAAGAATGCCAAATGTTTTGGTTCAATCGTGGACGATTGAACCAGCTGATGACAACCTGATTAATGGATTTGCCGGCAGCATGGCAAGCATAGTGAGATTTTTTAGTTATGGAACGGATTGGTAGGAGAGAAATGAATGGAAATACCAAATGTAGCTGACAAGTGGTCGGGTACGGTCAATGAAATTATCCTTGGCGCCACAAAAGACAAGGGAGGCACGAGGACGAAGACGATTACCGTTGGTGGCGCAAAAAGTATCCCTTTTATGGATTTTGAGGGAAGTCCCGGCCAAAAGCCCGTGGTTGCCATGGATGTCTATGACGTGCCGCCGGAAGACTGGCCGGAAACCCTGACAAAACCTTTTGCGGATGTCCTTCATGACCCTGCACAATGGGCAAAAAAATGCGTGGAACAGTACGGCGCCGATTTAATCTGTCTCAAATTGGAGGGGATTCATCCTGATAAGGGCAATAAAACCGCAGAACAAACGGTCAAAACGGTAAAGTCGATCCTTGCCGCAGTAGGCGTTCCCCTGATTATCTGGGGATGCGAACACGACGAAAAAGATAATGAGATCATGCCCAAGGTAAGCCAGGCTGCAAAAGGGGAATGTTGTCTGATGGGGGTGGTTACCCAGGATAATTACAAGACGCTTACCGCCACCTGCCTGGCGGACGGACATGCACTCATTACTTTGGCCCCGGTAGATATCAATATTGCAAAACAGGTCAATATCCTTGTGTCAGAAATGGATTTTCCGCTCAATCGGATCGTGATGTTCCAGTCAACCGGCGCCCTCGGCTACGGTTTGGAGTACACCTATTCTATTCAGGAACGTGAACGTCTGGCTGCGCTTACGGGTGATAAGATGATGTCAATGCCCGTGATCTGCGACGTCGGGCATGAGGCATGGAGAACCAAGGAGTCGAAATCTGACGATAAAGAAGTTCCTCAGTGGGGAACGCGGGACGAGAGAGGGCCCATGTGGGAGGCCATTACGGCTGTTGGTTTGTTGCAGTCTGGCGTTGATATTATCCGTATGAACCATCCCAAGGCCGTTGCTACGGTGAAAAAGTGTATTGATCGTTTATATTAAAGCGTAAGAATTTTCAAGAAAGGATAAACATACGATGATTTCGATCGGTGAGCGCATTAATGGTATGTTTAAAGACGTACGAGAGGCGATAAAGAATAAAGATCCGAAGGCGGTAAGGGAACTTGCCATAAAACAGACGGAGGCAGGGGCGAGCTTTCTGGACGTGAACGTGGGCACTGCTGCAGCTGACCCTGTCGAGGCAATGAAATGGCTGATTGAGGTCGTTCAGGACACGGTAAAGACGCCGATTGCCATTGATAGCCAGAAATTTGATGTGGTAAAGGCAGGGTTGTCGGTTGCAAAGAACGAAATCTTAATCAATTCTTCAAAAGGGGACCCGGAAGAATTGGATAAATTCATGTCCATAGCCAAGGAATATAATGCATCACTGATATGTCTGACCATGGACAAAACCGGCATTCCGCAGGACGTCGAACGTCGCATGGAATTTGCCATGAAGATTGTTGAAAAGGCCGTGGAGCACGAATATGAGCTGTCTAAGGTATACATTGATCCCATACTTTTCCCTATTAATGTTGATCAGAAGCAACCAGCGCTCATGTTTGATATCTTCAATCAGATTAAGATGATTTCTGACCCGCCGCCACACAGGAACGTAGGGTTGAGCAACTTTTCGCAGGGAACAAAGGAAAAGCGGCTTTTGGCTCGGGTGTTCCTGACGATGGGAATCTCCTACGGACTGGATGCGGCAGTCATGGACGTGCTTGACAAGGACTTAATGGACGCCGCAATAACCGCAGAGATTATCATGAATCAGCATCTTTACAGTGATTCCTATCTGACGGCATGCAGAAAATAAAAATATGCTTAAAACGGTGTGTTTTTCTTAGAAAAATCATACTTTTATTTGATACCGCGAAGCCACAATCAACATAATCAGCCCTCTCTCCCCTCATTCTCGATGAGGGAATGAAGGAGAGGTATGAAAACCTTACTCACAGGGGCGAAGCATTTGCCATAATCGGTATGGATATGTGCGTGTTCATACTGGCAAAAACTTCGCCCCTGCTTTTTTTCAAAACGTAAGGGTTACCGGAAAGTTTCAATCTCCGGTGCCCAACAAGGGATTTGTATTTCTGGGCATGGTGTCGTACCGGAGATCGTGTTAACACGACCGGCCATTCGTAGTCATCACGGTTCTGACCCAAGCCGGTTTTATCAGGATATTATCTTGGCAGGAGTACACGCCTCAGGGAGAAGGGGAAAGATGAAGCTGGGCACATTTACAATTTATCCGGTAAATGATAGCGATCTGTATCTGGACGGCGGGGCGGTTTTTGGGATTGTACCTCGTGTTCTATGGGAAAAGGTTTATCCTCCCGACAGTAAGAACAGGATACGGTTATCGCTTCATTGCCTCTTGATTGCAACTGGACACCATAACATCCTGATCGACACGGGAATTGGATCAAAGCATGATGAAAAATTTTGTCAAAGGTATGGGATTGATAAAGGATATCATTTGTTGGAATCGCTTAAACACGTTGGCTATCGACCTGAAAACATCGATATCGTCATCAATACCCACCTCCATTTTGACCATGCCGGTGGCAATACAACCATGGATAAAAAAAAAGGAATTGTACCCACCTTTCCAAAGGCAAGATATCTTGTCCAGAAAGGCGAGATGGATGCTGCTATAAACTCCAATGAAAGGACCAGGGCAAGTTATCTGGCCGAAGACTTTTTGCCATTAGCCGACGCCGGGTTGCTCTCTGTCGTACAAGAAGAGATCATAGAGGTGGATATGGGTGTCTCGCTTATAAAAACAGGAGGGCATACCCGTCATCATCAGTGTGTAAAAATCGAATCCCAGGGACGCATAGCATTTTTTCTGGCTGATCTCATCCCCACCACAGCACATCTTCAGTATCCCTACATTTCTGGATACGATTTATTCCCCCTGGAAACCCTGGAGAACAAAAAGAAAATACTGCAACAGGCGTTTGAAGAGCACTGGCTCCTGATCTTTCAGCATGACCCTGCGTTGTGCATGGGTTACTTGAAAAAAGTGGATGAGCGGTTTGAGATTGAGGAGGTAAAAAGAGATGGATTTTTTTAAAATAGCAGGTATGGATGCGTACCCGTGATTTCAAAAGAGAAAATCATATCGAAAAAAATTATCCGGTCAAAAATGGAACCATCATCAGGCAAGTTTTCCTTGAAATTGCCTTCTAAATGTGGTATTTTATTGCGTTACTGCTTACGTAACGTAATGATAATTGTCAACTTAATATAGTGTACTATTACTACCGTGAGGGTTGTTGAGGGATGAGAAATTTTTTATTAAACCTGTTTGAGCGATTAGAAACAAGTATTTATAAATTCAATGGAAACGGAAACGGGAAGCATCCCGTTCCTGAATTGCCGAAGGAGAATTTACGATTTGAAAGTATGCCGGTAAGGACAAGCATCACTCCGCCGTTGGCAGGAAAAAATCCTTTGGATACGGGAATCATCAGATCGCAGCAGTACCTTCTCAGGAAGCAAGATCGGTCCGATGGGCATTGGGTAGGAATTTTAGAAGCGGACACAACCATAACGTCAGATTATATTATGCTCATGCATTTTCTTGGGAAGATAGATCATGAGAAACAAAAAATGGCTGCGCATCTCCTCAGAGATCATCAACTTCCCGACGGTGGCTGGAATATTTACTACGGAGGTCCTAGTGAAATCAGCGCTTCGGTAAAAGCGTATTTTGCCCTGAAATTGGCGGGGTATCCCGCAGACGAACCTTTCATGCAGAGGGCCAGAAGATGCATTCTCGATAAGGGAGGCATTATGAAGGCCAACTGCTTCACGAAGATTTATCTTGCCATGTTTGGGCAGGTTGACTGGCGGGCTGTGCCCGCCGTTCCTGCTGAAATGATCCTGTTTCCCCCCGGATTTTACTTTAGTATTTATGAGATGTCTTACTGGTCGAGATGCATTGTGGTGCCGCTCTCTATTGCCATAGCAAAAAAACCTCATATTCCCGTTGGGGATGATTTGCTGAAAGAGCTCTACGTCGTGCCGCGCGAAAAGGTTGTTTACCGCATTAAGCGGGATCAAGCGGGTTTGAGCTGGCGTAATTTCTTTATTGACGCCGACAGTATTTTCAGACGCTACGAACAACAACCCATTCAATGCATTCGGAGAGTTGCCCTTCGCAAAGCGGAAAAATGGATGCTGGATCATCTGGAGAAATCTGGCGGACTTGGCGCTATCTGGCCGGCAATTATTAACTCGATTTTTGCCATGAAGTGTCTTGGCTATCCGGATGATCATCCGGCACTGGCAAAGCAGCTGAAAGATATAGAAAATCTGGTTGTCTGCGAGGGCGACAGGCTGTACCTGCAACCGTGCGTATCGCCGGTATGGGATACCGCATGGGCGATTATTGCGCTCCATGAATCCGGGGTTCCCAGCATTGATCCTGCGTTACAAAGGGCTGGACGGTGGCTTCTCAGCAAGGAAGTGAGGAATTTCGGTGATTGGGCTTTGAAATGCAAGGTCGACGAGCCAAGCGGCTGGTACTTTCAATATGCAAATGAGTTTTACCCCGATACCGATGACAGCGCCGCTGTCCTCATGGCATTACAACGGGTATCACTGCCGGAAACCGCTCGCAAAGAGTCTTCGTTTTTGCGCGGAATGCGATGGATTCTGGCGATGCAATGCGATGACGGTGGGTGGGGTGCATTTGACCGCAACAACAACAAGACCCTTTTAAATCATATTCCGTTTGCAGATTTTAATGCTTTATTGGATCCGAGCACGAGTGACGTTACCGCCCGGTGTATCGACTTTTTAGGCCGCATAGGGTTTGGCAAGTCCTCTCAGGATATCCAAAAGGCAGTAGCGTTTCTCCGGAAAGAGCAGGAAAAAGACGGTTCGTGGTTTGGCCGCTGGGGCGCAAATTATATTTATGGTACGTGGTCCGTACTTTCCGGACTTTCTGCGATTGGGGAAGACATGACTATGCCCTATATCCGGCGCGCTATGGAGTGGTTGAAAAGTGTTCAGAATTCTGATGGCGGATGGGGTGAGACCATTCAGTCCTATGATGATCCATTCCTCAAGGCAATTGGGAAGAGCACGCCTTCACAAACGGCATGGGCTTTGTTAGCCTTACTTGCAGGTGGGGAGACGAGACCTGATGCCCTGGAAAAGGGAATTAAATTCCTCCTGGCGACTCAAAAAGAAGACGGAAGCTGGGATGAAACGGAATTTACGGCAACGGGTTTCCCCAAGGTCTTTTATCTGAAATATCATATGTACTGCACCTATTTTCCTCTTCTCGCGTTGAGCAAATACCGCAATGCCCTTCAAAAAAGGTAATCCTTTGCCGCAAGGATTTCTATTGTTTACGGAAATTCTTCCTGGTGTCAATTGCTGCGATTCGTTCTTTCTGGCTGTAGCAATGAGAGCTTGACCCTTTTCTTGAAATTATCATATCTCAGGGCAATACCATCCCAAAGGTGTTTATATTTTTTATACAGCATTGCCTGTCTACTCGTCTGATCCGTTATTTTCTCGATTTTCCATGCGCCATCTTCCTTTCGAAGGATTTTTGTTATCCTTGGCGGAACTTTTCTGTGCCGGTTGCTTTTTTCGTCGGTCCATTCGTCCTCCTGGTCAAAACTAATGACAGCCTGACAGCCATCCTCCTGTACATCGATTACTACATTTTGAATGGAGACGGTAACATAGTTCACATAGGAATAATGCTTCCTCAGCTTCTTTTCCTCCTTTTTTGAAGAGATCTCTCCCAGTTCTTTTAAGGCTTCAATGTCTGCCATTTCCCATGCCTTTTTATAATTCTGCAACCACTCTTGTATTTCATTTTTTATGGGTTCGTTCGTGTCCGGTACTGGTTTTTTATAATCTGCACCGGGGTCATATTCTTGAACTAGGTCGATCCCTTTGTCTGGAGAATCTTTGTTGAGGAGCTTCGTGGCCACGATGTGTTTGGAGCCGTTATTGTTGTTATCCGGTGGAGTGAGAACGGGTTTTTGACTGAAGCATGTCTTGTAGAATTCATAGGCTCTATTGAACTCTTCACTGAAAAAGAGTTCTCCGGCGTTATCCGGGACTTTATACCTGTTGCCGCTATCGTTCTTCTGGAATGCCAGTATTTTCTGGGAAGATTCCTTGTGGGTGGAAACACTTTCCGTGAGGGACGGGATATCTTTCTTATCTCTGCCAGGCCAAAAGAACGGGTAAAGTGTGAGGGGGATCAGAAGAAGGATAAGTATCATAACCAGAACGGTTCGGCTGGGGTACGTTGAGAATATTGATGTTGTGCTGCTTTGCTCATTTTGTAGCAATGATTTTAGCTCATCTACCGATTGGGGTCTCTTGTCCTTATTTTTTTCCAAACATTTGAGAATAATGCGTTCGATGTAGGGGGGCACCGCTAATTTTTTGTTTAACCTCCGGAAAGGTAGTGGTTTTGCATGTAAGTGTTTATTCATTAATACTACCTGATCGCCTTGAAAGGGCGTTTCTCCCGTTAACATTTCATACATAATGATTCCCAGAGAATAGATATCCGTCCTTTCATCGCACCCGCCCTCCCATTGCTCAGGCGCCATATAAAGGGGGGTTCCTACAATGCTTCCGGTGAGAGATACATGGTCGTGCAACCAAAGTTTTGCTATTCCAAAATCCAGGACTTTTACAAAATCGTCCGCCTCTCCCACCCGGGATAACATGATATTCTGGGGAGTAATATCCCGATGGATGATCTTTTTTGGGTGTTTGTGAGCTGCCGATATAACATCACATACCTGGAAAATAATGTGCAACATTCTTGCCACCGTGATTGGGCCGTTATCTCTGATGATTTCCTTCAGATTTTTACCATGGACAAACTCCATTGCCATATAAATCGTGCCCTGTGCGTCCCGGTCAAAATCATACAGATAAATAGCATTGGGGTGGCGTAGTTCACAGATCGTCGCTGCTTCATTATAAAATCGTTTGATATCCTGGGGGTTTTCTCTCAGGTTTACGTGCAATATTTTCATTGCGACAACGTCATCAATGTCCAGCATCTTTCTCTTGGCCTTATAGATGGTACTCCAGCCTCCCACCGCAATTTTTTCCACGATTTCATATTTATCCCCCAACAATTTACCAATATAAAAATCGCAGGTTTGCTGATGAAAAGAGGCGAGGGTTTTTCCGGATGTTATCGATGCCTGATGCATGTCCATCTGGTCGGCATGTTGGTATTCAAAGCTTTTCTCGCAATGTTTGCAATACATGATCTCCTGAATGTCGGTGTCTGCCTCTTTGAACCCTTTTTTACAATAGGGACAGAAAACGAAGGTAATTCCCAGAATTTTTAAGAGGCTATCCCTTTGTTCCGGTGTGATATAACCACGTTCTACCATGACGGCATCAAGGCTATTTCGTGAGTATTCACCCCCAAAGGTATCAGCAATGCGCTGACAGGAAGATGCCTGCGCTGGTGTTATGAATCCTTCAGAAATGGCAAGATTTCCAAATTCTGTATCTAAATCTAGTCTACTTTCCATAAATGCACGCTGATGAAAAAGGTAATACGAGATTATAGAATTCAGAGACAATGGTGAAAGATATGGCTGCTAGCCTGGAATTAGATTGATGCTATCCCGCGTGTCTCTGGAGATGATTTTCCGCCCTATTCGTTTCTGATGTCGCATCGTTTTTTCGTAGATACTTACCGCCACAAGGGACAACAGAAAAAAGATGAAACCGCAACTGATCATTCTGACATCGGACGAATTTGGATAGAGAAAATGCCATTTTCTCCCTAGGAAACTGCCTATTACAAGGCTAACAAGCGGAAGGATGAAAATGAGAATCATGCCCGTATAAGGAGAATGCCCGATTGTTTGAAGCGTTACGCGCTCACCCGCCTTCAAACCGGGAAATGCCTTAACCTCGAAAAGCTGGGGTTTGTCATCAGCCCCTGCACAACTGCTGCAGTTTGTGCATTCCGGTGAATTCTTCCTTAGGATTTCCACCGTTGCGTAGCTGCCATTCAGACGTCTGACGATACCCTTTTCAAAACGCTCTTTTTGTTTAAATAGGTCAGATACCATCACCTTAAGTTCCTTGGGTAGGTTGTTGTGCCTGGGTTGGGCCACCAACCTTTTCCCGCATCAATTTTCCAACTTTAAATACCACCACATTTTTGGCTGGCACAAAAGCTACCTCACCGGTTCTCGGGTTCCTTGCCTTCCGCGCGGCGCGTTGCCGTATTTCGAAAACCCCGAAATCACGGAGTTCGATACGATTGCCTTGTGCAAGCTCACTGATAATCTCGTCCAAAAACATCTGGATCGTTTTCTTTACGACCATATGGGTGTTATCCGTTCTTCGGGCAATCTTCTCGCATAGGTCTCTTTTTGTCGTTGTTTGCATTACAATTCTCCTTTTATAACGATAGATATGTGGTGGTAGTTTTATGGAAGATCCATACGGATGGCCATTCAAAACAAAATATCAACCCCTTTGTTTCAGAAGGAAAGCAAGAAAATGTGCCGTAGTCTTAACTAATTTCCAGACATATTATTTATGATTAATTGCGACATATTATCAATTCAAAAGATTAATGTCAATACGATTTTAACACTTTTTGAGGTCTAAATTTAAGCAGCAGGAAAAACACTTTAACTCAAACGCATTTCAAAATGTCTTGACAAAAGATGAATAAATATTATATTGTATAACCGATAGAATTTATTTTTAAGTCTCTTAAAAATTTTGAGGAGATATACAGGCATGAAGGTCAATATCAGAAAAAGTTCTATAAAACACAAAAAAATGTGCGGCTTCCGAAAAAGAATGCGTACCAAGGGTGGCAGGGCAATTTTAAAGAGAAGAAGAAGAATCGGCAGAAGGCCTCTTCTCGATGTATAGCACGTGATACGGAGTGCCTCATAGCCACCGCTGGAAAGAGGTTGAAGAGAGTATTAAAAAAACACACCTCAAAAAGAAACAGATGTGCAACACTACGATAAAAAGACCTTACATATCGCAACAAGGTTATGTAAGGTCTTTTTTTTACCGTTTCATTAATCTTGAATGATTATTGCTTCTACCGGGCATTCCTCAGCCGCCTGTCTGCAAAGATCTTCACTTCCAGCAGGCACGTCGGCATTTTTCGCTTCAGCCACGTCTCCTTTCATATAAAAAACTTCAGGACACGTTTGGGTGCAAAGTTCACAGCCCGTACAGATATCAGGATCTACTTTTGCTCGCATATTTCTTCTCCTTATTCTTTATATCTCAAAGTGTACGAAACCCTCGTTATACAGAAAAGACAACCGACTCCGACCCACCCCTCCTTTCCCTGGAAATGGTAAAAAAATTAGTACCCGTTTTACTTTTGGAAAAAGCAAGGATGAAATATTTGTTATACATATCGGAAACGCCTTAAATAAGTTGACATGCGATAGTCATCTATGAAAAAGCGTGTTATTGCGAACGACGGCGAAACAGTCCCATTCTTGAGATTGCTTTGGGCTAACGCCCTTACAATGACAACTTTCTTTTTGCGTTTACGATAGATATAAATACTTCATACCCAAACTGACCCATGCTTTTCCTGTACCCGCATGATAAATATTGTCATTATGGGGGTTTTTCAAAAAAAACCGCTCCCTTTTATTTAACACAATGTTCCTGGTTTTTCCATAAAAATTTCTGCCGTTGCAGACGGAGCTGACCACATGCCGCGTTAATGTGGCTTCCCTTTTTCTTCCGGAGCGTAACGACGAGGCCATGGTTTTCCAGCATTCTGCAAAAGGTTTCAATCGTTTCACGGGAAGGCGGCCGCCAGTGAAATTCTTCAACGGGATTCACGGGGAGAACGTTTATGTTGCATTGCATGCCTTTCAGCAATCGTGCCAGGGACTCTGCGTCCTGTCGGGATGCATTGACGTCATCGATCAAGAGATATTCAAAGCTGATATCCCGTCGCGTAGTTTCGAAATATTCCCTGGCCGCCGCTATGAGATTTTTAACGCCGATTTTTTTATTCGATGGGATTATCTTCGACCGTATCCTATCGTCGGGCGCATGAAGGGATATTGCCAGATTTATCTGAAGCCCTTCATGCGCCAGCCGGCGGATACCGTCGATAATACCCACCGTTGAAATCGTAATATGACGCGCCCCGATGCCGAATCCCCATTCGGCATTCATAATCCGGGCAGCCTTGATAACGTTATCATAGTTCATGAGCGGCTCGCCAATACCCATAAAGACAATGTTGGTAATGCGTTCTTCCCGGGGAAGATGATTTTTCACATGGAGTGCCTGTTCAACGATCTCACCGGTGGTAAGGTTCCTTTCAAGACCAGGGAGACCGCTGGCACAGAACTGGCACGCCATGGCGCATCCTACCTGGGTTGAGATGCACACCGTGGTCCTTTTGCCTTCCCTGAGCAATACACATTCGATCACATTTCCATCGGATACATGCACCAGGAACTTCTCTGTGCCATAGGCAGTTTGTGTAATGTCGCTAATGCTCGTCTGAAAGACCCGGCGCTGCCCGGCCAGGTGTTTTTGAAAATTTTTAGGCAGGTTAGACATCTGGTCAAAGGCCATTGCCCCCTTATCATAAACCCATGAAAGCATCTGTTTCGCCCGGTAAGCAGGTTCCCCCAGAGAGGTGCACCATGCCTCCAGTTCCGATAAAGACATATTGGTAATTGATAATAACTTTGTTTTATCCATAGCGTAGCGCCATTGCAACCAGAACCTTCATTGCGTAGGGCAAAGGTAAATCCGCCCGGCAGTGCGACTCTCCCTCAACTGGTTATCACCGTGCAGACTTCGTCGTGAGCACAGAGTCGAACGAGTGAATCATGCCGTTTCGGTTCAGGCTGCCAATCGCTCTGCCGGGCATGCGTGGCAAAGCCTGAACCAGCGTGGGGTAATTATCAGATGATTTTTAAAGGAAAACGGTAAGAACCTTTTTGATTACCGGAGAGAAATGCGGAGAGAAAAAAGGCAGTGGTGAAATTGAATCGTATGGTACCGGTTTTCTAGTCCTTGTCCATCTCTTCCTTTACTATTGCGGAATGCACATGCAAATGAGTAACTGACGCCATCAGCTCACCCAAAAGATCGTCAATTTGTTCATCGGTAAGGTGTTCAAGTTCAAGCTGATGAATCAACTTGATGGTCGATAAACATTCATCCCTCAGTTCATTTAATAACGCTGCTAAAGTAGAACGTATCTTGCCACTTACAACTGACATGATTTCACATCCCTCTCTTGAGTCTCTTTTTTGCGTGCTTCTCTATCCATACTTGTTGCAAGACCAAAAATGAAAGTCGTTGCTAAAGGTTCTAAAGGCAAAATTATCAGAAATAGAAGGTAAAGTCAAGATTTGTTCTCATCATCGGGGAATGATATATTTATTTGTAGCTGTTCACCCCAGGGCTACGTCAAGCATAAGCGCAAGTACTGACACGTAAAAAAGAAAAGGAATAAACTGGCTTTTTCAAAATGGTTCTTGTATAATAGTTTCATGAACCATGAAGAGACACGAAAAAGCGTAGTA
>WBZR01001319.1_pt1 | contig 31564 bp, 22 predicted proteins | sample 5204231 | NCBI WGS metagenome assembly WBZR01 (sample SAMN12412403, study PRJNA552823) | activated sludge metagenome | isolation source: activated sludge from anammox sidestream of wastewater treatment plant... | place: USA: Virginia | collected 2017-08 | reverse complement strand
ATATAGTAAATAAAAATGATATTTGCTTTTTACCGTAAGTTAATTTTATAGTACTGTTAAGTAAGTCGAAAAATGCCACATCGCAAAATTGTATATTGTTGATAATCACAAATTTGTACTTTCGGTTTTTCCCTATTCGCTTTTAACTTAACAGTAGATGTAGGCAATGCAAATTCACCAGGTATTGGGCTCATGAATTTGCATTGCCGGAAATTTGGTTAGAATTCCACTTGTCCTCGGATTTCTCCGTTGGGATAATTGTCTGTCTGGATATTGATGTACAGCCCGCCTTGTTCCAGGGTCGTTCTTAACGAATCCGGAACTGTCCAGGATTCAGTAAGCGATCCGGCTGTGGAGCCCGATGACTGGATATTCTTTACGGCAGGTCCATTAACACCACGGGCGCCCTTGTAGAATCTCATACCATTGAGCGGGCTACTCAGGCCAGTCCATGTCACTGTATAGGTAAACACTTTCGTAGCCTTGCTGTATTTGCCCGTGACAGTTCCTGCGCCGTTGGAATTGTTGGAAGGTACGACCTGTGTGCCTTTCATGGGAAGGTTATTCGCTTCCAGCACTTCCTCTGTATCGGGAGTACAGGAAATGATTGCAATGGAAAAGAAGGCAAGAAAAATCAATAATTTGGTCTTGAACATAACGTTTTGGTTTAAATGATTTTATAAATGTATTTCACAAAAGGATGCTGATGCCTGATTGGTGAATGATATGAATATCTCCGGATGATTTATAAAACGAATGGATGATGATATTCAGTACACAAAGATATAATATTATAATTATTTGTAATATATTTTTATCAAAAATCTGTAAATATTCTTATCCACGCAATGAAAAGTAGCAGTCAAATCCTGTTTACATTCTGGATTTGCAATGGGTCAATACCGCTTTTCGTCTTGCCTCTTACCTATGATGTTTCCGGCAGGACATGAACGAAATTCATTTGGACTGATTAATCATCAATAGTTGATATGTCTTAATGTGGATTAAGTATTTTTCTTAATGTACCATATTGTATCTCAGGGCCTTAAGGCTGTAACTTTGTGGTAAATATTTTCAAATCATGGACAGAAAGACTTTTTTGAAAAAGAGCATGGCCGGAGCCGGTTTACTGACTGCTTCAGTGACCGGAATCAATACCATGATGCCTGAGCGTTCTGATGCTGCAGGTCAGGATCTTTCTTCAGTGCTTGGTTTTAATCATTTACCACATACAAATTCAAATATCATGACAAATATGGTTTTGCATAAGGCTGACAGTAGAGGCGACGCCAATCATGGTTGGCTTCACAGCAAACATACCTTCAGCTTTGCCAATTATCACAATCCCGACCGGATGCATTTCGGCGCACTAAGAGTACTCAATGATGATACTGTCGCGCCTGGCATGGGTTTTGGCACACATCCACATGACAATATGGAGATCATCAGCATTCCGCTGGAAGGAGACCTGGAACATAAGGACAGCATGGGCAATGTCGCCGTCATCCGCAATGGGGATATTCAGGTTATGAGCGCCGGAACAGGAATCCGACACAGCGAATACAACAAAAACAAGGATTCGGTGGTTAAGTTCCTACAGATTTGGGTGTATCCCAACAAGAGGAATGTCACTCCGAGATATGACCAGATAACGCTGAAGAAGGAAGATCGACGAAATAAGCTACAGCAAATTCTTTCGCCTGATCCCTATGATGCCGGGGTGTGGATTCATCAGGACGCATGGTTTCATCTCGGTGACTTTGATGAAGGTAGCAAGGTGACCTATCGGCTTAGAAAAAATGGCAATGGCGTGTATCTGTTCAATCTTTCCGGCAATTTGCTGGTCGAAGGAATAGAGATCAACAGTCGTGACGGTATAGGCATCCGGGATATGGACAGTATAAATATCGAAGCTCAAAGCCGTGCTGAATTCTTAGTGATGGAGGTGCCAATGACTTTCTGATCGGTAAGATCAATATTAAATGTATTTTTTAAATTTAAAAACTAAATATAACAGCTATGACAAAAACTAAATGGGTTACAGACCCTGCGCACAGCGAGATTTCTTTCAAGGTAAAGCACATGATGATAGCCAATGTTACAGGCAATTTCGAAAAATTTGAGTTGAATGCCGAAACAGATGGCGATGATTTTAAAAATGCCAACGTGTCGCTGATTGCGGACGTCAGCAGTGTTCATACAAAAAACGAGCAGAGGGATAATCACCTCAAGGGTGCAGATTTCTTTGATGCAGAGAATCATCCACACATTCGTTTTGAAGCGGATAATATTTCTCTGGAGCCTGGTGAGCATGAGGTGACTGGCAATCTTACCATCCGTAACACGACACTTCCTGTCACTGTCAAGGTTGAATATACAGGCACTGGAGTTGATCCGTATGGCAACACCAAGGCCGGTTTCAGCATCGAAGGCAAGGTAAAGAGAAAAGACTTTGGCCTGACATGGAACGTTCCGTTGGAAGGTGGCGGCGTCCTGGTAAGCGAGGACGTAAAGATCATCGGCGAGTTCCAGCTGGTCAAACAGCAATAATCACTTGTAGTAAGAAGATATGATGGGTGCGGGGCTTTGTGCTCTCGCACCTTTTTTATTTGTAAGGTATTGCCAGGAGTGTAATTCGCCGAGTTAACAAACGGTAAAACCACAAACAACGCAGCTAACACCCAGATCGTTAGGCTTTTATTCGAAGAAAAGTGCAAAATGTTATTCACGCTTTTGAGGTCGCCAAAATCGGGATAAAATTATAACTGAAGTTTCTGAGTAACGATTTAATTAAGGAATCGGGTTTGAGAGTGCTCGTACTATATCGTTTGATAGCTTTGCTGTTTGTTGGCTTCGCAGTTTGATGGGTTACCGCCCGTTTGACATCTCAGTATTTCAGAATACCAAAGTGCCTCTGGTTGAGGCAGTAGGGTCGGTTCAAGAGAAATTACTGTTAGAATATTATTACAAAATGTAAATATTGGCATAAATCACTTATAATCTGCATATTAATTATATATATACGAATATATAATAATTTATATAAAATTGACTATCCAATAGTTACCAACACCGAAACTTTAGATTATAATACGTAATTTTGAGAGAGTGAGGGATTGAAATATGTATAATGCGGTTTCTCTTTTTGTTGCATACTCCGAAGCCAGAGTAATGAATATGGTCGGTCATACGACTATCGCTCCGGTTGAGCTATGAGGGATTCAAAGCTTGTTGAAATGGATACACCGGATTCGTCCACGACCGTCAGGGTATGATGACCGGATGGTAAAAGCAGGGAAAGTGAATGTTTGCCTTTGGTCATACCGACGTAACGATCATCCAAATGCCAGTACACGGTAATGTCGGGAGTTTTATGGGCGACGACGAAGGTCACCGGATTGATGTCGCCACTTGCATTACGCGGCAGAGTCAGTTTTCTGATATTGTTCGGATAAATGAATTGCATAACACTTTGTCGGCTCTCAGTACCGGGGTCACAACCCGGAAACCATTCGGGTGGCCGGCGGTACAAAGGGTGTTTTTGAGAAAAATAATATTGTTGTGCAGGCGGTAGCATGAAAAAATTCTCGAAGCGCATGTCGAATGGATTATAACATTCAGAACTTACTCTGTAATGTCCGGTTTTGTCGAGTGCAACAGATTTGTCATAAGGGCATATCCCGAGTATATCGGCATGCCGCGGCACCTCCAGGGTATCCACAGGGCATGAGCCGTTTGGCGCCAAACCACTATTCTTACAGATCGGTATTTTCTTAAGATCGTCGAATGGCTTGATAAACCAAGGTGCGGACGGGAGCAAGTCAAAAACCTTGAAAAGGAGTGGCGCCGCAGTTTCCAGGCCTATTACACCGGGCCTGCCTTCTCCATCGGCATTTCCGATCCATACGCCCACCACATAACGACCATTTACGCCGATGCTCCACGCATCCCGGAAACCGATGGAAGTTCCGGTTTTCCATGCGATTCTGCCGGATCCTGCGATGGACTGCCAGGATTCGAATTCCCTTGGGCGGGTATTTTCGCTCAATACTTCGAATATTTCGTAGATAGAGCCTGCATCCAGTACAGTCGGTGTTTTTTCATTTACCGCATACTTGACATCATAGCGCTCCATCTGCAGTGGATGTATATCCGAAGAGCTGTACCTTCCGGAGTTGCTTGTATAATGGTTGAGGATGCGCGCGCATCCTGCGTATGCACCGCAAAGCTCCCACAGGGAAGATTCGCCTCCGCCGATGATCAGCGACAGACCATAATGATCGGCTGACTTGTCAAGGCGATTGATACCGAGCAATCTTAAATTTTGCAGGCATCGGCTGATATTATATTCCTTGAGCAGCAAAACGAACGGTATGTTGAGAGATTTGCGCAATGCCACCTCCAATGGGACAGCGCCTTCAAAATCATAGGTAAAGTTGTCAGGACGGAATCCATCTATGTTGACAGGAATATCTGCGAGCAACGACTTGGTTGTCAATTTACCCTCACCGATGGCCATCATGGCGAGAAAGGGTTTTAATACGCTTCCTGTACTTCGGCTTGATTGGATGATGTCCACCTGTTCTCCGTGAGCACTTCCTGTTCCGGGCATGTTGCCCACGTAGGCCATAGTTTCTCCGGTCATTACATCTGCGACCAGGATAGCGGCATTGTGCACTTCATTGGCTTTCAGGGCAAGGCCATAATTTTCCAATACATCATTCAGCCGTTGTTGCAGTCGCAGGTCGATGGTGGACTGAAGATAGTTTTTTCCTGTGGCCTTCTGCATCGAAGCAAGCAGATGCGGCGCTGCATCAGGCATAGAGAATGGCCGATCCGGCAATTCCTCGTCCAGATAAAGCGGCAGATTGGCCGGATCAAACAAATGGTTGGCGGCCATCTTTTTCAACAGATTGTTTCGCTTCTGCAATAACCTGCTTCTGTTTTTCCCCGGATGGATCAAGGCCGGATCGTTGGGAAGAATTGCGAGCAGCGCTGCTTCTGCCCATGTCAGGTTCTTGTTGTGTTTTCCGAAATATCTCCAGGTTGCTGCGCCATAGCCGACGGTATTGCCACCGAAGGGAGCATGGGTGGCATAAAGCATCATTATTTCATCTTTGGAATATCGAAATTCCAGACGTACAGCGAGAATGATTTCCCAAAGCTTGTCCAGGACATTGCTTGCCTTGTGTCCCCGATACAGGCTGATCGTCTGCATGGTGAGGGTGGAGGCGCCCGATACGGCTTTTCGTTCCCGGATATTCTGCCATGTTGCTCTGGCTAACGACCTCAGGTTGACACCGAAATGCCGGTAGAAACCCTTGTCTTCATACAGCACTACCGCCTCGATATATCTTTGTGAAAGCGTGTCTGCCCCTCCCTCAGGTGGAAAGCGCCACTGACCGTCGAGAGCTATGCGAGCTCCGAGCAAGTTTCCGTTTTTGTCTTCCAGGATGGTGCTGTAAGCGGGATTGAATAACTGTTTAGGTAGAATGAAGTAAAAAGCCGTCAGTAAGACAACACAAATGATGAGGATCCGGGATTTTCGATAGTGCCAATTCATGCGGATTCAAAATTAAGTGAATTTGATGAAGGAAGACAAAATTTATTATACTTCTGAAATTGGGAATCAATAGATTTGATTCGTTTAAAAAAAATTTTGTAACTATTCATCTGAGTGAGAATGAGAATTGGTATTCTTTTTTACCACCACGAAATACACGTAGCGGCACGAAAGAATTTCGTACTTTTTGTGACATTTCGTTGAAGAAAAAATAACTTTGTGGCTACCTTCATTAGGCAAGTGACAATATTGTAAAGATAATTTTTTGGTATAACTAAGATTCCGGGATACTCTTTCTACAACGCCTGTACCGGCTGCCCGGGGGAATTAAAGGTGTGAAAAGTTTTTTGTATTATGTAACCTAATTTTGTGGGTAATTTAAGTTCTACTTCTTAGATTTTGATAGCTTATAGAAGGTTCAAAGAAATTTGACGTAAATAGGTACTAAAATTTTTGGTTGGATGTTTTTACCTTTGAAAAAATATCGGGCATGAAGAAACTGACCTTTTTACTATTTGTATGCATATCATTCATCGTATCTGCACAAAAATCCGTCGATACCTCCCAGGTCAAAATACCTGGACGTGTCAATGCAGCGGCTTCACTGACAAGACCATACGTAATCCTGATTTCGTCGGATGGATTTCGCTATGATTATCTGAAAAAATACAATGCCACCAATCTGTTGGATTTGGCAGAGAATGGTGTCTGGGCTAGGAAGGGTATGTATCCATCCTATCCGTCTATAACCTTCCCCAATCATTATGCGATTGTCACAGGACTCTATCCGGCGCATCACGGCATCGTGGACAATGTATTTTACGATCCGGCAAGGAATGAAAAATATGCCTTAGGTACGGCCTCAATCCTCGATGGAAGTTGGTACGGTGGTGAACCGTTATGGTCGCTTGCCGAGAAGCAGGGCATGATCGCAGCCAGCTTGTTTTGGGTGGGTTCTGAGAGTGATGCCGACGGTATGCGACCAAGTTATTATTATCGATACCACGAAAAATTTACCGATGATGACAAAGTCAGGATTATCAAGGATTGGCTGACATTGCCTGAAGATGTGCGACCTCATTTTATCACCCTTTACTTCCCGGAGGTGGATCATATGGGTCACAAATACGGACCGGATGCGCCTCAGACAGAAGAAAGCGTACACTATGTGGATACGGCTATACGCAAGTTGGTGGATGGACTTAAGCCGCTGAATCTTCCGATCAATTTTATTTTTGTTTCCGATCACGGTATGATCGCAATCGATAAAAAGGATCAGATACCTATGCCGGCCATTGATCCCGAAAAATACGTCGTCATCAACAGCGGTACTTTTGCAAGGATCACAGCCAGAGACAAGACGGACATCATGCCGCTGTATAACGCGTTAAAGGCCGGTGACCACAAAGATTACAAGATATATCTTGCACAGGATTTCCCGGAAAAACTGCATTACAGCACCAGGGAAGATACTACCAGGCGGATCGGAGATATCATCCTGGTACCTAAGGGAGCAAAGGCCTTGGTGGATGTGGGCAAGAGAACGTCTTACGGAAAGCACGGGTTTGACTCACATAAGGTACAGGAGATGAAGGCAACCTTCATAGCGTGGGGGCCCGCATTTGATGCGCCCATGAAGATCAGGTCATTTGAAAATATCAATATTTATCCCATGATAGCAAAGATCCTGGGGTTGAACGTCACTCAGCCGATCGATGGCAAGTTGGAAGTTCTGGATAAGATATTGAGGAAATGATTTTTAGAGAAGGATCCAGATAGCATGAGACGGCAGTTGGTGAAATAAGTTCAGCATGACGGCTTATTATACATCAAGGGTGTTTTTTCAAAATACATTTTATAAATCCAGTCATTCCGAATTTATCTTGGAATCTGTCGAGGCGGGACGGGAAGGCCTTGATGCGGCTGTGTTCCCAATCGTCAAACGTTCCGTGATTCAGGCACTTGCTTACCCACGCCGGCCGGTTTTCTTCCTCTTCGCTTTTGTTATCCCGCTTCGCCTCCCTGGAGGGTGCAAAAGCTCCGGGCAGGAAAACCTGCCTTTCGATGATATCGTAATTTTCGTTTCTAAGCGGAATGTAGGTTTGTCGTAGTCCTGATTTCGCTCCTCAGGGCTGGGGTAAACGAAATCAGGGCGGAGACAAACCGGGTTTGTGGAGAGATATTCGAGTAGGTGATTTAGTATGGTCATTCCATATTTTCTCCTTCTGGTAACGTTTCAAAAATTTATTTTATTTGGAAGTAAAGGCAAGATAAGCGTTAGCTGTAAAATTTTATTTGGATTAGGTGCCGGTTTCCCTCCTCTTCGCTTTTGTTATCCCGCTTCGCCTCCCTGGAGGGTGCAAAAGCTCCGGGCAGGAAAACCTACATTTCGGTCATGTCGTAATTTTCCTTTTTTTACGGAATGTAGGTTTGTCGAAGCATTGACGGCACACCCTTGAGGGATGGGGCAATGCCGGCAATGCGAAGGCAAACCGGGTTTGTGGAAAGATATTCGAGTGAGTGATTTTAATTTGACTTTCCAAATTTTCTCCTTCCGTTATCGTCTCAAAAATTTATTTTATTTGGAAGTAAAGGCGAGATAAGCGTTAGCTGTAAAATTTTATTTGAATTAGGTGCCGGTTTCCCTCCTCTCCGCTTTTGTTACCCCGCTTCGCCTCCCTGGAGGGTGCAAAATCTCCGAGCAGGAAAACCTACCATCCAATATAATCGTGAAATACCTTTTTTAACGGAATGTAGGTTTGTCGAAGCATTGACGGCACACCCTTGATGGGGCAATGCCGACGATGCGAAGGCAAACCGGGTTAATTGCAAAAATTCCGTGCAATCCATCAATCCATATAATCCGCGATTCTGACAAAATTCGTATTTGACCATGCATTCTCTTCAGTTCCAGACGGCAGTTCCAGAAACAAATTCAGTATGACAGCTTAGAAAAGCACAAAATGCGTTTTTTAAAAAACGATATTTTATTTGCCTCGCAGACGTTTTGAGCCAAATCGCACACGTTTGAAATTTTTTGAATTCGAAATTTTATTTCGTTCAATTAATTCCCGTACATCGGCGTAAAATTCCGTTGTAATCTTATCACACATTATCTGTGATGAAGACGGAATATCTTTCTGTGCTCTATAGACTTGCTTTCGAGGGTCAAAAACCCATTACGCTAATCCATCGCCCGACATCGCTCATATCCAATTCACTTCAACTATTGTATCTCCATTCTTTCGCCCTTGCTATGGCTTGAGAATTCCGGTGCATACATACATTGGATGGTAGAAATCCCGGTTGAGAAGCTACCCTTGAGTGCTGCACGGATATCGTATTCGAATACATAAGTGCCTTTTGGCAGATAGTCGATGAAGAAATTGTTTGCTACATCCTTAGGGGACTCATAGTATCCGAGGCCATTCTTAAAACGGTAGCCGCTGATATTGCTCACCGGTTCTGTTCCTGCCGGACGCATATCCTTCAGATGCACATATTCCATTGGCCTGTCCACACGAATGATGGTGCGGACGCGTATCAGATCGCCTACTTTCACCGATTGTCCGGAGGATAAAGGTGTCAGTGTCTCGCCGCGGTCACCTTTGCGCACGATATTGTACGACTTGTCGATGGTGAGTGGGGTGCCCTTGAAGGTGCCTATCTTATCCAGTTGCTCAAAATACTGGTAATAAGCTGCTCCCCAATTGACCACCTTGGAATTGTTTTTGACCTTGACTTCAGCCATTTCCTTCCTGATTTCGTTGCCGGAATAAGCGGTCTTGAAGTAGCCGGTACCAGGCTCAGGCTTGAGGGATGGTATGTCTAATTTTTTACCACCCAATGTTATGTCCGGATATACGGTCTCAAGATTCATCACTCCTCCCTGCAACAACAGGGCATAAATGGCGGCTGAAGTTGCCTTGGTTGTCTTCCAGTTGTTGGTCTGCTTGTTGAGCAGGAGCCACATCTTCATCTCATCGATGCTGTCTGTATCCTTAGTCAATTCAGAAAAAACCTCTATCATCAGCGCTTGCGTCTCGATCGGCAACTGGTACCAGAAGTAACCGTAATCCGACTTCCAGTACATGCCCAGATTAGGGTTGCGGAAAGCAGTTTGGCGCATACCTTCGACGATAAGGCCCGGTACGGTTGTCTCGCCTGTACGATGCAGGTATAGAGCAATCATTCCCTGTGCATACTGATTCTTTTTGTTCCAATATTTTTTGGATTGATTGAAAAAATAAAGATATGCTTCAGATCTTTTGAAATCGTCATTTCCGGTTGTCACCATGGAACGGGCGTACAGATACTGGATTGGCCAGTAGTAGAGATGATCTTCGTCCATTTTTTTGGCATCATTCTTATTGTCCCGTTTGATTTCCTCATAATGTTGTGCCAGGGCCTGATCACAATAGCCTATGGCGCGTTGGAGGAAGGTGGCGATGGAAGCGTCATTGTCCTTGATTACGCCCAAACGAAGCAGATGACCAAGATTTTCCACTACGTAGGAAGTCACGTATTCATTCTCGCGACTTCCGGGGAACCAAGGCAAACCGCCGCTTTGATATTGTCTTTCCATCAATTTGCGAATTGTGCTCTGTTGTTCATTGGCCATTTTGTTGAAATCAAAAAGCAGGCCGATATTTTTCTTTTGCTGCTCTTCACTTTGAGCGTCCAATACCCACGGAGTCTCTTCCAGCAGGGCGGACTTCAGTTCCTGATTTTTCTGCAGATTGCTCAGCAAGGCATCGGTATTTTTCCATCTTTCAAATACCGCCTTGATTTTGGGATTGCTGTTGGCAACGTATGCGGCCAGTGTATTGGCATAGTAGCGGTTGAGAATCTGTTCGGTACACTCGTACGGATACTCCATGAGGTAAGGCAGTGCCTGTACGGCATACCATGCAGGATTGGACGAGTATTCGAGGGTATATCTGTAAGGACTTGCTGTAGCTGATTGGTTGGCATCGGACATGGCCTGGAAAGTGAATGTCTTTTCTTGTCCCTTTCGGACCATGATTGGCATGGTTTCAGTGACCATCATTCTATTGGACAGGACAGGCAGTGTGTTTTCTTCACCGTCGGTATGTTGATCGGTCCAGGCGATGATGCGTACTGTTGCAGCTTCTACGGGCAGGGCAGGAGAATGAATTTCCCAGCTGACCACGCTGGACTGGCCTGAACTCAAAGCGAAGGATTGTTCAGCCGGGCTTATGATCAGTCCCTTATCGAGAGGTTGCATGGTTACGGCATCCAATAGCTCAAGTCTGGCGTGGGCGATACCGCTAAGACCGTTCATATTTACCACTTTGGCAGTCAGTACCAGCTTGTCATTTTCTCTGAAATAGCGTGGAAGATTAGGGAATACCATCAAATCCTTGGAAGTGGTCACCTCCTGTTCCAGAGTGGCCTGCATCAGGTCCTTAGTGTGAGCATACAACTGCAATCTCCATCTTGTAAGGGCTTCCTTCATCCTGAAACGAAGGACGACATCGCCGTTTTTATCTGTGTGAAGATCCGGATAGAAAAATACGGTCTCTTCTAAGGCTGTTCGTACAGTGGGCGGCACAACTTCCTTTTCGGATTGATCGGAAGGCGACTCTGCATCTTGACCGGCATTATTCACTCCATCTGAATCACGAAGGGCTTCCTTTTTCATCATTTCGGGCTCAGCGACTCTTGGTGCGGCGGCATAATCCATTTCGGAAAGCCTTCCACCGGCCATCGTCGGGCTCATCATCATTTTCTGGTATTTACCCCCATAATACCAATGGATCAATAAGTTATCGAGATAGTCGCGCCATTGATTACCAGATTCGGGCAGGGAGGTTGTAGCGAATTGACGGGACAGGCTCCACAAAGTGTTGTGTGTATCGGAATAGGAATAGTTGACATTGTAACTTGGGAAGCCTATCTTACTGAAGTAGTTTCTGGCAAATACGTCCAGTGAAACATCATACATAGAGGCCAGAACCTCAGCCATGACCTTGTCTTTGGCGGGGCCGGAGACTATCAGTTCCCAGGTTTCATCAGCACCCGGTTCCAGTTTGTCCCTAAAGGTCTTCAGTGTTACATTCAGTTCTTTATTGGACCATGGTACATTGACCTGGATCGGAATGGACTGTGCCCTGCCAAATCCGTAAGCGGAAGCTAAGACAGTGACACCGCCCCGGTAATCTTCGTTGATCTTCAATGTTTTTTCAGTGGCAGATGCTGCATTAAGCCATTCGCGGGAGAGGAGCTTTCCCTGAAAATAGAATTCGTAGAGCAATTTGCCGGAAGTATTCCTTGCGCTGAAGGTCTGGATGCTTGTCATGCCGGGATCATAGCTCTTTTTATCAGTATTGGCAGCGATAAGGCTATTTAGAGCATATTCCCCCTTTGCACCATTTGTCTTCACCCTGATATAAATCGCTTCTTTGGTTGACACAGGATCCATGCCATCGATATCGAAGGAGATGCGGTAATCACCAGGGCCGAAGTTCAGTGCCTTCACTGCCTCTAAAGCTTTTTCACCCGACCTTATTTTCCTGTCGAAAATTGTTTTCTTAACCGTCCATGTAGTGCGGTCCGCTTCATTCAGGTAGCTTTCATAAGGCCATAGCTTCTTGTATTCTTCGCGACTTATGATGACGCGCTCTGGATTGGAATATAGTTTGTTTCTCAAAAAATGGTCGGGAGAATTGAGCAACTCGATACGCAGTCTGCCATCTGTTGGCACTGAGACTGAAGCGCTGTTTTTTGTATCCACCACAAGATTTCTCAGGTCTTTTTCCTGTACCTCACCACTGACGTTGAAGTTGACGTTGTAAGGATCATATCCCAATGTAATGCCGGCATTTCCGGATTGCGTCTCACCATTGATATCGGTAATATCTATGGATATATTGAATGAAAATCGCGGCTTGCTTTCCTTTTTTACGGATTCATCGGCCAAGGCGTCAAATTCTATGGTAAAGGAACCATCGGCGCCTGTTGTAATCTCGCCATTGGATATGATCATTTCATTGGATGGCATAGATGGTCTGAAATATCCGAAATCCCAATAGTAGTAACGCCACATTTGCTTTCTTGTTACGGTAAATGTACCGCTTGCACCATCGACCGGATTTCCGGCATAATTCAGCGCCTTACCGGTGACTCTAACCTTGTCGTTGAGGACATAAGCCTCAGTAACATTATCCATCTTGACCTCAAATTTGGGTCGCTTGTATTCTTCCACACGGATACCTTTGGCATATTTTCCATCGATGTAAAGACTCATGGATCCGGTCAATACACCGGCGGGCACAGTGAAATTGCCATGGAGTGAACCGAAATCGTTGGAGGTAAAAGTGCCTTTGGATACTTCCTGATTGTTGACATCGCGCAGGCTGACAGACACGCCTTTTTTTGTGATGATACGAGGGACATTCTTATCATCATTGTTATACAGGATGGCTTTGAAATAGACGGTCTGACCCGGTCTGTATATTGCGCGATCCGTAAATACATTGAAAACCATCTCTTGTCGGGCTTTTCCATAGTTGCGATAGGAATAGGATTGCTGAAAATCATTCAACTGATCATTGCCTTTGGAATAAGAAACAAAATAATTCCTGTCCGAAAAGACGTCGGGAGTGATGATGCCGTTTTTATCGGATTTCTTTTCATTCAACATTTTGACTTTACGGTCATTGAAGTTGTAGGTAAAAAATTCCGCCTTCACACCTTCCAAAGGCATGCCACTCATACGGTCTGTGATAACAAGGGGCTTCTCCGATGTTCCGTAATCGCTGCTTTTCATGACGGCTAGATTGGAGAATTGCATGACGGCTATCTCGGAGTAATAATCGAAGGTGGGTTGTAATTTTTCAGGCACAAAAAGATAAATGCCGTTGTCCAGCCCATCCATCTTGACTTCCACAGAATGTCGGCGATGATCTCCGAAGTCCGGTAAAGAGATTTTGACTGTCTTGAGGAAGCTGTTTCCTGCAATATTCTTAAAAATATCTTTTTCGTAGCGACTGAATTGATATTGGAAATATTGGTCGCGACTCAGTTTGTAAATATACACTTCCGTCTCCGTCAAATTGGCATATTTGACAGATAAAAGAAATGGCTTGCCGGGAAACTGGACGCTTTCACCCTGGATCGAGACAGAGGAGGCCCGAAGGCTTGAAATCAGGTTTTGTGCCTTGACAGCATAATTGTTGCCTGGATAGTCTGCCGCGAGCTTTGTCAGGCGTTCAATCATCTTATTTTTCAACAAGCGGTCGCCCTGATCGGGATTATCGGATGAGTAATTATCCAATTCCAGTTCAAGATCAATCAACCTGAATTCATACGCTGCTTTCCAATCCTGTGCAGAGCCGGATTCTACCAGTTTTTGCAAGGCGGATTTGAAATCTTTGTCTTTTAAAGGATCCACCGAATGTTCATGGACGAATTCCAAACGCTCCAGATCTATTTGTCTCAAAGCCGCTTCGTTGCCGTTGTCTCTGTGGTGCTGCAACAATTTTTGGAAAATCTTCATGCTGTTGAACACCCTTGAGGTGGAATCCTTCGCCTGAAGCTGCATAGCGATGAATGCATCGTATGGAGCGAACCATTGGCTGCCGCGAATTTCAAATTTGTACACCGGTTCTTCGACATAATTTCTGCTGTCAGAAAGATAATCCAGCATTTGATGTGCCAGAAAATCAAACAGTGAGGGCCGGTACAAGTCTGTGTTGCCTTGAGTGGTGATCAGGTTAATATCCCGGATAGGTACGGACTTTAGGCCTTCATCCTCTATCGAAAGCGTATAATAAGCATTGATCTTGTCCAATAATTTATTCATGGACCAGGTTTCAAAGTCATCATCATCCTGAAGTCCATCACCGGCGGTTACTTCAGAAAGCCGGTAGCGGTTGGCATCCAGATAAGAGGCGTAAGTTTTGGCGGTAACATTCAGTAGAATCTGTCGGGCAGGAAAGGAGGCTGCCGAAATCTCATTTTCGAGGTAGGTAATGGCATCCTTCTGGCCATCTTCGTTTTCGGATTTTACTTTAGCCATGGTCATGACAGCGCGGATATAACCATCCCATTGGTCAAATTTTTTGAAATTGGCCAACAATGTGTCTAACAATATTTCGGCATTCTTATACTGACGGATGCTGAGGAGGCTGTCCACGGCAGCGAAATCTCTTGGATTGGTTGGATTGGATAGATTGGCCATATTTTCTAGATTATTTTTAGCAACATTGGTTGTAGGAACAGCATTGCTTGCGCTATTTCCATCACTCTGCTTCAGGGTTGAATTGCAGCTTGTCAGGGTGATGAAAGATATCAGACTTAAGAAATAACCGATAGTTCGCATGGTTGTAAGTTTGAGAATGGCACAATGACTGCCGGGTTAAAAATCAACTTTCATTCCCATAACGTAATTTTAAGTCATAAAGTTATCCCGGAATGAAAAATTTTCAAAAATCGTTGTAATTTAATGAAAATGATATTTTTAAGGCAAAAAAGAAAAAAAGGCGGGTTTATGACTGAATATTGTGTTTGTACACCTAACCAAATGAATCATTCGGTAAAACCCAAAAAAACGGGAAGATGTAAATTCATTTCACTGACACTGTAAATGACACTGTATTTTCATTTCTAAAACAGGACAACAAAATAACAGCAGTTGAAATCCGCTCTCTCTCATAACTGACAAAAGGTAAATTCCTATGTTCCTTACTAAAGTTTCGGAGTTGATAACTATTGGATAATTTGTCTATTATGTATTATTAGACGTTTAAATAAAATTATATAATATGGTGATTATAAATAAATTATATAATATTGTCGTTGTTATACACAATGATTAAACATTAATTCCCCTCGGAGCAACCAAACAGTTTCAATCAAAGACGATTCAATATTCCGCAAATCTGACAAACCAAACGGACGGTAGTTCATCAAACGACGTGGCACAAATACTGTCTAACAAGATTCCCCAATTAAACCGTTACTCAGAAACTTCAGTTCCTTATTAATGAAAGATGTTCCCAATCGCAATGTCGGAAAAATGAAATTTTGTTTTAATTGATTTACCTTTGTGTACCATTCTGACTTTGATATGAATAAGCTCGATTCAACGAAATTTCCATATATAGAGCGGGATATTTCCTGGCTCGAATTTAATTACCGCGTGCTGCAGGAGGCGCGTGACCGTTCCAATCCACTGATGGAGCGTTTGAAATTCATTGCTATTTTCTCCTCCAACCGGGATGAATTCTATCGTGTACGAGTGGCTCATCACCGCAACATCATACGTCTGGGCAAGAAGGAACAGAAGGCATTGGACTTCGACTCCAATCAAATCATGAAGGATATCCTGAGGCTCGTCAACAAGCAACAGATCGAATTGAATCATACCTTTCTGAATGAAATCATCCCGGAATTGAAAAACTACGGCATCAACATCCTAAGACGTCTGGATCTGAACGATGTGCAGATTGAGTTTATCGAAGATTATTTCAGAGACAACATGTTGCCTTTCGTACAGCCGGTGCTGCTGGTAGAAGATCGTGTGAGGCCTTTTCTGAACAATTCGGCCCTGTATCTCGCAATACACATGCAACTGGATGGTGTGGAAAACGGCGGTGACCAATACGCCATAGTGAAGATACCTTCCGATCATTTGCCGCGGTTTATAGAGATTCCGCCCAGTGTACAAGGGCAGCGGGATATCATCTTTATCGATGACATTGTACGGCATAGTATCTCGTGGCTCTTCCCCGGGTACAAGATTCATGATACCTATAGTATAAAACTGACGCGTGATGCCGAGCTATATATCGATGATGAATATTCAGGTGACTTGGCAGCGAAGATCAGGTCGAGCCTCAATAAAAGGAGTGTAGGTCCGGCAGCTCGATTGGTGTATGACTCCAACATGCCTTTGAAATTTCGCAATTATCTCAAAGGCGTCTTTGAACTAGAGAATATAGATCTCTTTCCGGAAGGTCGTTATCACAATAAAAAGGATTTTTTCAGTTTTCCCGACTTCGGCATCAAAGATATCGTAGCGCAGAAAATGGAGCCTGTCAGATACAAGAAATTGGAAGAAGATTCCACGTATTGGGATGAAATCAAGTCAAGGGACCATCTGTTATACTTTCCATATAATTCCTACGATCCGGTAATAAAGATGTTTGAACTGGCGGCCAGGGACCCGGATGTGACGCATATCAAGCTGATTCAATATCGGGTGGCGGAGGATTCGAAGATCATGGAATACCTGATAGAAGCTGCTGAGAATGGCACACAGGTATCGGTTTTCATCGAGATCAAAGCCCGATTTGACGAAGAGGCCAATCTTCGATGGGGAGAAAAACTGGCACGTGCCGGTATCAAGGTTCACTATAGCCTGCCGGGTATCAAGGTCCATTCCAAGCTGGCGCTTATCAGGCGGATAGAGGATGACAAACCGACCTTCTATAGCTATCTTGGGACAGGAAATTTCAATGAAGACACTGCCAAGTTATATACCGACTTCGGACTGTTTACAGCTGATGTAAGATATACCAAAGATGTCATGAAGGTCTTCAACTATATAGAAACCGGGAAAAAACCTGGATCAGCCTTCAATCATCTCCTGGTAGGTCAGTTCAACCTGAGGAGTGGATTAGAGGACTTGATTCGCTATGAAATCAATGAGGCTCAGCACAATCGCCTAGCCAAAATCTTCATCAAAATGAACAGTCTGCAGGATAAGGCGATGATCGACCTGCTTTACCACGCATCACAACAGGGTGTCAAGATCAAGATGATTATACGGGGAATATGTTCACTTGTTCCGAGCATTCCCGGTGTGAGCGAGAATATCAAGGGAATCAGCATCGTGGATCGTTATCTGGAACATTCCCGGGTATTCATTTTCCACAATGGCGGTGATGAGAAGGTTTATCTTTCTTCAGCCGATTGGATGGAACGCAATCTTAGCTATAGGGTGGAGACGGCATTTCCAATATTTAACCCTGAGTTGAAGAGTGAAATCCATCGGTTGATGATGATACAATGGGAGGATAATATGAAGGCCAGGACGCTGAAGTATAAGCATGTCAATGAGTATGTCAAGAATGACGGCGATTTTCCCAATCGTTCACAAGTTGAGTCTTACTATTTTATCAAGAGAAGAGAAGAGCTGACAATGCCGATGGAGGATTGAGTATAAGGAATAATATACAAAAAATATTTAATATATAAAATAACAAAATAATGTCAAACCTGAAAGCCATTTCTCCTATTGACGGGCGATACAGCAGACAGACGGTGGAACTTTCCGAGTATTTTTCCGAGCATGCTCTCATCAGATATCGCGTGTGGGTGGAGATCCGGTATTTGCTGGCGTTGCAGGATTCGCCGGTGGGTGATTTCAGACTGAGCAAGGAGCAGGAGGAATTTATCAAGGCTATCGGGGATAACTTTTCTGAAGATGACAGTCGGCGCATCAAGGAGTTGGAATCGGTCACAAACCATGATGTCAAGTCAGTTGAGTATTTCATTAAGGAGAAACTGGATGCAGCGGGACTGTCAAAAATCCGCGAATGGGTGCATTTCGGGCTGACATCGCAGGATATCAACAATACATCATTCCCTTTGATGATAGCCGATGCCTGGAAGAACGTGTTGAGGCCGCACTTGGAAGATTTGATCCATATGGTCAGGGCGACCGGTACGTCGTTTCTTCATATACCCATGTTGTCAAGGACGCATGGACAGCCGGCATCACCGACAACCTTGGGCAAGGAGATACTTGTATTTGTGGAGCGACTGGACAATCAGATGAAATTGTTGAGTCATATCCCATGGCAAGGGAAATTTGGCGGTGCAGTAGGTAATATGAATGCGCATTACATCGCCTATCCGGGATTTGACTGGCAGGGCTGGGCAGATGGTTTTATGACATCCATCGGTCTTGAAAGACAGCATACCACGACTCAGATCGAGCATTATGACATGCTTGCCGCCCACTTTCAGGGGATTACGCGCATCAATACCATTCTGACTGACCTCTGCCGGGATGTCTGGACATACATCAGCTATGAATATTTCACTCAAAAGTTGAAGAAGGACGAAGTCGGATCCTCAGCAATGCCTCACAAGGTCAATCCCATCGACTTTGAAAATGCGGAGGGTAATCTCGGCATGGCCAATGCGTTTTTCAACTACCTGGCGGGCAAGCTCCCTGTCAGCCGGTTGCAACGCGATCTCACAGACAGCACTGTACTGAGAAATGTCGGCGTCCCCTATGCCCATACGCTGATTGCCAGCAAAAGCATTGTGAAAGGGTGGAACAAGTTGGTTGTCAACGAGAAAAAAATTCGTGAAGAACTTCATCAGAATAGCATTGTTTTGGCGGAAGCCATACAGACCATATTGAGGCGGGAGCATTTCGAAGGTGCTTATGAAGCTTTGAAATCCCTCACCAGAGGCCGAACTTCTATTTCAAGGGTAGATTTGCTGGACTTTGTGGATAATCTTGAGGTAAATGATGCCGTAAAGGCAGAATTGAGAAAACTGGAGGTGGAGCAATACATTGGAGGCTGGACACCCGAAGTATAATTCAATTTCATCCCTTCTCCCGGCTTAATAACTTGTATAAAGAATAAAAGGATTAGGTTTGAAGCTAATCCTTTTAAAAAAGATCTTTACGATCTTGACACACACTTAAGCTACAAATATAATACAAAAACAACGAGGGTGTATATAAAAATGAAAATATTTTGTTTTTGTACCCGATAAAACATATTAGGATACGTTTGTCTTTTATATATAATTGAATGTATTAATAAAGAATATTTATAGTAAATTAAATAATTTGATAAATATACATTAAGTGTTAAATTGTGTTAAATAAAAAATAATTTAAAATAATTTAAGGAAAGAGACAAATGTAGAGCTTTGATTTAATTCGAATTGCCTCTGTTTTTATATTTTGATTTAAATTTTTTGTAACTATTCACCTGAATTTAAATAGTGCGTACTTTCTTTTTTCTACCGCGAAATGTCACAAAAAGCACGAAATCTTTTCGCGCCAATTGGTGTATTCCGTGGTAGGAAAAAAGATAACGTGCACCCATTACTATCAAGTGTATAATTACCATCATCTTTTAATAGCTGAATGGTTACAAAAATTATTTCAAAACGCCCCTCTGGGTGGTCAACTGGTCTTTATATCGCTAAGCATAGTCTTGCGTTGAAGCTAATCCGCACGTCAAGGCTTCATGACGAAGATTCTATGTTTTCAGGATATTAGGATTCCCCGGTATTGGTAACATTTGGTGGGATTGAAGCCAATTTTGCGAGAATAGTTACTGAAACTTTAACTTTAAGGTGGATTGTTGGTTTTATTATTGATTCCGGCTGCAAGTGGGCCGGTTGTTTTTATTAATCAAAAAAACGGTTTGATACCATGATAGAAACCAAAGCATATGCAGCCATGTCTTCAGATACACCATTAGTGCCATGGAGCCTTGAGAGGCGGCTACCCGGGCCTTATGATGTCCAGATTGAGATTTTGTATTGTGGTGTGTGTCACAGTGATCTGCACACGGCCAGGAATGAATGGCACGACACCAAATATCCCGTCGTCCCGGGCCATGAAATCGTTGGAAAAGTAATGGCGGTAGGCAGTAATGTAGTGGATTTCCAGACGGATGACCTTGTCGGAGTCGGTTGTATGGTGGACTCTTGCAGCCATTGTGAAAGTTGTCGGGAAGGATTGGAGCAGTATTGTGAACAAGGGTCGACCGGCACTTACAACAGCAGGGAAAGAGATGGTTCCGGCATTACTTATGGAGGGTACAGTGCCGCGATTACGGTTCGGGAGGATTTTGTCCTGAGAATTCCGGATAATTTGCCTTTGCAGGGAGTAGCTCCTTTGCTTTGTGCGGGCATCACAACTTACTCGCCATTGAGGCACTGGAAGGCCGGAAAGGGGATGAAGGTAGGTATCCTTGGTCTTGGCGGGCTTGGTCACATGGGCGTCAAACTTGCAGTAGCAATGGGTGCAGAGGTCACCATGCTCAGCCATACCGCAGCTAAGGCGGAAGACGCAAAACGCTTAGGTGCACATCATTTTGTCCTGGCTTCCGATGAAAGCCAAATGAGGGCTGCAAGAAACAGTTTCGATCTGATTCTGGACACCGTTTCCGCTGTTCATGACTACAACCAGTACTTGAAACTCCTCAAGCGCGATGGTACCTTGGTGTGCCTAGGCGCTCCACCTGCCGGACCTGGTATAGAAGCTTTCAATCTGGTAGGCAAACGACGTTCGATAGCCGGATCGTTGATCGGCGGTATCCGGGAGACACAGGAGATGCTGGATTTCTGTGCTGCACATAATATTGTCAGCGATGTTGAAGTCATTCACATGGATTATATCAACGAGGCCTATGAGAGGATGCTCAAGGGCGATGTCCGATATCGTTTTGTGATCGATATGGCGAGCCTGAAATAATAGCGTTGTTGTTTACATATCGTCAAAAAACAATAGAAATAGGCGAAGGGAGCTGATTTTAATTTCCATGTCTGAGGGAAGGTCCCTTGCCTTCAGACGAAGACTTTAGCTTAATCTTTGTGTTCGTGAGTCCTTTGTGTGGTTAAAAGACTTAACCACAGAGCTCGCAAAGATTTACGGAAACTTACACAAAGTTACGCAAAGTTACGCAAAGTTACGCAAAGTGCTTTCTTAGCGGTTTGCCTGGCGAGATAATGGCATGAGGACACAAAGTTAGGTTGGTAACTTAAGTCGGCTTTAGCCGAAATCAAAGCTTTTGCCTAAAAGGCGAAAGTAGTTTGGTAAACAACTCCGATCCATACGATTCCAACCATCCGCATTGACTGTGTTGAAACTGAGCAAAATCGATTTCTAATAAAAACCGCAGGAAGCTTGTACTTCCTGCGGAACTTCAAAAACCATCATCCGACCGTACCGGATGCGCGGCCGAACATATGGAAATCACTCACTTCGATCTCTGTAACATATTTTTTATTTCCATTCTTATCGGTATAGCTTCTGTTGACAAGCTTACCACTGACCGTTATTTCTCGGCCTTTGGTAAGATATTTCTCAGCTTTCTCGGCAGGTCTGCCCCAAGCAATCAGATTGTGCCAGGTGGCTGTCTCAACGACCTTTCCCTCATTGTTGGTGTAACGTTCGTTGGTGACTAAGCTGATTCTTGCCATTTTCCTTCCACCTTCAAATGTCCTGATTTCGGGTGCTTTACCTAAATTGCCCGTTAATCCTACGTGGTTTCTTAAAGTGTTCATGATAATAAAATTTAAAGGTTATAAAATTTACGTTTTCTATTTTTCAATCCGGCTTTTAATTCCGACGATTGATAAGGCAAAGATGGGACAGCTGGAAAGAATTATTCGGTATTTAAACGTTTGTTGTCGTTTGTAAGCGATTGTAAGTGTTTGTAAACGGTTACAATCGGATATGTTTGAGTGAAAACTTATAATTCTTTATGACGGAAGGAGATGTATTCATCTTTCCTTTACCCTTTTCCAGGGGTCAATATGCTCCGGAATTTGCGGTTTATTCAGAAGATAAGTGTCGTTTGTTGGATATTATGTGTTGACAATCAATAGAATGGGAGAAGCTGGAGTCGATATTTGAGATGCAAGGCAGGATGCTGTATTTATTCGAAAACCTTCCTGTTGGATAGCCTGACAAACTGCACAATTCTAATGGCACAAATCGAACCGAAATACCCATCAATAGTCTTCTCCCGTAAAGGTTTTATAGAACTGTTCGGTGGGATAGGTTTTGCCTTCGTATTTGAATTGCATGAGAAAAGGGAATAATTCAACCTGATATTGCTTCATGCCATCGGGGTAGATTCTGAATGTAATCTTCAACGAATCTTGTTCTTCCACTATTTTGTCCAGATCGAACGTGGAAATAAAAGGCAGGATTTTTTCTCCGGTTTCTTCATCGACCAATGCAAACCCTTTGACCCAATAGGATGGTCCAAACTCATTCAAGCCGGTAAGAAGCCTGACTTGGCCGTTGAAAAATAATCTGTCGTCATTATTGTCCATATAGAATGGATGGTTACAGAAGGTAAATTTAAAGGATTATCTCTTTCTAATGCTTATAATGTTTCTTACCGAAACTATCTTCAAACCCGGATGTCATAGACCGCGGTTCTAACCGTAACTCCGAAGGCAAATGAACTGATAATGGTTATATAGCTATTCTTATGTCGCTCTCTCTAAAGCCCAAAGTAATAACCGATGTTTAATCCGCCACTATATAAATATCCTGTCACTGGTGCGTCCTTGATTTTTAAAACTCCATACCTGAAAGTTGGTTCAAGCCGCAAATTCATATTATCGTTTATTTTGTAGTCAATGCCTGCGCTGATAGTCGGTGAGATATTTACTTTGTTATATTCATAATCTGTCGATTTACTTCTATCTGTCCGGTCCGAATAGACAAAAATACTTTTTTTAGTTTCTTTGATGAAAACGTTTGTCGTAAAACCAACGCTTGTCATAAATCGAATTTTCTTGTTTCCAATCGTATAAATTGCTTTAACCGGAATATCGATGTAATGATAATTGTAAATGAATTGCGCTTTTTTGTATAATGGGTAAGATCCATTCCACTCCTTATTAGGATCAATTTTTGTCTGATACCCTTTGTTTGAGTATTGAATACCTGTTTCAAGTCCGAAAGACTTGGTTAGATTGAAGCAAGCGTTAAGCCCTGCTGTATAACCTATTTTTACTGTTTCCCTTCTATTTCTGTCTTTTATAAGACTCTCACCATAGGCGCTTCCATCTGTACTCTTAAGTGTCCGATAACAAATGTCGGGTGAAATATTGAAGCCGATTTGAACCCTTTTGAACTCCAAAGCCGAATTGTCTTGTCCGTAAGAAACAATCATTGTCAGGGTCAAGAGAAAAGTTGTTATGTATTTCATTGATGTTATAATGTTATTTTATTTATACTAACGGTGCAGCCGCAGGCACTACCGACAACGTCTGTCTTGTTTGGTGAAGGTGGCTCTTGTAGCACTGAACTTCAACCGGATACGAGTCTTCAAAGTTAGGAAAGAATTCTGGTTTGAAGTTGTTTACTCATGACTTTAACACTTTAGGAAGGAGCGGTTTCCTTTTTTTAACCAAGTCATTCTAGATTATTGCGTTCAGTTCAAGTCGTCCACCAAAACTAGTTTCAATTATACCTTCGGAAATAAGTTTGACCATCTTCATATTCTCCAGATGGACTGTTAGTGCGGCGTTTGGCATTACTTAAATAGTCAAATTCGTGTCCAAAGAGTATAATGTTGCCATTTTCTTTTTTAATTTCCATATCTGGGGGAAAATCCCTCGCCTTCAGGCGAAGGCTTTAGCTTAATCTTTGTGTTCGTGAGTTCTTTATGTTTGTGGTAAAAAGACTTAACCATAGAGTTCGCAAAGATTTAAACAAAGTTACGCAAAGTGCTTTCTTAGCGGTTTACCTGGCGATACAATGGCATGCAGGATACAAAGTGTTTTCACAAAGTTAGGTTGGCAACTTAAGTCGGTTTTAGCCGAAACCAAACCTTTCGCCCTTTAGACGAAAGTAGTTTAATTCCTACTCGTTTAGCTCTTCGGTGTCGCCCCTGTTAATAATACTCGAACAGACAAGTCCGTTTTTTTAGTGGGTACTGTCTCCACTTATTAAATCTTTGTTTTTTACTACGGGTGGTCAGCCCTTTCTTTGACCGGTGTGTCGTTTTAAACTTGCCCACTACGGTCAATTGTCATCCGGTTGTTTACCACTTATAAATGTCGTAGGATAAGGACAGCCTCATCTTAAAAGGATTATATGGATCGACCTTTAATCCATTATTAGCGATGGCGTCATCCCTATATTTCCAGTGCCATGCCCGTACTCCGATATTCAGATTAAACCTATTATATCCCATAAAAATACCGGGATATAATTCTGTGGAAAAATATTCAATTCGACTAGCTTTTAAATTATATGGTTCAATATGTTTTAGAAAAGACACATTTCCTAAACTAGAGAAATCAGCCCCCAGACGAAATTTATTTGAAATAATATGGACTCTGATACTTGGTATTACTTGTATTAAATGATACTTTGATATATCCCGCCAAGCAAATACATCTCCTAATGAATTAAAATAACCAAGTTTATTTACAGGAAGTCTTAGATCTTGAATAAGGCACGAATAATTTAAATCTACGCCCAGAGATAATCTTTTGATTAATTGTTTATTATATCCTATACCTATAAAATACTCATCATCAGGTGTATTTTTCCGCAATGAATATTCTGCATCTTGATAAACTTGAAATATGTATAGTTTTTTTAAAAAATCAATTCTCTGATCAGCTCTTCCTCTTGCATTTCCGGCATTTATCTTTAAAGAATTGTTTTGCCCATATACCATAAAAAAACTGAACAAAAAGGTCAAACACATCAAGGACATCATTAATCTTTTCATTGCTTTATTATTTTTTGTGTTATCAATTGATTTTTGGACTTGAAATGAATCAGATATACTCCCGGTAGATAATGACTCATGTCTATTTCAATTCTGTTTTGAGCTACCTTTATAGTTTTCATTATTGCTCCATTTAATTCTGCTAATGCAAAATCAGTGGGAAAATATGCAGACCGAAATTAGGCTCCCGAATACAAAATCCATGTACCTTGTGTCCCAGTGCTTTTCCCGGGGCAAGTGGGTGCTCCGGCTTCATATTTAAATCGGAATGAATATAAACTTAAGTCCTTTTCATTAGCATCAAGCATCTGATCTTTATTAGCATCCAAACAATGAAAAGCAGTCAAAAAGAATGGGCGTAAATCTTGACATTGATTGTTTAATAAACTACCTGAACAGTGTTTTTCTCCACTTTTCAATACCAATGCCACAGCATCTCTTTCATTCTCCCATCCTGCTCCTTGAGGACAGTTGACGTCAAAATTGCAGTCTTCCGCATCGCCAAAATCACGGACCTCTAATGCATTAGGAATGCCCTGACATACTCCGAATATCCTGATGGAAAACTGTTGGTAATCTTCTTGTTCGCACTTGACCACGATGCGCACATCCTGTGACTCTATAATGTCCGAAGCATAAGTATTATTATATATTACTTCCGATGTTATCGGACCATGTATCATACGACCATTTTTTGAAAGTATATACATTTCTGCCTTTATAGGAAGTCGAAGGTCTGAAATTAAAAAGTTGAGCGAGGCGGCATCTGGTGCTGAAAAACCTATATGCCATAGCATTAACTTCCCTAATCGCTCCCACTCACCATCCTGTACTGTATAGTTTTGATCAACTCTCACTGCAAATCGCGGTATAGTCTGTCCTGCCTTTCTATCTTCTTCCAATACTTTATCGAAGTCCACCTTAGGTTGCATGTAATATGGGATGTCTTCCTTAAGCGGAAAGTAGATGATATCTTCTGTTTTCTGTTCGTTTGATAGATACCTTGTTAGTACTTGTGCATCAGATTTCATTGAAAAGAAAGTCATCATAAAGATAACGAGTAATAAGCCCTTCATGGTTAGAAATTTTAGATAAAAAAATCGAACCTAAAACGCCATTTAGGTCATCATGCTGACCAAGGCTGAGTTTTCAGTTTAACACCTCGTCATCTTTTGAATTATCTCTTTCAGATTGTTCCATTTTTACTGTCAATTTTGCGGTTTTCTATGTTCAATCGATGACAACGGTTTGGCGGCTTGACGCAGGGCGGATTTAACCGACAAATGTTGATACGAAGATAATACTTTTTTCTTACCGAAAATGTTCAATCGAAGCACTTTACCCGCCTTGCGTTCAAACCGCTTGTTGTGCGTTCGGTGTTCTTTTTCGGTCGTCTGTCAGCGTTGGTAAAGACATACTCTTTTGCAATTTTTGGCTTGCGAGTTGGCTGGTGCGAATTGCAAATGTGTATGGCTTTTAGCGTTGGCATATTAATTCAACTTTATATTTTTCTATTTGTTTTTCCCAGTTTTCATCATCACTAAGTATTTCCTCGTATGGATTCTGTATCATAATTGGAACATACTCAGCTTTATTCATTTCTGATCGATTGACTAAATATAGCCAATAATCATCTTTCTTTAGTTTCGCAACAGAATACTCATTCCTTGACCAGAAAAAATATGGTGTTGTACCATCATAAGACTTTACTTCTATAAAACGATTTGGTAATTCATCAAACTCGTGATTATATGAAGCTATATCGAAACCTTCATTAACTATGTATTCAGCTACCCAATCTATTTCTTTCTGCTCATTAAGTCTTGCGAATTCAAAATTTAAAACAAACTTTTCGGCTTCTTCTCCATAAATTTGTTGTTGCTCCATTGCTTTCCTAAAATCCTCAATACCAATCTTTCTTTTTTTAATCTCAGGTAATACAGTCTTATCAAATAGTTTCTTGTAGCGATTATTTATAATAAAACTATTTAGTTCAGCTGTTGGATGAGTTTTAATTGCTTCAAAATCAATCAACAATTGTTTGAAATTTGAATATTTTAAACTAAAAGCTCTGTTGTTTATCTGTAAAGACTTGTAAATTATGTCGTGGGATAAATGATCAGAACAAAATATCTTGTGAAATTCATCATCATCTTTTAATGCCTTAAAAAGATATTCAACGAATTTATCTCTCATTTGACTAATACTATTCAATGATTCTACAACACCGTTACTCAAAGTAAGAAAGTCGTTTTCAACCACTAGTATTTCTGTTTTTATGGCTATTTCAAGACAACCATCAAAAATACTTCTACCATCAATTACCCGATTAAAGAATAATTTGTCAATGTCGTTTCTTGTAAATGTGGCATCCTGATTTGATTTTAATGTACTGAGTAATTCAAAGAAATAATTTGGAGTGCCAAAATTTCGATATCTTCTAAGTTCTTCTAGCATAATTAGAGATTAAATCATTAATTATGTCTGTTTCATCATTATTGTCAATTCTCTGAAAAAGAGGTATATCATCATTGATAATTTCTTCCATTCGCTCTATTTTCAATCGTAGTCGATTATTAATGACTTCATCTATAGAATCTTTTGACAATATATAGAAATACTTTGTTAATTGATTTTCCTCTAAACCGACTCTGTGAATGCGATCTTTGGATTGAATAAAATTAGAACAATTGTAATCTCTTTCTAAATAGATAGCATTATGACAACCTTTATGCAATGAGATTGATTCAGCAACAGAAAAAGGATTGGCAATAATTACCTTAAAATCATTATTTAGTGGATTATTAAATGCCTTAATAGTTTCTTCTCTTTCTTCTTGAGGGATTTCTCCAATTAGAAGCTTTGATTCAATTCCGTTTTGATTTAAATAAGATTGTAACTCTTTAGCATTTTGGATGAAAATAGTCCAAATAATTACCTTTCCGTTTTCAGGAAAAATTTCCTCTATAAGCAATGATAAAATGCTTCTAAATTTTTTCGGTGTTTCAACTGCTGGATAATTTATAATCTTATTAAAGAACTCGGAATCATTAACAAACTCATCAGTATCTGTGGTAAAAATAGCATTTGGGTCAAATTCACCATTTAACTCATTATTCTCCAAAGAATCTCTCAAAGTTCTTGATAAGAGAGACGGATTCGTTGATGCTTGTCTTAACCGAATAAGTTTTGCCCTATTAAGAATATCTTTTACTGTAGCAGAATTATTCTCTTTAAAGTGAGGAAGATATTGAGATTCTATAAAATCATATATTTCCCTTTGATGGGAATCCATTTCAACTGGGATGTATTTTTCTTCTATTGGTGGTAGCGTGAGATCTTTCTTCTTAATTCTTATAAAATAAGGAGAAATGTTATCTTTTAATTCTTGTACCCGTTGTGATTCAGGCGAGTTATTATTAGTCATATCCTCCAAATTGTGATAATGAAACTTTAGAATTTCTTTAAATTTGAAAGGATAGATAAATTTATATAAATTGAAAATATCTTGATACCCATTTGGAACTGGAGTACCAGTTAAAATTACTCTCGATACTGCTTCTTTTGATATTTCTGTTACACTTTTGCCCCAAACACCTTCTGGATTTTTTATTCTGTGAGCTTCATCAACTACAACCATTGTTTTGTTTCGCTTCAAAAAATCAATAATGTCATTTTGAAAACGGTCAACGCCACCGTGAAAAATTAATGTTAGTTCTGGTGAGTTTGGTGAATATAAATGTTCTAATTTTTGTTTCACTGAAATATCACTATCACCAGACATTCTAAAAGAGTTTGGTTTATATCCAAAACACTCTGAAAATTCATTTTCCCAAGGAGCAAAAGATGAAAGAGGTCCAACAACCAAAAGTTTATCTACGTGACGAGGATTTTCTTTAGGTAAACTTTTCAAAAACGCATATGCTCCATAAACTATTGATGTTTTACCTGCACCAGGCACAGCAAAATTGCAAGAGTTTTGAGCAAATGCCATATGAAAGGATGAAAGCAATTGCAATGGATAGAGTTTTCTTGTCAACGTTTCTTTAAGGACTTCCTGAAAATTGTCAAATTGAATTACTAAAGACTTGTTCTCTTTAAACTCATTATCTCTAATTGCTCTGGCATTTTCACTAAACACTTCAAAATTTTCTTCCTCTTTAGAAAATGCCTGTAATTCTTCCTGTATATTTTCTGTGAATTGAAAATCGTAATTATACTTTCCCAGCAACCCTTGAATCTCTTGAAGAGTTTTTATTTGTGTTTCATCACGAAAGGGAATAAAAACGGAGTTCGATTCTATAAAGTAATTGAGTCTTTTAATAGAAATTAAAAGTCTTTTGTTTTGTAATAGCGATTCTGTATCTCCATTTATGATAAAGAGATTGTCTACGATATTGACATCTATAGAATAGCTCATTATAAGTTCTTGTTTATTTGATATCCAATCTGTTGTATTCTTTTGGTTTTATCTTGAACTTCTTCAATTTCTTCTGCTGGAATTTTATCGACTTCAATACCTTCTAATAATTCAATTATATGAGATAAAACTCTAGTAGGTGATTTATTTTGAAGTGAATTGAAAATTTTATCACCTAACTCTTGCACCATTCGTTGTACTTCAGGCTTAGCAAATGCCTTGTGTCCAGTTTTTATTGCTTCAAATGTCTGAGAGGCTCTCTTTAAAAGTTTCTCAGGTTCTTCCGCAGCTTTATTATAACCAACTAGATATTTGTGGTCGTTCAGGTTTTCTAAAAATGCACTTGTATCGTTTTCGAATATCGAACTTTCAAAAAACAGTTTGTCTCTTGCGTTTAAATGTTTCTCTAGGTTAGCCGAGTTAAAATCAATTTCAGGTTCTTTAGGAAGTTTTCTGATAATTTCATTATGCTTAGAAGAAAAACTCTTCCAAATTTCTTTATCCCCAAAAAAGTGCTTATCACTATTTCCTTCCGCTAAATTTCTAAACTCTTTCCCATCATATTCATTCCTAAACCTTAGGTAATCAAATGCAATAATTTTTAAATCATCAACATCACTATCTGTATAACCGTCAAATGCTTTTTTACTTGATTCTCCGTAAAACGAGTTTAACCATTTAGTTAGTGATAAAAACTGATCCTCTCTACTGTCAAGTTGAGTATAAATACCATCATATTCAAGATATTCAAGATATTCGTCCATCACAGCCATTGTATCAAGATACTTTCGTATTTCTCCCTCTGTTTCTCCCATCCAATCTGAAATACTCTTGATTGCTTCAGTTTCAGAGATTTTGGGAGTTAATTTATCGAATATTTGCTTAGCTTTAAGATACTTTTCAATTGGGTTGTAGCCCAATTTTTCATCTTCCCCCATTTGATAGGTGGTTTCAAGTCTTTCAATTTCGATTGGGTTTTCATCAAGGGTAACAGGTAGTACAATGGCTTTGAAGTAACCAGTTCTATCAACTTTGTTCAAAAGCATTGCTCTTCTGTTACCATCAATTATTACCCCATCTTTGGTAATAATTCCAACTTTTTGCTGACCAAACTCTCTTATACTTAATTCGGTTTTTTTATTTCGGTCAATCTTTGACTCCCATAATAGTTTTTCAATTAAATCTCTTCCTTCTTCTGTCTCAACGTTAATGGCTTGATTTTGCTTTTCTAAAGATTTAGTTCTGCTGAGAATCCTTCCATTGTATTTATTGTATATTAAATATGAAAGCGGAATATTGTAAACCCTTTCTGTTTTCAGTTGCTTTTCCCACATTATTTCGTGGTTTAGCAAATCAGTTCGGTTTTTATCCCTTTCGATAATCTCCTGTATTTTTTGTATTCTAACTTCTTTGTTCATAGTTACTTTTTGTTTGCGATGGAAGAAATTTTGTTGACAGCATATAGAGCAAAAACTTGTTTGATGGGTACCAGAGTTTTGTTCTTAAATACTACTTTTTCTGTTTGCTCAAATGTTGAATTTGGACAGCCGACTTTTTCAATAATTTCTGCAATTTCATCTACAAGAATTGTAGGTTCTTTTAACTTCTCAACCGAGATTTGCTTTTCATACATATCTTGGAGTTGAACTTTATTTCCAATCTTTTCAGAAAAACCATTATTGATGATTTTTAAGAATCTTTTTCCTCCTTTGAAACTTTCGATAAGAGGTTCTAATTCTTTGTAGTATTCATCTTCAACTTTTTGGACAGGAAAGCCTTCTCCTGTTCCATATTGAATAGAAGTAAACCATTTGTTTTTTGTTTTACTACTTTTATCAATATCGTAATTAGATAATGTTACTGTTAAATTACCATCTTTTATTGGGTGTCTTCTAAATCTTGCACCTTTGTTCTTTACGGGAGGGTTATTAAATTCCTTTAGTTTATAGGTATTTAAATTAGAGCCGGTTGTAAGTTTTGTAAATATATAACAAAAGGGTTTCCAGTAGGTTATAGAAATATCTACATTTTTATAACTAAAATAAGAAACTACGTGGAAACCATTGCAAAGTTACAAAATTGTGGGAA
>WBZR01001314.1_pt1 | contig 31655 bp, 22 predicted proteins | sample 5204231 | NCBI WGS metagenome assembly WBZR01 (sample SAMN12412403, study PRJNA552823) | activated sludge metagenome | isolation source: activated sludge from anammox sidestream of wastewater treatment plant... | place: USA: Virginia | collected 2017-08 | reverse complement strand
TTTACTTTAACGCAGCAGTTCAACTCATCGTCGTCCTGGTTCTTCTGGATTGCGGGGTTGTCGGTAATAAATTCACTTATCGCGGTCTTCGGCGGAAACTGGCACTTCCTCTTCGGTCTTGGCATCACCAGCGTCGCCGATGCCCTGTCACTTCAATCGGGAACTGCGGGCAAGACCATCAGCTTCGTCTTCACACTCCTGATGGCGGGGCTTTTCGTGATTTTCGGTTTTTTGGCGAAGAAGTTCTTTCACTGGGCTTTCATCGTGGGAATGGTGGTATACACGCTCGATGGTTTGCTGCTGGCGCTTGCGCAGGATTATCTGGGACTGGCTTTTCATGCCTTCGTGCTCTATCAACTCTTCAGAGGCCTGTCGGCGAGCAGGAAGCTGAGCGAGTTGAAGCGCGGTCAGGGAATATAAACATAAACGGAATTCCAGTAACGATCAGATCACAGATGAACCTGTCTACACAGGACAAGTTGAATTCAGGTTCATCTGTACGTTCTGGGAGAAGTGGAGACTATGAGCCAGCCGCGCAAGGTCACGATAGAAGGAACACCCAATTACAAGGATTGTTTTGCGGGAGTTGTTTCCCAAAGCCATTTTCGACAGTCGCAAGATTTATGAATGTCGTCAATCGGCCTCGGATCGTATCTTGGCAATCCCGATGAACAGGCCGACGAAGCTTATCGAAACGCCGTCAAACGCGCCGCCGAATTCAACCGCAACGTTTTCGACACAGCCACCAACTATCGTTACCAGCGCAGCGAGCGAAGCATCGGTATGGAATGCAGAGCTACGAACCCATCGCGCGATTCGATCAGGCGCCGCAACCGCTTCGTCGCCGCGCCGATTGATCTCGGTTCGGCGACCGATCAGGTCTTTCTGATTCTTTACGGCGCGGGATTCCACTATTTATTGAGTAAAGGCTGAAAAAATATTTTTCGCGGCGTGCGACATTTCACCCCGTTTCGCGCATATAGATCATGAGACCACCTGTTTTGACCGATAAGGCGTATTGAAACGCCCAGACCGGAACTCCCGGCAGCAAGCTCAACGTCCAGGCTGGTGTAAAGACTCAAAGAGAGACTCAGATGACGAAACACATTAAGGAGCAACCCGATGAAGACTTCTGCCCGCGCCGCATTCGCCTTGAGCCTGATATTCAGCGCCGTTCTATTCGTTTGTCTGGCCGTCGCCGCCAACGTCAAACAGCGCCCGCAAAAATCGTCATCCGCCCGCGCGAAATCAACTGTCGCCAAGCGCGCCCGCGACAAACGCGCCGCCAAACCAGCGCCGCGCGCCGCCACGCCTGAGCAGGCTCGACTCTCCGCTCCACCGCCCGTCGTTCGCCGCCCGCAGTTACCAGCGGCTTACGATTCCCCGCGCGAAGCCGCAGAGTTCTTCCGCCTCAAGCGCCTGCCCGAAGGCGCAACCGAACTGCCGATTGAAAAATACTTCGAGGCGCAGGAGCAGATGCGCCTGATGCCGCAATACTCGACCGCCGAAAACCGAATGCTGCCCGCGCGCGCCGCGATGCGGAAACAAGACCTCGAAGCGTTGCCCGCCTGGACCGAGCTTGGCCCGAACAACGTCGGCGGGCGCACCCGCGCGCTGCTCATTCATCCGACTAACCCCAGCGTGATGTACGCCGCAGGCGTGTCGGGCGGCGTGTGGAAGACGACCAACGGCGGCGCGCTCTGGACGCCGCTGGCCGACCTGATGGCCAACCTCGCCGTCAATTCGCTGGCGATGGACCCGAAAAATCCCAACGTCATCTACGCCGGCACGGGCGAAGGCTATTTCAACATTGACGGCATTCGGGGCGCAGGCGTCTTCAAGACGACCGACGGCGGCGCGACGTGGACGCGGCTGGCAAGCACGACGACCGCAGACTTCTACTACGTCAACGACATCGTCGTCAGCCCCGCGAGCAGCCAACGCCTCTACGCCGCGACGGGCGCTGGCGTCTTTCGCTCGCTCGACGACGGCGCGAGTTGGACGCGCATCCTCTCATCACGCGTTGGTCTTTCACCCGCCGCTGCAACGGCGCGCTATGCCACACGACAAATATTGCTGCTCAATCGGAGCAGGCTTATACTCCAACCCTTGCCAAGCTAAATCGCAATCTCGAAGTAGCGAAAGCACAACAGCAAGCTTTGGCTCGAATGATAGCAAGGGAGGATCAAGTTTATGGCTGTAGCAGAACTGGAATTGCGCGTGACTGCGCTGGAAGCAGAAATGGCGCAAGTGAAAGAGCAGTTGGGAAAATCGCTCCCCGCACAGGAAGATTGGCTGGACGAAATCTTTGGCGTTTTCGACCACGACCCAATCTATGCAGAAGCCATGCGCTTGGGCCGAGAGTATCGTGAGTCACTGCGTCCCAAAGCCGTCAGAAAACCGGCGCGCAAAGCAGCCAGGAAATCTGTGAAAGGGCACAGACGCTGAAATGTACATCCTCGACACCGATCACATCAGCCTGTTGGAGCACGTCAGCTACAGCCCGGAGGCGCAGCGGCTGCGCTTTCGCCTGTCCGGTTTGAAGCCGGAAGAGCGCATCACCACCATCATCACGTTTGAAGAGCAGGTTCGTGGCTGGATGGCTTACTTGGCGCAAGCGCGCTCGCTCACCAATCAAGTCGAAGCCTATCGGCGGCTGAAAGGTGTTTTAGACCGCTATCTCAAACTCACCGTGCTTGAGTTTGACGAAGCCGCTGCCGCCGAGTTCGAGCGGCTGCAACGCTCGCGCCTCCGCATCGGCGCGATGGATTTAAAGATCGCGGCCATTGCCTTGTCTCGCGGGGCAACGGCGCTGACGAGAAACCTCAAAGACTTCAGCCGCGTGCCAAGCTTGCGCGTGGAAGATTGGGCGGCGTGAGTGATTGCGCTAGCCGTTACGCAGATTTGGGGGAGACGCTTTATGGCGCCAATTGAACAACTGGCTGAAGCCGCGCTCAATGGGAAGAGCTTGGTGCCCCGCAGTTTGACGCAAGACTTGTTGCGCGAGAATCCGAACCTGAGCGAGTGTCCGAAGCCGCAAACAACTGATTCACGCATCCTGGCCGCCGCCGCCTCGCTGGTGGAACTGTTTGCTCTGCGTCTCGGCCAAACACCGCCGCCGTGGACGAAAGATGTCGGCGCGTTGCAGGAGCCGATTTACTTGCTCAAAGCCGCGGCGAGTGTGAAACGGCTGCGCGAATTGTGTGAGACGCAAGCGCAGGAGCCGTTACGCAAACGTGGCTTTTTTGCGCCGCCGAATTTCCTTGAGTTTGACTGAGGCCTGCGGAGCGGCGACGTGGTGTGGCGGAAATGGCGGGCCTTGATCGTTGTCAATTTAAGGAGTCAATCCAAATGGATAACAATACAATTGCAACGATGAACGATGCGGAATTCGACACGCTGGTGGAGCAGTTCATCGAACGTGGCGAAGACCGCGTGACGCCGCAAACCTTTCTGCAAGTGATGACGGACGTCGCCGAACAACGCAGCTAACACGAAGTGGACCTCTCAGGGCGCGTGGTCAACGGCGAGGTCATCTTCGATATGCCCGCTCCACTGCCTGTCGCTACAAACACGCTTTACGTCGGCGAGACGAAGATCACGCTGAAATTGCGAGAGGAAAGCTCCCTCGCATAAGTTAGCGCAAGGAAACAATGAAACTGCATTGGCGGTAGCTTAGCCACTGCCGCCAATTCACCCACACTCTGGAGGAGTCATGGCCATTCACAAAACCAAGCTCGTGGTGTTAGCAGGATTTCTGCTTATTCTGTCGGGTCTGCTGATGCTCAGCACAACAATCAACGCCCAGAAGAGAAGATCTGGCGCCGCTCCAAGAACTGCTCAACCGGCAGCGCAATACAAAACCTGTCCTGTCTGCAACGGCTCCGGCAAAACGCATGAACACGTTGCCAGATATGAGGAAGTCAGGTGTTCCAACTGCGCGGGCAAAGGTGAAACGCTTTGCGATGGTCGTTTTGGATGGCCACACACAGATGAGTATTACAGTAATGGCGAGAGGGTAATTTGTTCCAAGTGCAACGGTAACGGGAGAGTCCGATGCCCTGTATGTTACGGAAGCGGGACAAGGAGTGTGGATCGAGGCTACGACGTAACCAAAGTCTGTTACAACTGCAAGGGCAGCGGGCGTGTTCGATTGACCCTAGAGGAGATCAGGGCGATGGAGGGTGAAATGGTTTACGTCCCCGGCGGCTCTTTTCTGATGGGATCGCCGGAGAATGAACCTGGCCACAAGGCGAACGAAGAGTTGCATCGCGTCACCGTGCGTAGCTTTTACATCGGCAAATACGAAGTGACGCAGGCGCAGTGGCGCGCGGTTATGGGCAACAATCCATCCTACTTCAAAGGCGATGATCTGCCAGTGGAGGTCTCCTGGGATGACGCGAAGGAGTTTTGTCGCAAATTGTCGCAGATGACGGGCAAGGAGTACCGCCTGCCGACTGAGGCTGAGTGGGAGTATGCGTGCCGCGCGAAGACGACTGGCGCTTATGCCGGCGATCTTGATGCGATGGCTTGGTACTACAACAACGCTGGCAACAAGACTCATCCCGTCGGGCAGAAGCAGCCGAATGCGTTCGGGCTGTACGACATGCACGGCAATGTGTGGGAATGGTGCGAGGATGACTGGCATAATAGTTATGCGAATGCGCCGAGTGATGGTAGTGCATGGGTGGATATATCTGCTCGCGGCTCGCTCCGGGTGTATCGGGGCGGCGGTTGGAGCTACTTCGCCGTCCTCTGCCGGTCGGCGGGTCGCACCGGGGGCGCGCCCGGCTACCGCTTCTACGACCTCGGTTTCCGCCTTCTGAGGACGTATCGCTAGGCGGTTTTACGCTTTTACCGTTGGCGAAGCGAGATCTTGACTGAGACGAAACAATCAAAGAAGCGGAGGGGGAGAGCGTAGCGAGGCGAAGCGGAGGAGCGAAGCCCGAAGCGAAGCCTGCGGAGCGAATCCCCGAAGCGGACTGAGACCTTTAGGCGAGGACAACCCACCGCGAAGCGGTCGAAATTTTTTGGCTTTTCCTGGCTCGCACAAAGCAAGCGCACAAGGGCGCTTTGATCACTAGCGCAGGTCTCCCAACGCGCCGTGAAAGGGGGCAGGATGAAGAAGGCGAAGGCTAACCCGATATCGGGTTCGGTCATTCAGGCATTGCGTTTGTTGCTGCAACTCACTCGCAAACAAGTCAAAGCGTGAGGAGCTATGCAGCAGCTACCTGATCAGGCAGGACGGTGCGGTGCTGGCCGAAGATGACGACGGCGGCGACGCGCCGGGGCGCGCGCATCCCGGCGGGCAGCGGTTTTTTCCGGCTCGCGCGCGAGCGGCGTCTACACGATTGAAGTCACTTCGTTCGAGCCGATGAGCGCGGGCGATTACACGCTGCGCCTGAGCGTGACGACGTGCAGTTACGCGGTCGCGCCCTTGCAACCGCCGCGCTATGAGGCGGCAGGCGGGAGCGGCAGCGTGACGGTGAGTTGCGCCGACGGCTGCGAGTGGACGGCCGCAAGCCAGGCGCCTTGGATCACGCTCACGGCGGGCGCGAGCGGGGCGGGTAGTGGCAGCGTGGCTTTCAACGTCGCGCCGAACACGAGCGCGCAGGGGCGCAGCGGGACACTCAGCGTCGCGGGGCAGGCGGTAACGATTACGCAGACGGCAGCAGTGGCGAGCGTCTCGGCGGCGAGCTTCGGCGGCGCGGAGTTGGCGAGCGAATCCATCGTGGCCGCCTTCGGAGCGGGGTTGGCGACGGCGACGCAGGCGGCGACTTCGCTGCCGTTGCCGACGACGTTGGCTGGGACTACGGTGAAAGTGCGTGACAGCGCGAGCGTCGAGCGCGATGCGCCGCTGTTCTTCGTCGCGCCGGCGCAGGTCAACTACCTGATCCCGGCGGGGACGGCTGCGGGAGCGGCGACGGTGACGATCACGAGCGGCGACGGCAAAGTCTCAACCGGCGTCGTGCAGATTGCGGCGGTCGCGCCGGGGCTGTTTTCGGCCAATGCGAGCGGGCAGGGTGTGGCTTCGGGCGTGGCGTTGCGCGTGAAAGCCGATGGCACACAGACCTTTGAACCCATCGCGCGATTCGATCAGGCGCAGAACCGCTTCGTCGCCGCGCCGATTGATCTCGGTTCGGCGACCGATCAGGTCTTTCTGATTCTTTACGGCACGGGTTTCCGCAATCGCAGCGCGCTCGCGGCAGTGGCATGCAAGATCGGCGGCGCGGACGCCGAGGTGTTATTCGCCGGAGCCTCGCCGGGTTTTGCCGGATTGGATCAAAGCAACGTGCGATTGCCGCGCAGTCTGGCCGGGCACGGCGAAGTTGATGTCGTAATGATGGTGAACGGAAAGGCGGCGAATACGGTCAGGATTGCAGTCAAATGATCCGCGTATTCGATTTGCGCGGGCAAGTTATTCACGAGCGCCGCCGATGACCGATCATCATCGGCGGCGCCCTGAAGGAAATTGGGAGTTATTCTTTCTTCGCGCCCTTTCCGGTTTTCGCGCCGCGCGTTGACTTGGCCGTCTTCGCGCCTTCGCTGGTGGACTTGCGAACGCGTTTGGGCTTGACCGGCTCGGTGATTTCTTCGATCACTTCCGAAATCGCGTCTGACGCTTTCTGGGCTACGTGGCCCGCGCCGACCGCCGCGCCGAAAGCGAACTCGTGCGTCTCGCGCGGCGATTCGGCGTTCAGCCATTTGTACCAGCGGTGATAGTTGGCGGTAGGCTGGCCGTTCGTGGCGTAATCAACCAGCATCCGCGCCACGGCGTCCGTGACCCAGTTGAAATACGGCTCGGTCACCGACCAGATGTCAGCATCCGGGGCGGGATTGGTGAAATCAATCGCGTATGGAATGCCGTCTTTGATCGCAAACTCGACAGTGTTCAGATCGTAACCCAAAGCTTCGTTGAGCAGGATCGTGTCGCGGACAATGCGGTCTTTCAACTCGTGCGAAATCTTCAGTTCTTCCTGCGGCAGGTAGCGGCGATTTTTCGGATCGTAGGGCATAACCAGCACTTCTTTTCTGCCCACGCAATAACACCGCGTGTATTCGGTGAAATCAATGAACTCCTGCAAAGTCATCGCCAGCGTGCCGGTGCGATCGTAAGATTCCCACAGTTCCTCTTTGGAGTTGACCTTGTAAACATCCTTCCATCCGCCGCCGTCGTGCGGTTTCAAAATCGCAGGCATCCCGACGTGTTCGATGATGCCGTCCCAGTCGAGCGGGAATTCCAGATTTCGCAAGCTGGCGTCGGTGACGCCCTGCTTATAACCTTTTTGCGGCAGCAGGACTGTCTTCGGCACGGTGACGCCGAGTTTTGTGGCGAGCGAATAGCCGAAGAATTTTTCATCAGACGACCACCAGAACGGATTGTTGACCACGATTGCGCCGTTGAGCACGGCGTTCTTCAGATACGAGCGATAGAAAGGAATTTCGTGCGAGATGCGGTCGAAGATCAGCCGGTAACCGCTCGGCTCGCCCATATTGATGCCGCCGATCTTGACGTATTCGGCGGTGACGCCAGCGTCCATACCGTTGATTTTTTCGATCAGCGCCGGAGGAAAAGTGTTTTCCATGCCGACCAGAATTCCTATTTTCATTTTTTATCTCCTTCTCGATAAATGCTTGCGGGTTGACATGAACGGCATAATTGCCGGGCGGCGCCGGTGTGTCCATGCCGTTCTAATGAAGACGAGTGAATGAAACAAATAACCAATAATTAGAAGCGTAGATTTTGCGCAGACTCAGCCGCTGTTTTCGTTCAGAAACCAGTCCTTCACTCGTTGATAAGCAACGAGGGCTGGCGATAGTCGCCTGTAGTGAGTTATTATCCGGCGAAATTAAACCACGAAGTGTAGTTTCCGTGTGGGAAGGTGTCAAATAAAATGGCTCTCAAGAAACTGATGAACGCCCCGCAAAGGCTGGTTACCGCTGTTATAGCTTCCGCTCTCTGCATCTGTTTGCCGGCCAGTTTGCTTACCGCCGCTGGCGCAGAGAAGAATCCTAAACCGGAAGACGTTGTTGAACGCACGATCCTGGCCTACGGCAGCCGCGCGGCGCTTTACGGCATACAGCGCAACGGGACACTGCGGGCGCTGATCAAATTCATTACTCCCGAAGGCGCGCGCGAAGGCAAGTCCGTCACAAAATTCATCCGCAAAGAGAAACTCGCCGATGATCTGTTGATGATTGATCTCGAGTTGCCGGGCACGCGATACACCATCGGCTTCGACGGAAAAGAGACCTGGGCGATCCAGGATGGCGAGATTCAGCAGCCTGCGGCGGAAGCGGTGGCTGCTTTCCGCTCCGCCCACGAACACGGCTACGAGGCGCTGCTGCGCTACAAGGAGAACGGCTCGAAGCTCGAATACGCGGGCATGAATAAATTCGGCACACTCGAAATGGACATCATTGACCTGATCGCGCCCAACGGAGCGCGAACCCGCTATGAAATCAGCCGCCGCACCGGCCGCATTCTCTACGCCAACTACGAGGATAAAACGGCGTCGAAACCGGAACCGGTGAAATACCGGCTCTACTTTAAAGATTTCCGCCCGATCCAGAACACGCTGGTACCATACGAAATTCAGGTCTTTCAGGATGGCAAGCTGGTCGAGGAGCGAAAGCTGGTCGAATCGGTCTTCAACGTTCAGCTTGATGAAAAGGCGTTCAAGGCCGAAAACGCAAACAAGCCTGCGGACGCCGCGATTAAACTCTAGCCGCGTTCTTTCAAGCGGTCATCGCGTTGAAACAGGTATGGGCATGACTCATACTTGCCCATCCCATTTCTCACACTCACTTTCCCCCAATCTCAAATTATCGTTTTTTTGACAGCCTTCTCAGCTTGGGTGTAGCATTACGCTTCTTTTTACAGGCTTTTACAGCCTTCGCACGTTCGGCTCACCACAAGTTAGGCGCCTGAGTCTATGGCAATTCGCGCAAAGCTGGTCATCATCTTTTTTGCATTCATTATTGTGCCCATGTTCCTGCTCTGGGCGCGTTGGCAGGGCACTGCGCTCGGCAGCATCAAGTCCGTTCTGAGACAGGGGCTTTCGGATCGGGCGCGTGAGATTTCCGATCAGGTCACACTCGCTTTGCAGGAGCATCGAATACGTCTTACGGCGGTGACCAAGCAGCCGATGCTCGAAAATTACGCTCGCGCGGCGGCGCAAAGCGATCAGGTTCTTCCCAGCGAAGCGTTGCGGATTTATCTATCGGCGTTCTTGTTGTCTCACCAGAAGGAATACTCCGCCTTGATAGGAATCAATCGCCAGGGCGCGCCGCTTTTTAAGATCGAGCCGAGAGAATCAGACGGCGTGATCCAGCCGTTCATCTCGGATAAAAACTTCTCAAGTGAAGACATCGTCCGCGCCCCCGAAGCCTTCGCCGCAGCCACCGATCAGATCTACGTTACGGAAGTCCAGCAGGACAGCAGCGGCGCGCACGTCAAACTGATCGCTCCGTTGCGAGACGCGGCGAATAATGTGACCTCCGCGCTGGTCATTAAGCTGCGCGCGGATCAATTGCTGACGGCGGCGGCAGGCCCTCGTGTTCTCGAAAAGTCCGGGCGATCAGGCGCATCCGCGCCTGCGGCGATTGTCCTCAGCCCGCAAGGCACAGTGCTTTACGCCGCAAACGCCGAGAAACAGGGACAGAATTACGCCCAGGCGTTCCAGGAGTTTGCCCCGGTCTTTACCTCACTGCGCAAAGAAAAAGACAAAGACATTGACCGCGACCCGATGCTCATCAGTCATCATTTGCGCGAAAACAGCCCGCAGCTTTCGATCCTCCTGGTCGAAGATTACAGCAAAGCCACCAGCCAGTTGGAATTCGATAGCTACGTGCTCCTGCTGCTGACGATGTTGCTGATCATCGTGGCGATGCTCGCGCTCTACTACCTGATCAGCGGCATCACCGATTCGATTCGCCGCGTGACGAAAGGCGCCAAGGCGATTGCGACCGGCAATCTCACCTACCAAATCAAGGTCAAAGCCAAAGACGAAACGCGCGTGCTGGCCGAAGCTTTTAACCGGATGGCGGGGCGTTTGCGCGAGATGATTCGCAAGGAAGGCGAGCAGAAGCAGTTCGAATCGTTCGCGCGGCTCTCGGCGGTGTTGACTCACGACCTGAAGAACCAGATCCTCTCGCTCTCGCTGCTGGTCAACAACATGGAGCGCAAGTTCGACCGCGAAGGGTTCAAGGAAGACGCGATGCGCACGCTCTCCGATTCGGTCAACAACCTGCAAAATCTGGTCGCCAAACTTTCGGATCCGCGCACGCCGACCAAGCGTGTGCGCGAAAGGTCGAACATCACTCATCTGGTCGAACGCGTCATTCAACGCACTGCGGCGCAGGCAGCCAGCAAATACAATGTTTCATCTGACCTGACGCCCGACATTTTCGCTACGGTGGACGGCAAAGCCGTCGAACGCGTGATCGAAAACCTGGTTATCAATGCCCTCGAAGCAATGCCCGATGGAGGCAGCTTGCGCGTCGCAACCTGGCAGGACAACGGCTCCGCGTTCGTTTCGGTCGCCGACACCGGTAAGGGAATGACCGAAGAGTTCATGCGCGAGCGCCTGTTCCACCCTTTCGCCACGACCAAAAAGAAAGGCATCGGACTCGGACTCTATTCCTGCCGCGACATCATCGAACAACACGGTGGACGAATTGACGTGGCGAGCAAAGTCAGCGTGGGAACCGAATTCAAAATCATTCTGCCGCTGAAGGCCGAAGAATCGAACTCCGGCGAGTTGAAGCTGGCGGCGGCTGTTTCAGGACAAGGCTGATCACGCCGGCGCGCGTGATCATTCATCCGATCCCTAACCTTGCGCTATGCCTGAAGAAACAAAACAGACTGTGCTCGTGGTTGACGACCACGAGGCCGTACGGAAACAACTTTACTGGGCGCTGGAAGAAAATTACCGCGTGCTCGAAGCGGCTTCGCGACAGCAGGCGCTGGCCTTGCTCGACGCCGAGCCGATTGATGTGGTGCTTTGCGATCTGCGCCTGCCGCCCATTGAATCAGACATCACCGAAGGGTTGGCCATTCTCGAAGCCTCCCGCAAACTCAACCCGCTGCTGCCCGTCATAGTCATCACTGGCGACGAAGACCGTGAGACCGCGCTCAAAGTCGTGCAACGCGGCGCTTACGACCTCTTCTACAAGCCGTTCAACATTGACGAAGTCGAAATCATCGTCCGCCGCGCGGCCAGGCACTATTCGCTGGAACAGGACAACGTCAACCTGCGCAGCGAACTTCGCAAAGGCGGATGGCAGGGAGACATCGTCGGCTCAAGCCCCGCGCTGCGCCGCATCATTGATCAGGCGCGCGCTGTGGCCGAAACCAGCGCGACGGTTTTAATCACCGGCGAATCGGGCACGGGCAAAGAAATGATGGCGCGCTTCATTCACAACAACAGTCCGCGCGCCCGCGCGCCGTTCATCGCTTGCAACATCGCGGCCTTGCCGGAAAGTCTGGTCGAATCGGAACTCTTCGGCCACGAAAAAGGCGCGTTCACTGGCGCGACTTCCCGCCGTCAGGGCCGTTTTGAACTGGCCGACAGCGGAACTCTTTTTCTGGATGAGATCGGCGAGATGTCGCCGACGATGCAGGTGAAATTGCTGCGCGTGTTGCAGGAGAGACAATTTGAACGCCTGGGCGGAAAGCAGGAACTTACGGTGGACATTCGCGTCATCGCGGCGACCAACCGCAATCTGGAAGAAATGGTCGAGGCCAACCAGTTCCGCGCCGACCTTTATTACCGCTTGAACATCGTCAATCTGGAACTGCCTCCGTTGCGCGAACGCCCCGACGATATTCCGATTCTGGCCACGCACTTTGCGCAAAAAGCCGCCGCCAAGCACAACAAGCCGACTTCGGCGTTCGCGCCGACACTCGTGAATCGCCTGCTGGCTTACCGCTGGCCGGGTAACATCCGCGAATTGGAAAACGTGATTGAGCGCGCTGTGGTAATCAGCGGCTCCTCGATGCTGGATGAAACCCTGTTGCCGGACAAAGTGCTGAGCCAGGCCAACAGCGTTCAAAACACGCCCGCGCCGACAGCAGTCCCTCAACTTGAACTCAACAACGGCATGCTGCCTCCCGACCTGTCGTTTGAAACGGCCATCCAGAATTTCAAACGCCAACTGGTCAGGCAGGCGCTGCGCGAATGCAATAGCTCAAGATCGGAAGCCGCGCACCGGCTCAAAATCAGCCGGCAATATCTGCACCGGTTGATCAATGAGTTGAACGTGGAAGGATGATCTGTCGTGTGATTAACGGAAGCGGTGGTTTCAAAATCCCGAAAGCGCAGATAGTGAAACCACCGCTTTCATTTGATTACGAACTGTAGCTCTCTCTGACCGCGCCCGCCGGCACACTGAATCGTGTTCGCCACATCGCCAGCAGCCACACCAATCCCGGACTTGCCGACAGCGTCCCCGAGACGAGCATCATCGCGCGCGGACTTGCCCACTTCATCAACGCCCCAGCCACGATCATCGAGAGCGTCATCGTAGTCAATTCAAGCGCGCGGTCTGTAGTGAAGACTCGCCCGCGATATTCATCGGGCATCGCGCGCATCATCAGCGTCTCCTGCACGCCGAATTCCGCGCCGAGAATCAACCGGCTCACCGCAAGCCACAATGACATCGAAATCAGCGATGGCATCAGCCCGGCAGTGGCGAAGCACAACCCGTGAACCAGCAGCGACCATCCGATGAAATGGTTCGCGCGGCGTTCATCGGAAGCCCACGCGCCAGCGCGACGCGCCAGAACCATTCCGATGAATAACCCCGCGCCAGCCGCTGTCGTCAGAGCCGCCATGTTCCAATCACCGCTCGCGCCAGCGCCGGTCGCAAGCTCGTGCCTGGAGATGCGGTCGAAAATCAGGTTGTTCATTCCTCCGCCAGTCGCCCACCCGACATTCACCAGAATGATTGCGCGCACGAACGGCGTGTCGCGGATGTAGGCCAATCCCTCGCGAACGTCCTCAAGGAAACGGTTCCGCGATTGCTTGGCAACTTGCTCACTGCTCGCTTCGCCCTCGTTGAATTCTGAGCCGCTTCGCATCACCGCGCCGGGAATCTTCCAGATGAACGCGGCGGAAGCGACGAACGACATTGAGTTGATGACGAACGCGGTGTTGTAGCCGAACTTCGCCGCAGTGACGCCGCCCAACGCCGCGCCGAGCGTCAGTTGCAAAAACCGCGTCGAGAACATCAGGACATTCGCGGTCAGCATCTCCTGCCGTGTGGTCATATTAGCTATCGAAGCGTTCTTCGCCGCCTCGAAGAAAGTGGTCGCGGCGGACATCAAGCCGCTGAAAATGACGATCAACCAAACAGGCGCGCCAACGCTCGCGGTCAAAAAGCCGAGCGCGATCAAAGCCCGGACCAGATCGGCTGCGATCAAAATACGTTTGCGGCTGGCGCGGTCAACCAGCACTCCGGCCAGCGGCGCGATCAACAACACTGGCAGCAACCGTGAAACCAGCAACGCCATCGTCGCCCAGACCGATCCAGAAAGCAGGCTCACGACTCCGAGTTCGGCGATGAATGAAAACCAGGTGCCAAGCTCGCTTATGATCTGTCCGAACCATAACCGTCGAAAATTTATGTTACTTCGTAATAACTCGCCATACCTCACCGATTGCATAATCCGCTCCTTAAAAGTGGCGCAGGACTCAACTCATACTTCAGCCTGCGCCACTTCCCTCTCCTTACTCCTGCCTCCTCCCACAAGGCAGCGGTTTCAAATCAGGCTCGACCCGGTTCCGCCGCGCTTGCCACGACATCAGCAGGTCGCGGCTATAATACTCAAATGGCAGATGTTTGTTCCCGTAACGCTTCGTGAGGTCGTTCATCAAGCCGACGAGCGAACATTCAAGAGTGGCGCGCTTCAAAAAACACTTCACCATATTGATCCAGAACATTGTCATCGTCTCGTGGTAACCACTTTCCCTGGTCGTTACGATTCCCACCGCCTTGTTGTACTGCTGGATACCTTCACGAATGCGCCGGGTAGCCTCAGGCTCCGGGTAGCAAACAAGATACCAGCAAGCTACCGTGAGGTGCGCTTTATGATCCCACTGACTGCGCGACAACGTTCCTGTCTCAAATCCATGAACCAGACTTTCGATCTCATCGAAGGTATTAAATGCCTCAGTCTTTAATGCCGCAGCTATAGCGTTCATAACTTTATTCCTCTTACAAAGAGTTGAAACATCGTTGAACAGGTACACCACGACCTTGAAGTGAACATACCTAAACTGGTACTTCCACAGCTCGGAAGCGCGTTCTTGAAGCTATTTTGTTATGTGGCCGCGTGCGCAATGGTTGCGTTCGCTGACCTGGTCTTTGCCCCCACACTCGCCTGCCGCCTGTTTTGGTTATGACAAGTCTCAGCGGTTATAACCAATTGGGTGTTACCGCTGGCAGGACTTACTCCAAAGAAACGGCCATGCTCATCCGCGCTTGTGGTCTAAATGCAAATAAACTGCTCCCACCCGCGCGGTTTACGTGGACTCTTTCGGCCCGTTCTACCCTGAGTTTGGGCTGACGCTTCAGTCCGCAACCACAGACCGAACACAGTCATCACACACGCGATATTTTGGAGACGATGGCTGGACTCTCACCAACTACTGGCGGCGTATCGGATACCGTGCCTCGATTACTTTGGCTTCATCGTCTCAACCCTGTAATGAGAAAGAACCGCCACGCGCCGATTCTCCCGCTTCGCTGAGGACGAACGAACTTTTGCCCAAAAAGCTAAAAGCCCCGACCGGTTATCTTTCGGATACCGGTCGGGGCTTTCGATCAACCCGTCTCTGGAAGAATCTTGTTAATCCGTCTTCCATCTTATCCGGTATCCGTTGGCGTCGGTCACAACAGCCTGTTTATCAAATCGGCGATTAATCGCGCATTGCGGCGCATTGACATTCGCAATAACCGACGGGCGGAATACGGCCTTATGCGTACGCCGCCATAGCCTGGCGCGCATTGAACCGTATTCTGAATATGCGGATTTAACGTTTAGCATAGGACGTTTCCCGTCAAAGTTATTGGTTTAGCTTGCGATTTATTAGGTAAAACAACCTGCTTGGTAACGAGGCGCGAATCTACCACGCTGTAACGAAGCAAGTCAACAAAAACTTCTTACGAAGAATATCATTTTCGCTATTTTCGACTCTCGTTCAGCTACCATCGAACAATTTCAGGTACTCTTCCCTTGGAGCCGGAGGCATCTTCGCTACTTCCAGGTTCTCCTCGACGTGCGCAACGCTACTCATCCCGACAAGCGCGGTGTCAACTCCGGGAGTCGAGCGCGCGAATTGAATCGCGCGCTGCGCATCTGGACGAGCGCCTGGTAGAGACGCGCCGACAATCGGCGGCAATCCCGTAGAAAGGCGCGCTTGCAGGATTGAGGCGCTGGCCATCACAGTGACCCCGAACGCCGCCGCAGCTTCCAAAATCGTAACACTTTTGGCTCTTGGGGAATTACCGTGATAGCCTCAACATCTTGTAGTCTCAGTGAGCAAAAGCCTCGATGCCGTGCAAGTCGGGCCAGAGGCGTCTGAAGCGTTACGGCTTCGGACAACTGCACAGCGGTGGGTTTATTGATCATCACGCAAAGCCCGGCGGCAGGCGCGATGGCCGGTTCGGGCGTGACCACGATCACTGTGACCGTGAAAGACGCGGCCAACAATGTGAGTACTTGCACGACCACTTTCACCGTCAATGACTCAACGCCGCCCACAATCACAGCCCCACCTCCCATAACCGTCTCGACTGGAACTGGCGCTACAACCTGCGGAGTAACCATCAGCGATGCCACGTTGGGCGCGGCGAGCGCCAATGACAAAGGTTTGAGCGCAGTCACCATCACACATAGTGGTGTGCCTGCGAGCAACTTCTTCCCCGTAAGCATGACCACGATCACCCCGACGGATGCGAGCGGGGTCTCGGCTGCGGCGACGCAGACAGTCAACGTTGAGGATACGACACCGACTGCCGTCAGTTGTCCAGCGTCTATGACGATAACCGCAGCCATGTGTCAAGTCACCATCCCGAACAGATTGTCCGGCATTATCGCTTCAGATAACTGCACGCCAACTGTATTCTTGAGCATTAGGCAGAATCCTGTCGCGGGAACCTCGGTGGTGTTAGGCGTTCATACGATCACTGTGACTGTGAGCGATGCTGCCGGCGAAAGCGCTACCTGCGTCACAAGCATCACCGTAGCCAACAGTCCAACCGCTAATATCAGCGCTGGTGGCCCATACATTTGTGAATGAGGGAGCCTCTGTTGTTGTTACCGTATTGGGAAGCGATCCTGAAGGCGGGGCGCTGAGTTTTGCCTGGGATTTGGACAACAACGAAAACTTCGAGACGGCAGGCGCAAGCGTCACTTTCTCAGCCGCCGCGCTGACTGGTCCGATCAGTCACACGATCAAGGTATAGGTTACTGACAATTTCGGAAGCGACGAGGGGTGGCGGTTCTTGCGGCCGCCACAACAATGCGGCCGGACTGCGTTTGTACTTTGACGCGGTCAGCCGGCTTTCGAGGTTTGAGGCCAGGATTGTGCCTTGAACAGCTCCAATCATTGGATCCCTTTTCCGGAGCGAAAGAGCAGGTTGTAAATCCATTCTGTTCCGAAGCCGGACTCCAATTCATTCCCTCACTGCCTCGTGTAACTACTTCCTCTTTGGCGCAGCTTTCACGAAACTGATTTGCCAGTCGCGCAGCAATCGCCGCATCGCGTCGGCCTCTTCCTTCTGTTCGTGCTGGCTGAGCACGTCAATGTATTTCGTCAGCATCTCGCGGATATTTTTCTCGTCTTCGCTGACGCTCACCTGGACAATCTCTACTTCAGCGCCTTTGGCCAGACGGCGGCGGAGCGCGTCAATGTCCAGCCCCATCTCTTCGTCGAGTTTCAGATAAACGACACCGCCCGTCATTCCCGAACAGAGCCAGGGGCCGGGGTCGCCCATCACCATTCCGCGCCCGCTGGTCATGTACTCGAACGCGAAGCCCTTGATGTTCGCTCGCGACGCGATGCAGCCGAGGTCGTCAGTGAGCGTCCCGTGCAATCTGCCCGCGATGATCAGGTCAGCGCCCGACAGCCGTATGCCCGCGCGCGAATCGGCGTCGCCCTGTACGATCAGCGTTCCGCCCTGCGCGCCGTAGCCGAAGCATTTGCCGACCGAGCCGTCGAAGCGGATGCCGTCGTGGTTCATGCCTTTCAGAACTGCGATGGTGCCGCCGCACGACGATTTGGCCGCGCTGTCCTGCACGCCGCCTTCGACGATGATGTCAACGCCGTCAATGTTGTAAGCGCCCAGGCCGTTGCCCGAAATCGAGCCTTCGGTGAAATGCAGCTTGGCCAGTTTGAAATGCGCGGGCATCTTCTTCTGATAGATCGCTCGCGCGAGTTTGCCCGACAGGTGCGTGCCCAGGCTGCGGTCAACCGACGTGACTTTGTCATCCTCGAAGATCGCGATTGATTTGCCCTGTTCGATCAGGCCGTAGATTTCATCCGAAACGATTTTGGTCAAGCTGGTGCGCGGGCGGTAGGCGCGCCCGATGTGATCTTCGCTCAGTTTTTCAGGCTCGAAGGTCTCGGTGAATTCGACGCCTTTGAGCAGATATTCCAGATCAATCAGGTCGCGTTCGCGCGTCTGTTTCATCAGATCGGAGCGTCCGACCAGCTCCTGCGTGCGATGGAATCCCAAACGCATCGTCCAGATGCCGACTTCGTTGATGACCTCTTTGAAGAAGTTGACCAGCGCGTCAACCGATTTGTCGTAATCGCGCGGCGTGTATTTCTTGAGTCCCGCCTCTTGCGCCTTCTCGACAGTCGGATGATGCGCGGTGATGCCGACATGGCACGTGCCCTGGTTGCATTCGCGGCAACTGGTGCATCCGACCGCCGCCATCGCCATCGTGCCGAAGCCGACGCGGTTGGCGCCGAGCAGCATCAGCTTGATCACGTCCGCGCCCGATTTGATTCCGCCGTCGGCCCAGACTTCGACGCGGTCGCGCAATCCGGCTTTGAGCAGCGCGCGATGAGCTTCCTTGACGCCAATCTCGACCGGCATTCCGACGTGACGCAGCGCGTGTTTGCGCGCCGCTCCGGTGCCGCCGTCGTAGCCGCTGATGGCGATGATGTCGGCGCGCGCTTTGGCGATGCCGGTGGCGATTGGGCCGATGAATGGCACCGCCGGAATTTTGACCGAAACCTTAGCGTGCGGGTTCGCGGTCTTGAGTTCTGCGATCACCTGCGCCAGGTCTTCAATCGAATAGATGTCGTGATTGTTCGACGGCGAGAGCAGATCAATGCCGCGCGGCGTGTGGCGCGTCTTCGCGATCAACTCGGTGACTTTCATTCCGGGCAGGTGCCCGCCTTCGCCGGGTTTGGCGCCCTGGCCGATTTTGATCTCGATGAAATCGGCGCAGTTGAGCAGGTGAATGTTGACGCCGAAGCGGCCCGAAGCGACTTGCTGTCCGCGATACTCTTTGTACCTGCCCATCATATCGGGGATTTCGCCGCCTTCGCCGTTCATCGCCACGATCTTCAAACGCTTCGCGGCTTCGGCGTAAGCGCGGAAAGTGGTTTCGCCCTGAGAGCCGAATGACATCGCCGCGATGAAAATCGGCGCGCTGTGATTACCGATTTTGGTGTCGGCCAGATTGCGCGTGACGATTGACCGCTCCTGCAAATCGAGTAGATGCCTGAGCGAGACAGGCGTGCTGTGTTCAATCTCCGCCAACTTCTGAATGAAGTTTTCGTAGCGTTCCTCTTTGCGCGCGACCTTGCCCGCCGCGCTCCAAACGTAAGGCTGGCGGCGGTATTCGCGCATCAAGCCCGACGTGCCGCTCAACTTCGCCACGCCTTTTTTGACCTGTTCGCGTCGCGCCACAAGACGATCACGCAATTCACCGTCGAGCCGTTCGAGCGTCAACCCGACGTTGTCGGAACCGCAATAGTTTTTGATGCCGAAAATATCGGCGATTTCGTTTGACAGGCCGATTGAGGCGAATAGCCGTCCGTAGCCGTCAACTTCGTGAACGCCCATCGTTGACATCACTTTTTCGATGCCGGTGTGCTGCATCACGAAGAGATTTCGCAACGCCTTCCGCGCCGATTCGGTGTCAGCCGCGTCGCGCAGCGCGACCTCGTACATCGCGTAAGGCGCGACGGCGTCGGCTCCGCATCCGATGGCGAAACAGAAGTCGTGCAGGTTGCGAATCTGCCCTGACTTCAGAACGATGCTGCATTTGCGCCGCAGGCTCTCGCCGTTTGTAGTGACGACTTCAGTCGTTGCGCCGAAGCCGCTGATAATGTCGGACGTGATGGCGCAGCCCGAAACGGAAAGTTCAATCGGCGTGTTAAGCGCCTGATCAACGGCGGCCAGCGCCAGATGCGCGTCAACGAAGAGTTCGTGAGATTCATAGCCGCGCGAATCATCCAGAATCAGCAACGTCACGCCCGACGCGACGGCTTCGCGGGCCTCTCGCTTGATTCGCTCCAACGCGCCGCTGAGCGTCTCGCTTTCGTCGTAGGTGATGTCAATCGTGCGGACGACCAGGCCGGTCAGCGTCTCGCCGGGAACGCCTGTTTGAGCGGCGCGCAACTGCTTCAACCGCGCCTCGGCTGAAAACGGGTTGGCCCCGATCTCAATGCTTTCAACGCTCTCACTGAATTCACGCGCGATGTCTTCGATCAGACACGTTCCGAATTCCTGCGCGACCATCGCGTGAGCGGCCAGAAAGTTTCCATCTTCGCCCGCGCCGCCCAACAGAATGGGAGATTTCAATTCGATCTGCTGCCGCATCGAACCGCCTTCGGCCAGCGACGGCCTGGCGCCCAGAAAAACGCGCACCGAAAAATGATCGCCTTCGCGCACGCGGTCAATCGCGGGGTTGGTCACAACGGCGACTCGTTCGTGGAAGTAATCGCTCAGATTGCGGCGGACTTTCGAGAACGCGGCGAGCGGGCCGTCGTAACCGAGGCCGGAGAGCGGGTCTTTGCCCGTGACCATCGTCATCAGGTTGTCCACTTCTTCTTTCGTCCAGCCCATCGCGGCCAGCGCGTCAGTGGCGGCCAGCGTGCGTTCGATCCTGATCGCGCGCTCTTTCCGCTGCTCTTCGATGGCCAGCGCGTCTTCGGGCGATTCGTTCTCGACCTGTGGCGCGTCGGCCCCCTCTTCTTCGTCTTCAAAGTTGAACGAGAAGAGACTTGAATTCAGCGTGAACTCGTTGAGTTTGTGGAAGTCGTAACGCTCCGACGACATTTCGTGGATGCGCTGCTGCATCTGCTGATGCTCGAAGACCTCGACGTTTTGATCGCGGCGGAGCAACAATCCCATCTTCTCGCCGGGCGCGAGCGGGCGCGGGTCTTCGGCCATGGCTTCAAGCGGCACCACGCCTTTTTCCGAAGAGGCGAAATATTCCTTCTCGGTCTTGCCGAACCAGAGCGGGCGCAAACCCAGAGCGTCGCAACTGAAGACCACTTCGTCGCCTTCGCGCGCGATGATTGCGACCGGGCCTTGCGCCAGCGATCCGAACGCGCGGCGGAAGTAGCGGTGGAAGGGCTTGAGCGGCGTTTCGTATTTCTCGCTCTCGCTCCAAACGGGCGGGAAGATGATCTCGATGGTTTCCATCAACGACAGGCCGTAATTGAACATGAAGCATTCGACCACTCGGTCGAGAATCTGCGAGTCGCTGGCCTGCGCCGGCAGTTGGAAACCGAGCGCGGCGGCCTCGCGCGTCAAACGGTCAATCGAATTGATCTCGCCGTTGTGTCCGAGCGTCGAAAACATCTGCGCCTTTTCGGCGGCGGAGTTTGTGTTGGTCGAATAGCGCCCGTGCCCCAGCGTGATCGCCGATTTGAATTCCGGTTTTGATAATTCAGGGAAATAGCGCCGCAGAGCTTCGGCGTCGCCGCGAACTTTGTAAACGGCGCTGGTGTTGCTCAAAGAGGCGACGTGGACGGGCAGTTCGCGTTCGAGCGCCAGATGGATATGAAACGTCTCGCGGTTGCCCATGTGGCGCGCGCCGCGCGGAATCGCCGCGACCTGCCAGTAACGCGGCTCGCTGGCGCGGCCAAGCGGGCCGAGCATTTCATGCCTGACCTGGGCGTCCTGCGCGAGCACGATCTCCATCCCGCGCGTTTCGATGATTTCCGCCGCGCGCCGTTTGATGTCGTCGTGATCATCCCGCGCGGCGGCGGGCAGCAGAATGTGCGCGACGGTGAAGTATGGGTGATTGACTGTCGAACCGATCAGACCGCGCGATTCCAGATGGCTCAACCAGATTTCGCGCGGGATGTCGGTCTGAATGCCCGCGCCGTCGCCTTCGCCTGCGATCTCGCCCGTGCGGTGGCCCATCTTGGTCAGCGCTTCGAGCGTGCGTTTGACGTTGCCGTGCGACGCCTTGCCGTCACGTTTGACGCTGGCGATGATTGCGCAAGCGTCGCGCTCCTCTTCGATTCCCAATAGTTCGAGTAAAGTCATGGTCGTTAGCCTGGTGTTTGTTGCAGGGATTATCCTCTGGTGCCTTTGCCAGTGTCGTTGCAAGACATCAACCGCCGTCATTCGCCCGATAAAAATCGGTGATGATAAATCAAAAGGCCCCAGCGAGTTCGTGTCGTCTCGCTGGGGCCTGGCTTGTTTCAGCCTTTTTCATCTCGGTTCAACTTTTGCCGCCAGCGAGTCGTTTCCGTTTGGGCGCTTTCTTAGCCGCGCCAGTAGCTACGGGCACCGCAGTAGCTACGGCTACGAGCGGGAGTGATGAGATTGAGACGGGTTTTGATGAATGCACAGCCGCGCCAGTCATCGCATAGTTTTTGAGATTTCGCTTCGACATCAAAATTTTAAAGCTCCGACTTACACTGCATCTCCCGCCTGAACCTCGATTACGACTCTGATTCAGCCTCGACGCTCTCCGCCGAATCAAAACGTCGTCTGGAAATTAAGGTTGAGGGGAGTGAACAAAATGATGGAGCCGCAAAATAAGACTTCCCCAGTTGGTTTGTCCAATGACATTTTTTTATCGTGGGATAAGCGATGCTTATCCGCTCACAACCAGCGACGTGATCGGGCGATTGGGCAATCCCGCGCTCGCCTTCGTCCAAACGTCCCCGCTATCGGTCGAGCGGAAAACTCCGTCGGCGGTTCCGGCGAAGATCGTTGTTCCAATCGCGGCGAGCGCATAGGCCTTCTCCCCAACGCGCGGCGTCAACCCGTTGTTGACCCGCATCCAATTGTCGCCGTTGTCGGACGAGCGAAATACGCTCCCAACATCCGACGCGGCGAATAGATATTGGCCGCTGCCGAGAAAGGCACGGACTGAAACCCTGCCCGGCCCCGGCAATTGCCGCCACTGCGGAACGCTAGCTGAATCTTTTGTCGCCAATACTGACGCGGCTTCAAGCAGCGGCGTGCGCCAACTTGCCAGACAGATAAAGGCGAAGGCTGCGGCTAATGAAAACGTGAGATAACGGATTGTACTGCTCAATGCTATTCTCCTCCGTGTAGTTTTTATCACTAATCAATTTCTGATTATGTCCCACAGCAACACCTCTCCCTTCGGCCCACCTGTCAGCATAGTTTTGCCATCGGGCGTGAATGCCACTGGTTGCACCGCTTCATCCGCAACCGCCAGCAACTGCCCCGTCCTGGCGTCCCATAACTTAAAACCTGGTTTACGGCTGCCAATGCTCGGCACTGCAATGATCCTACCGTCAGGGCTGAAATTCTCATTGTAGAGGTACACGTCCTTCTTGAAACCAGCCAAAGTCGTGATCAGCCGGTTGCCTTCAACATCCCACAATTTCACCTTCTGATTCCAATCGCCGCTTGTCGCCGCGAGCGTCCGGCCGTCGGGGCTGAATGCGGCGCACACGACCGGTCTGCCGAAATCTCCGATTGAGGCTCTCCGCTCCATCGTCCGTAAATCCCACAGCCCCGCTGTTCCGTCGCGGCTTGACGTCGCCAGGTATCGCCCGGTCGGGTCGAGCACCATGCGATAGATTGTGCTCCTGTGACTGCCTAGCGTCCTCTCCAACGTACCGCTTTCCAAATCCCAAACATAAATCCGGCTGAAGAGAAAGCTGACTGAGAGCAACTTGCGGCCATCGAGAGTAAAGGCGAGTTCGCTCACCATGTCTTTGGTCTCCGTCTCTCGTTCGGGGTGGAAAATGTTGTATGGGGTCTGATAGGGCGGGTGCTCAAGCGTGCGGACGATTTGTCCGGTGTGCAAGTCCCAAAGCTTGATCAACGGCTTACGATCATCGGCGGTCGCCAGCAACCAGTTTCTCCAATCAATAGAGACCTCCGCTCTAAAATCCTTATACCCGGTCACGATGTGTGCTTTCGGTTCCCCTGTCTGTGCGTTCCAAACGCTCACCTTCCCTCCAGGTGTGCTCGCCATAAACCATTGGTCATCAGGACTGAATCCATGCACATAAACGAAGGGCAATTCTGTATGCAACTCTGCCTTCACCCTCTTAACGATTAAGTCCCACAAGATTATTTTGTGTACCTTGTACTTTTTAATCGCGAGTGTGCGCCCATCGTGACTGAGGAAGAAGGAAACATCCTGGTTTCTGCCATGTTCGTCTACGATAGAATCCCTGCGCTTTACCGTTAGTGCCTGCGACCGAGTGCGATTTGCAACAATCTCACCTTGATTTAAAAGCGTCCCAGACGCCGTCCACTCTTCCACATATGCGCGTCTGGGAGAAGCAGACGCAAAATGCGAAGACACAACGTTGACCGGCCATGGATCAAGCAAAACCAATGCGGCAGTAACGACAGCAATATGATGCGCCAGCAATCTCAGGTTCATTGGAGGATGGCGCTTACGTTGAGAGTCATTCATTTTTTTGCACTCCTGTAGAGGATCAGCCCTCCGAATGCAGGGATCCCAACCATCCGATAGCCGTGCCCGACCGACACACCTATCACTTTATCTATCAGGCGCCCTTTCGTGGTCTGCGTGAAAAAGTCTCCGAGGAGATCTTTATCAGCAGTAAGCCTTATTGAGTTTTTCTCGTCTCCGGGGAGATTTTTTGATCTCCTGTACTCCTGATCATGCTTCTGGCATCCTCCTGAGTCTTTATTTCCATCAACCCCATCTACTCCTTCAATCCCATCCGCCAGCGCCGAATCACCATAACCCGGGCCGCAGAAGAAGCCGTAGACTGGAATGAAGCGCCGCCACCCTTCCCGCGAGAAGACTTCCTTGAGTCTCGTCCATCCGTGCTCGAATCCATCCTTGATGGCTTTCAGATAGGCTCCTAGCGAAAACCGTTGTTGTGGCGAGTGCCACACATTGGACACCTCTCGCATGACGCTGTCTTCAATGATGGCCGGAAGCGCGCCAGCCAGCGCCAGCCCAATTTCTTTGAACTGCCCCTGAAGCGCTTTGCCCGCCAGTGAGAGCATGCCTGCAATATCTTTGGCTTTATTGTAGTAGTTGATTGCCGCCGAAAGCACTTTGGTCGCCGCTTTGCTCAAGAGTTTGAAAATCCCATTTGTAGCTCCGAATAAACCTACTGCAGCGCTCAGAATGGTAAACCCGAGACTAACCCATTTGTTATTGAGTACCCTCAGGATGGCTTTCCCGATAGCTGAGAAGAATTTGCCGATCGCGTTGAGCGCCCGTTTGAGCCAACCGAAGAATAGCCCATCCGGGTCTGTGTGATTGATCGGATCATTCCCGCAATAGCTATACAGATTCAAACTCTGCGGATCGCTCAAACTCGCCGCGCTCATCCCAATCGGGTCAACCTGCGTAAACCGACCCTGCGCCGATTGATAGAACCGGTTCACCGCGTAATCCAGCCCAGTCGCATCGCTCCGGTCATAACTGGTGAATCGTTTCTTCGATGGATTATTCTTGTTCGGGTTTTGCCACGTGTTGTCTCCGCCAAAGCCACCCGACGGTTGCTGCGTCCCGTACGGCATCCCCATCTGCTTCGTCACAAGTTCTCCGTTCGACTGATCCGTCACCACATTAGTTCCAAGCCGGTCGGGGTGATGGAACCTCGTCCCGCTTCCAGCCACGGCATTCACCGTCGCCAGCAACCGCCCGCCGAGGTGACCGGACGATTGGGCAATCCCGCGCTCGCCTTCGTCCAAAGGTCTCCGTTGTCGGTCGAGCGGAAAACCCCGTCGGCGGTTCCGGCGAAGATCGTTGTTCCAATCGCGGCGAGCGCATAGACCTTCTCCCCAACGCGCGGCGTCAACCCGTTGTTGACTCACGTCCAATTGTCGCCGTTGTTGACCGAGCGGAAGACGCCCCAACATCCGACGAGGCGAAAAGGTATTTGACACAAACTGCAGGGCGACTAGCTCTACATCAACTCACCGCGGATTTTGCATCTTGCCTCTTCTAGAAGCTCTTTGTAGTTGCTTGCAAATGGTTCGGCTAACTTACTTTCCAGCGAGCACAAAATACCCATCAGCACCTCCTTTTCTGCCTGATCTATAATTTCTAGCTTTTCGTCCTCAGCAAATCTAGACAAGAATTCGAACAGGACAAGAGCTTCTTCGGCCGTCAATTCAACCTCGAGTTTTTTTTCAGACATGCTTTCTATCCTCTGCTCTTCCCTAAAATGCTCACAAACTTCCTCTTGTTAGTACGTTCGTCAGTTGTCCTGAACTGAGCCTCCATCCGGAGACGAAATCTCCAGACCGGCCAGTTATCACGTTTAATCCAGTGTGGGGGTCAACGAAGTGAGTGACCGGTTGCCCTCTGTATGTTCCTTGAATAACTCTCGTTGCCGGATTATTCACGTGTGCTTCTATAGCCGACTGAAATCGAGCTAAGTTAGCGGAATTACTATTCCCGACAACACCGAAGTCAGGAGCGTGTTTGAATTGGGCTTGGAGTTGCCTGATCGTGAAGTTAATGCTCCTACTTGCGCTGCTTACGGCTCCCGCGCCCCCCGCCGCCTTCCTGGCTTTTAGTGCGGTACGCAGATATCTGACGAGCATTCTGGCAATGGCTCCTATCGGGAAGCCCATCTCCAAAACTTCTTGACTTCCTTGATCTCGACGTGCAAGTACAAGCACGTTATCCCACCATGGCCCAGGCTCCCAAGTTATTATTTTTTCAACAAGGCCAATATTCTCCAAGTCATCCGAAAAGTTGCTTATGAACGGCGGAGTTCTACCAGTCCCCGGTCTATTAGTAGGGGCAGGTGGACAGTGCGGGCAAATTCGAGGAGCGGGCAGCGATTGAAGGAACATGCCTGCAACGACCATGATCACAATTTTCGCAATCGCCTTTAACGCTTTCCCGATCCATCCGAACAACTTCTTGAAGAACAATCCACCTGGATCAACATAATTGACCGGATCGTTCCCGCAATAGCCATACAGGTTCAGCGTCTGCGGGTCTTCCAAACTCGCCGCCCCCATCCCAATCGGATCAACCTGCGTGAATCGTCCCTGCGCCGCGCTGTAAAACCGGTTCACCGCGTAATCCATTCCCGTCGTCGCGCTCCGGTCGTAGCTCGTGAACCGGCGATTGCTGATCGTCCCGCTCGATTCTCCGGTCAGCGCAGCGCCGAAAGGCAGATTCGCCTGTTCCGTCAACACCGTGCCTGTCGCTCCGTCAGTGATCAGCCTCGTTCCCAGCCGGTCGGGGTGATGGTATTTCGTCCCGCTCGAATCCGTCGTCGCCAGCAATCGTCCGCCCAGGTAAACGTAATGCTTCTCCCACACCAGATTGCTGCTGAACCCGTCGCGGTATTCGGTGATCACCTGCCCGCCATCCCAGCCGTAGTACGTCGCCGGAGCGCCAAGCCCGTTCCCGTAGACCGTCTTCAACCGCTTGTTCGACGCGCCGTAGCTGTAGGTTTCCTGCGCGACGCCGCTGTCGTTCATCACCTGCGCCAATCTGCCGGCGGCGTCGTATTTGTACCGCAGCCACACGCCGCCATCGGTCTGCCCGCGAGTCAGATTCCCGGCGGGATCATAATCGTACCCGCTGACGCGATTGCTCGCCGTGTTGAACCCCAGGCTCGCCAATCCGTCGAGCGGCACGCTGCCTGCGCCCGGCCCGCTCTTCGCCACGCCCGTTCGGTTGCCGTAACGGTCGTAGCTGTAGGTCTGAGTCCAGTTCGGATTGTTGAACGGATCGGCGCCGCCGCGCGCCTCCTTCAACCTTCCCAGGCTGTCGTACTTATAAGCTTTGCCCCGGCTGAAACTGACGTAATCAATGACCCCGGTCAACTGCCCGGTCTTCGGCCCGTTGTTGTTCGGGTCATTGGTCGTCGTGTAATTGTAGCCCAGCCAAAGGTTCGTCGTGGTTCCCTGCTTGACTTTCTGATCCAATAACAGGCCCGTCTTTGTATCGTAAGTGTAAGTTTCCTGCTTCAGACTGCCGACATTGAGCGATTCGACCTGGCTCGCGGCGTTATAAACCGGGTTCGACGCGAAGCTCGCGCCGTCGAAAGTCAGGCCGTTCAGCCGGCTCGCCATATCGTAAGTCGGCGTCATCTCCTTGCGCAGCGTGTCGCCGACCGAATGTCTGAGCGGATATGTCAGCTTCTGCATCCGGCCCAGCGAATCCCAGTTGTAATTCGTCACCAGCGGATAGCTCTCGCGGTTGGTGAAAGTCTGCGTCGCCTGGCTCAGTCTTTTATACGAGTCGTAGCCGAACGTCTCGTTGCCCATGTTGTCGCTCACGGTGTAGCTGCTCAACCGCATCTTGTCGTCGGCGGTCATGTAGTTGTAAGTGACCGTCGGCGCGTCGGGGATGTTCCCAATCAGCGCGGCAGGCACGCCGCTCTTGTCGTACGCGACCGATTGCAGCCGGTTGAGCGGATCGTTGTTGTAGTTGAAGATCGTCTTGACGCCGCGCGCCTCAACGCGCCAGACCAGATTCGAGCGCGTGTCGTAGCTGAAGACATCGCTCCACGTTCCCGGAGTAGTGTAAACGCCGGCGTCGTTGAGCGTCGCGTCGCGTTCGGCCAGCTTCTGATGCGTCAACCGGCTCAAGCTATCGTATTTGAAGCTGCGCGTCTGGCTGCCCTGCGTGACGAGCGTCAGGTTGCCGAGCGTGTCGTATGAATAATTCGTCTTCATCCCGCCCGAGGCGACCGCGCCTGTGCCGTTCGGGTCAGGCTCGACCACTTCGACAAGCCGATTCTGTTCGTCGAATCGCGCCCAGCGTTCGCGTCCCCACGGGTCTTTTGCGCGTACGGTCTGGCCCGCGACGCCTTGCGTGGCTGCGCTCGGATAGCTTGATTCGTTGTAAAAACGTTCGACGAAACTGTTGTCGGGCGCGGTCACTTTCGTAACGCGATCCAGCGTGTCGTATTCGTAAACGGTCATCGGCGGATCGCCACTCCGGTAGGGCCGGGATTGTTGCCACAACCTGCCGAGGTTGTCGTGTTTGGTCGAGACAAAATCGAGCGTGCTGTAATCCTTGCCGTAGGCGATCTCGGCTCGGATGCGGCCATGCGCGTCCAGATATTTGTCGCTGCGCGAGGCGACGTTCGCGCCCGATTGACCGCTCTCGTAAGCGAAATCGTAGACGACCAGATTCGCGTCGTCGTAGATGTGATAGCCGTAAGCGCCGGTCGGCGCGTATTCCCGCTCCGGGCGCAGCGTCAGGGTTTGATAGAAAGTCTCCGAGAAGTTCCCGTTGGTGTCGTGTGAATTGACCAGCAACCCCGTGTTCACGTCATAACCGAAATCGGTCACGTTCTGTTTGGCCGTGTCGGTGGGCGAACCTCTTTTGATCACCACCGGCCAGGCGTAGCGCGTACCGGCCTGGAATTCAAAGCTCGTCTGCTCGCAACAAGCGGTGGCCAGCGTGACGACGTTGCCGCAGGCGTCGTAATTTCGCGTTTCAACCACGGCTGTCGCTTCGTCAAGCGTGGCGGCGTTGGCGTAGCGTTTGACCGTCGTCAGATTGCCGCGCTCCGCGGGCGCGCTGGCAAGCTGCCCTGCGTCCGTCCGCGCGACCAGCGAGTATTCGTCGTAAAAATATCTGGTGTGCGCGACGCGCGTGGTGTCGTCGGCTGCGTAAATCGAACTCTCCTTCACCAGGTTGAAGATGTGCGGCCCCGACCACAACGGCCCGCTGTCATCGGTCTGCGTCCAGTACCACAGCGTGTGGCGGTTGATCCATCCGCCGCCGTATTGCGAGCCATTCTCGTAATCGGACCAGGCGCGATGCAATTGCGGCCCCTGCGGGTCGCCGTAACCGTATTCGGTCTTATTCACTACCTGGTTGTGGTGGCCGCCATAAGCGTATTCGGTAACGGTCTTCTGGCCGCGGTCGTCAAAAACCTCGGTGCGCGTCGGGCGCGGCGAACGATAGCTGAGGTCTGAGTTGTCGGGGTCAAGAGCGGGGTCGCCGCTGCGATACCAATTAACCGTCGAACGGCGAAGCAAAGTCCCGCCGGTCTCCTGCGATTAGGTTCGGTCTTCGATCAGCAGCCCGTAGTAAAGCGAGTTGGGATCGTCGTTCGTGTCCTGCTCGATTCGCACACCGTCGGGGCGAACGATGGTCGAGCGGCGGGTCGCGCCGAGATCAACAACCGAATATTTGGTCAATGGAACTGACGTAGTGTCGCGCCCGGCCCAGTCTTCAGTCATCTGCGTGAAAGTCGGCGTGTCGCTGAGCGAGCCGAGCGTATCGCTGTAGCCGGGCGATGTCGGATTGCTGTAGACCATTTCGCGCGACATCGCACCCGCGCCGATGGTCGGCTGCCCGGTGAGACCGGCGGCGACATCGGAACAGGAACCGCCGCCCGCAGCCGTGCAGGTCATTGCCCGCCGCTCGCTCAGCTTGCGCAGCATGCCGTAGTTTGAATACGAATCGGCGTCGCCGAACCAATAGCCGGTGGCGGTCGCGGGATAGTAGACGGCCTTGATGACGTTGATCACGCCGTTGTCGCGGACGCGCGGCGTAAGTCCCGCCTGGAAGCCGTAATTCGACCCGGCGTTGTTCAGGTTTTTGGAATCGTACTGCAATCGCATGATCACGCGCGCCGCGCCGCCGTTGAATCCGGGCGCGGTCACCGCCGTCAGCAAATCTTTTTCATTGGGCGAGGTTCCCGACCGCTCGTAATAAAACTGGATCGTGCGCCCGGCGGTGTCGGTGATCGTCTCGATGTTCGGCCCCTCTTCACTGAGATACCAGGTGTTGTTCCAATACCGCCAATAAGTGCGATAGGTGATCGTAATGTAGTTGCCGTTGGCGTCAATGATCTGCTTCGGGTACACCGCATAGTTGGCCGACGCGCCGTATTTGATGGTCGTCCCATTCGGCAGTTTCGCCCAGGCTCTGATCATATTGTGGCCGCCGCTGTTGTCGAATTGCGCCTTGTAGCCTTCAGCGTAGTAGTTGATGAAGCTGCCGTCGGTCGTGTAAGCCTCGTAAGTTTGCAGCGATGTGCAACATCCTCCGAAGTCGCCGTGCGGCCTGCCGGAATAGCTGTGGCGCGTGCCGTCGCCGTCTACCAGAATGTAAGACGCGCCGGCCATAATGATCTTGCCGAAGCCGAAGGTCCAACCGGCGATCCAGTCGCGGTCAACGTCGAAATACATATCCGTCCCCGATTTGTGCCAGAGACGCGAGTTGTAATTGAAAGCGAGGTTGAGGTCAATGCCGCGCCCGTCAAGTCCGATGAGCGGCGCAGCGAATTGGAAATTGCCCGATCCTGCGCCGCCGTCAATCGCGTGGCCCGGCATATCGCCGCGCTCTGCGCCGGGATCGTCCAGCGTAGTGTAATTGCCGCTGTTCCAGCCGTAATCATCCTCGCCGGCCAGGAACATCGCCGCGCTCGGAGCGAGTGCGGATGAAGCGGCGCGCAATGATTGCCGAGCATTCGCCGACTTGGAGCCGCGCCGCATCGCCACGCGCGAATCGTCTTTGCCAGCCGGAGCGAGCAGCGAAATCTTTTTCGGCTTCGGTTTGTCGCTCGATGAAACCGGCTCTCCCGGAGGGCTGCTGATGTTCGGCTTTCGTTCGACGCCAACGACGGTCACTTTGACGTGCGCCTTGCGCCCGGCAATGTCGGCGGTGAGTTTGAATTTGCCCGGCTTGCCGGAAGAGAAAGTCGCCTGCTGCGAGACGGTGATCGGCGCGTTCTTGTCTTCGTCCAAACCATCCCAACTCACATCCAGCCCGCTGATTGACGATCCGTCTTTGTCGTAAGCGACGGCGTTGAAGACTGCCTGCTGCCCGGTTTCGATGCTGATGTCGCCGGGAAAAATCTGAACGCGCGCGATCTTCACCTCACGGTCTTGCTTGCTCTCAAGTACCTGCGGCTCGGGGCGTGGGCGAGGCGGCGCGCCTTCAAAATTTCCGGCGAGGGCGAAATTTAATTTGCGAATCACGATCTCATTCACAACTTCTCAAACCGCGAGTAGCGCAGCGAGCGATTCCCGGATTGCGGCGCTGCCCTGAAATCACTTGGCCGCCGCCATATCGCTTCTGCGTTTGATGACGTAAGCGCGGATCGCTTCGACTTCATCCGCCGTCAACCATTTGCCGAACGCCGGCATCCCGCGCGACGAATAATCGCCATCGAGCACAATCTCCTTGTACATTTTGAAGACCTCCGGCTTCGACGCCGGCAACGCGGCGACCAATCCTCCGCCTCCGATTGCGC
>WBZR01001313.1_pt1 | contig 31719 bp, 27 predicted proteins | sample 5204231 | NCBI WGS metagenome assembly WBZR01 (sample SAMN12412403, study PRJNA552823) | activated sludge metagenome | isolation source: activated sludge from anammox sidestream of wastewater treatment plant... | place: USA: Virginia | collected 2017-08 | reverse complement strand
CGAGACGCAGAGCGTCCTCCGGCTCATGGGCGCGGGGTTCTTGGACGCCCTGATCGGTACCGCGGACGGCTCCCGGCCGGAACGTCCCGACGTGCTGCCTGGTTGCTCGGTGACAGTGGTTTGCGCCGCTGACGGGTATCCGATCTCGCCGCAAAAGGGCCAGCCGATCACGATCGGCAATATGCCGGAAGGAGCGGTCGCGTTCCACTCCGGCACGAAGTGGGATGATGGCAGCCTCCGCGTCTCCGGCGGCCGTGTCGTCTCGGTCAGCGCGACTGGACCCGATCTCGCCTCCGCGAGGGCCCTGGCCTATGCCGGGGTAAGCGAAATCCAGTACTCGGGCAAGCACTTTCGTACCGACATTGCAAGTTCAGGGAACTAGCTCGGGACCTCTGCGTTTCGGGACGTGAGGAGCGGCAAGACACCCCGATCACGGATGAGCCTTAGAAAGTCCATGTTCACCACAGCGAACCCGGTACAGTCCATCGGGGGCGTCGTTTCGTGGGCTCCCAGACCTTGTCGCAAAGCCATGAGCGGGCGTCCAGCACAGTTTGACCGGTCGGTCGAGGCGGAGATTCCGATCTTGCGCCGGTTGGCGCAGCGGCTGTGCCGGACCACCGACGACGCCGAGGACCTCGTTCAGTCCACTGTGATGCACGCACTCAGGAGCTATGCCAACTTCGATGGGCTTCACCTGCGCAGCTGGCTGATCACGATCATGCGGAACCGCCAGAAGAGCCTTTGGCGCAGACTACGGGTCGTTCGAGAGGACGGCGAACTGCCGGAAGACCTCAGCACGGGCCCCCAGTATTGGGCGGCGGTGGAGAACAAGTTGCACGCGGAGACCGTACTCAAAGCTCTGGACTCGGTGTCGGAGCCGTTGCGCCTCGCCATCCTGCTTTGCGACGTCGAGGACATGAGCTATGAGGAAGCGTCCGTCGCGATGTCCGTACCGGTCGGCACCGTGCGGAGCCGCCTCTTCCGGGGCCGCAAGCAATTGCGAGACATCTTGGGATCTCGCGGGGTGACGGCGTGAGATACGATTGGCAAGCCTATCTCGACGGGAGCCTCGATCCTGGGCAGCGCGAGCAGTACGATGCGGCCCTCCAAGCAGATCCGGCCGCCTACGCGGAGCTGGAGGCGCTCCGTGCCCTGCGAGCCTGCATCAAGCAGGCGGTAACCAGCGGCGTCGTCGTCCCAAGGAAAGCTCGCCGCACGTTCCGGCTCGTCCCGCTCGTGGCGGTCGCGGTTGCCGCTCTCGCCGTCGCCATTGCCGTCCTCCCTCGACCGGAACCCCCCGTCGCGCTCGGTCCGGACAGCATGCGGTTCGATACCTCTGCCGCAGTCGAGATGAGTCCGCGGACGGCCAACCTCGCGGCCTCCACCGCTTGGCTCCAGAAGCAGACCGGCTTCGAAGTGCCCGCTCTCGCCCTAGGGAAGCGAGCCCAGTTCAAAGGTGCCATGTATGGGGACGGATGGGGCTGCATCTATTTCGAGGAGGACGGCCAGATGTACCACCTCTATGTGCGAAAGGAGGCTCCTCAACTCGAGACGGGTATGCGGATCCGCCTCGACTGTGAAGGGGAGTTCTTCGAGGGAAAAGGAATCGGCTGGCGGGCGAACGGGCTCTCCTACTACCTGAAGAGCAAGGCATCCCGGAACCTCAAGCGCATCGCTGCGCACATCGCTCCGCAAACTTCCCGAGCGTGACGCCTGCGGCGGGTAGCCTCGCGGCCGGTGATCGAGCGGTACACGACGGCGGGAATGACGGCGATTTGGAGCCGAGACGCCAAATATCGTAGGTGGCTCGAGGTGGAAATCGCGGTATGCGAGGCTTGGGCCCTGGCCGGCGTGATCCCTCATGACGACCTTGCGAAGATCCGTGCTGGGGCTAGGTTCGACCTTGAAAGGTGCGACGAGATCGAGGCCGTCACCCGTCACGACCTCGTCGCGTTCGTCCGAAACCTGAGCGAGAACGTGAGCGGGGTGGACGCGCTCTCCCCCGACCTCGAGCGCTTGGAGAACGACGCCTCGCGATGGATCCACTTCGGGGTCACGAGCTACGACATCATAGATACCGCGCTCGCAACAATGCTTCGCGATTCTTGCGACGTCCTTGCTGAGTCGCTCGCCGTCCTTATGGCTCAGGTTGCAACGCTCTTCGAGAAAGAAGGGGCTCGACCCTGCATCGGTCGCACCCACGGCGTCCATGCGGAAGCGATCACGTTCGGACATAAAGTACAAGGTTGGTGGCTGGAGCTACAAAGATCAGTGGATCGAATTGCACAAGGGAAGGAGGAGGTCTCCGTTGGTAAGGTGAGCGGAGCGGTCGGGATCCACGCCCATGCGGATTGCGAGATCGAGGCGATGGTGTGCGAGAGGCTGGGCGTGCGTCCCGATCCGAACAGCACGCAGATCGTCGCACGGGATCGCCACGCGCACCTACTCTGCACGCTCGGCGTCCTTGCGGGCTCGCTGGAGCGCATCGCGACGGAACTCCGCAACCTTCAACGAACCGAGATCATGGAGGTTCAAGAGGAGTTCGCCCCCGGCCAGACGGGGAGCAGCGCCATGCCCCACAAGCGGAACCCATGGAACGCGGAGACGGTCTGTGGCCTCGCGAGGGTGGTGCGCGGCAACGTACACGCGATGCTCGAGACCGTCACAACTTGGCACGAGCGCGACCTCACGAACTCATCCCTAGAAAGAATTGTGCTGCCTGACACCTTCCAACTTGTAGATTTCATGGTGCGCCGTCTGGCCAAGATCCTCACTGGGCTCACCGTGATGCACGGGAACATGGAGACGAACCTCAAGCTCATGGGCGACCTGCCCTTCAGCGAGCACCTCATGATGGAGCTTGTCCGTTGTGGCCTGAGCCGCGAAGGCGCCTATAAGGCTGCCCAGCGCGCAGCCGCGCGATCTTGGGCTGGCGAGGACTTCCGGGCCGCCGCGCTCGACGATCCCGTGGTCGCCTCGAGGATCGCACCGGCTCGGCTGGACGAGATCCTGAGACTGGAACACCACCTGCGCAACGCTCCTAGCAACCTCGCGCCGGGCATGGGATAATCACTCGCGAAGAGGGAGACAGACCGGAGCGAAACATGGCAAACATTCAAGACATTGAGGGCATTGGCCCCGCATACGCAGCGAAGCTCGGCGAAGCCGGCGTGAACACGCTCTCCGACCTGCTCGATAAGGGTTCCTCGCGGAACGGCCGCGAAGCCCTCGCGCAAGCGACCGGGATGAGCGACACCCTGATACTCAAATGGGTGAACCGCGCCGACCTCGACCGGGTGAAGGGCGTGGGCAGCGAGTATGCCGACCTCCTCGAAGCCTCGGGCGTGGACTCCGTGCCCGAACTGGCGCAACGCAATGCGGCGAACCTTGCCGTGAAGATGTCGGCGGTCAACGAGGAGAAGCAGTTGGTTCGGCGAGTGCCGAGCGAGTCCGAGGTCGAGGACTGGATCGCACACGCGAAGACCCTCGATCGGGCCGTCTTCCACTAGGCGGCCGTCATCGGCGGCGTCCACCAAGGATGCCGCCGAGCAACCCGCGGACCACCTCGCGCCCGATCTGCGTGCCCGCGCTCCGCAATACGGAGCCAAACATGGACTCGACGGGCTTTCGCGCCCTTGCCGCCTGCCTCGCGGCTCGCTCGCGCTCTTTGGCCGCGGCCACCTCCGCCTTGGCATCGAGGGCTGCCTGCTTCTTGGCCGCAAGGTCGGCCTCGGCCTGGGCCTCTGCCGCTTCTTCGGCGGCATCAAGTGCGCGTAGCTTCTCATAGGCGCTCTCCCGGTCGAGGGTCTGGTCGTACCGGGTCCCGATCGGGCTTGCGCCCCGGATGGTTGTGCGCTCCTCGGGGGTCAGCGGCCCCAGCCGCGAGGCGGGCGGGCGAACCTTGGTCACTTCGGTGATCGTGGGTACACCCTTCTCATCGAGAACCGAGACCAACGCAACGCCGACACCGATCTCCGTGATCACCTCCGCCACCTTGAACTTCGGGTTCTCGCGGAAGGTCTCCGCGGCGCTGGTCACCGCCTTTTGGTCTCGCGGCGTGTAGGCGCGCAGGGCGTGCTGGAACCGGTTTCCCAGCTGTCCGAGCACGGTGTCGGGGATGTCAATCGGGTTCTGCGTCACGAAGTAGACGCCGACCCCCTTGGACCGAATCAGGCGCACGACCTGCTCGATCTTCTCGATGAGAGCGGGGGGGGCCTCGTCGAAGAGCAGGTGGGCTTCGTCAAAGAAGAAGACCAGCTTGGGCTTCTCAGGATCGCCCACCTCGGGAAGGTTCTCGAAGAGCTCGCTCAACAGCCAGAGCAGGAACGTGGCGTAGAGCTTGGGGGTCTGCATCAGCTTGTCGGCAGAGAGGATGTTCACGATCCCCCGCCCGTCCATGGACATGCGCATCATGTCGTTCAAATCGAGCACGGGCTCGCCGAAGAACATCTCCCCGCCTTGCTCATCGAGCGCGAGGAGGCTGCGCTGGATCGCCCCGACCGAGGCAGAACTCACGTTCCCATACTCTTTGCGCAGCTCCTCCGCGTGATCCGCGACCCATGCGAGCACGGCACGAAGATCCTTGAGGTCGAGCAAGAGCAACCCGTTGTCGTCCGCAGCCTTGAAGGCGAGCGCCAGTACTCCTTCTTGGGTCTCGTTGAGCCCGAGCAGCCGGGCGAGAAGGAGCGGGCCCATGTCGCTCACTGTGGAGCGGATTCGATGGCCCTGCTCGCCGAAGAGGTCCCAGAAGACGACCGGGTTTGCGGCATAGGAGTAGTTGTTGAGGCCGATCTCCTTGGCACGCTCCTCTAGCTTGGGTTTGCCACCGCCCGCGGCAGCCATACCGGAGAGGTCCCCCTTCACGTCCGCAACGAGCACGGGGACCCCGATTTGGCTGAACTGTTCCGTGAGGATTTGAAGCGTGACTGTCTTTCCAGTGCCTGTCGCGCCCGCGATCAGCCCGTGCCGGTTCGCCATCTTTGGCAGCATGTGGACGGGTGCGTCACCCATTCCTACGAACAGTGGGGGCAGGCTCATGGAAGCGACGAGGATACCTTTGCTCGGGTAAACCTTGGCGGTGACGCTTGTCCCCTTGCTCCTCATCGCGTCCCTTACGCCCGGCTGGCCGCAGACGAAGGCCGAGTCTTCGAAGTACCTCGAGACGTCGAGCTACGCCGATGTGATCTCGTTCCTGGAAGGTCTCGAACGGGCGGGCGCCCCCATCCGGCTCGAATACATCGGGACTTCCACCAAGGGAAAGCCGATCCCGATGGTCGTCGCCGCTCGCCCTCTACCGTCCTCTCCCCAGGATGCGGCGAGGTTGGGTCGACCCATCGTGTACGTCCAGGCGAACATCCATGCCGGAGAGGTCGAAGGCAAGGAGGCGATCCTACATTTGTTGCGGCGATATAGCCAAGAAAGTTCCGGCATTCTTGATAAGATCGTTCTCATCGTGAACCCCATCTACAATGCGGATGGGAACGACGACTTTGGACCGCAGGCCCGACACCGGCCAGGTCAGAACGGTCCAGAGCTTGTGGGTCTGCGGCCCAATGGCCAAGGCTTGGACTTGAACCGGGACTTCATCAAGGCCGAGTCGCCCGAGATGCGCGCCGCGCTGAGGTCCGTGTGGACCGCCTACCGCCCCCACGTAATGATGGATCTACATACGACCGACGGAACCCGGCACGGTTACCCGCTCACCTATGCGCCTCCCCTAAATCCGAACGGTGCCACCGGGTTGTACGAGTTTGGCCGCGATGTCTTCATGCCGGAGGTTCGCACTCTGCTTCGCTCGAAAGGATTGGAGACGCAGGACTATGGCAACGACGAGACTCGCGCCGGGTCGAGAGGATGGTACGTCGTGGGCCCCGAGGGTCGGTATTCGACGAACTACGCTGGCCTGGTGGACTGCATCGGGATTCTGAGCGAGGCGATCGTCTATGACAGCTTCGAGAAGCGGATCCGGACTACGGAGGCATTCACGGACGAAGTGCTCCAAGCAACGGCACGGCACGCGGCCCACATCCTGGAAACCGCGAGAAAGGCGGCCGATCCCGATTCGGTGATCGCACGAAAGGAACTGGGCGTGCGGTTGGAGACACGGTCACGGGGGGTCGAAGGCATCCTGCTCGAACGCAAGACGGCGGAGCGCCGTACCGGCCCGGTGACGGACATCGAACCGGTGCGTATGGAGGTCTACGACCGATTTGTGGCCACGAGATCGGCCCCTGTGCCCGAGGCGTTCCTCTTTCCTGCGGCCTTTCCCCAGGTCGCTGAGCTGCTCGCTCGGCACGGCGTGATCGTCGAGCAGTTGGACGAGGACTGGAAGACACCGGCTCAGGAGTTCGTCGTCTCCCAAGCGCGGCAAGGAACCCAGCCCTTCCAGGGGCACCGGCTCATCACGCTGGACGGCTCGTTCCGAGATGTGGACTACACCGCTGCAAAAGGCGACTACGTGGTGCCGATCCGGCAGGCGTTGGGCGAGCTCGCCTTCCATATCCTGCACCCCCTGGGGGACGATGGCGCGTTGACCTGGGGCTTCTTCGGAGCCGAGGCGCCCGCCGTCGGGGACGTTGCCGCGGTTCACTTGACCGACCGGCCCGTCCGCGCGGCCCGGCACGTCGTCCCCGCACCAGGTTAGCGGGACGCGCCCACCCGCCTGAAACGGGTTGGACATCGAGAGCGTCAGTAAGGGAAGGATGACGGTACTGCCCTTCCTCGTGTTCGCGCTTGCGCCCGCCACCGTGACGCTGAAGCATGAAGCGGCCCCAGTGTCCCGGGTGCTGGCCGCACTCTCGAAGGAGACCGGACGCGAGTACGCCGTTGGCCCAACGCCGATGGGCGAGATCATTTTTGTCCAAGTCAAAGATGCCGAGCTGGATGATCTTGAGGCCCGGATTGCGGAGGCGACTTCAGGGAAATGGGTGGAGAGCGAGGGCAAGCGCCTCTTGGTGCCTGATGCGAAGCGAAGGCGACTCGAAGAGCAGCTTGACGACTCGGAGAGTCGTACCCTGCTCGGCTTGACGCTCAAGCGCCTCGCGGCCCGTGAGAGCGAGAACCACGAGGGAGCCCAGGGCGAGATTGCAATCGGCGGTGCCTTTATGGGCGGCATGTCAGATCAACTCGCGACGAGGTGCGCGCTGGGTATCGGACTGAACGGTCTCAGCGTCGTGCGTCGCGACGGAAGAGTGGTCTGGAGCACCCAGCCGACAGCGGGCCAACTGCAACTCCGGGTGCCTGGCCTCGAGCAGGCGGTGGCCAAGGCAGTCAAAGAGCACAACGACATGGCGGACGCTCCATGGCCGATCCCCGAGGACGCAGGGGAGGCGGAGAAGATCCGCGCTCTCATGGACGAAATGGGGGCTATGTTTCGGCCGAAGCGAGCGGAAGGGAAGGCAGTGCTCGTTCACGCTATCGGCACCCGCGAGGTCAATTCGTACGACTCAGGATTGAACTTGGAGGTCGTGGTCTACAACGAGAAGGGAGAGCGGATGACGACCTCGGAGACCCGGCTTGGCAGTCGGTGGGAGGAGAGCGAAGCGGAGCATGAGCCCATGGAAGAGGCGGACGTGACCGAACCGACAAAGGAAGTGGCCCAAGAGCTCCCGCCACAACAGGTCGTAGAGGAGCGGCAACCGGAGCCGCAATGGGAGTTCTCGGAACGGACCCAAGAATGGATGCGACTGGTGGGAAACGGAGGATGGGAACTCACCAAGGACGAGAGGGCAAGGGAGTTGATCCTAGGGATCGCGGAGCACGATCCGCTCTCCTATAGTGCCAGCGAGGCCCTGGGCCACTATGCCGAGCGGAAGGGTAAGAACATCGTCGCCTGCCTTCCGGATGAAGACGCGCGCTTTGACGAGGCCAGGACCGAGGCCCTCATCGAGGCGAGTTGGGCCAAGGACGGATTCTTGAAAATGGCAACCGTGGGCGACTGGCTCGTGGTGTCGCCTCGCGAGCCGAGTACGAGCCGCGAGACGCAGTTCGATCGGGCCGCGCTGGTTCGGCTGATGAAACTCGCTGGCGCGGGTGGAGTCGCGCCCCTGAACGATTGGGCCGACTATGCTGCGAGTAACCCCGACCCCAATCGAAACTCGATTGCGAGCGGCCTGGTCCGCCTCATGCTCCAACGCGAGAACGGATTCTTTGGCCAAGAGGACGATTGGCTCGTGTTGCGGCTCTATGGCACGCTCTCCTCTGCGCAACGCTCGTCCCCGAACGGAATCGCGGTTCCGGCAGGGGTTTGGAGCCAGACCCAGCGGGCGACGGTAGGAAAGTGGGTGTATGGCCCCGATCCTCACCTTGTACCCAAGGTGGATGTGCCATTCATCGAGCGGATTCTCGAGGAGATGCCCTTTGGGGGCTGGGGTAGGGCCGTGTCACTGGCCTTGGAACCTACCCAAGTGGCCCCTGGCTGGGTCGGAGGCAACACGGCCCTGGTCGTGAGTCGCACCACCGACTCTTGCTACAGCCCGGCGGATGGTGCCGGGAGTGGGTTCCCTGGCTCCACCGGGATCGAGGAACTCGCCCTGCTTCAGGTGCTGCTCTCGGACAATGAAGCTCGGCAAGCCATCGAAGGAGAGCAACCGTTGCCTCGCTCGTTCCGCGTGGGCAAGAGGGAGCGGATACGGCTCAGCATCGAGGTTGCACCGGGGGTCTATGTGAGCGGCGAGCTGTTTGACGACAAGATTGATCCGAGCGCGGAACCCGTGGCATTGGCAGACCTCCCGCCGGACCAGCGAGCCAGGCTCGACGAACTCGCGAACAAAATGAAGAGCGGCCCCGTCGGGAAGTTCATCAAGATGATGGCGACCATGGGCGGCGTGAGAGGGCGTGAGACCGTGCCACCCGGCGACTGAGCCCTGTATTTTTGCGGGTTCGCCCATGAAATGGTCTTGGGTGGCGTCACATTCTGGCTTCTGTCGCCAGAAGTATCCCTAGGGACTTTGCGCCCTCGAAAGGATTCACGTCACCATGAAGTCAACTCTCCTCATCCTCGTCCCGCTTGCCGCCGTCAGCGCCAGAGCCCAACTCATTGACACCCGACTCGACACGGACGGGAACTCTTCTGCCTACGTGCAGGACGGAGTGATCGGCGCGAACGAATATGGGGCAGGGAACAACCAGGCCTTCCAGGGAGCGGGGAGTGGCTTCGGGGGAACTGTAGGCAGTGGCGCGCTCTACATGGACTTTGACGCGACCAACCTGAACCTTGGTTTTCAACCTGGCGCGGACTTGAACGACAATGTCGTGATCTTGATTGACTCCAAAGCCGGCGGCTTTACGGACGCCACGATGGACGACCAAGGCGATGCTGGCAGGAACCTCAGCACCAACCTCACTCGGGACGTGGACGACCTCTTTGCCGCAGGCTTCGAGGCGGACTACTCGATCGTAATGGGTGGTTTTGGCATCGTGGCCTTTGAGCTCGCCGCAGGGCCGATCAACTTCCTCAAGTTCGACGGTCAGTTCACGGGCAACGGCGCGGGCCTTGCTCGGGAGTTCTTCATGGATCGCGCGACCCTCGGGCTCACCTCCCCGACGGCTAGCTTCGACTTCTTTGTCGCTTATGGGAGTGACTCGAATTTCATGTCGAACGAAGGGATTCCTGGCCAAGCGTTTGCCGGAGGGCCCAACCTCGGTTGGGACAACAACGGCGGGGGGGCCGTGAACTGGTCGGCCTATGACCGGATGGGCATCGTGCCCGAGCCTGCCACTATCGTTGCGCTCGGCGCGGGCCTTGCCGCCCTAATCGCCCGACGACGACGATCCTAGACCCGAAGAGACTTGGCCGACGCTCGGGTGTACATGGGCGTCGGCAGGCTCTTCGGCCGTGCTACTTGTCCGAGGTAGGCGATGGTTACGGTGCCAATGGCATTGCCATGATGACCGAACGGTAGTTCTTGTCCAACCACTGGTGGGTTCCGACCACTCTGAACCAGTGCTTTGTGTAGTAGCGGACGAGGTGCTCGGCCGGTTCGGCGGTATCGAGTAAGAGCCTCCTGAACCCTTGATACAGGGCAGTATCGCAACAGACTTGGAGGAGTTGGCGTCCGACTCCCCGGCCACGGTATGAAGGTGCGACACCGAACTGGCCAAGCACGGCCACACCTGCCTCGCGATACTCCCGTGGATCATGGTCTTCGAAGACGGTCACGAGATTCGCCGTGCCGATCATGGTGCTTTTCTCGAAGGCCAGGAAGCACACGCCCTTCGCGGCTCGGTGCCGCGTCGTTTCCACGCATTGAACGCAAGCGGTGAAGCTCAGCCCCATTTCGGCGAGCTCAGCATACGCGGTGTGGAGCAGATGGGTGAGCTCCTCGAAGGAGTCATCGGCTTGCATCTGCCGAATCTCGATCATGGGAAGACTTGCATTTTGAGCACAATTGGGCCGAGACAGCTCATGGGTGACCCGAGCTAGGCGCGGGGGGTGATCTGCCTTCATTCGGTTGCGGAAGCGTCGGCAGCGCGGCGAGAAGGTGACAGACCGAGTTCCTTCCACTGTTCCTGGCTGATCGCGCTAGGTGCGTCCATGAGCGGATCGTAACCCCCCCCTACCTTCGGAAAGGCGATCACCTCACGAATGTTCTCATCGTCGGTGAGGAACATCACGAGTCGGTCAATACCGGGTGCGATGCCGCCATGAGGGGGGGCACCGAACGAGAACGCCTCAAGGATATGGCCGAAGCGGCCCTGCTGGTCTTCCGCGGAAACTCCGATCAGATCGAAGATGCGCGCTTGGATCACGGGGTCGTGGATCCTGATCGAGCCTGACGCCCACTCATACCCGTTGCACACGACGTCGTAGCAATCGGCGCGGACGCGAGCAGGGTCGGTGCCAAAGTAGATCAGGTCTTCGTGCTTGGGCGAAGTGAAAGGGTGGTGCGTCGGGTCCCAACTCTCGGTCTCCGTGTTCCACTCCACGAGCGGGAAGTCGAGGACGAACGCGAAAGCGAGCTTGCGAGGATCCCGTAAGCCGCACTCCCCGCCGATGACGGTTCGTAACCTGCTCAGGGCGTCCGAGGTCACCTTTCGAGTGTCGGCAACCATGAGCACGAGGTCTCCCACACTGGCGGCCGAGAGATCAAACAGCGCCCGCAGGTGCTCCACGGAGAAGAACTTCGCGATTGAGCCCTTCGCAAAGGTGCCATCACCGAGGTCAACCGTACCGTCGCCATGTTCGACCATTCTGGCAATCGTGGCTAAGCCCTTAGCGCCATAGCTCTTTGCGATCCCTTCCAACTCGCCGATTTCCTTGCGGCTCAGTCGCGCCCCCCCTGGATACAGGATCCCCCGGACTGAACCACCTTTCTCGATGCAGCTTGTAAAGACCCCGAAACCGCACTCGCGCGCAATCATGGACGCATCGAACAGTTCGAGCCCAAACCGCAGATCGGGCTTGTCTGTCCCGTATCGCTCCATCGCTTCTTCATGGGTCAACCGCGTAAAGCCGACGATTGGTTCCTTTGGTAGTTCAAACTCACCGATCAGTCCGTTCACGACCGCGACCGTCATTGCCTCCGTGAGGGCCAGGATGTCCTCTTGGTGGACGAAGCTCATTTCAAGATCGAGCTGGGTGAACTCCGGCTGCCGGTCAGCACGTTGGGCCTCGTCACGAAAGCATCGTGCTATTTGATAGTAGCGCTCGATGCCTCCGACCATCAAGAGCTGCTTATACTGTTGAGGGCTCTGAGGAAGTGCATAGAACAGTCCGGGATCGAGTCGGTAAGGTACCAAGTAGTCTCTTGCGCCCTCTGGGGTGGACTTGGTAAAGATCGGTGTCTCGATTTCTAGGAAGCCTTCGTCGTCCAAGAAGCCTCGAATTCGGCGAACCGCTGCTGCTCGCAGCGCGATCTTACGATACATGCTGGGCCGGCGTAGGTCGAGATATCGGTGCTTGACCCTGAGCTCCTCGTTCACCTTGCGCATCTGCTCCTCATCACTGACAGGAAACGGAAGGGTTGCGGACTGGCTCAGGACAGAGAGCCCGGTGACACCGATTTCGACCTCGCCGGTGGACAGCTTTGGGTTCTTGTTCTCTTCGTCCCGCTCCCTCACGATCCCAGTCACGCTGAGGCACGACTCCGATCGGATCTCGTCGGTGCCAAGGGTTTCAGGGTCTATCACCAACTGCACGAGGCCGGTTCGGTCCCTCAAGTCCACGAAGTAGAGCCCGCCGAGGTCACGCACCTTGTGGGCCCATCCGTTCAGACAGATCTCCAGTTGTACGTGATCGGCGCGAATGTCGCCGCACCAGTGGGTGCGCTGAACAAAGCTCATGATTGGCGGGAGGATACCGGTGTCCGGAGCACAGGCCCGGCCCTCGGAACCTCTTTAGACTCGGCGAAGCCAGCCGCCAGGGTTGAAGGTCATCAAGAACCTCTCTCGCCGGGAGTCGGGTCGAAAGCGATGGTCTTCCGCGAGGAACTGTGCCAGGGCCTCGGTAGGCCCTGGCCCGTGCTCACGGTACACCGGGTGGCCGTTCACATTCCCATCTTCCACTACGAGATAACATCCTGGAGTGACAAATCCGGAATAGGCGCGCAACTCTGTAAGAACATGCTCGCGAGAGTGGTCAGAGTCGAGCACGACCATCACGCGATCCGCCCCCCTGCACTCCTCCCTCAACCAGTCCAAGGTGTCTTGCGACGTAGAGGAGTCCTTTCGGTACACGATTCTGGGGTGGATGGGCAGGTTATCCTGGGGGTCAAGGTCCACAGAGGCGATCTTGCCATGCCCGACGAGGTCGAGCAAGTGGGCAAAGTAGAGCGTGCTGCCCCCGTTGAACGTTCCGGTCTCGATGATGAGGTCGGGACGGGTTTCATAGAGGATTTCCTGGTAGGACCAGAGGTCATTGGGGCTCTTCAAGACCCGGACGCCTTGCCACCAAGTGTCCTCCCACGTTTGGGTGCGGTAATGGTGGTAGTAGAGCTTATGGAACAGTCGTCGGGCGAACGGGTCAAGGAACCGCCAGAAGACGGACTTCACACCCATGGCGGCCCGCTTAAGCATGAAGCGACCAGAGCAAAGGGTTGATCTCTTCGTTGTCCAATGGATCGCCGATGCTAAGGGACTCGAAATACTCTTGTGGCAAGACGTTCTGCTTACCATTGAAGGTGGATCCATCAGGCATATAGGCACAGGTCATGGCTCTGCGCGGTTTGTTCGTCATGTTCGCGCCCGCGGCATGGGCGACGAGCCCGTGGTGGAGGACGGCATCCCCGGCATTGCAAGGACATGCGACCGGTTCGAGCTCGAGCCAATCAGGATAGTGTCGAAAGAGGTCGCCTTGGTTCGTTCCGAGCGCGACGTTTCCGAGACCCGCGCTCCGATGGGTTCCAGGCAGATAGTAGAGACACCCATTGTCCCGCGTCGCGTCGTCCAGGGCGATCCAGAGGGAAATGGCCCGGTCGGAGTCAAACGACCAATAGGGGTTGTCCAGGTGCCATGCGGTCGGGTTCCCGAAAGGTGGCTTGTAAAGGGCCTGATCGTGCCACACCCGGATTCCATCCACCTTCGCGAGACTCCCTGCGATCTCCGCGAGGGCAGGGTCATAGATCAGCTTGCGCAATCCTTCGTGCGAGTCCGCGAGGCGCAAGCACTGGGTAAAGATCTGGGCGTAGTAGCTGTCTGGGTCGGACTGGTTCTGGAGCGGTGCGCCCGCCTTGGAGAGCCGCTGCGAGACCGCTTCGTCCACCGTGGCTCGCCATTCCTCTAGCTCGTCGGGCTCGAGCAATCCTAGGATCACGGCGAAGCCATTCGTCTCGTAGTAGTCGTGCTGAAACTGTGTGAGTTTGGTGCGCACAGAGGGATTATGCACTTGCCAAGGGGAGTCGTGGCATCTCGAAGCGTCGAACCGGGCTGCTTCGCTCCCTTTCGGCATGGGCCTTGACGATGCGGTTGATGAGCCAACTGCGCGAACAGTCCTCCTAGTCCCCTGACCGCTCGCAGAAACCAAGCGACCGCGTAGGAGAAGGGAGTCCCCAAGTAAACTCCGCCCAACTTGAAGCCGAACGCAGCGAGTCGGGCAGCCCTAGTTTCCGTGTGGGTGACCACGGTCGTAGTGGTCATCAAGCTGTACGGTGCCTATCGCTCGGGCAGTATCAGTGTCCTCGCCGAGGGTCTCCAATCCACCGTTGACATTCTCATGTCGCTCCTCGCCTTTGCCGCGGTCTCCTATTCGGCGAAGCCTCCTGACGAGCGGCACGCATATGGGCATGGCAAAGCTGAGTTGCTCTCCAGTGCAGTCCAGATGATCTTCGTTTTGGGCTCATCTGTATTCATTCTGATTCAGGCTTACATGCGGTTTGTGACGCCACGTCCGATCGCCTGGGATTGGGGCTTGGCTACGATGTCGCTAGCCCTCGTTATCAACTTGGGCCTCACGTCTTTCATTCGGCAAACGGCGAATCGGACTGGCTCGCCGGCGTTGCACTCCGAGGCGCTTCACTTGCGAAGCGACCTGATCGCGAGTGTTGGCGTGCTGGTTGGGGTCGGGCTGGTTGCGCTGACCGGCCAAAACCGCCTCGACCCAATCGCCGCAGCAGTGTTTACGGTGATCGCGATGGTTGCTGCGGTTCGGCAACTGGTATCCGTAGTCCATCCGTTGATGGATGGTGCGCTCCCACCGGAGGAGATCGCGAAGATCGTGCATGTTCTGGACTCCCACACCGAAGTCCGTGGGTACCACAATGTCCGCACGCGCATTGCGGGAAATCTACGTCACTTGGAACTGCACGTCATGCTTGACGATGACCTTTCGTTCCCCATGGCCCACGAAATCGCGGAACAGGTGGAGGCGGAGATCAGCAAGGCTCTTGGCGGGGCCCTGGTGAGCATTCACTACGAGCCTTATGAGGCCGAGGTCGCGCACCGCATGAAGGAGCACGAAGGAAAACTCTAGGCTTTGTCATCCTCGTCTCCCTCTTGTTTCCACCCAGGAGACCGACTCGGCAACGAAGTGGCGAACGGCCCGAAACGAGAAGTTGACGACCCGACCCGTTCGTGCTTAGGTCAACCGGTGTTCACGTACCAACGCTGGCGAGGACCCCATCCTCCAAATCTCGGCATGTGACGGGTTCCGCAGTCACAATCGAGGACTCACCGACATCTGAACATTGGGAGGGGCATGAGTTCCAATCCATACCCCTGGGTGTCCACACGCGAGCCGCGCCTTTGCGGTCAGCTCCCCACGATTTCGAGGGATGCAGCCTCGAACGCCTCCCCCTTCCCTAGATCGGTGCCGACAGTGACAACCCACGCGCCAACTGGGAACTCGGCACGACCCAGAGCCTTCGCGGCGCCCTTGATGTACTTGAGGTCGGGCAGCAGGGAAGCTCCCGCACCCGAATCGCTCTCGAGAGTCGCCATGACGACCACGAGGACGTCGCGTTCTTTGTCATACTTGTGGACGACACCATCCAAACGAGTCTGACCAGACTTTCGCACGAACTTTGTCGTTGCTTGGCGTGGTACTGGCACAGTGAGCTGGTTCGCGGCTTCCAGACTAAAGACGCTGTTGACGACGTGTCCTTCCGGCGTATGGAGCTCGAAGTGCAGATGGGGCCCGGTTCCCTCGGCGTTTCCACTGTCACCCACCCATCCGACCATCTCTCCTGCGCGGACTGTGCTCCCATCCTTGATCCCAGGTGCGAAAGCGAAGCGCTCGCCCCCCATGGCATTGTCTGTCCCCGGCGAATCGTTGTTGATATGCATATAGACGGCCTGCCACCCGTCCTCCGCGCTGATCGTGAGCCAATAGTGCCTCGGGCTCGAACGCAGGGAGACCGTTCCGTCGAAAGCCGCAACGAGGGGGGTCAGCTTCGGTGCCATGAGGTCTTGGCCGTGATGACGGCGGGTGCCGCCCCCGCGCGACGCAAGAAAGGTGTCCGCCAGGCGCGTGCCGCCGAGCACTGGATAAATGATGGGGAGGGTCACCGTCTCGCTCGAAACCCCATCGGAGTCAATGATCGCGCCCAAAGCGCCGGGTCGGGCGACCGGGGTGCGAACTCCCGAGCGTGACGGAACCGGTGATCCGGGGGAGTAGAGCATAATCTCCGTGGCGTCCCCCACCTCCGACTCGATCCGACGATAGATCACGGCGATCTCTCGGCCCCCTACAAGGTCGGAACCCGAGACCGCGCGGCGGCCCCGATCCGTCCACCGAAGCAAGACCGAACGGGGAAGGATGAGCTCCCGGCGGTCAGCACGACCGAAGAAATGTTCGTCTCCACGGTCGTTCCAAGTGCTGTCCACGTCCATGACGAGGAGCCTCTTTGCCGATTCATAGGTAACGACCCGTCCCTCCCACCTTTCGTGCCCGGCCGGGGGCGGGGCCATGCCCTTCCATGGGTTTGCGGGGAGCTGAGATACCTGGTAAGCGAAAGCCATCGTGGCAAGGACTACCATAACTGACGTTATCCTACCTGCTACCGCGAACGCATCGCACGAGGACGGTTCCGATCAGGAACAGCACACCTGCAGTCCAGAACATGGCCGTGTAACCTGCGCCAGGTTGAACTCGGTTCAACCCGTCTACGAGAAAACCTGCCGCCCCGACGACGAGTTGGACGCTTGTGAGGCTGGAGGTCCAGAGGCCCATCTGGGAGCCCGCTCGGTCAAGGTGGGGGATCACGTCCGAGGCGAGTGCCCAGTCTGCGGAGCTGTAGAGCCCGAAACCCACCCCGAACGGTAGGGCAAGGAGCCAAAGCAGGGTGAGATCGCGTGCGAGGGCCAGCGGTCCCAGCGCCCCCATCACGAGCACCGCAGACAGATAGATCACGCGCTTCCTTCCGATCTTGTCCGCGAGGCTTCCGGCGATCACGGCCCCGAAGGCGCCAAAGAGCGAGACTGTGACGGCGAGGACGTTCGCCGCGCCAGCCGGTGTCTTTGCGTCATAGGAAAAAACTCGAAAACTGGTGAACTCGTCGGTAAGATAGTTCACAAGATAGTTGGTCACGAGGGAGAAAGCCAATGCAGTGAGTGCCCGGTTCGCCCAAACCCAACGGAAGTCGGCACTTCTCCAGGGCTCTAGCCATACCTGGGCGAGGCTAGGCCGGGCTTTCGGCTTCGGCGAGGTTCGCTGGTGACCTCGGAGCGTGAGCAACGTCAAGCCTGCACCGGTCAGGGTGACGATTGCGATCCCAGCGTAGATCCGGCCGTTCGTGACCAGAAGGATCGCAGCTACTGCGCTTGCCACCTCGGCAAGCCGCTGTAAGAGCACCATGGCTGCGCTTGACCGCCCTCTCCCCCCCTCGGGAACTAGTTCGGGCACCATCCCGCCATAGGGACCGGTCCCCACATCGTCGGAGATTTGCAACAAGAGGTAACCGATAGCAAAGACGAGTAAGGTCGGTGCAGAAGAGAGCACTCCCAGTGCGACCAGGGTCAATAGTGCTCCCACGAGGAGGAAGGGCCGGCGATGGCCCCAGCGGGAATCGGCGCGGTCGCTCCATGCACCGAAGACCACGGGCCCGACGATGGCCCAAATCGCCCCCAGGCCGTACACCGTGCCCCAAGCCGAGTTGTGGCTTCCCCCGGGCACGAACTGGCGGACCTGGAGAGGCAGGAGGACGAAGAGCAGGATGAACCACTTATAGCTGACCGCAAACCAGTAGGCGCTGAACCCTAGGTTCCAAGCCCACGTGTCTCGATACACGCCGCGATGCCCGGTCAATCGCAGCCGAGTATACGTGCGCCTCAGCCCTCGGACATGTTGCAAGGCGACGAGCGGGATCGGCCCAGACGTTGAACAAGGTCGTCGAAGCCGGCAACGCGGAAATCCTGTAACGGGAGCCTGCTAGGCTGGCCTTGCACATCGCCCGCTCAGAAGGGATCCAAGTTCCGCGCAACCTTGAAGCAAGACGGCTTCGCTGCAGGCTGGGGACCGATCTCCGATCCCGACACCTTCTTCGTGGCGAGTCTAGCCTAGCAGGTAGATCAGGGACTTTAGGCCTAAAGCGTAGAATTGAATCCGTGCTATAATCCCGGCCTTATGGCAATGAGACGCTCCGGGCTCGCTGCCGGCCGAGTAGTTCTGGGTGCCACCTTGATCTTCGGCGGATTGGTCGGGATCGTGCCAGCAAGGCCCTACTACGTCCTGGGCGTACCGAGGGATCTTGGCACCGTGGATGCCGACTTCGGCGCGACCGTGCCCGCGGTGCTGATCAACGCCACCCGGTCCGAGATGGATGTCCGCTATTCCGCGTTCGGGTGCGGCCCTGGTGGGACTGCAAGCGTTCCGCCCTTCAGCTGCCGCGGTATCGAGTTGCACTTCGCAGGCGGCGGACAGAACGGCCCACACATACTTCGTGCCATAATTCAAGGTGCAGGGGATCGGTTCGTAACCACGTGCATAGTGGAGACACGGGCGATCCTCACCAGGAAGCGATGATGCGTCGAGGGTTCACCTTGGTCGAGTTGCTCGTCAGCGTCGCCATTTTCGCGGTACTGACTGCGATCCTGGTGCCCGTCTTGGGTTCGGCGAAGCGTCGGAGCCAAGCCGCGGTCGCGGTCGCCCACGTTCGCCAATACGCCCAAGCCGCACTGATCTACGAATCCGCCTACGAGGGATTGCCGGAGGCGAACAATTTGACGGGCGGGTATTGGATCTCGGCCATGGGGCTGATGAGGGCCGGACGGGCACAATTGGTAGACCCGACCTTCCGGGTACCAGATCCGAAGAGCAATCTCGTAGCGTTGAGCGGTTATGCGATCAACGGTTGCCTAGGCTCACGTCCATTCGCCGACGAACCGAGTAGGACCGTGATCTTCGCTACAGTCGGCGAGTTTGCCGACATCAACGTCTTGGGCGTATCCGAGATGAACGTGGTCGCGCTGATGGCTCCAGACTCTATCGAGTACGGGGAGATCGGAGACAAGGAGTTCTCCAAGACGAACCAACGGTTGATCCGCCGCCAGGAGTACGGTGCCTTGCGCCATATGGGCAAGGGAGCCTATTCGTTCCTCGACGGCCACGCAAAGCTGCACGCGCCCACGGAGTTCACCTACCCAACGGACGCATACATGTGCTTCCCTCGACCAGGAAGTAGGATGGCCGGGCCGAACGGTGGGCTTCGCTTCTTCACGACTTACAATCTATCGGCTCGCGGTGATTCGGCACCGGAACCTCACGGAGCGATGAACCGCTGAACGAAAGAGTCCCAATCTCATGAAAAGTAACACTTCCCTTGAACGAAGCCGCCAGCTCACCAAGCTGTTCGGCATTTCGGTAGTGATGTTAGTCCTGTGCGGTCTGGCAACTGCGCAGATCTTCAGCCAGTGCAACTACGTACCGAAGGATCCGGTGACCGAGCCTTGCAACGTGGCGACGGGTTGCACCGACACGTGCCAGCGAACCTACTATGACGAGGCGGTGTGTGAAGTGAATCCACTGTCTTCGTGCCTCAAGGAGATCCAATCTCAGTACGACACAGTGAAGACTTACGGATGTGTGCCTGGCACTACCTGCCATTGCCCGTCAAACGTTCCAGCAATGAACACCTCGTACGTCCTCGTTGATCGCGAACGATGCACGAGCTAAAGCACTGGTCGGCGCTACTATTCCTAGCGATTGCGAGCACCCACCAGCTAGCTTGGTGCGCGGAGGGTCGGACGCTGAAGTACAGCGTTCACTTGTGGATCTTGCCTCAAAGAATAGACGTGGAAGCTCGCGTCGAGGACGCACTGTGGAGGCTTCGGGAGGGAGGGATGACCCGAGAAACGGCAGAACGCAATCGGAGCGCTCAGCGGGCGTTCTTCGAATCGCAAACGAAGCCACATGAACTCAAAGGTTCACTCCTACTCTATACAGACGGACGTCGTCGGCGCGTTGATTACTTCGTTCCTTTGTTGGGGACGGCCGTACGAGCGTTGCCCTATAGTGAGAGCTTTGACGGCCAACTGACGATGACGAAGGAGCAAGGACGGGGCTCTGTGTCGTTAGGTGACAGTACATCGTTCTTTCGTTCGGTCGCTCACTCGGTGTTCCTCGCTGGGACAGTGCCGGTCGGTTCTTCGTTCACTTCCACAGAGGAACCTGGTGTCGGGTTGCGCATCGGATACGACCACGGTGTCATCGGTCGAGAGACGACAACTTTGAAGGGAACTTTGTTCGAGCCGCGATCCGGAGAGTGTCGAATCGAGTCCAAGGAAGGGCGCGTGTGGCAGGAGTACTCTATCGAAGCTCAGGGTTCGCTGCGTTCCGCAGTTGAAGGTGGTGCGCCATACCGCGTTGTGGTCACGACGAAGGACGCGAAAGGTACCGTTCTGAGGCGTGAGAAGTTCGAGTTCGTGGCCGCGACGAATACTCAGTTTGAGCCTGTCCTCGGAAGATTGGAGGCTGGGTTGCACGTCTCGGACGGCAGGGCGACGACGAATGAGGGTGGCCTTTCGTACTTGTGGCCAGGCTCGCTTCCGACGGTAGAGGCTGCTCGCCAGCTCACCCGCTCCCACCTCGAGTCCAATGGTTCAGTGTCCCGAGAGAAATGGGCGTTACCGCTCCTCGGGGCTGGTGCGCTGATCCTTGCCTTGCCGTTTCTACGTAAGATCTTGCGAAAGATGAGGCGTTCGTGAGGGAGTGATGGGAGGGGCCCTGGTCTAGGACTCCCCAGGTGACCGCCCCGTCATACTGTCTTCAAGGAAGCGGTAGTGACCGACGACGGTCCAACTGTGCAGCACGTCCTCCTCGGCCACCTGGCGGATGTTATGGACTACCGCTGGCCAACCGCTCCTGCCGAGGCGGTCGCTCACGATCCCGATGTGGTCGCGACCGGTCGGCATCCTCCAAGTCACGATATCCCCCGGCCGCCACTCGGTTGCAAGACAGTCCGTGGCCAGAACTTGGAAGTGCCGCCGAAAGTAGACAGCAAGATTCCGCACTCTGCGATGGTCAATGTTTGCGTCCGGGCGGGCGATGTCGGGGTAGAGCGAGCGGCGGTGGTCGTCTTGGAGGGCCCTTTGCATATCGAGGCCTGCTCCCCGCAGAGCCCTTATGGCCACGTCGGAACACGCCCCCACGCTAGAGGGCACATCGCCTCCAGGGTATGCGATCTGGTAGTAGGAGGCGTCGTAGCGGGCGGGACGGTCGAGCTGGACCAAGGCACCGCGAAAGACCGGGTTCGCGCTCCGGGGCCGGGGCGCAGACCCAAGCGCGCCACGGGGAGCAGAGCGCAAGCTACACCCAGCGAGGAGCAGGAGCGTCAGGGAGCCGACAACCCGCATGGACGATACAACGACGAGGGGACGGTCCGGGTGCCCCAGGGTTGGAGGGGACGGGTACATTCTCAGATTCGATGGATCGCTCAGGCCACCAGGACGTCCGCATTGGCACGCTTGCCCCGCTCGAAGGGGCGCAAGGCTATTTGAGGCAGCTCCTGCCCCACGGCTTCGAGTGCTTCCAGCTTACGATGCGGGCAACGATCGGCGGGCTCGATTTGCCTTCGCTCGCCACCGAGGTAAAGGAGGTCTTACGGGATCGAGCGGCGGTCTCGTCCTTGGGACTCTATGGCAACCCGCTCACGAACGAGGAGACGGCGCGAGACTGGGCGACCGTGATCCGCTCCGCAGGGCTCTTTGGAGCGAAGTTCGTGTGCGGTTTTGCCGGTGCGCTCGAGGATCGGCCAGTGGACGAGAGCATCCCTCGATTTGCGGAGGTTTTCGGCGAACTTGCGAAGGTGGCCGAGGGCGAGGGAGTGAAGATCGGCTTCGAAAACTGCGACATGGGGGGCACGTGGGAAAGGCCAAAATGGAACATCGCCCACTCGCCCAGAGCTTGGGAACTCATGTTCGACGCTGTGCCCTCGGATGCCCTCGGCCTCGAATGGGAACCGTGTCACCAGATGGTCTCGTTCATCGAGCCGGTGCCTCAACTCCGCCAGTGGGTGGGGAAGGTCGTCCACATCCATGGCAAAGACGCGACGATCGCCTGGGACGTCGTGAGGCGAGAGGGGACGCGGTGCGGCAAACATGTCGTGCAGCACCGAACTCCAGGGTTCGGCGACACGAACTGGGCCGACGTGATCAGCGTCTTGCGGTCAGCAGGCTGGCGGGGCTCGATTGATATCGAAGGCTGGCACGATCCCGTCTACCGCGGCGACCTGGAAATGACGGGGCAGGTCTATGGGCTGAACTATCTCAAAGGGTGCCGCGGCGGGCCGTACGTGCCCAACCCTGCCACGGCATAGCGCTACTCGGCCTTGGGTTCCTCAGGTTCGGAAGGCGCCCCGGGCTCTTGCGGCGGGGCTGGTACCTCCGGGGCGGGGGCCTCGGGTTGCGCGGGCGCGGCGACCGGGACGGCCTCGGCCACGGGGCCCATGCCCACGAGGTCGCGATAGACGAGCGCAGTACCCACAGTGGCGATGGGGAAGGTCACCAGAATGCCGATACAACACGCGATGACGCCCAGGCCAGAGACCAAGCCGAGCACGAAATAGAGGACCGCCGCCATGAAGAGGAACTTGCTCATCTTGCCGAAGCTGAAGGAGAGCGCGTCGAACGGCGAGAGGCCCTGGACGACCATTGCGGGGAGAACCAGCATCGTCAGCCCGCCCGCGATGAACGCCGGGAAAATGCACAGATAAACGCCGATCGTCACCATCACGTAGGTGAGGAGCGTGGCGAGCGCGAACGGTACGAACCTGCTTACTCCCCAAGTGACGTCAGCCATCTCAACTTTTTGGCCCGACATGTGCTTGAACGCCATGTGGATCATGGATGCGATGAACGGCCCAGCGAGGGCATAGCCCAAGAGCGTGAAGGGCATCGAGATCGTGCTCGCTCGAACCTGCTGCATGAGGATCGGCATAAGCTCCCTGGGCGGGTTTTGCATGTCCATGGTGCTGGTGGCAAGCAACGAGCCCATGTAGCCGACCATGTTGCTCACCATCATGACGATCAGGGCGGATACGATGAACGGCCCAAAGTTGGCCTTGATGATCTCCCAGGCCTCACCGATGACGCTGAAGCGGATCTCGTTGATGACCGGTCGCGGGTAGTTGGAGGGTTGCATAGCGGACGCTCTCAAGGATCAGGACGGTGGGATACCCGATTTCGGAGCCGAAGCACACTTACTCCTCCGCTCCGATAGCCGGAACCTGATGCGAACGACGAGGGTCACAGGCTTGCGAGAGGGGCTCAGGCCGCCTTCCGCGGTGGCGGCTCGCCGTCCTCGCTGGGGACTTGGCGGAACTCCGCGGGCAACGACGTGTACGGTCCAGGTGGCACCTTGGGCCACTCCACCTTGTCGCTCAAGTCCCACTCGTGAAATGCGCCCTTGGTCAAGGTGAGCCGCAAAATCGCCACAGTCTCGTAAGCGGGTACTTGGCCCAGGATGTTCTCGCCTGGTAGGCCGCTCCCTCCCGTCCCGAACTGCCTCGCGGCTGCACCTCGGTCGAGCAACCTCAGCAACCGAGGCGCTTCGGCTTTTCCCACGAGCGTCGCTACTCGGGGCCAGCGCTGGGACCGGAGCGTGAGTGCGGCACTCTCGGGCAAGCCGTATGGACAGGCATCCGTCGGGTCAATCTCCGGCGAGCCTCTGGCTACCAGCGACTGATCCTCCCCGAGCTGCTCGTTGGAGCAAATCCTACGATAGGCGACTTCGGCGACGACCGTGCGCTGCGCTCGGTTGAGCTGGGCGAACGTGACGGGTTCGCCTTTGCGCAACCGGGCCATGAGGTCGAGGCCCAAGGCGGCGACGATCCGGTACCCGTCGTGGAGGCCGGTGTGGCGCGCAGCTGAGGCGAACGGGGCCACTGCAGCCGCGTGGGCAAGGGGCCAATATGTGGCCAGGTCCTCGCTCATCGTGACAAGAAGGGCATAGTCCTCCAGGCTTACCGTGCCTGCCTTGTGCGCTCGTGCGATCACGGCTCGGGCCACTTCCCGATCAACCCATCGGAGAGGGACACCGGTCGCATGGGGCGTGAGCCAACCCGCTTCGTCGGGCACAGTCTCCCATCCGGCGAAGTTTCGGATCAGGGACGTACACTGCGCGAGCGCGTACGAGTCGCCCTGGCTGAGGTATGGCCCAAGGCCTGCAAGGTTCTCCGGAAGGTGGGCGACGAGGTTCGCATTCAGATCGTCGGCCCAAGCGGCAAGGACATCACCGGTAGCCTCAGCGATCGGCTCATGGGCCACTGGGTCCAGCATGCGCTCCCTTGCGGCATCGGTCGCCTCGTCGAGCCTGGAGTTCCGGGTCACCAAGTCGCAGTACGCCTTCGTCGCCTCAGGGATTTTGAGCAACGGCTGGTTGGGCTTGGGAGCGGCGGCGAGAGTCCGGAACACATCCGGATCCTGGGGGAACGTCCGTTGGGAGACCACGCCGACTCCGAACACCGACTGAGATCCACCGCGCTTCGCGTAGAGGTTGACCCATGCCTGCGAGAATTGCGAACTGACGACAAGCCTGATTGCCTTCCGATCGTCCAGAGCGATCGGAGCGGCCCTCGGACTGGACACGGTACTGCCCGCCCCGTTGGGGAGCCCCGCTGCTTCGAGGGCGACCTCCCAGTCGGCCTGTTCTCGCACGTACTCTTTCAGAGCCGGATCGAGGGTGCCAGGCAGCTCCCGTTGCATCTTGTTCGGATCACTCGTGAAAACCGTGCGGCCGTTACTCAGCGCATTTGCCAACCGGTCTTGCCCGATGCCGAGCAGGATTCTGGCAAGTAGCCGCACTTGGGCTGAATGCTCCCAGAGGTTGCGTTCGAGCTCCCACCGGCTCGCACTCTCTGCACCTTGGAGTGGTTTGAGCAGATCGGACGCGACCTCGACGCTGATCTCAGTTCGGAGCGACTCCTTGCACTGTTCCAGCACCGACTTTGCGAGCCTTTGGGCCGAATCGTTGGCATTGTCACGCAGCGGCTTGGCACGGACGAGGACGAAGGCCTCGCCGTCGCGGTTCCATTGGGCCTGGAGCGCGTTCGCGACCTTTTGGCGCAGGTCGGGCGCAGCAACGTCGCGAACCCGCACGATTGCGACCTCGCCTCTCAGGGCGGGAGAAGCCCGCCACTCCTCGCCCATGGATCGGCCGACGTCCGGGAGCAACCGTTCGAGCCGGGCTGGCGGGCCGAGATAGTCGGCACCCGCCGTCCCCATCGCCAGCAAGGCCGCGTACAGCACGACCCCATCATACAGTATCGGTCCGGAGCGGTTGCTTAGGCGTTCGGTCAGAACACCGGGTTCTCACTCTTCGACGAGCGTATCGGATGGCGTTTCCTCGTCGTCCTCTTCCGGCGAGTCCACGAGACGGGCGACCGAGGCGATCGAGTCGCCTGCGGCGAGGTTGATCAGCTTCACGCCTTGAGCGATCCTTCCCACGAGGCGCACGTCCTTCACTTTGAGCCGGATGCCCTTACCGTTCGTGGTGAGCACGAGGAGCTTATCGTCTTCCTCGACCATCTTTGCGCTCACGATCTTGCCCGTCTTCTCCGTGACGTTCATGGTGAGGATGCCCTTTCCTCCGCGCCCTTGTACTCGATAGTCCTCGACTCTGGTGCGCTTGCCAAACCCGTTCTCTCCTACGACGAGCAACGTGGCCTCGTCGTCGGCGAGAACGGCCGTTACCACATAGTCCTCAGGCTGAACCGTGATCCCCTTCACTCCTCCAGCGGCCCGCGAGCGATCCCTGGCCGCGGTCTCCTTAAAGCGTATGGAAAGGCCCTTGCGCGTGACGAGCATGACGTCTTGGTCGCCACTGCTTTGGAGCACCCAACCGAGTTCGTCGCCCTCCTCGATATCGAAGGCGATCAAGCCGTTCGATCGGATGTTCTGGAACTTGTCCAAGGCGGTGCGCTTGATTTCGCCGAGCCTGGTCACCATGACGAGGTAGCCCTCGCCCTTGATGTCCTTGACGCGCACCGTCGCGGTCACCCGCTCGTCACCGTCAATCGCGATATAGTTGATGACCGGCATTCCCCTGGCATAGCGTCCGCTCTCGGGGATGTCGTAGGCTCGAAGCTTGTAACACTTGCCCCGGTCGGTGAAGAACAGGATAAAGTTGTGGGTGTTCACCTGGAAGAGCTGGGCCGGTTCGTCATCTTGCTTCATGACGTTCTTCATGCCCTTCCCCCCCCTCTTTTGCTGTCGGTAAGCGTCAAGGCTAATCCGTTTGATATATCCGTCCCGGCTCAGGCTGACGATGACCTCTTCCTCGGGGATGAGGTCCTCCTCGGTGAAGTCGCCGACCTCTCGGGCGATGATTCGGGTTCGCCGCTCGTCGCCGAACTTGTCCCGCAAGGCTGTGGTCTCGTCGCGCAGGACGGTTCTCAACCGGTCCGGGTTGCACAAGATGTCCATGAGGTCCTGCGACCTTCGCAGCGCCGCCTTGTAGTCGCTCTCCAGCTTGTCCTGTTCGAGCTGGGTAAGCCTGCGCAAGGGCATGGCGAGCACCGCGTTCGCCTGGTAAGGCGACATGGCGAACTTGCGCACCAACTGAACCCTTGCCTCGTTCGTGTCCTTGCTGGCGCGAATCGCCGCGATGACCTCGTCCAAGAACCGACGGGTGATCTGGAACCCCTCGTTGAGGTGGACCTCTTCCAGAGCGCGCATCAGCTCGTAGCGCGTTCGGCGCTCGATCACCTCGCGGCGGTGGCGGATGTACTCGTCGAGCAAGACCGTGAGCGGGGAGACGCGCGGCGCGCCGTCCACGAGGCTGAGCATGATCGCTCCGAAGGTGGTCCGCAACTGGGTGTGCTTGAGCAGGTAGTTCAGTGCCTTGTTCGGGTTCACGTCTCGGCGAAGCTCAATCTGGATCCGCATGCCCCGCTTGTCGGTGTAGTCCTGAACGTCGGTGATCCCGTCGAACTTCTTGGCCTTTGCGATGTCGGCGATGGACTTCACAAGGTTCGTCTTGTTGACCTGGTAGGGGAGCTCGCTCACGACGATCGCGGTCTTGCCGCTCTCGATCGGCTCGATCATCGTCTTGGCCTGCATGATCACGCTGCCTCGTCCCGTCTCATAGGCGTCGCGGACGCCCTTGGTCCCCATGATGAGCCCATAGGTGGGGAAGTCCGGCCCTTGGATGTGCTCCATGAGCTGGTCGAGCGTGCACTCGGGGTCGTCAATCCGAGCGAGGATCGCGTTGCACACTTCGGTGAGGTTGTGGGGCGGCATGCTGGTCGCCATCCCGACCGCGATGCCTTGACTCCCATTGCAGAGCAGGTTGGGGAACTTGCTGGGGAGCACCGAGGGTTCGTTCATAGACTGGAGATAGTTCGGCATCCAGTCAATGGTCTCGCGCTCGAGATCCTCGAGCATCTCCATGGCAATGGGGGTGAGGCGGCACTCGGTGTACCGCATGGCGGCCGGGCTGTCACCGTCCACGCTCCCAAAGTTTCCTTGGCCCTCGATCAGCGGATAGCGCATGCTGAACGACTGCGCCATGCGGACGAGGGTCGGGTAGATGATCGCCTCGCCGTGGGGGTGGAAGTCGCCACTGGTTTGTCCGCAAACCTTGGCGCACTTTGTGGTCGCGTTCTGAGGGCTGAGGTTCAGCTGGTCCATCGCGTAGAGGATGCGGCGTTGGACCGGCTTGAGCCCGTCCCGTACGTCGGGCAATGCTCGCGCGATGATGACGGACATCGCGTAGTTGACGTAGCTCTTGGCGAGTTCTTCCTCGATCTCGACCGTACTGATGTTTGCGTCGTTCTCCGCCACAGTGCCTCAGGTGTAGAGACGACCCCAGATTGGGTTGAGCCTCAGGCCCTAGGGTACCTTGGGCACGGTTCGGGACCCGGACAGTGGGCACGGGACGATCTCTCGTCGAACCGGTGCGCTTGCTAGTCGGATGCTGGTTCTGGCGGCTCGGTCAAGGTGCGGAGAGCCACTGCGTCCAGAAGTCCACGAGCTCTTGCTGGTTGAGGTAGTCCCTGGGAGGGACATCGCCCCGAACCAGCACCTTGTCCCGAAGCCCTGTCCACACCGGCAGGGCGCGAAGCAACGCCATTTGCGTCCCTGGCGTCCTCGATGCCCAAAGCTCGCGGAGCCGGGTCTCGCCCCATCCCTGGTAGTTATAGTAGGGTAGGAGCTGGATGAACTTGATCACAAGTTCTTGATCCTGTATTCGTACCAAGGTGTCCATAGCGTGGGCCGCCGAATCGAAGAGCCTCATCCTGCTGGGGGCGAGCGTTGCGTCGCGGCCGGGGTCAAGAGCGCGGAGCAGTTCGCTCTTCGCGCTCTCGGGTACCCGTGCCCATTCGTCCGGGTTCGTCGCAACCGGGATCAGGGTACTCATCAGGTTCGGCCTTAGGCCTGGCAACTCCCAGTTTCTCAAGGCCGCATAGCCCATCCACTGATGCCTCGGATCGAGGGCGTCCACTTTTCCTAGGAGAGCCCGGGATGCGCGTGTGCCGTAGGCCGAGCTTACGGACGAACCACTGAGGTTCATGAGCATCGTGAGAGTTCGCACCTCGTCATCGCGGGAAATCGAACCTAGGGCCTCGATGGCAGAGCAAAGGAACGCTTCATTCGGGTTCGACAGGTTTGGTGGAAACTCGCTGTTGGTGACCGTAGCACTCAAGAGCAGTGTCCACTCACCGGGTTGCGCCGGTACGACCTCACCCCAGACCTCTTGCGGGTCGAAGGCCTTCCAAGAAAAGTACAGTTTGCCTTGGATTTGCGCATCAATCGCTGCGACCACTTTGGTACCGATCTCCCGTGGACGCAGGGGCGGGGCGCCACCGTCCTCCGTAAGGTTCCCTATCACGACACACTGAATCTGACCAGCGGCGACTCCGTGGAGGCTCGCGAGGACCTGATAGACCTCGACGTAGGCTGCGATCTGGCTGGCCCCCTCTGGGTTTTCGAGCCAACCTAATGTAAGCGGACGGATTTGTGCCGGATATTCGTCAACCTTTTGGGCCACGACGATGTCGTCAGCCTCGACGAACGAGTTTGCATGCGCGGTGTAGTCTCCGGCGACCAGACGCCTCGCGTCGGTTCCGGCATCGTCGGCAAACCGTTGAGCCTGGGCTACGGTCGCAAGCCCAATCAAGGCAATCCATGTGAGCAAAGTGCTTGCCTTTCGGTGGAGCATTCGTGAAAGCCTCATCCCTTTTTCGGTTATTCCTTGATGTGCTGAACCTTATCAGTCCAAAACTTTATTCGGTAGGTGCCGGCAAAAACACCTGTAGTCCCCACAGTCCTCCTATTCGCTGCATAGTAGTGGTGAACCATATTGTACAACGGGACGGCCGGATTTGTCGTGTAGAGGTGTGGATCTATCGAGAAGATTGCGAGCCGGTCGTAAGCGAGCGAGTTCGCCCCTTCTCCAAGTCGGCCTGAAGGGTGGGCTCCTGATGCCCCGCTCTCGGTCGTCCAATAGACATCCTGAGTGTTGATTTGCCACGTAGGCGGCGGCGGGGGTGGCTGGAACCTCTCTTGGATCCAAACGAACGGCATCCTCTGCCCGACGTTGTCCACCAAGACGGGCCTGGAACGCATCTCCCACCCGTACGGCTTGCCAGGGGCCGATGCCGCTAGTTCTACGTCGTCTGCTGGATTGTTCTGCATGTCCTGGGGGCGGTGGGCAGTGAAACAAAAGGCGTTGATGTTCGGTTCGCCCGTCGCGACGCCGGGCGGCGGTGACTGGTCCGAATTGTCCTGGATCGTGTACGTTCGGCCGCGGAACCGAACGACTTGGCTGCATCGAGGCATGATGCCCGCTACGCCACTCGCAGCGAGGGCACCGACGCGGAGCTTCGATCGTGCTTCGTACGGGGTTTGCCCCGGCATGGCACCGAGACCCGCCCCAAGGCTCCACAGAAACGTGGTCTCGCCTTCCATCCCAGGGAGGTCGTTGACGACCTCCATCTGAAATTGCACGGTGCCTAGTTGAGGGCGTTGGGAGAGGACCGGGAACGAGTTCCCGGTCGGGTCATAGTTGAAATACTGCAGATAATAGGGGTTGGAAGCGACGGACTCGTCGTGCTCGATCGAAGGGACGAAGGCCGCCTCGTGAGCGCCTTGCCAGCTGTCCTCCCCAGTGGCGATGCCGAGTTTCAACGGTCCCCCGGCTGCCAAGAACGAGACCATGGCTAGCTGCTCTTGCTTCGAGCCATCGGGGAGTGTGAGCGTGACGACGCACTCGGCCGTGAAAAGCCCTGTAGTGTCGAACGCCCAACCCACCGTGGCCGGTGATGTGCCAGGGCTGGGAACCCAGATCGCACCTGCAGGAGGATTGGTCTGGCCCTGCTGAACAACGTTGACCCATTGGTACGTGACGGAACTGCCCGGAGGGGTCCCGGTTACTTCGCAGCTCAAGTCGAACTCGGCAAAGTGGCAGCCCATCGCGGTCTGGTAGACACTCTGCTTAACATGGCTGTACTGAAGGGCCTCACACTCGTCGGAAGCTACGATGGTCACGTTCCAAGCACTCGCGACTCCCGAACAAGTGAGCACGGACGCAAGGCTCACATACCGGATGCCCGTGGTTCGCACCCGGGCAAATGCTCCCGTTGGACGGCCAATCGCTCTAGTCTTGAAGATGGTCTCACTCCTGAAGGTGCGTGCTCGCAGGTGCGCAACGAGGGAGCCTACCCATGGCATAGGGCTAAGGTACCGGGTATTAAGCCCTAGACCAGTGCGCAGTGCGGTGACCCGCGAACCCGATATCCGCGCGGATTGCCCCTAGCTCACGAGCCGAGGAGGCGTCGGACCGTCTCCTCCGCGAGTTCGAAATGCATGGCGTCCTCGCGAGAGAAGCCCGCACCCCAGTACCAACCCTCGGCGTGGAAGTAGCGGTAGGCCCGCACGAGCCCAGCCTGTACTTTGCCGTCGCCTCGCGGGTCAACTTCGCCGTCGAAGGTCAAGTCAATCGCAGTACCCCATGCATGGTTCGAGACACTCTTCTGAGACCCGCGCACAAGCCTTGCGCACAGCATTCCAGCGGTGCCCACCGATGCAAAGGCGACGGGGTCCGCTCGACGAAACTCTGCCATCACCCTGTTCAGGGACGCCACGGCGACATCGAGGCCGGTGACGCGGAAAGAACCCACGTTCGCGGTCACGATTCGCGACTTCAGTCCACGGTTCGTCACCGGACGACACTGCTGGTCGTACGTTTCCCGCGGCTCACCGAGCAGGGCGCGGAGCGTCGAGGGTCGGCACGCGCTGAGCCCGGTGTTATAGGAGCCCTTGGGCGGCGCGGTGACGAGGCGGGAGAGGGGCGGCTGTGGACAAGGCATGCCTCCAACAGGCCCGCGAACACGCCGAAGTCAACCCCTCCGTGGTACCTTGCATTGCCTTGCTCACGCTTCAAGAATTGATCTTTCGGCTCCAAGACTACTGGAGCAAGCAAGGCTGCACCGTGCTCCAGCCCTATGACACGGAGGTCGGCGCCGGGACGAGCCACCCCGCCACCGCCCTCAAGTGCCTCGGGCCCGATCCGTGGAACGTCTGCTACGTCCAGCCCAGCCGCCGACCCGCGGACGGGCGCTACACCGTGAATCCGATGCGCGGGCAGCGGTACTACCAGTTCCAAGTCTTGCTCAAGCCCAGCCCGGAGAACGTCGTAGACCTCTACTTCGAGAGCCTGAACGCTTTGGGATTCGATACTGCGAAAAACGATGCCCGCCTTGCCGAGGACGACTGGGAGAACCCCAGCCTGGGAGCCAGCGGTGTGGGATGGGAGGTCTGGCTGGACGGCACCGAGATCAGCCAATTCACCTATTTCCAACAGATGGGAGGGATCGAGTGCAATCCGGTGTGCGCGGAGATCACCTACGGACC